>Ga0207650_10000651_pt1 | contig 27555 bp, 38 predicted proteins | sample KBSS63metaG_FD_184325 | JGI IMG/M metagenome (GOLD analysis project Ga0207650, IMG submission 184325) | Switchgrass rhizosphere microbial communities from Kellogg Biological Station, Michigan, USA - KBS S6-3 metaG (SPAdes) (version 2) | ecosystem: Host-associated > Plants > Roots > Rhizosphere...
TCGCAGCCACCGTCGGTGCCAGCCCCAACCAGTACGAAGCTGCTGGATGGCCGGTTACACTGAACTCCTCGGGCACCAAGACGTACTGCGCGGTGGAAGATGCTGTTCTGCGCTTCAGCCCGGGCACTGCGGCTGACCCCGGTTACGCCGGCTGTCAGGGTCTGCTCGGAATCCAGAACTAACAGTAGTTTTGGATCAGATCAAACAGGGGCAAAGGAGAAATCCTTTGCCCTGTTTTTTTGCGTTCTGCTCCGGTGAGCTGTTTCTAATAAGCAGGTGACGGGAAGTGTCAACTGGTCGCCGCATTCCGGGCGGAGGAATAGTTAGGGCTTAAGCAGATTGAGGGAGGGAAACACAACTCCTATCGAGTCAATGAGATGTGAGATGTAAAGTCCACCGTTTGTTGAAAGCCGTGTGGAGAGCAACGTGCATTGATATTTACCGGGTACAGGGCGAGATATTCCGCCCTAGGGGCACACAATGGCGAAAAAACAGAACGGCTTCTCCCTTATTGAGCTATTGATCGTGGTGGCGATTATCCTGATTATCGCGGCGATCGCAATACCTAATTATTGGAAGGCCCGAATGTCGGCGAATGAATCCGCAGCCGCTAACGCATTGCGGACGATCGCCTCTGCCGAAATGACGTACGTTTCTTCGTATCCGCAGGCGGGGTTCGCCGACTTGACGGCACTGAGTGGCGCCAGTCCATGCACGCCGTCGGCGGCAAGTGCGTGCTTGATTGATAACAATCTGGCAACAGCAACGGCTACTCCAGGCAAGAGCGGATACATTTATTCGATGGCCACCATACCTGGAGATTATGTGGCGGCTGCCCGGCCGGTCGCGCCTTCTGTGAGTGGAACGCGGACATTCTGTGCAACAGCGGACGGAGTAATCCGCACGCGCAGCACCGGCGGAGTTGTAGGCTCAGTTCCGGCGTGTTTAGCGTTGCCGGGCATGGAATAACGACGAGCGTTTTTTAGCTTCCCCGATGCGTCGATGTTGATCTGAAAGTATTACGCGAGTAACTGTCTTTAGCGGGATCTGATTTCAAACTCGGCAGGCAGTTCCTATAATAGGAAAGCCATCGGTCGAGAAATATGTCGGCAATTGAGATCCTGGGCCTTGAAAAGGTTTATCAAGTAGGGTTTTGGCGTAAGCGTCCAAAGCGAGCGCTGGACCCACTTCACCTCACGGTAGAAGATGGGGAAGTTTTCGGCTTTCTCGGGCCGAATGGCGCGGGCAAAACAACTACCCTAAAAATGTTGATGGGCCTGGTATTTCCGACTTCTGGCTCAGCCAGAATCTTCGGACGGGAATGGACCGACCCTGACGTGAAGGCTCAGATCGGATTCTTGCCCGAACAACCCTATTTTTATGACTACCTGACAGCCCACGAACTGCTTAACTACTATGGGCAGCTTTCTGGAATACCCACGAAAAATCGCAAGAAGCGCATTGAAGAGGTTTTATCGCGGGTAGGTCTCACGGACATCGACGGTTTGCAGTTACGCAAATTCTCTAAGGGAATGCTTCAACGCGTGGGCATCGCACAGGCAATCGTGCATGATCCCAAGTTGGTTTTTTTCGATGAGCCGATGTCAGGATTGGACCCGGTTGGACGACGGGAAGTGCGCGACCTCATGGCCCAACTGAAGCAAGAAGGTAAGACCGTATTCTTTTCCACTCATATCCTCTCCGATGCCGAGGCGCTCTGCGACCGCGTGGCGATCATCAACAAAGGTCAATTGCGGGGAGTAGGTGCAATCCACGACCTCACTGCCAAGACTCAGGAGAAGATCGAGGTTGTATGGCAAGGAACGCGCATTCCGAACGCGATGAAGGCATTGGGTGCCGAATGCGTGGTCAGTGGCGACACAGTAAGAGCCGTTTTGCCGGCGGCGCAGCAAGACGCCGCAATCGACACTTTGCGACTTGAGCGTTGCCAACTGGTGTCGATTACTCCGCTTCGAACCTCGCTCGAACAGTACTTTTTCGACGAGTTGTCACGGCCAGGAAAAACAACTGGAGCGACCGCTTGAACGCACGCATTGGCCACATCGCTACCAATACGTTCCGCGAGGCGGTCCGCGATCGTGTTCTCTACAACCTGATTGCGTTTGCAGTCTTGTTGTCAGGGGCAGCAATCTTTGTTGGGCAAATCTCCATCGAGATCGAAAAGTTAGTGGTGATAAATCTCGGATTGGCGGCGGTCTCGCTTTTCGGCGTTGTTATCGCGATTTTTATCGGCATTGGACTTGTATCTAAGGAGATCGACAAAAAGACCCTGTACACCGTGCTGTCAAGGCCCGTTCGACGGTGGGAATTCATTGTAGGGAAGTTCTTTGGTCTGGCCGGAACGTTGGTGGTCAATACCTTCCTGATGGCGATCGGCGTCTTTCTTGCGTTGTTGTACGTAGCTCACAAATTTGAGGCGTCGGACGCCCAGATTCTTGTGGCTGTGTATTTCATCGTTTTACAGTTTTTTATCATTTGTGCTTTGGCGTTGCTGTTCTCGTCGTTCTCATCGCCACTGTTGTCGGCAGTATTCACGTTCTCTCTGTTCATCATTGGCAGCTTCTCCGAAGACTTGCGTGGATTCGCGACGATGAGTCACGGGCTCACGAAATGGCTTGCGAGTGGCGCAGCATACTTGGTACCGAACTTTTCCGCTTTAAACGTGATCAGTTCGGTGGCGCACGGAGAACCCGTCCCATCGCAAGTGATCTTGTACAACACCGCGTATGCCTTGACGTACTCAGTGATGGCGATATGCGGCGCTGTGCTGATCTTCGAGCGGCGTAATCTCAAATGAAGCCAGCCAAACGCAGAACGTTATTCACGAGCGCGCTCCTCGTTGTCTGCCTGGCGGCATCGGTGATGTTCCTTCGGCGCGTCGACCAGCTCCGAACAAATGCCACGCTGGATGTTCTGTACGTCACTTCTCCGAAGATGGTGAAGCGGCTGAGTCTGGGCTATGACGGGTTGTTGGCTGACATCTACTGGACCCGCGCCGTGCAATATTTCGGCAGCCGTCACTCAGAGCACGCACGCAGCTATCAGTCGCTTTATCCTTTGCTCGATATCACAACAACCCTTGATCCCAAGCTCTTGGTTGCTTACCAGTTTGGAGCCAACTTCCTGTCCCCACCGCCGCCCCATGGTGCTGGAGTTCCTGACAAGGCGGTGCAGTTGGTCCAGTACGGAATTGAGAAAAATCCAACAGCGTGGAAGCTCTATTACGACCTGGGCTTCATTTACTACATGGAACTGAAGGAGTATGAGAAAGCGGCCGAAGCGTTTCAGAAAGGCTCCACGATCGAAGGCGCGCATCCATTCATGAAGGTGCTGGCTGCTCAAATGGCCCAGCACGCTGGTGATGCGCAGATGGCACGCGCGATCTGGACGACAACTTACGAAACCAGCCAAGACAAGCAGATAAGAGCAAATGCCATAGCACACTTGCGCGCTCTGAAAGTGGAAGAAGACGTCACCCGCATTCAAGATGCTGTGACGGCTTATGGCCGCAGCACGGGCAACCTTCCGGCGGACATGCATACGTTGATCGCGGCAGGATTGCTGCCCGGAATTCCAATCGATCCAGACGGCCAACCGTACAAACTCACGCGAGGGCGCGTTGAACTTGCCAATCCCGATGACTTTCCTTTTGTGACAAAAGGTCTCCCGCTCGGTTACGTACCCCCGGAACGGAAGAACTTGGATAAGCTCGTCCAGTAACCTACTTTCTTGCCTAGTTAGTAGTTTTGGAGTGGCGCCTCCTTTCGTGGCCAACCTGTACTGACGATAGGATGGTAGGGTGCAGGACACTTCTCCAGTTCCGTCGCTTAAAAACACAATAAAAGCCTGGTGGAGTGAAAACGCTGCACTGGCCGGCTCATTCGAGACACTCCGCCGTTTCATGGTCGGCGTGTACGACTTTCTTCGTGATTCCCTGCCCCAAATGCGACAGCGGCGGTTTGGTGATTTGGATTATGACTTTGATTTTCGCGTGAATACTACTGCCGGCACGGTCGGGTGGCATGACCGGCTGCTTGGCATATTTCACTCTCCTTATCAGGCTACTGACCCTGATCTGTTTCGCGAGATGATGGCGAGCCTTCCGAACGAGCTGACTTCGTTTGTGTTTATCGATATTGGTTCTGGGAAAGGCAGAGCACTCTTGATGGCTTCCGATTACCCATTCAAGAAAATCTTGGGTGTGGAACTTCTCCCGGATCTAAATCGCGTGGCACTGCAAAATATCCGCGATTACAAAAGCGCGAGCCAGCGATGTGCGGATATCGATTCGGTTTGCGCAGACGCCCGCGTTTTCGAATTTCCGACTGATCCGTTGGTCGTTTACCTCTTCAACCCACTGCCCGAGTGCGGACTTGTGGATTTGACGCATCATTTGTCGGAGTCTGTCGCTTGTAACCCGCGCGACGTTTGGCTTCTCTATCACAATCCAGTCTTGGAGAAGGTATTGATTTCGATTCCCACCTTCCAGAAAGTCTCCGGCACCGCGCAATACGTTCTTTACCGAAGCAAGGCCGGCTCGTAAAATCGGCTAAACAGCGTTTCCAGGTGAACCGAATCCCTCTCACTAAAAAGCTCTTGTTTCTGGCCGCCCTGTGCGGAGCCTGGGCCAATCTTGGCGCTCAAAGTGTCAAAGAGATTGCAGGGGCCGTCGATCGGCACTACAACCATCTTCGAACCATGAAAGCCGACTTCACCGAGGTCTACAAAGGAGCTGGGGTAGAACGCGTTGAGACGGGAACGCTTTGGCTAAAAAAACCTGGCAAGATGCGATGGGAATACCGTTCTCCTAAGGAGAAGCTTTTCATCAGCGACGGGAAGGATGTGTGGCTGTATGTGCCAGATCAACACCAAGTGCGGAAAATGGTGCTGAAAAAGCTCGAGGACTTGCGTTCACCGATTGCATTCCTGCTCGGGAAAAGCAATCTGCAGAAGGAGTTACAAGGGTTGTCTCGAGCACCGGATGCGCATGCCTTGGAGAGTGGAAATATTGTGCTGCGCGGCGTCCCAACCGCGATGAATGACCGTGTTGAGGAGATACTTCTCGAGATCACCCCGCAAAATCAGATCGTTCGCATCTCAGTAAATGAAGCGGATGGCTCTTCGACGGAGTATCGCTTCCAAAATTTGAGGGAAAACGACGAGATCGCCGATGCTCCATTCCGATTTCTTCCGCCGCCGGGGGCGGAAGTCATTCAGGGGGACTTGGGGCCTTAGGGAAGCAGAACAGAATGTGGTTGATTCGGAAGAATTTAGGAACCGGCTTGTAACGATTCGGGCCGCCAGATCACATTACTAGGGTTATGGCAAATCCTTTGTGAGCAGTACATTACAAGTAATCTTACCGGTTACATGAGTGATAAACTGGGCGAGACAGGGCTTCTTGAGATTGATACGGGCTCGGGATAGGCAAAAGTGGCAGAGTTCCTCGTAAAAGTGGCGGACGAGCAAGGGCATCTGGTGCAGCAGGTCGAGCACGGATATTCGGAAGCCGACGTTCGCGAAAGATTCACCCAGCAAGGTTATCTCGTCTACTGGGTGAAACCGCAGGGAATTTTCAGCGGCGGCAGGGTAGGCCTTTCGAGGGGCAAACTTAAACAGAATCCATTTGTGATCTTCAATCAGCAGTTTCTGACGCTGATCAAAGCTGGTCTCCCGATCCTGACGGCGCTTGAGCTGCTTATCAAGCGGCAAAAGGACTCCACCCTGCGGCCGCTGCTTGAAAATGTTCGCGACCGAGTAAAGAGCGGAGAGCTGTTATCCGACTCATTCGCGGCACAAGGCGTCTTTCCGAAGATGTACACGACCACGCTCATGGCGGGCGAGAAGAGCGGCAACATGGAAGAGGTGTTGAATCGCTACATTTCGTTCCAGCGACTCAGCATGACGTTCCGGAAGAAGCTCTTTGTGTCACTCGTGTATCCGACACTTCTGATCGTGGTTGTAACGATCATGGTGCTGTTCCTGGTCACGTATGTGGTCCCTGAGTTTGCGAAGCTATTCAACAATCTCGGCGCAACGCTGCCAACACCAACTGTGATCATGCTCGCCTTGGGTACGCAGGCACGAAAGCTTTTGCCATTCCTTGCGCTGGGGTTTGTTGCGCTAGTGATTTTCATCTGGCGCTGGAGAACTACTGATCGGGGCGCGGAACAGATCGATCGGATTCTTCTAATGATTCCGTTGTTGGGTGATATCCGGTTGAAGTATCAGGTCGCAACGTTTTCGAGGATGTTGTCTACTTTGCTGCTGGGTGGCATCCCTCTAGTGCCGTCTATGGAAACGGCCGGAGCGTCAGTAAGCAGCCGCAAACTGCTCAACGGGGTTCTGGCAGCATCCGGACGGGTTCGCGAAGGTCAAGGCTTAGCAAAGAGCCTCGAAGAACAAAAGGTCTTTCCGGAGCTTGCGGTTGAGATGCTGGAAGTGGGCGAGTCAACCGGAGCGCTTCCGGCCATGCTGACCTCTGTTGCCGAATTCTACGAAGAAGACGTGCAGACGGCTTTGGGGGCGGCCATGGCACTGATCGAGCCGATTCTCCTTATCTTTATGGCGGTGTTTGTAGGCGGAGTTTTGATTTCACTGTACCTGCCGATTTTTACGCTCGGCTCGGGAATTCACTAGCAGGACGAGCTTCTGTGGAAGGCAGTAGACTGGAATGAGTATGGCGGAAAAGAAATCACTGTTCGTCAATGGCGGCAACGGCGGCCGGCTTACGCCGGAGGGTGTCGCCGACGAACTCGAACGTGCGCAGGATACCGCTCGTCGATATCGCTGCGAGTTCGTCGACCTTAACGATTTTCAGCTCCATCACGATCTGTTCAAGAAGATCCCGGTCGACCTGATGTTCCGTTACAACTTCATTCCACTCGAAGAAACTCGAGATGGAAAGCTGGCGATCGCGATTGCCGATCCCAGCCAGCTGATGATGATCGACGAAATCAGCCTCCTGCTGAGCAAGAGAATCGTCACCAAGGTTTCGACCCTCAAGCAAATCCTGGACATCCTCAAAAAGACCGAGCAGTCGCAACGCGTGCTTGAAGAGGCCAGTGAAGGCTTTATCAGCATCATCCGAGAGGATGAGGCTGGACATGACGAAACGATTTCAATCGACAAGCTGACGGCGACCAGCGGGGACATGAGTCCCATTATTCGCCTCGTCGATACCACGATCTTCACTGCCCTGCAGCGCCGGGCGAGCGATATCCATATCGAGACCCAGGACGATTCGGTTGGCATCAAGTTCCGAATTGACGGCGTGCTGACGCATGCGATGCCGCCGATTGGAAAAGAACATCACTCGACCATTATTTCCCGTATCAAAGTCATGAGCGAGCTCGACATTTCGGAACGTCGCGTTCCTCAGGATGGGCGCTTCCGCGTGAAATACAACGGGCGCGCGATCGACTTCCGCGTTTCGATCATGCCTTCGATTCACGGCGAGGATGCGGTGCTTCGCGTACTCGATAAAGAATCGATGAGCGAGAAGTTTCGCACGCTCACGCTCGACGTGGTCGGATTCGACGAAGAGGATCTGCGCAAATTCCGCCGGTACATCAAGGAACCGTACGGCATGGTGCTCGTCACGGGCCCCACCGGAAGCGGCAAGACGACCACGCTTTATGCGGCGGTGAACGAAATCAAGACCGACGAAGACAAGATCATCACCATTGAGGATCCTGTCGAATACCAGATTCGCGGCATTACGCAGATTCCGGTCAACGAGAAAAAGGGGCTGACGTTCGCGCGCGGGTTGCGGTCGATCTTGCGCCACGATCCGGACAAGATCATGGTCGGTGAAATTCGTGATACAGAGACAGCGCAGATCGCGATTCAGTCGGCCCTCACTGGACACCTAGTCTTCACGACCGTCCACGCGAATAACGTGGTCGACGTAATCGGACGCTTCTTGAACATGGGTGTGGAGCCTTACAACTTTGTGTCCGCTTTGAACTGCATTCTGGCGCAACGACTTGTACGCATCATCTGTGATTCCTGCCGGACGATGGTCACGTATGCACCAGAGGTTTTAGAAGCCAGCGGGTTAGACGCCCAGCAATGGGGGCAGGTGTCGTTCTACGAAGGCCAGGGCTGCATTGAGTGCGCAGGCACAGGCTTCCGGGGCCGTACTGCTATCCACGAACTTTTGGACCTGAGCGATCGCATCCGCGAGATGATTCTGGCGAAAAAGCCGACCTCAGAGATTCGACGTGCGGCTCGCGAGGAAGGCATGCGATTCCTGCGAGAATCCGCGCTCGACAAGGTCCGGGCGGGTGTGACAACCCTAAAAGAGATCAATAAAGTCACGTTCATCGAAGCGATGCGATAAGAAATCGGCCTTGGCCGAAAGGACAATGACGAAAGCCCCAATACCAGGGGGTGCCCTTTCGGCTATTGTCTTTCCTCGATCGCAACGCTTTCATTTGTATAGTAACCAAGAGCCTTCAGGGCAATGAGCATCAATTCAAATCACGGTGGCAAGCCTCGGCTGGCGTGTGAAATCTCTGCCGACCGCATCCTTGCAGGGCGAGCCGCAGATGCTGGCGGCATGGTGGAAGTTTGCTCGGCCCGTGAACTGGCACCCGGCAGTGTGGTACCCGATCTGGTCGAGGCAAATCTGCGGGAAGGGCGCGCGGTTCGCCAAGCCATCGAAGACACGTTGGGCGCAGTAGGAGGCAAAGCAGGGGACGTCATCGCCGTTCTCCCGGACGCCGCTGTGCGGGTTGCGCTTCTTGATTTCGAGACCCTCCCGAACACGCGGGAAGAAGCGGAAGCCGTGGTGAGATTTCGACTGAAAAAATCGTTGCCGTTCGAAGTCGAGAAATCGCGCGTTTCCTATCATGCGCAAAACACGAACGATGGTGTTCGAGTGGTCGCTGCTGTCGTCCTGACCAGCGTGCTTGAAGATTACGAAGCGGCGTTTCGCGATGCCGGATACAGTCCGGGCATTGTCATGCCGTCGATGCTAGCCGCATTGGGAGCATCAGATGGTGCGCGGCCAACGCTGATCGTAAAAGTGGATGCGCGCACCACCAGCATCGCGATTATCGAAAGCGACAAACTACTCCTTTTGCGAACGCTCGAGAACACGCGAGGCGTTACCATCAGCGGCGAGCAGTTGGCCGAGGAAGTCTATCCTTCGGTAGTTTTTTTTCAGGACACATATCACCTGAACATTGAGCGGATTTTTGTGGCCGGTCTTGCAGACACCAGCGGGGCCGCACCAGCACTGCGCGCACAGACTGGCGCCGAAGTTCAGGAACTCGTGCGATCGTCGCAACTGGGGTCGAGTGCAGGCGGGAACGTTCCAAGGTGGCGAATGGCAGGGGTTGTAGGTTCGTTGCTGAGCTAACTTATGCGTCTAGACATCAATCTCGCGACGCGTCCGTACGAAGATGCACGGCGTTTCTGGGTGCAATGGGGCAGCATCCTGTCCGCAGTCGGATTGTTGACTTTGATTTTGGTGTTCATGGCGCTCAGTGGCTTGTGGTCAGCGAGTAACGACCGCAAGACGATCCGCTCTTACCAAAAGGAAATCGCAGAAAGAGATTCCGAGAGAGCACAAGCTGAAGCCTTTTTGAACCTGCCGGCAAATCGATCCACCCGCGATCGCTCGCAATTTCTGAACGAACTGATCCGCCGCAAGTCATTTTCGTGGACCAAGGTTTTCGAGGACCTCGAAAGGATTATGCCGCCGCGCGTGCATCTGGTTTCCATCCACCCGGAGTTGAACGAGGACAATCAACTCGCGATCAAAATGCAGGTCGCCGGAGACTCGCGCGAACGCGCTCTCGATCTGGTTCGGCGAATGGAATCATCGCCCCATTTCCAGCAAACTAAGATTGACTCTGAATCGCAGCAGGCGCAGAACGAAGGTGTGTCTCTGGACATCACTGCTGTATACACGGGCGATCGAGCTCGAGGAGGGACACCCTAGTGCCCGACCTTCAGGAGACACGGCGCAAAGTGAAGGTGGGAATTATCGGAATGGCGTCCGTGTGCGTGGTTGCACTCGGAGTAATGTTCTCACCGCTGGTGGGCTCAACCGCCTCGCGTAAAGACCAAATTGCGCGATTGTGGACTGAATTGAAAGCAAAGAATCAACAGGTGGAACCCCTGCGCGGCATGGATAAGAAGGTGGCGTCGGCGCAGACGCAGATCAAGGATTTTTATGGCACCCGTTTCCCGACCCGGGGATCTGAAATTTATGAAGAGCTTGGAAAGGTCCAGGCTCAGACCGGGGCGAAGATCCAAGGCGTGAAGTACAAGCCAGATGATGATGCTGGGCCTGCCGGGTTGCAGCGTGTCGTCATCGAGGGCGAGTTAACGGGAGATTATCTTCAGCTTGTCCGATTTCTGAATGCGCTGGAGCGCGATCGCATGTTTTTCATGGTCAACAGCATCGAACTGGGATCGGAACAGGAACGTAAGGTTAAACTCCAAATCAAGCTAGAAACGTACTTGAAGGCGGGAGCATAGATGCAGCTCGGAGCAGAAAATCGAACGAAGATGATCGCGGCCGGAGTCCTTGGCGTTGTCGCGCTAATCCTCGTTCTTAGATTCATGTTCGGAGACTCAGGGTCTGCGGCAGCCCCGGTAAATCCAGCCGCGCCAGCACCGCCAACCTCTCAACGAGCCGTCGCGCGCAGAGGAAGGACGACTCGAGTTCCCGCCGCACCGTCATTAGATCCAACACTCAGGCTCGATTTGCTGAAGGAAAGCGAAGATACAAAATACAGCGGCAACGGGCGAAATATTTTTACGGCCGCGGCGGAGCCGATCCCTCAACCAAAGGCGCCAGCAGCGACCGATCAGGCGAAAGGGCCGTACGTAGCTCCCGCCCCTCCACCTCCGCCTCCAATCCTCCTGAAGTTTTTCGGCTTTGCGAACAAGCCTGGTGAACCGAAAAGAGTGTTCCTCTCGCAGGGAGAAGATGTGTTTGTCGCCAGTGAAGGCGACATCGTCGATCGCCGGTATCGGGTTCTCCGCATCAGTGCGACATCAGTGGAGATTGAAGACATATTGAACAACAACCGGCAGAGTATTCCCCTCACCCAGGGATAATTGCTTTATAAGGGTTCAGTTTCTGATGCAGCAATTCCATCGAAGACGTCCGCAACACAGTCGGGGTACTCGTCCTCCGCACAAAGAACGTGGTTACGTTCTCATCACCATGATGCTGTTCGTGGCTCTGCTCGCCATCGCGGCACTTGCAGTCGCCACAAAGGCTGATTTCCAGTCTCGCCGCGACCGCGAGGAGGAGCTTGTCCACCGCGGCGTGCAATACGCGCGAGCCGTTCGGCTCTTCTTCAAGAAGACTGGACGTTATCCGACGCGAGTGGAAGAGCTTGAAAACACAAACAACCTGCGATTCCTTCGGAAACGATATAAAGATCCTGTCACAGGCGAAGATTTCAAATTGCTTCGCATGGGAGACGTGAAACTAACCTTTGGACAAGGAATAGCCGGAGCGATGAATCCGGCCGCAATTGCTGCCGCTCAAGGCGGGCAAGGCGTGGCCGCCGCGCAAGCGGGACAGGCACTGGCAGCAGCGGCAGCAGCGACCGGCCAATCGAGCGTCCCGGGAGCAGCTCCCGTCGGCCAGCAAAATCCCACCGATCAACCGGGCAACGACTCTGCCGATACAAAAGCTGACAAGCCATCCATGGGAGGATTTTCGGGGCCAGTTTTCGGCGGAGGCCCGATTGTCGGAGTCGCGAGTAAGAGCACAAAAGAGAGCATTCGCGAATTCAACAAGAAGAATCACTATGATCAGTGGCAATTCATCTACGATCCCTCGAGCGATCGTGGCGGATTGCTGAACACGCCCGCGCAACCACCGTTACAGGGCTCAGCAGGAGTGCCGGCAGGCATGGGTCCAGGAGGACCAGGCCAACCGGGAGCGCCCCCTGGAATGAATCCAACTCCGCCTCCCCCAGGCAACGCCCCCCCAGCGCAACCTCAACCTCAGAACGAAGCACCGGACCAATAACCGGAGAGTCTCGCCGCCAAATCAAAAGGCCTCACGTGCATGAGGCCTCTCATTGCCAACGTCGAATTTTGCTCGAAAACTAGACGCTGAAGGAAGAACCGCAGCCGCAGGTGCTCTTCACATTCGGATTCTCAAATTTGAACCCCGCACCTTCCAGTGTCTCGACGTAATCCACGACGCACCCGTTCAGATACATCACCGATGTAGCATCGACAAAAACCTTCAATCCGTCCATTTCAAAAACCTTATCCATCATTCCCGCGCCGTTCTCGAATTGCATAGAGTACGAGAAGCCCGAACATCCGCCCCCGACCACGCTCACGCGCAGGCCAGCGGGAACAGGGTTCTGTTGTCCCATGATTTCTTTGACCTTTACAACCGCATTGGCGGTCAAACTGATAGGCGCGGTCTTGGTCTTTACCTCTGGCGTGGTTGTTGTGGCCATCGTATCTCCTTAAGTCAGCGGAACTCGTTACCAAGTGATTATATCAAAGGCTCAAATTTGCCTGTAGATAATCGCTCGAGACGTAACGTCATTTGTACCTACACCTTGGATGACTCTGTAGCCTCAAACGACGCAATTGAAAATCAGGGTTTTGACGGTAGCAAAACCGGACTATAATGGCATCGCTACAAGCCCTTCCTGCGTACAGAAAGAAGCCTTCCGTTCTCGCGGGTGGGGTGGGACCCGATCTCGCTGCCGAGGTGGCCTATGTCTCCTTTGGTAATGCTGCTGAGTGCGTGGGGTGTCCTGACCGCGATTCTGATCATCCTGCTGATCTACCGCAGTACTCTCACGATGCAAGAAGACGATCAGCTTTTTCTGGATGAAGCGGAATCCCACATGGAACAAGAACAGGCGGAGATTCTCTCCAAGGTGAACAAGATCACACCGTTCATTAGAACGCTGGGTGCCGTATCCGGTGCGATGATTTTGGTGATTGCCGGCATGGCGGTTTACCAGGGACTGAACAATACCGCCCCTTGATTACAACTCGGGCCTGAGTCGAGCAGCAGCAAGAAACGATCTTCGGGTCAGAGTGTTCGAAAATCAGAATGCCTCTCCGACAGTGGGAGGCATTCGTCATTTATGGTGCAATCTGGTAGCGTCTTGCGCCCCATTCAGGGCGCATCGTAACATCGATGTGCTACTGCCCAAGGGAAATGCGAGAGTGGCGGAATTGGCAGACGCACCAGACTTAGGATCTGGCGGGTAAAACCGTGGGGGTTCGAGTCCCCCCTTTCGCACCATCCTTTTCCTTCAATCATTTGCGAGGCACTGAGGACTTCGCCGCCATCATCGCCGTGGGTCGCTGGTTGCGCCTGAGTTGCGTTTGGTTGCGCGGTTGCCAATGACGCCAGACGGTCTACAAAACCCACATGTCGGCCGGGCACCAGGTGCACGTACTTGTCCGCCGTGATCTGAATGGAACTGTGGCCCATTTGGTCCTTCACGTAAGGCAGTGGCGCACCAGACTCAATCAGTAGACTCCCGAATGTATGGCGCATGTCATGAAAGCGGAAGCGGCGCAAACCCGCTCGTTCGAGGGCAGGCAGAAAGTATGCTTCGCTCAAATAGCGGACGCTGATTGGTGCCTCCGAACTGGCTCCGCGAAACACAATGGCGTCGGCAATTGATGCGTTGCCCTGCTGAAATGCTTCGAGCATCCGCTGGTCCCGCAGCTCGAGCAGGGCACTTCGCAAGTCCTGCGACATATCGACGCGCCGGCTGCGGTTCCCCTTTGGTGTTCCGAATTTGCCGCGATACCAACGGTGCTGTACCAAGATGAAGCGATTGGGATCGTTCTCGCTGATACCGAACTGAAAATCGCCCCATCTGAGCGCAAGGATCTCGCCCTGGCGCAACCCGGCGCGCAACGCAATCAGAAACAAAGCGTAATACTCGACCCCGGACTCGCGAATAGCCTCGAGGAAACGCTCGACTTCCCGCGGCTCCATGGCTTGGGCTTCGTGCTCGCGTTTGTGGCTCTCTATGAAGCGGCCTAGCCGCAGCGCTGGATTGTTTGCTAGTTTCTTGTCCTCCACGGCAGAACTCAGTACGACACGCAGTGAGGCGATCGCGAGCCGGATAGTATTTCTTGCTAGTCCCTTTTCTGAAAGCGCACTCATGAAGTCCTTAATTTTGTCCCGGTCGATCGCTGAAAGCTTCATGGTTCCGAAGCGAGGGAGGACGTACCGCTTTTGATAGTCACGGTAGAAGTCCACGGTGGATGCTTTGCAGCGCAGTGCGTCAGTCTTGAGCCATTTCTCCACGTACTCGTTCAACGTTGGTTCTGGCTTCGATTCTGAAAAGCAAGTGATGTCGCCCAGAGCGAGTTTAGCCTCAAGCGCTCGCTTTACTTTCTCAGCGGCCTCGCGGCTGCCGATCTTCTTGGCCTTACGACGGCCCTGAAAGTTCACAAATATCCACCAGGCTCCATTGCGCTTTTTGACTTTCACGCCCATTAGTTTGTCTCCATCAATCCGGCTGCGATCTCGTCAACAATACATCCAACGTCAACCGACTTTACCTGATGTGCCTCAAGCCATTGATCGAATACACCGCGACGGATTAGGATTTTAGTGCCCACTCGAACCGCCGGCAAAGGATTGACTGCCCGATGTATCCACTCCCGGAGCGTCCGCTCCGAGATGCAGGCATACTCCTGCAGCGCCTTCAAGTCGAGCCACTCGAACGCGCGCGTGCTTTTTGGAAGAATGCCCGAAACGTTGGCGCGACACCTTTTGCCGTTCAGGTCAGCGCGCTGTGGCACGCAAAGGACAAGGCGGCCGCTAGGTTAAAGCTTGCAGACCGTGCTAGGCAGAAAGATCTGGCCGGTAGGATGGCCCGTAGTGAATTAATCGGTGTCCTTGTAAACGGTGGTCTGAAGAAAATAGGAATTCTGCTATATGAGGCCACTGATGGCTCTCTCGTTCCATACGCGGACGCAACGACACTAGATGAGGTCATCGACCTTTGCATTCTTGATTACTGTGCGAAGCCAGAAATCGTAGAGTGTGCCAGTTGCCGAAACAGATTTCGTCGCACTAAGGGTAACCAAGTGTTCTGCTCAACGCGTTGCAAAAATCTTTTTCACGTGAGGAAGTATCGCGAAACTGTCAAGCGGGAGGCCTGACTTGTCATGACTAAGCTTTCTTTCTTCTCGCTGCAACTGACGCCTTGGCCGCCTTCAAGGCGCTCGCCTTGCGCTCTTGAGCAGTGAGATTGTTTGCCCGCGGAAGACGCTGTGTTCGCTGTGGAAGCGGCTACAGGGTCCAAGTCCACCATCTGCGTAAGCGCTCAATAGACAGGGATGACCGGCCAACGAACCTGGTTACTCTCTGCGACGCCTGTCACAAAGCGGAGCACCAATGAGCCAATTTAATTTCGCGTTAAGCGCAAAGTGCCCGGTGTGTCATCGCACCGCTGGCCATTGGTGCCGAGATGAAAAAGGTAAGTGTATTGCGCCACATCGCGAACGCGCGAAGGCAGCTCTACGAAATCTGTACGGCCCCCGCTCAGTGTCCCCCACACTAAAGCGGGGGAATCCTTAACAACCATTCCACTATCGGAGAAGAACATGAGTGCAGAACTTCGTCTACAGAACCTTAACGACTCGACAACGTACCCACTCGGTCTGAACCCAAGTCTTGTAAAACTTTTGATGTTCATCGAGGACCGGCCACGCACCAAAGCTGAATTGCTGCGCAAGGGATTCTCTGGTGAACAGGTAAGTGGCTGTTGGAAGGACACCGTGCCCGACTGGATAGGCGCGGCCGGATTCAAGTGAGTGGTGTTGGGGAGGCGTTGCTGACGGTGGCTTTCAGCGGCAGGGGCTGAGTATTGAAAACGAGGCTCACTGATACTCGTGGGCCTCTGTACTCAACTAGCTTTTGCCATGAGAAATTGCTGCAGCTCGACGATAGCCTGCTGCAGGGAGACTAATTCTCGGTCTGTGTGGTCGCCTTGCGCGACAAGTGTCTCGAGTTCGGCGATATGTCGGGCCACTTCTACCAACATTAGCGCCTTCACGTCGTTGTCGACATTTACCAGAGGTCTGGGCATATTCCAAGTTTACTGGTCTGGCGGGAGAGCGTGCACGTGAGTGCTATTTCCAAACTCCCGGATCAAGTCTATCAAGGTGTGGCTCGGCCGGAGGGTAAGTTGTGCGTCTGACACTAGCTCTCTTTGTTCTCACGCTTCCAGCGTTCTCACAAACAAACCCTTGCGTCTACCAATACACCTTTCCCAACTTCCAGTTCTGCCTGTCGAATTACGGAACTGTAGCGAAGCTCGAGAGTCCCATCGGCCTGAACCACATGGGCGATACGCCCGTCGAAGGATGGACGGCGCTCATAGGAACCACTGGAACCGGCGTACTCTCTCAGTGGAGCCAGATCACAAACCTTAGTTCAGGGCCAGAACCGGCTACAGTTAAGCACCCGAATGGCCTAGGCCGTCTCCCGGTAGTCTTTGAATGGTATGAGGGGGTCTCAAACTCGACTATTCGGGAGACGGTCACGGCGGTGCCAGCGCAGAAGATTGTCTCGATCGCCTTCACTGTAAAACCCTGTCTCGGATGCAAGGTGACATGGTGGGCCAACAGGGTAGCAGCCAAGCTCAAAGTAGATGGCATCGGCGCCAATCACTTCATGCAGTCAGGCATGGCGGCAATGCAGGTGAACTGGCGCGGAGTGAAGCTGGGAGTATCGGCAACGCCAGGAATCAACGTCTGCGCCGCAGTCGACGAGGCCCCCGCGAATCCAGACCCGAACTCCTATGAGGGCTGCCGATCTAACGTAACCTTTGATGGCACAGGAACACTCTATGCCGTATCGTGGCCAGCCCATCAAGGGGCGGTGATTACTTGGACGTATGAGGTGTTCTGAGGCGCTTCCGTGCAGTCACGCCAAACCATGAGTGCAAATGTGATGTGTCGTTAATAATCGGTAGAGGTTTCTCTGTTGTTACGAACAAAGCGCTCGTGCGAGTGGCCTGCGCCATTGAGAGCACGAAGCGGGCTGACTAGTCCCCGTGATGCGCGTGCGCATGCACGGGTTCGATCGATTCAAGCTTCTTTCGATTGTCGGTACGGGCCTGATGAAGATCATACGCCGCTTGCAAATTCATCCAAAACATTTCGGAAGTCTCGAAAACCTTAGCCAACAAAACGGCTGTGTCTGGGGAGATTGCACGTTTTTCCAGCACGATCGGATTGATGCGCTGCGCATCTACGTGCATTTTCTTCGCCAGTTCGTAAACACTCATTTTGAGCGGTTCCAAAAATTCTTCCCGCAAAATCTCTCCTGGATGAACGCTCCACGCTGGATTTTGAGTTCTTGGGATTCCCATTTTCCCCCCTCCTAGGGTTCTAATGCTCATCGGCTAACCGCACATCGTAGGCATGGCCCTCATCCCACGCGAAGAATAGCCGATACTTCTTGTTGACCCTGATGCTGTACTGACCCTTGCGCTCGTCTTTATACTTCTCGAAGTTGTTTCCCGGCACCGCTGCCAGATCCCCGAGAGTGGTTGCTGCATCTAGGGCCGCAAACTTCCGCTTTGTTACGCCAGCCGGCGGATCTTGCGTTTTACCTGTTTCATAGACATGCTTCGTTTTGTAATCTGCGAAGCTCTGTATCACATTGGTGATATTAACGCCTCAGTTTAATAACGTCAAGATTTAATATCGCGCAACTTGCAGGCGAAGGAAAGGCGAATATGGTACGCTCGGGAAATGGACGAAGGCCGCAAGCGCGTCGTTGCAATCATGGCCTCAATCCTGGCGGCCAGGAAGTTCTCGCAATTCGATAGCAGTGCCAGAGTCCCCGCCACAATCAATGCGATTGCTGATGCTGTGCGGTGGGCAGAACGAATCATGGAAGAAGTTGACAGGCGCTGGCGCGACCGGGGAATGTGACTACGGGTTTTACCCGATTTCCTAGACGCTTCATTTCAGTCAGCATCTCTGTATGCCAGTGCCCTTGCCCGGCCTGGTTGTCTCCAATAAGCCTACTCGCCCCTCACCCGCTGAGGGGCTTCTTTTTGCTTTGGACCCTTTTGCCGCGACAGTCGTTGTGATTCGGTTGACTGGTCATGTTTTCCCGTCAATCTCATTAAAGCTGCCGGCGGTCAGGTCTTTGCCCGATAGACCGCTCCAATTGCGCAGGCCGATACTGGCGTTGTTCCATGGTGATCGTGCGTCCCCGGTCCCCAAGCCAAGCGCGATCCGGCGAGAGTAAGACAGCAAGAACAAGAAGGAAAGGCTCCTCCGGTCAGGAGCCTTTTCCTTTTGACTCGATTTTCACTCAGGTGAAGACTCAATGAAGATCGCTTTCCTCAAACTCATTCCAGCCGAGGGTGCCGATCCGGAGCAATATCTCATCGTCTATTCTGACCCGGAACACATCTCCGGCCCCTTCATGAACACAGGGGAGCAGATGTCCGAAAATGATCTTCGTTTCGAATTAGCAAAGAGAGGGATTACGCCAACGGAGATCGATGATCTGATCAATAAAGCTCGATATCTTGCCGAAGAAGCGAAAAGCAAAGAGCCCCACGGTCAATGATTCTAGGCGGATGCGTGGGGTGTACTTCTTACAAGCGGCATGTTGCGCGCTAACCAACAACAGGGATAGATAGGGGAACCTCCATGGCAACGGGACGGTTCCCCTTTTCTTTGTCTAGCGAATGCTGCCCATCCCCGTGCCGGTCAAGTCGACTAGACGTCGATGCGCTTAATTCTCGTTATTGCCCGAATGATTGCTTCCAGAAGACCTTCGAGATAGATGCGCTGAAGCTCTGTTGCAAAGTTGCGCTTACCATCGCTTTCCCGAAGCGCATGGTCAAGCGTGCGCCGCCATGATTCGAGCGTCCTCAAGTCTCTCTTGTCCATTTAGAGACTATGATGGCGGGTGTCGCGAAATAGTTCGGTTGATAGGAGCTTACGCAGCCTTGGTTTTAAGGGCCTTCTTTTTCCGTGCACGAGAACGGGTCTTATCTTTTAGTTTGACGGCCTTTTCAATCAATTTGACCTCGGTTTTTTCAAGAATTTCTGCTTGCAGACGCCTCTGTTCGGGGGTGGGTTTTTGCTTTCCCATTGTCGATAACTCATTTTTCAGATTCGTAATATTGTTTGAAACCGCGAATAAGCCTTACGCAGGGAGCTGCTGATTCGCCATATTGAAGATGTTAAGCGGAATCCTGACGTGTCGGCCCGTTTTGGCTTGAATAGCATCAATGAACACGAGATTGGCTGTCATCTCCATGGGATCGTCAACGAGCAGCAAATCATCTCCGTACAGCCTGACGTGATTTTGGCTTGCATAGCCCAAACGCTTCAAAACCTTGCAGAGAGGGGAAGACTTCTGTGGATCATGGGGACTTACGCGGATCATGGGACAAAACTCCCGGCTGGAATTGTTCCAAGTGTACACGTTTAGGAGAGGGACCTGTAGACCTCAGCCCGGTACTTGATTCTTCCAATATTGTTGCGCTCTGCTCGCGTTGGAGACGCATTTCTTAGTTGTCCTCAGGTTGCACCACCTTTGGGTAGCTCCTTACGGAAATCCAGACTGCTATGATCTGCGCCAGAGCGTGCCTTGGTTCACTTTTGAGGGGGAGGCATGCTCCGAAGAGCGCTCATGGGCTTCCCTCGGGGCGCTCTTTGTATTCGTATTCTGCGGACTCCCGAAGAGAGAAGAGATTCCAAAAGCGCCAAGGCGATTGCGATGGACAGCATCAACGCTGCCAGCATCGCGATTGCGCACCCCTTCAAGAAGTGATTGAGCCTGTCAAGAATCATAAAAAGGAGTGTTCTGCTTGCTTCATGAGCGGACGGCCCACCCAGTTTGGTGCGGTAGGAATGAGCCGCCCATGCCCTTTCAAACGTGCTTGCGATGAGGGGGGTCGCAGCTACGCGGGGCCGCGGGATTATGACACAGTCCGCGTCATTTGGAACAGCTTTGGAACTCATCGCGTGAGTCGGTCAGGTGTTTCCCGGATAGACCACGACAATGGCCCAGGCCGATACTGGTTTTAAGCGACATTGCGCGCTGCAAGCAACAACAGGGATAGGAAGGGGACCGCCGTGGCAACCGGGTGGTTCCCCTTTTCGCTTTCTGATTAGTGCTATTTACGGGGCATCAGGCCTGCCGACGCTCTTCGATTTCTGCAAGCGGATTTTGTAGAGAATCGATTGTTAAAATCTGTTACGGCATCGAAGGGAGACTTGGAGTCCTTGGACCTCATCCGCTTGGCTGTGCTCTGTCAGTCCGTCGCAGACTCGGAGTCTATCGATAGCTGCACAGCGAGGGAGGCATTAGCTCTTCGACGAGAATGGGCACTGTTAGTGGCACGAGAAACTCCCCCGCCACCGTCGTTCGCGAAACACGAGGAGATTCAGAAGCAGAAGAGTGTGCTGAAGGGCCGCATGGTTGAGTTCCTATCCCGGCTCTGAAGCGCATTGAGAACAGATGCGGCAGATTGACAGCGGAAGGACACAAGCCTAGCATTGTAATTGAGCAAGCTACCTCTTCTTACTCTTTCAGGTCCTCTGAACTAAGTCAGCCCATCTGAAGTTTTTCCTCTTAGCTTTTCCCTCTGAAGGAGGAATTACGTTATGACCCTATTGACCCGTTGGGAGCCTTTCCGCGAGTTTTCTACCATGCAAGATCGCATGAACCGAATGAACCGTCTTTTTCGTGAGTCGTATAACCCCGAAGGCCCCGAAGAGGCGTTGACTACCACCAGTTTCGCACCGCCGGTGGACATCTACGAAGACGAGCACACCATCACTCTGAAGCTTGAGGTGCCCGGCATCGAGGAAAAAGACATTGATGTCCGCATCGACAACAATACCCTGACCGTCCACGGCGAGCGCAAGATCGAGAAGGAAGAGAAAGAAGAAAACTTCCGTCGCGTAGAGCGTCAGTACGGAAGCTTCACCCGCTCGTTCACGCTCCCGAGCTCTGTGGATACCGGGCAAGTGAGCGCCCAATATGACAAAGGCGTGCTGAAGATCAGCCTTGCCAAGAAGGCCGAAGCCAAGCCCAAGCAGATCAAAGTCAATGTCGGCACCGGGAAGGCCCTCGAAGGCAAGGCTGTCGGCAAAGCTGCTTAACACGAGTCCCTGCCGCAGAAGTGGGAGGCGGCTCAGGTCGGCTCCCACATAACTGTCCTTTGTTGGCAGCACCAGCCGAATGCGGCAACTCTCCGAGGCGGTCGCTCGTGGCCGGGAGCTTTACCGATTTCACTCCCGGCCCCGCATTCGCCAGCATGTGAGACTGACGAAAGCTTGCCTCGCTTGCCTGCTCAACACGCCGAGCTCATCCTTGGCAGCCGCACCTCGACGCTATGAAGTAAACTAACCGTCCCGCTGAACAAACCACACTTTTTTCGCATTGAGTTCGATCTCGAACTCCCTTGCACAATATGGACAGCGAACATAGTGCAAGTGTGTCGGCCCGCACTCGTATCGAACGATAATTCCTCGTCGGGTGTTCCCGCTGGCTTGGCAGTCAGGGGAGTTGCAGTAGACGCAGGAAGCGGCGGCGTATCTGGTCCGACTAGCAATTGACCGCTCGCGCTTGAGGACCGCCAAGATGCGCAGCGCGTCTTTGACAGCTTGGGATTCCTCTTCGTGTTCCGCGTTATCCTTCAGCTCAAGCGACCGCGCCACAAGCATCTCTTCTGCGATCTTTATTCGCTCCGGCTTTCGCACAGCGTCAGCCTCCAGCACTGTACCTATATACAATTTTTCCCAAGGGAATCGGGGAGGAATGGGCGAACGTTGGCCGGTCATTTGCGGCCTCCTAGCGGACGTTTACGCACAGGAGGTCGTTGCCCAGAGTGGGCTCGCGGCAAGATGTGTGAGTGCTCGTATTGGATCACCAATCGCGCAGGAAAACAATCGGCGGTTCGCGGATCAAGAAAAAGCCCCTTGGTCAGAGGGGCGTATCGGAGCGAAGCCCGCGTCTGTAGAAGACAGCGTTTGGCTTCACCGAAAGAATACAAACGAGTGCGAAGACGGGTCTGTTCAAAATTGCACACTTCCTATGGCCGACTCTTCACCACTCACCGCCGAGCAGCAATCAATTTCCGCCTTGGTGTGCTGAGGCCACCGGACAACATATGCGATTTCATGTCGATGTATCTGTCAAATAGCGGGCAGACGACAGTGATCAACATTGCTCAGAAATTTATTTAGTTGCCGTGTAAATTCGCATTCTCAAGGAAATGGAGGCCTCGCTATGGCCCCGAACCCAGGAACGTCCGATTGGCGAACAATCGCTGAGCAAATCACGGTCGAGACGGACACTCAAAAGCTGAATGCTTTGGTTAATCAGCTTTGCTCTGCTCTAGACGAAGAGGCAAAAAGGAAGCGACCGACTCCACCGCCTTCGTTCCCTCCACAGCTCCCTACAACGACAGCCATTGCTGAGGCGCGTAGCTAACTGTTGAGAAATCGCGATGTCTGCCCTCTACGTGACAGACATCTGTTCAATTGGGTACATACGCCGGGTTTCAAGAGCGACAGGGCAGAAGAGTCTCTTCCAGCATGTTGCCGCGGCAGCCCGTCGGATGACGGTTTCTTGCGAAATCAGACAGCGTTCTTCTGCTGTGGGTAAGGAGCCTTATGCCCAAGAGCCTTGGCCGTCGTAAGAACAAGCTTGCCCGCCCGTCCGGTAAATATGACCACGCCGGAAATGAAATAGGGGACTTTTGCAATAAAAACTCGCCGGACAGGACCTCTCTACCATAGCTGTCGAACCATCCCCATTTCACCCACAGACACCAATACCGCGTGACGTGAGGGTGCATGCAGGTGGGCGGACATTAATGTGATGAAGCGCAGGCGAATCGGAATCGCAAAGACGGCGAGCAACTCAAGCATTTGCTGGATCTAATCCAGAGAGCGTCGCCATTTTAATGGCGACCACCACTTCCAAAAGCGTGGCCGTGTTACGAATGCTTCTCGAGATGCCGATGAGTGCATCTGAAACGAGGGGATGTTGTTGCGCCAGTAGGTCAAGACGGTCACTCACATCATAGAGTTGACGACTTTCGTACAGGATGGCATTCGAATGCATGGATGTGCGCGGCTTCCTGACAGCTAACAGTCCGGCGGCGGAACTGCCGAAAGTTCGTGGGATAACGAGCTAGACACTTGTCACTCGGGAGACGGAGTAAACCGTCCACCCGCGTGACATGTTTACAGACCTCTACGCTGCTACGGCGACGTTATGGAAGGTCGAAGTAACCGCCTCAAATGTCTGAACCTTGGGCGTTCCATCGATCATTCGTGCAACCGTCTTCAACACTTCCGGGTAGGTATTGGTGTTGTAGGCTTCTGCATTGGTTTTGGTGTCCCACAAACTGATGGCGATAACATCCACGCTGCCAGGATTTGACAATGTGATTTCGTCCCTAAACCCCTTCTGTTGGCGAAGCAAAGGAAGGACGTCCTTCTCAAAAGTTCGCGTGTAATCGGAAAGCATATTTGATTTCAGATGAATCGAGACATTGCGTGCAAACATGGCAACCTCCTAAGGTTGGGTTTGCTAAGAAAGAGAACTTCAGATGGGCTGACTTAGTTCAGGGAACCTGAAAGAGGAGAAGGATGCTCACTCAATACTCTTCGGGGCATTTGAGTGGCCCATCGGCATCACCCATGTAAGTTGTTGTTTCGATACGTCACATAGCAGAGCGTGGCAACGACAGACTCTTGGGTTTCGTCGTGTACTTTTGGCGGGCAAGGAAGCCAAAACGGCGACCGCGCGTCCGTAGCGTCTGGTCCAAAGCGAGCTTAAGGAACTTCGCCTTGAGGATTAACCCGGCGTCTCGGAACCACTGGGCGACCAACTCTCGGAGGCCAAAGAGACGCTCGTAGAAATGCGAAGCCGGATTTGAAACTGGGGCAGGGAGCGAGGGATTAACACCCTTTCCTGGCGCTCCCCTTTTCTTTTGCCGGACGGACGGCCCCATCCAGGAAGACTTCGATCGAGCCAACAAAATTGTTGCCAGTGAAATTGGTTTTTCGGTTGACCCGAACAACTTGCCCGTCCGCCCCTATGGGCCGACTTTTTGACTATTCAGGTTTTTGCCTGATAGACCAAGCCAATGTCCAAGGCCGATATTGCCGTTGTTCATCATGATCGCGCGTCCCCGGCCCCCAAGCCGAGCGCGATCGGGCCTCAGCAAAAAGCGCGAACAGAGAAGGAAAGGCTCCCCGCCAGACAGGAGCCTTTTCCTTTTTAAGGAATAGCCCTCGCCAGATTCTCAGCAGTAACATAGACAACGCGCCCACCGCCTTCTAAGATTCACGTGCGAGGTACTCCCCCATGCGAGATTTACTAGAACTTCTTCGCTCCGACGAAGGCCAAGATATCGCTGAGTACGCGGTTATGTTGGCGGTGATTCTTGTGCTCGTAGTCGGCACCATTAGGCTAGTCGGGTCGAACGCCAACAACGTCTTTTCCCAAGTCGGCAGCTCACTAAACCAGTAACGCTGGACAGTCTGTTGGTGAATAGTCTCGCGCAACGCCGAAGTAGCAACCCGGCCCGCATGTCCCCTGAATGACCCGCGCGGGCCGTGGGTCAACTGGGTGTGCGACATACTCATGCTCCCCCGCTATGAGCATGAGCAAAAAACAAGAATTTCTGATGTGGTGTCTTGTGGTGGCGGGGATTGCGGCTTACTCCATTGTGCTGTATTCGATTATGGCTCGCTAAGTTTTGCCGCGCCCGAGTGTTCAATGGTGCAATAGCGACTGTCAATAAACCCAGTAGGCAACCCGGTCGGTGGAGTGTTAGTGTGCGCTGCACGGAAGTACCCTAGGCAGAGCAAGTGGAGCTAGTCCAACGGCTGCTCCCCTTTTGTTTTTCTAGTTCACCCTGGGGCTGAAAGTGTAAGCCGCAAGCGCGGTAGGCTTCGTTAAGCAGCCCCTGAAAGCCGGCGGCGGGTTGATGCTGCGACACTCTTGGGAGAGCCAGCAGCGTTAAAATCTACAAGCTCCCTTTTGTGTTCCTCGCAGACCACCATTTCCAGTCGTTCGTCGTACTCTGCCGAGCGGCCACATTCGTAACCTCTGTGGCTATGTCGTTCGACGGGATGAAAACTTCGCAGGTCATTAGCACAGTTAGCATAATCGAAACCGCTGACGCCTTCCAATAGCGGAGGTGACCGTTCCCCCGGCTATTAACCAATCTAGTGACCCGAGGGACGATCCCTTTAGAAAGCGAGTATTTTCCCTTACCATTTTTGCCCGATTGACTGTTGCCTCTGTGAGGTGTGAAATCGCGCGCAACTGACGTCTGCTTTGGGGCAATCGCCAGCATTCCGAGAAACTTGGGAAGTTAGTCGTAGATGTACATGGGTGTGCCTCACGCACAGCCTAGAGAAGGGTGTGCCTCGGACAGACCCAGGAATCCAAAAAAGGAGTGAATGAACAAATGAACTGAGGAGAATTCTATGAACGCTAAAACAGTGTGTAGCATCTCCGTTTTGGCCGTTGCCCTTACCCTCGGCGCTATCCCGGGGTGGGCTCAGAGTGATGCAGTCACCGTCTGGAACGCGAACGCCGGTGTGGCTGCCACTGCGGCCTGCATCTCTCCCCTCGGCGACCCACTCCACGAATCGCGCATCTATGCGATGATGCAAGTAGCCATCCATGATGCCCTGAACGCTATCGACCGTCGGGCTCGTCCTTACGCCTTCGAGAAGACGGAACCAGGGGCTTCTCCGGATGCCGCAGTTGCGGCGGCGGCACGAGATGTCCTAGTCCCCCTCATCGGTCAACTTCCTCTTGAGCTTGTCTCCCAGTCTTGCATCGATGCAGGCATTGCAAGCGTCGAAGCCAACTATGCAACGGCGCTTGCCGCCATCCCCGACGATCCGCGCAAGGCACAGGGTATCGCCCTGGGACAGGCCGCGGCGGCGGCGATCCTAGCTCTGAGATCCGCGGACGGCGCGGTTGGGCCATTTCTTAATTTCGCGTGCCCGCAGGTTACCAATCCTGGGGAGTACCAATGCACACCGGGTACCCCGTTCATCGCCTTTGAGGTATGGGCAAATGTCACCCCCTTCGTTCTGAAGGACAGCTCACAGTTCCGTCCGGGGCCGCCCTACGCGGTCACAAGGAAGAAATACACGGCTGACTTCAACGAAGTGAAGTCTCTTGGCGGTGACGGCATCACCACTCCCAGTGCACGCACTGCCGACCAAACCGAAATCGCCCTCTTCTGGTTCGAAAGCTCCCCGTTGAAGTGGAACCGGATTGCACGAACCGTTTCCGCTGACCAGGGACTCGATCTCTGGGAGAACGCCCGGCTATTCGGGCTGCTCAATTTAGCTCTTGCGGACGGCTACATTGCCATGGCCGATTCCAAGAACCACTACAACTATTGGCGACCGGTTACCGCCATTCAGACAGGGGACACGGACGGCAATCCAGACACGACCGGTGACCCGGCGTGGACACCGTTGCGCCAGACTCCTCCGAACCAGGACTACGCCTCGGGCCACTCGATTGAAGGGGGCGCGGGTGCTGAAGTGTTAAAGCAGTTCTTCGGCACCGATGAGATCAGCTTCCAGGACTGTAGCGTGACGCTGCCAGCTGGTAGCACCTGCAGCGATGCGTCGCCGGTGTTCCGCTCATATACCAATTTCTCGCAGGCGGCAGCCGAGAACGCGTATTCGCGCATCCTCATCGGGTTTCACTTCCGCAAATCGATCGAAGAAGGGACCGAATACGGTCACAAGATTGGCAAGCGTGCCGCCAATCTCTACCTCAAGCCTCTGCACTGAGTTGTGCGGGAGGTTTCACCATTTCCGGCCGGGGCGTAGATGGCTTCTGTCTGAAGTACGGGAATCGAGGAGTCTCTGTGGCCAGTCTACAGATTCGATGTCCGCATCGAATCTGTGGACTACAACTCGCGGGATTCTGATTCCTTCCGCACCCCGTTGCGGACTCCCGTACGGCAACAAACGGAGCAGCGAGAATATCTACTCGGAAAACGGAATCTGGAGTCAAAGTACTTGGTGTAATGACGATATTACGCCAACTACATTTGATGAATGGCCTGATGCTTTCAAATCAGAGTGTTACCCTTTACTCGCACTTTTTGAGCGAGAATTTGCCGATCACCATCATCCCGACATCTGATCCCAACGATCCTCTACACGAACACGGGCGTCCGGGGCAGAGTAGTTGGTGAAATCGCGATATTTCGATAAACCTCAAACTCAGTGTCCTTCCGCTTCAACGCTCTGAGGATAGGAGCACGCGGGCTGCGTGCTCCCATGCATACGACCGCCATCATTTCCCGGGGGCATAGCTAAGATCCGCGCGATACGCAGCTGCTTCGGTGAATTGGTGGGCTGTGCAGTCGCGAACGGTTTTCTGGATCTGATCAGCCGTTTCTTTCCCATAGGTTTCATTGAGCACGTCTGCCAGAGTTTTTGGTAGTGGCGCGAAATCCGCCCAATTCTTTCGGCTGTTAAGCAGAACAAACGTGGGACCCTCAC
>Ga0207650_10000652_pt1 | contig 27548 bp, 20 predicted proteins | sample KBSS63metaG_FD_184325 | JGI IMG/M metagenome (GOLD analysis project Ga0207650, IMG submission 184325) | Switchgrass rhizosphere microbial communities from Kellogg Biological Station, Michigan, USA - KBS S6-3 metaG (SPAdes) (version 2) | ecosystem: Host-associated > Plants > Roots > Rhizosphere...
GCACGCCAATCCCAATCCGGTATTGAGCTGCTTAGTGGCGCGCTTGGCCTTCCAATCGATCATATCTTCGACCCGGTCGAGGCATTGTTTGAGCTCGCAACTGGTGACTCGATTGCCGTGCGGCGAGACGTAACCGACTTCAGCGGCGTTGATGCGTGCGAGCTCCAGCGGATCGATACCGAGGGCATGGGCGCCTAAGTCGATGGCCTGCTCGACGGCCCATTCGGCGGACGGATTGCCGAAACCACGAAAGGCACCGGTAGGAACTTTATTGGTGTAAACCAATTTGGCCTCGATTTTAACGTCCGAATATTTGTAACAGGTGTCGTGCCGCATAGCGGCAACACCCGTGATCGCGGGCGCTTTAGCGGAATAGGCGCCATTGTCAGCGATCACTTTCAACTCCTTCGCGCGGATGTGCCCGTCTTTTTTGAAACCCATCTTCACATTGATCTTCATAAACACGCGCGGGCGACAGCCGGCAAGAAATTCTTCTTCGCGGGTATTGATCAACTTCACCGGTTTGCGCGCTTTTTTCGCCAAGACAGCGGCGACGAGGGCGTTGTTGTCATCGCAAGATTTGCCGCCAAAGCCGCCGCCGACGGCGGTTTGAATAATTCGCACGTCGGTCTCGGGGACGCCGAGGGCGGTGGCGATACGATAGCGGGCGTTAAACAGCGTCTGCGTGTTCATGTAAATAGTGAATTTGCCGCTGGTGGCGTACTCCGCAACACTGCCGATGGTTTCGATCGAGCAATGCCACTGGGGCATGCTCGTGAAGGTATCTTCGACGATCACATCGGAATCGGCGAAAGCGTCGGCGACGTTACCGCGCTCCAAATCCAAATGCATCGCGATGTTGTTGGGCTTGTCATCATGCACCAAAGGCGCCCCATCCTTGATCGCTTCTTCGGCATCGAATACGCCGGGAAGAGGTTCCCAATCCACTTCGATCAAATCGATGGCTTCCTCGGCGATATCGGGATCGATGGCAGCGACCGCGGCGACTTCCTCGCCGACGTAGCGGGTCTTGCCGACGGAAAGAATGTACTGATCGGCGAAGAATGCGCCCCAGGGACGTTTGATCGTGTCTTCGGCGGTGACGACGGCCCGCACGCCGGCAAGTTTTTCCGCTTTGCTGGTATCGATATTACGGATGCGCGCGTGCGGATAGGGACTGCGCAAAACCTTTCCCAGCAGCACGCCGGGAAGATAAATGTCTGCGACGTACTCTGAATCGCCGGTGACTTTGTCAAAACCTTCGATCCGCTGAACGCGCTTGCCGATGACGGAGTAATTTTCTGCTTTAGACATGATCCTGTTCCTGCGCCTCAGTTTGCAGTCGTTGCTATATGAACGACATGCGTTTTTTTACAATTTGTCATTCCCGCATGCTTTGAGCGGGAATCCAGGCGAATTTCGGACTGGCCCCGATTAAACGTTCGGGGATAACGATTCCTGGATAAAAAAGTAAACTGACTCACACCCTGACTGCGTCAATTCGTTTTCGCCACGGGTTTGTACACGTCCAGACTCTGGATCTTGGCGGTGGTCTCGCGCTTGCGAAACGTGTAATTGGGATCCGTTTTGCCGGTGACCACCGCCATCACCGATTCGAGAATCTTGTAATAACCCGTGCAGCGGCAAAGATTTCCCGACATCCATTCTTTGACTTCTTCTTCCGTCGGTTTGGGGTTCTCATCGAGCAGCGCTTTCGCCGCCATGATTTGACCCGGTGTGCAGATACCGCATTGAAAACCGCCGTATTCGATAAAGGCCTGCTGAAGCGGATGCAGCTTGCCGTCTTGCGCCAGCCCCTCGATGGTTTCGATTTTCTTGCCACCGCAGCCGGCAGCCAAAGTCAGGCAAGAGCTCACCAATCGCCCGTCAACGATGACACTGCAGGCGCCGCAAACGCCGATGCTGCATCCTTCCTTGGTGCCAGTCAGGCCTAGATTGTCTCGAAGCACATGGAGCAACAGTCGATTGGCTTCGATTTCAACTTCATGTTCTTGGCCATTCACGCTTAAAGTCAGTTGCTTTTTCATTCTTGCTCAACCGAATGTTTGGGATTTAGTCGGCCCAACGAGTCAGCCGACTTTCGAGTGCTTGCACGAAAGCGTTACTTACTAGACCGATTATAAGGACAACCATCGCAATAGCAAATACCTTGGCGGCATCGAATTGCGCTCCGTACTTCTGCGCCAGCGCGCCGAGCCCAACGAACGCGATGAGCATTTCGCCGTTGATCATTCCCTTGACTGCGCGGCCCATGCCGAGGCGAATACCGGCAAACACCAGAGGCAAAGAAGCCGGCAATAAAATTCTTGTAAAGATTTGATGCTCGCGACAGCCAAACGAATACGCCATTTCAACCAGCGACGGCTCGACCGTGCGAATAGCCGTCGCGGTGTTGATGACGATCACAAAGGTCGAATACACAAAGATGATTGCAATTCGAGACGCGTCGGACAAGCCGAAGATCGCAAAAAAGATCGGCGCGAATAGAATCGATGGGCAGACGAAGAGCGCATGAACGTAGACATCGAAGGCTTTTTCGACGACGCGGTAACGACCCATGAGCGCGCCGAGAAAAAGTCCGAAAACCAGCGATAGGGCAAAACCGACGATCAAACTCAACAAGCTCGATTGGAGATTCGACAAAATGAGCCCGCTTGCGAGAAATTGCACGAGAGCTACGAGCACCTGAGAGAATGGCGGCAGCCATTGCAAGCCGAGGCTCCAACCTAAACTTTCCCAGATGACTGCACCGGCGAGCAAAGCAAAAACTTCCAGCGCGTAGTGGCGCACCGAGCGTTGCAGCCCCGGCGACGAACCGATGTTTCTGGCAGCGGTGGTTTTAACCACCGTTTCTGACGCCGTCACAGATTTCATGGCTGGTCGGTCTGCATCGCTCGCAGGTTTTCCCAAAGATATTCTTTGATTTCGATGAAGGCCGCCGACTTTTCAATGTCAGGTGGTCGGGGTCTCTTTAGCGGGATATCGATCATTTCCTTGACTTTGCCCGGGCGCGGGGTCATGAGCATGACTCGGTCGCCGAGCATCACCGCCTCTTCCATGCTATGGGTGATGAACACCACTGTCTTTCGTTCCCGCTCCCAGAGCTGGAGCAATTGTTCCTGTAAAAGGCGGCGGGTTTGTTCGTCGAGGGCGCCGAACGGTTCATCCATGAGCAAGATCCGCGGATTCACCGCCAGAGCGCGCGCCAGGCCGACTCTCTGCTGCATGCCACCGGAAAGCTCTTTGGGCAAGCGTCGCTCGAAACCCTCCAACCCGACTAATTTGATGAGCTCCTTGGCTTTGGCTTGCGAGTCGTTCTTGGTTGCGCCGCGGACGTCCAGACCGAAGGTTACGTTGCCAAGAACGTCGGTCCAAGGCAGCAGAGCAAAATTCTGAAAGACCACCGCGCGCTCGGGCCCCGGGCCGACGACCGGATGTGAATCGATGCTGACTTCACCGTGTTGGTAGGAAATCAGCCCGGCGATGATTCGCAGCAGCGTCGTCTTGCCACAACCGCTCGGCCCGATGACCGTAACGAATTCATTGTCCCGGACTTCGAAATCAATACTGCTGAGCGCCAGCACGCCTCCGCCGCCATTGTCCATGCTGCCGAATTCTTTGGTCAGGTTTTTGACTCGAATCATCTGCCTGATTTATTCGGTCAGCCGATTGAAATGTTCGGCGCCCAGGGAGCGATTTTTCTCTCGAGGAATTGCATGGCGGAGAGCAACGCCAAAGCTTCGATGATAACAGCGAGCACGGTCGCGAAAACCATATCCGACTGCATACGGCCGGAAAATTCCAGAAGCAGCCGCCCCAAACCACTTGCGACGAGAAGGAGCTCGACCATGACCATACCGGTGATGGCGCGACCGAGACCGATCCTCAGGCCGGCAAAGATAGCGGGCAGGGCGCCGGGAACAATAATTCGCCGCCAGATCTGGGTTTCCTTGGCACCAAAGGACTTGGCCATTTCGATCAAGGTTGGTTCAATGCTGCGCACGCCGGCGCGGGTATTGATCGTGATAAAGACCAACGCAAACGACACAACGATGAAGACTCGGGCGGCAAGCCCGAGGCCAAGGGCGATGATCACGATCGGAATGAGCGGCGCGACCGGCATCACCAGCAGCACGGCAAAGTAAGGATTGAGAAAACGGTCCATCCAAGGCAGCCTGGCCGCTATGAGTCCCAAAGGAACACCGATCATAACCGCCGTGGCATAACCGAAAATCAAGGCCTGGTTGCTGATATAAAGCGCTTCCCAGAAGCGTGGCTCGAAGAAGATCAAATGAAACAATCCCGTTGCGATATGGGAGAAGGTCGGCAAGAGAAAATTTTGCGAGCGGCTCAGGAAATATTCCCACAGGGCCACGGCAACGGCTAAGACAGCAAGCCGAGGCCCCCAATCGCGGAGAGCGTGTTTGTTCATGCCGGCAACAAGATCGCCGTTGGGGTTTGGCGAGTAGGGGCGACCGGCCGGTCGCCCCTACATTGACGCTCTAAAACGGTGCCAGAAATTTGGCTATCGTGTTCCACTGATCCTGCCCACCTTCGCGAGCGCACTGGAGAGAATCTTGGAGTCGACGATCTCCTTGGTATTCACCGGAGTTTTGAGTTCACCGTTAGCGGTGAAGAACTTAACCGTGTCGTCGAGGATGGAAGTGTCGCCGCCGTTTTGCGGCCAGGCGCGCACGATTTCCAAATAGGCCTTGATCGCGGGAGCGATGATGTTCTTCGGCATATCCGGCAGATATTTAGCTACAACCGGCTCGAGAATTTTGGGATTTGCGTGCGCCATACGAAAGCTCTTCAATAGTTCCGCGATGTAGGCACTTGCGACATCTTCGTTCTTCCGTAACCACTCGACGTTGCCCCAGAAGCTGGCGCCGCTGATATTGAAAAGGTTGCCGGTCTTGATGATGTGATAACGGCCCGGCGCCTTGTCGTCGAGATTGAGCCAGTCCCCCATTTGCACCAAGGTGGCGTCAATTTGGTTATTCTGCAGCGCGACGATGCGGTTTTCCCCGCCGGGGATGATCATGATATTAGGCTTGACCTTGCAGTCGTTGAGCAGCCAGATTTTTGCCGCGAGCGATGTGGTTGCTGCTTCACCGTGAATGGCGAAGCGCTTGCCGTCGGTATCTTTACAGTCTTTGATCTCATTCTTGGCGATCATCACGAACTCGCCGCCGTTGTTTTCCATGAGAAAAGAAAGTTTCGCGCCTTTCTGAATGGCGCGAATCGGATCCATCACCTGAGAGTTGGCGATCTGGATCGTGCCCTGCGCGAGCGCCTGGACATTGAGATCGGTGCGAGTGAATTCAACACTGCTTACGTTCCAACCATTTTGATTCAAACGATCACGGGTGAGTATTGCGGGCATGTCGTAGAGCGAGATCGATGAAGGATGCCCGAGCTTGATTTCAAGATTGCCCTTCGGTTTGAGCACCTCGACTTCTGCTGCTTGTGCTGTGGTCACTAAGAAAAATCCGCTCAGGGCCGCCGCGAGAATTCTGTTCATTCTGATACCCTCCTGTGCTTGGTGCTTGGTTCCGCGACCTCGTTTGTTTGAGTTAAGGCAACGGCGGGTTTTGCTTCTCGCCGCGCAAACGTGCCGCCGCATCGAGCACGGCTTCTTGAATTTTGTAGTAGCTGCCGCAGCGACAAAGATTGCCGGCTAAATACGCCCGGACATGGTCTACCGTAGGGTCGGGATTTTCCGCCAAAAGACTCTTAGTGCTTAAAATAAATCCCGGCGTGCAATAGGAACATTGAAATGCGTTATGGTCGATAAAGGCCTGCTGAATCGGGTGCAACTTGCCCGGATCGCTCAGTCCCTCGATGGTAGTGATCTCTTTTCCTTCGGCGAGCACCGCGAGCAAAATGCACGAGCTCATTGGCTGGCCATCGAGAAGAACCGTGCATGCGCCGCACATGCCGATACCGCAACCTTCGCGAGCGCCGAACAGCTTGTATTCGGAGCGTAGAACTTCGAGTAACGTGTGGTGCGTGTGAACGGCTTTCTCGTCTTCTACGCCGTTTACTTTGAGGTTGACGATTTGTTTCATGCTGTTCCCTTTAAGCTTATCTCCCTGTTGGAGAGAAATGAGGTGAGCGTGCTTTCCGTGATCAGCGTCGCTTCGGCTGGTCCTCACCTTTGTCCTCTCCCAGACCGGGAGGAAGGTCATTTGCTGAATGCTGCTTGTGGATTTCCCGCAAAATTTTCTCCGCAGTGAGCGGGAGCTCCTGAATGCGCACTCCGGCAGCGTTATATACGGCATTCCCGATCGCAGCCATCACCGGCGGCAAAAGGGTTTCGCCGATGCCGTGGAGCTCTTCGGAGCCTACATGCTCCAGGGCCGAGGCGTCGATCGTTAGGGGGACATCGGCGAAAGACGGAACGTTGTAGTCACTCAAGTTTGGGTTCAGCAACTGGCCGTGCTCTCCGTAGTTCATTTCCTCGAACAAGGCCTGACCCAACCCGAAAATCGCACAGCCTTCCAATTGCAACTCGCATAAGCGGAGATTGACGACTCGGCCGGCGAAGACACAGGGAGTCAAACGGAGGATTTTGATTTTGCCGGTTTCAATATCGACCTCGACCTCACAGCCGATCGCTCCCTGGTGCCAATGAACGGATCCGATACCCTGCCCGGTCTGCAAATCCAGGCCGCCTCGGGTGGTGAACGCGCCCCGTCCGAAAAGATTCGCTTGATTGCTCAACCGAGTAATTTCTCCGTAGCTAAGCGATTGTTGCGGCGTGCCGCGAACGACTACCTTTGAGTCTTCGATGATCAGATCGCTGACCGATGCTTCGAGGTGATCGGCCGCGCAATCGAGTAATTGGCGCTTGAGATCGTTTGCGGCCTCACGGATCGCTCCACCCATCGAATAGGTGGTCCGACTGGAGCTGGTTTGCTGGTCGTATGGCGTAAGGTCAGTATCGGGGTCTGAAACGGAAACGCGCCTCACGGGCATATGCATCGCATCGGCGGCGATTTGTGCCAGCACGGTCTTTGCTCCTTGGCCACATTCCACGCTGCTGGTCAGAACATTGAGACTACCGTCCTCGTTCAGCTTCAACGCGGCCGCCGAAGTCGAGGGAGTGATGGTCGCTTTGATCACCATCGCAAGTCCTTTGCCTCGGCGCACTGTTTTACGCTTTGGCTCAGTGCGATTGCGATTCAACCAACGAACGTCGTCGGATGACCAGTCTATGGATGCAGCAGCTTGATCGAGGAGGTCATGACAATGCATGTCGGTCAGTTCTTCGCCCGTGGCGAAGAGATCATGATCGCGGAGCAGATTTTTTCGCCGGAATTCTAGCGGATCGAGACCGAGGCGTTCGGCAATCATGTCCATTTGGCTCTCATACGCCCAGACGGCCTGGGGCACCCCGAAGCCGCGCAATGCGCCTGCCGGCACGATATTGGTCCACACCGCACAGGAATCGATGCGCACGTGCGGAATTCTATATGGACCGGACATGGCGGAGCCGCCATTGCGCGCGACGACGGGACCGATATCACTGTATGCGCCAGTATTAAAATTAGCGTTCACCTGACGCGCCACTAAAGTGCCGTCTTTCATCACGCCCGTTTTGATTCGTATTGTCGCCGGGTGTTTGCACACCGTGACAAATTCTTCCTCCCGGCTAAGAACAATCTTGACCGGGCGCTGCGCTTTCAGTGCCAGGAATGCCGTGATCGGCTCCAACCGAAGCGAACCCTTCGACCCAAAGCCGCCACCCAGGGTCTCGACAATCACGCGCACGCGCGCGAGCGGCAAATTCAGCAGCTCCGCCATTTGCGCACGGATCGCGTGCGGCATCTGAGTCGAGGTCCAGAGCGTTAATTTTTGCCGCGCATACTGCGCCACGGTGACGTGAGGCTCGAGGGGAACATGCTGCGCTGCCGGTGAGCGAAACGTATCCTCGAAGACAAAATTGGCCTGACGAAAACCCTGTTCGATATCGCCGCGGCGAAGCTTGAAGTGGCTGCAAAGATTACTTCCGCCGGGCAAATCATCGATCATTTTGCTGAAGATCGGCTGCTGTTCGGGACGAGGATCGTGGACTAGCGGCGCTGTCGGTTTCAGCGCTTCGGCCTCGTCGAACACAGCCGGGAGTTCTTCATAATCGATGTCGATCAGCGACAAGGCCTCCAGTGCGGTATCTTCGTCGCAGGCGGCCACGGCGGCCACCGGATCGCCGACAAAACGCGCCTTGTCGAGCGCAACGATCGTCTGATCGCGAAAAATGCGGCCATACCTGCCGCTATAATCCGTGTTCGATCCGAAGTCGGCTCGCGTCAAGACCGCGCCGATTCCCGCTAATTTTTGTGCGCGACTCGGATCTACACGGAGAATTCGCGCGTGTGGCAGAGGGCTACGCAAGATCTTGCCCACGAGCATCGCCGGCGCCTCGATGTTGAGCGCGTAATTGATCCGGCCGCTAACGCGCTCTTCAGCATCGAGCATGGACAGGGTTTCACCGAGAGACAATGTCGTAGGTCCTTGGTATTGGCCGTTTCCTAAACACCACGTTGTCCATCCAGCGCTTGCTGCATGGCTCGTCGCGCCATCACTCGAATGATCTGCTTCCGATACCAGGCTGAACCGCGCAGATCCGAGAGAGGCTCGATGGTCGACGAATAGGCGTCGGCAATCTCGTCGATCACCATTTCGGTTAACTGCTTGCCCCGCGCCAGCATCTCGGCGGAAGCGATCTCCTCCGGTTTTTCCGAAACGGCTCCGGCAACCAGGCGAAAATTCTTACAGCTCCCGTCGGTCTCTTTTTCCAAGACGGCGGCCATGCCGACGCAGGGGCGGTCCTCCGACGATCGGGAGATATACTTGACGTAAGCCGCTCGAGTTTGCGGCAGCGCATCCGGAACGATGAGTTCCGTGAGAATCTCATCCGGTGCCAAGGCTGTTTCATAGAAACCTTTGAAAAAATCTATTAAAGGAATTTCCCGCTCGCCATGAGCCCTGCGCACCTTTACTCTGGCACGCAAAGCAACGAGAACGCAGGGAGGATCAGAGGCATAGTCGGCCTCGCTCAAATTGCCGCCCACGGTCGCGGCATGTCGTACTCGGATGTTGCCGACTTTCCCGAACGTTTCAGCCAGGATCGGCTGCTTCTCACGAACGATCGGAGATGTTTCGGCTTCACGAATGGTGGCGAGGGCGCCAATTCTAAGACCGATGCCCGGCTCGTGCCGAATACCGCGCAGTTCTTGCAATGCGGCGAGACTCAGCAGGGTCGCCGGCGCGATCAATCGATTCTTCAGCATAATGACCAGCGCCGTACCGCCCGAGATGATCTTCGTTTCATCGCTTTTGGCGGAAAGATGCGACAAGGCCTCATCAAGCGAAGTTGGTTTGAGTAGTTTTATATTTGGCATTTAGTCAGCCGATCCTCCGCCGTGCGCAGCACGCTACGCACCTACAGGGTTTATTTTTTCTCACTCCATTTTGGGGGCCTCTGTTTTTCCAGCGCCTGAAGTACTTTTTCGGGCGTGATCGGCAAATCAAGAAAATGTGTCCCGATTGCGCGGCTGATGGCGTTACCGATTGCGGGTCGGGCAGGAGGTATGGCCGTTTCCCCCACGCCATGCACGTCGGTGACACCATGCGGCTCCAGCATGTGAACGCTCAACTCGGCCGGCACGTCGTGAAAAGAAGGGATCATATAGTCGGAGAGGTTCGGGTTGGTGATGCTGCCGTTGGTGTCCTGGACGAGTTGCTCAAACAACACCTGTCCGAGGCCGAAGGTGGCCGCTCCTTGGATCTGCAGCTCGCAAAGACGCGGATTAATCACCTTGCCGGCATAGAGGTCTGCATGGATGCGCGGCACGGTTACATCGCCGGTCTCAGTGTCAACCTCCACCTCGCACACGACTACTGCGGGATGCCACTCTGCCGAGCCGTAGCCTTGGCCCGTTTCAAAATCCATTACGACCGGGCTGCCGTCGGGTCCCGATCCAGATACAAAAACACCGTGGCCGAGGAGATTGTTGGTCTTGCTGGCGCGGATGGCATCGATATACGAGAGCGACCTGCCGGCAACGCCGCGCACCATGATCTTGCCGTCCTGCAATAGCAAGTCTTCTTTATTAGCCTCGAGCTGTGTTGCGGCAAGATCGCGCAGCTGATTTTTCACGTCTGCGATCGCTTCCCGGATCGCCGTTCCCATACAAAAGGTCGCCCGGCTTGCTGCGGTCATCAGATCGAATGGCGTGAAGGCCGTATCCGGCTCCGAAACGCGCACGCGGCCGACCGGCAGCCCGATCTCGCTCGCGGCGATCTGCGCGAGAGCAGTTTTCAATCCCTGACCCATTTCCACTGAGCTGGTGAGAACATTCAAACTGCCATCGGCGTTCAGTTTTACGGTCGAGGTGGAGGTCGTCGGCGTGGCCATGCCTTTGACGATAACGCCGATACCTTTGGCGCGAATCTTGTTGCCATCGCGCACAACCAGCGGCTCGTCGCGCCAGCGAATTTTTTTCAAGGCGGATTCAATGAGCTCGTTATAGTGCATCTCCGGCATGGGCTCGCCGGTGGTGAATGGATCACCTTTTTGCAGCACGTTTTTGAGCCGCAACTCTGCCGGATCGAGGCTCAAGGCGTCGGCGATGATATCCATCTGCGTCTCGTGCGCCCAGGCTACCTGCGTAATTCCGTAACCTCGAAAAGCGGCCGACGGCGCTGTATTGGTGTAGACGCCGTACGAATCCATGCATAGATGTGGCACGCGATATGGGCCGCTGGCAGCGTAACCGCGGGTAATTAAATTGGGTGAGGTATCGCCATACGCGCCGGAGTTGTAATAACAGTACGCTTCGGTCGCGACCAATCCGCCGTCCCGTTTAACCCCGGTTTTGAGCTTGATCCTGCACTCGTGCTGCACGCCAAGCAAAAAACAGTCGGCGCGCGTGGCCACGATGCGCACCGGTCGCCCCGTTTTTCTCGCCAGTAACGCGGCTGCAGGTTCCAACTTGCAATTGAGCTTGCCGCCAAACCCTCCGCCAAGGGTGAAAACGATGACCCGAACATCGGCAAGGGGCACTTTAAAAATTCCGGCGAGCTGGCGCTGGATCACGTGCGGATTTTGCGTGCAGGTCCAGACCGTGAGTCGGCCGTTCATGAACTGCGCGACGACCACGTGAGGTTCGAGGGCGACATGATTGACGGCAGGAGAAAGAAATGTGTTTTCAAAAATCTGATCCGATTCACGAAAACCTTGGATGATATCACCTTTGCGCTGTTTGAAGAGATGGACGATATTGGTTCCCTCGACTGAGCGCGCCGTCACGTCCCCACGCCCGGCGATGACTCGCCGCGGTCCGGGATAGAGCAGGGGCGCACCAGGCTTGAGAGCTTCCTCGGCATCGAATACCGCCGGTAACTCTTCGTATTCGACATCGATCATCTCCAGCGCTTCGCTCGCCGCATCGGCATCGACTGCGGCGACGGCTGCCACCGGCTCACCGACGAAACGAACTCGATCGAGCGCTACCGGCGTTTGATCTTGAAGGATGAGACCAAAATGGGGATCGATATGATCGCCGATCAAATCGTCGCGTGTGAGGGTCGCCACGACGCCCGGCAATTTATTGGCCCTGCTTGTATCGACTTTGATAATCCGCGCGTGAGCGTGCGGACTGCGAAGCATGCCGGCATGCAGCATCCGCGGCAGCTCGAAATTTAATGTGTAGTCGATGCTACCGCTCACCCGCAGCTCGGAATCCATCATGCTGATCGATTGCCCAACCGCCATAGTATGCTCTTTGCTTACCGTTAAACTTTACTCGCGACTTCCGTTCGTATTATATCCTCTGTCTTTGGGAGAGGATTGAGGTGAGGGTGACTGCGATGTCTGATGCTGCCCTCACTCTTGCCCGCTCCCAGAGAGGGAGAGTTTTAAATTGCAATGTGGGCGCTACTTCAAAATCCAACTCCATTTCTCATAGATCTTTCGCGTCCGTTCTGGAGTGCTGATCACGTCACCGGCCAGCGGATGATTTTTCCATTCAAACGGTGTGGTGGCATCGATGATCATCCGAGAATTGGCGTTGAGCTCGCGTTTATCCGGCGCGATCGCCATGTCGATGCGGCTGCCTTTTGTGTCCTTGATGATCTCGACGCCGCGCTCCGGATCGCAGCGCGCCACGATTGCCCAGACGACGTCTTGAAGACTGGTCGTGTCGACGTGATCGTCGACGACGACCGTTAACCTGTTCATGTCGATGCCGCCGCCGCACTGAGAAGCGATCAAGCCGGCTTGCTTCGCATGACCGAGATATTGCGTCTTGAGCGCCACCACCGTCATCAACCGATTGCCGGCTTCGGGTGGACACCACACCCCGCATACACCTGGCACGCCAGCCTTTTCCAATTGATCCCAGATCATGCCCGAGCGGAGATAAACCAGAAAGCGATTATCCTCGTGCGGCGGCTTGCCCTGCGGGCAACCCAGAAGAATCGGATCGTCGCGATGATAAATTTGCTTAATGCGCACTATCCGATCTTTAGCGTAGCCGTCCTGGTAATAACCCATCCATTCGCCGTAGGGCCCTTCTTTGGAGAATTCGTCCGTCGTGATGAAACCCTCGAGAGCGATCTCCGCATGCGCCGGAATGGGAAGACCGGTGACTTCTCCCTCGACGACTTCAATGGGCGCGCCACGCACACCGCCAGCCCAATCCAACTCGCTTTCGCCGTACATCGGTCCTTCGACACAGGATGACAAGAACAGCAACGGATCGGCGCCGACCACCGTGACGATCGGACACGGTTGGCCGCGTTTCATGTACTTTTCTTTGATAATGCCGCCGTGATGCGGTGGTGCGGCGCGAATGCCGATGCCATTTCCATCGAAAACCTGGTTACGGTATGTGCCGACGTTGATAATTCCAGTGTCGGGATCGCGCATGATGTTGATGCTCGCCGTGCCGATGAAGCGGCCGCCGTCCCTGGGATGCCAAATCGGCGCCGGAAAAATCGTCAAGTCAACATCGCGGTCGCGCAAAATATTTTCCTGGATCGCGCCACGTTTGACTGTTGTCGGAGGAATGGCCTCAAAGCCTTTGAGCAATTCGCGCCAGAACCGGAGCAGCCGATCATGAGAGGCTTCAGCGGGATCCAAGCCCAAGGTCACAGCCTGGCGGCGACGCGATCCCATGCTGTTGACCAGCACGCGGTATCCCTTCTCGAAGTTGGCGATCTCGTCGAAGAGAGCGCAGGGACTCTCTTCGGTGTGGTCGAGCATTTCGGTGATGGCGCCGATGTCTTCTTCAGAATTAACGCCGTTGACGCGCTTCAATTCACCAAGCTCGTCCACGTGGGCGAGCCAGTCACGCAAATCCCGCCACTGCCGATGAGTGGCCTGCGCCCGCAATGGCTTAGCCATCTATTTGCCTCCTCGGATATATGCCAAGTCGCTCTCGGATAACGGTCGCACGTAATCACCCGGATTGATGCGCGCTTTTATCTCGGGTGGAACTCGCGTGGCCTCGGGAAACTTCCGTCCTGCTGACAGCGGTCTGGTGCAATCGAAAATCAGTTTGGTCTCCAGCGTGCCTTTATCATCGCGGCGGTAGCCGTAGGTGGGTGGATTCAAACGGCTGCCGATGGAATTATTGATTACGACCAGATCCTTGTCGGCTTGGAATCGCGTCGCCAGCGCCCAGAGCACGTCGGCTTCGTTGGTAACATCGACGTCATCATCAACGATGAAGACGTGCTTGGTCGCCGGGCTATAAGCCATGACGTTGAAAGCAGCAAGATGGGACTCGCCGTCGGCAACTTTTTTCATGGAGATGTAAGCGTGATTGCGCGCAACGCCGGAGATTGGCAGATAGAGGTTTCTCACATTGGGGCATACGTCGCGCGCTCGATTGAGCAAAAACCCCATGCGCGCCAATCCGCCGATCGCCAAATGCTCGCTGCTGGCATTGAACACATCGACGTAGATCGGATCACGTCGCATGGTGATCGCCGTCACCTTGATCACCGGATAGGGACCGACACCGGTGTAATAGCGCGGGTATTCTCCAAACGGACCTTCTTCACGCATGTTTTCTGGACTCGGATCGAGCACGCCCTCAATGACGATCTCCGCATGCGCGGGAACGTCGAGATCCACGGTTTCACCGCGCGCGACTTCGAGCGGCTGCTGCAAAAGTCCGCCGGCGACTTCCAATTCGCCGCCCATGCCGGGAGGATTTGTCGTTCCTGCGAGCAGCAAACAGGGGTGATGACCGATCGCCATGGCCACGTGCATCGGCTGCTTGCGCTCGCGATGCTCAACGAGAATGTAGTTGCCGCCTTGGAACGCCCCGGTCATGAAGCCGACTTCCTGCGGACCGTGCAACATGGAGCGGTAAATACCGGCATTCTGCGCGCCGGTTTTCGGATCGCGCAGAATGAAGACCGCCGAGGTAATATATTTGCCGGAATCGAGCTCCTGATGGCGCAAAATCGGCAGCTTCGTCACGTCGGCATCCGCGCCTCTCCAGACAATTTCTTTGACCGGCGCTTGCGAACGATCGACTCTCTTGACCGGCAGAGGTGAGTTTTCCCGCCTGCCAAATTCTTCAACCATCCCTTGAAGATTCGAATCGATGGCCAGGGCCAAGCGCTCGTAGGTTCCTTGGAGATTGATGAGCAGGGGGATCGAAGAGCCTTTGATCTTGCGAAACAACACGGCAGGGTAGCTCGCATAACGTCCGTCAGTGCGCATCTGGTCGACGATCGCAGTCGCTTCGAATACGGGGTCGATTTCTTTTTCGACCACCATTAGTTGTTTCGGATCGTGCTCAATCAATTTTTGCAGGTAGCTGCGCAGGTCCTTAGGTCTGGCTAAAGCCTGCTCTGCCGCCGTATCCTCGCGCTGCGAGGCTGACGTGAATGCTGGCTGTCGTGCCATAATCTTCTCCTTCAAAATTGCTTGAGCACCTTAGCGATTGAGCGACTCGAAAGCCTTTCTTGCAAAGCTCATATCCTCTAAATCCTCGGGCGTAAAGGGTTGTGCAATCTTGAGACTTTCTCGGTAAATATCGATTTCTTTTTGCACCAACTCACGGGGCTTCGTGCCGTCCTTGCTGTAAACCGCCATTACCGTTTGTAGAGCATGAGCGGCTACGTCCGTATCGATTTTATGGATCTTCAAAACGTAGTCGACCAATTCGCCGTGATTTTTTGGGTCGCGCATGTAGTTCATTGTTCCGAGCACTGCGCGGACGACCGAAACTCCCTTTGCGGGATTGGTTTTGAGCGCATCCGCGGAAGCTAATAAGCCAATGCCGCTAAGGGGTGAGTAATCCTTGGCCTCGGCGAGCCGGTTAAACGCCCTCACCTGGGTCTCCTCGGCAAAAGGCGGAGGCAGCATGGCGGCAGCGAGCTTCTTTGAAGTGAGCGCCGTGCGCGAACTCTCGGTGCTCTGGGTATAGAAAAAATTTACCGCGGACGGATCGATGCCGTTTCCCTTCAATATCTCGCGGGCCGCGATAGCGGTGGCGTCGGTGAGTGCGACCGCTCCAACCGATTTACCGACGAGATCGCGCACGCTTTTAATTTCCGGAGCAGCCATTAGCGCAAAGGTCACGAACTGTTGAATATAAAGCACGCGCTTGATCGGCAATCCTCGCATCGTGGCGGAGATGCCGGCACCGACAGTGGTGGAGAAATCGAGCTCGCCGGCGACCAGCGCTGCGATCGCGGTGGGCGGCGACATGAGAACTAGATCGACATCGACTCCTTCGCGGGCAAAGAAACCTTTATCCTTGCCAAAAAAGAGCGGCATGGAAGTGAGACTTTTGGTTGGAATATGGATTAGCGCTCGCATCGCGGTTTGGCCTGCCCAACTCGGCATTGGCAGTATTAGCAGAGCCGCATACAGACCGCCGGTAAGGTACGGTCCAACCTGCCGCAGTCTAATCGCCAAAGTATAACCTCCGCGGATTGTGGCTAAGCATCGCGCTCACGAGCTTGGCATCAAGATCCTTTCGCCTGAAAATTTTTTCGACTGCGCCAGGATAGAAGCAATCATGATGTGGAAAGTCGGACGCAAACACCAATGTCTCAGCGCCGACGCTTTCAGCCACATATGTAATGGCTCGCTCTTCGAGTTCAAAGGAAACAAAGCATTGCCGGCGAAAGTAAGTGCTGGGGCGCTCTTTTAAGTACGGCACTTCGAAACGATAGTTTTCCGCATGCTCGTCCATGCGCTCCAGCCAATACGGCACCCAGCTACACCCGGCCTCCATGAAGCCGACGCGCAGTCGCGGATGGCGCTCCAGGACGCCGCCGAGAATTAAACTCGCCGCTGCGGTCATCTGCTCCAGCGGATGTGCGTGCAAATGGAAAAGGCAGTAGCGGTTGAAACGCTCCGCCCCGGCCGTCGGCAGGCGAATACCGGTGCTGACATGAACCAGAGCCGGGACATTCAATTGTTCTGCCAAATCCCAAATCGGCTCATATGCGGGGTGATCGAGATTGCGCTTGTCCACCGGATGGGGCGAAATAAAAAGACCGCGGTGGTCGAGCTTGGTCACGGCACGCTCGGCTTCAGCGACGGCCAGAGTTGGTTCCTGAAGCGGAATCATCGCAATGCCCAGAAGCCTTTCTCGATTGAGCGCGCAATGTTCCGCTAGCCAATCGTTGTAGGCGCGAAAAAGCGCAGGTGCGAGCTGCGGCTGGCGCACACCGCCGAGCCGGAGCGAATGAGTAGGGAAGAGAGCCACCCGATCGATGCCTTCGCTGTCCATGACTTCAATACGAGCGGCAGGATCGGCGGCCAATTGCAGCAAATCTCGCCGACCCATCTCGGTGATAAATCCCAGCGGAAACAAACTCTCGGGGCCGTCGTTCCCGGTGCTGTTACCGTTCTCGAGTCCGGGAGTTTCCTGCACCATTTCTCGCAGCGGTTCTTCGAGATAGCGTAGCCAGATATCGCGCGGTTCAACGACATGCGCATCCGCATCGATCACCGGTTCTGAACCTGGCACCAATTGCTCCTGATCAATGGCTCATGCGGCACTCAAGCTATACTTGATGCCGATCCGCTCCGCACTGTAGAAGTTTTCGAGAAACTCTTCCTGACGTGCGTAACTTCGATTGGACAGAAGCCGCCCTTCGAATGAAAGAGGCAGAGGCGAAATATCGAATGGAAACGGCCGCACGATCGCTTCGTGTTCGTTCTGCACATCGACAGTCAGAGTGACATCGGGTACTCCGTCTGCTACCGGCACAGGGACATTGCTCAATTTGTTCGTCGGGCCATTCTTTCTCGCCTGACTGTTGAACGGGTAACGGTTACAAACAAATTGGGCAAACTGATCGAAAACTTCCATCAGCTTAAAATTTGTCCAGAGGTGGGAGTCCTGAGTCAGTTCCAACAGATTAGGATCGCTGCGTAATTGAGCGAGCCAGCGACTGCGCGGCACTTTTTGCTCGGCGATAAAATTTTGCACAGCGGGGTCATTGCGGTAATCGGGCATGCTCGGCAGGAGTCCCATTCCTTGGGTTAAAAGGGCTTCGCCGTGCATCGACACAAAATAAGCGGCATAAGGGTCGCGGCTCGCTAGCCGCTCGATCACGCCGCGATAGAGGTCCAACCAAACTCCCTGGCCGAGATGCTTGATACTGCCGATGTAATCGGATGGATAACCCTGCTCGTTGACCGACGGTTTGATCTCCCATTCCCACCAGCCGCTATCGTGCTCCTGCGCCGCCAGCACCATAGAAGCGTACGGCCGAAGTCGGGCGAATCGATCATTCCCCCAGTGAGCGGCGAGCCATCCGGCGATGCGCGAGTGATCGGTCTGTAAAATCAGCAACAGTCTCGAACTATCATAGGGGCATACCATCATGGGATTTCACCTCCGAGGATTAGCGGTGTCTCTCTCGATCAACGCGCCATCTGTTACGATGCGGTTACCATAGCTATGCCCGATCGCGAACATTGTCCAATATATATTATTCATGCTACGCATAGAAAAATGGTTATGAGTCAAGGCCTATAAAATATTGCTATGACTTTCCACCAACTGGAGATATTCGGCGCCGTCGCAGAACAGGCAAGCATTACCCAGGCCGCCCGAAAAATAAAAATCAGCCAGCCATCGGTATCCAAACAGTTGCGCTTTCTCGAGCGCGAGTGCGGCATCAAGCTTTATGTGAAATCGGGACGGGGTATCAAAATCACGGAAGAGGGCCGCATGCTGCATAACGCGGCGAAACCGATTCTGAAGCAGATGGAAGAGCTTCGCAGTTCGTTTTTGACTAGAGTTAGCGACGCGCGCGATGTCGCGCTTCGGGTCGGGAGCACGCCAAGTCCGGGAGCGTTCTTTTTGCCGGGCGTGCTAAAGTCCTTCGTTAAACTCCATCCGAAGATTCATCCGACACTGCGCACCGGTTACCCCGATGCGCTTAAAGCGATGGTGCTGGACGGCGAGGTCGATGTTGCCGTCACCACGATTGCGCCTTCTCACCCGGAAATCATCGAGGAAGCCATTGCTTCCGAAGGAATCGTGGCGATCGTTTCTGCCAAACACCCGCTGGCCACAAAAAAAAGTTTGACTGAAAGCGAGGTCGGCACAGTTCCCTTTATTATGACCACCGATGGGCGCATCGCGGATGAAATCAAAAAAATCGGCTTACGCCTCAATGTCGTGATGTGGTGCGAGTCTGTAGACCTTAAAAAAGCGGCGGTCGAGGCGGGACTCGGTGTCGGGCTCTTTTACCGCGGTAGCGCCGAGGCAGGTTTGAGACAAGGTTATTTTAAGGCGCTCGAAATACCGAAACTAGAGAATATCAAAATCACCTGCTACGTAATCTATCAAAGAGGGGCTCACGTTTCGCCAAACTTGAATAGCTTTCTATCTTTGCTGCGTCGTTCTTCCAAACAAAATCTTGCCCGCTCGGGCCGGCATTAACGACTTCAAAATTGGCTGCGGATAAGTTCGAGACAACGCGCGAAGAAAGCAGCGGTTGATATCTGTTCCGAACTTGATAGTAGTCAGGAAATTCAAAGTTGCAGGATGAAAAAATGGCGGATCAGAAACTTTTAGCGGATGTGCTGAAGCGCATCGATCGCAACGAGCTCGCCCAATTGACCAAAGAGCTTGTCGATATTCCGAGTCCCACAGGCGCCGAGCGGGCGATCGGCGAATTTATTTTGGCCTGGTATTCTCGAAACGGCATCAAAAGCGTCAGGCAGGAAATCAGCCCTGAGCGCATCAATGCCATTGGGATCATTGCGGGCAAAGAGAACGGCATCTCCCTGAGCATCAACGGCCATATGGATACAAGCTACACCGGCACCGAGGAAGATCGGATGTTCTGCCGCGTGCTGGAACCCGATAGCGATCTCAAGGGCGCGGTGCGCGACGGGAAGGTTTTCGGTCTGGGCGCGTCGAATATGAAATCGGGCCTCGCAGCATTTATGGTTGCGGGTAAGGCGATCAAGGAAAGCGGCGCAACTCTGAAAGGCGATCTGATTCTCGCCGCGGTTGCCGGGGAAATCTCGCGCACGCCCATCGGTCCATATCAGTCTGAATCCTACCGCGGCGAGGGCACCGGAACGATTCATCTCCTGACCCACGGCATGCAGTCAGATTATGCCATCGTTGCCGACCGCTCGGGCCATTCGGTCGTGTGGGCGCAAAACGGCGTGGCGCAGTTCAAGATCAGCACCTTCGGTGATCCGCACGCCGCTTGGGGTGTCACGCGCGAGGAAAAACCGCCAGAAGTATCGAGCGCGATTCTTAAAATGACGAAAGTGTTGCAGGCCATCGACAGCTGGGCGGCCGAGTTCGAGCGCGCGCACGTTTATCAATCGGCGCACGGAGTGATCGTTCCCAAGGTGAATATCGGCGCGATTCAAGGCGGCGCGCCATTTCGGCCCAACTACTATCCCGGTGTCTGTGCCGTGTATCTCGACGTGCGCACGCCGCCGGAGCTCCGCCCGGTCCAGGTGCAGCACGAGCTGAAAGACATTCTCGCCAAACTCGGCATCGAGTACGAGATCGAGATGTATGCGTCGAAAATGGGTTACGAATCGAAAAAAGCCGAGCCGATCATCAAAGTCGTCGAAGAAAGCTACCAAACTCTTTTCGGCAAAAAGACGCCGAAGCCGACCGGGCTGCATGCGAGCATCTGGACCGATACCAATGTCTACAACGAGATGGGCATCCCCGCGTGCAAGTTTGGTTTGGGCGGCGGTCGCTGGAAACAGCGCTCAGAGCAGATCGAAATCGAGGATATCTATCAAGCAACGCAAGTCTACGCCTGTGCAGCGCTGGAGATTTGTAACTGGGAGAAAGCGAAAAGCTAATTATTGCCAGTGAAGCCGCCTGTATTTCTTTCGGAGAAGGAGAATCACAGGATGTCATTCTGAGCCGGATACACCTTGTCATGCACTCTCTCGGCTATGAGGAAGTCAGGGAAGAGGCCGGACAACGATCAATGCGGCTCCAGCGTCAACTTCTTCATGGCCAAGAGGAAGTAAACTTCTTTGCCAACAAGCTGACGCTGCGAGGAGTCACTCGGCTCTTCCCGAGTGAGTCTTCCCCCACTTGGCGCGCATTGACTTGAGCGTTTCACCTTCGCCGACCGGCACACGCGTTTGGCGCAAGATTTCCCAAACTTTCTCGTGCTCGCTGCGCGCAGCCAGCTCCGCTTCGTGATTAAGATTCTCCGGCCACAAGCCCATCAGATAACCATGCCAGGGTTCCTGCGGTTCGAGTTTTGGGAGGCCGAGCTCCTCCCAGATTTGTTTCGCCCGAACCATGAATTCTTCTTTCGGTAAGGACAGGGGAGGGAAATCGGCTTTGCGCGTCGCATCGATCAGGAGCGAGGATTCAGAATTATCGTACCGGCTGGACGGATGAGTCGCGACCATGCCGATCGGGGTTGCTCCGAATGGACGATCACGGACAATTTTTACATCTCTATGGGGCTGTGACCGGTGCGTGATCGCCCAGGTGACCGCGACGGGGTCTTTGATATTGATGTCTTCGTCCACCGCGACGATCATTTTTCCCACCCGATCGCCATAGTCGAGAACCGCTTGCATGACTCCCCACGGATCCTGGTCGTTGCGTTTTTTCAGGCTGACGGCAACGTATGGGCGCATGTTGACCAGCGGCTCGATCATGTGCACGTCCTTGACGCAATCGAAACCCTTGCTGATGATGAACCGTTTGACCAGGGTCGCCATCCCCATCGCTTTGATCTTGGAACTCTCGCTCGGCGTGACTTGACTGATGATCGATACCCAGATCGGGTTCTTCCTGTGAGTGACGCACTTGAGTTCAAAGACCGTGCTCAAAGTACGCGGGTCGACGTAACCCATGGATTCGCCGTACGGCCCTTCTTCTTCCATGTAGTTGGTAGGAATAATCCCTTCGAGGACGATTTCAGCAGTAGCCGGAACCTCAAGATCGACGGTCTGACATTTCACCAGTTCGACCGGAGCGCCCATCAAGCCGCCGGCGAGCGCGAGTTCGTCGACTTCAGGCGGCACTTTTTGCGTTGCGCAGTACGATACGGCGGGAATGGTGCCGACCACGATCGCAACTTCAAGAGGCTTACCCATGCGACGGCATTTCTCCCAGTGCATTGAGAGATCCTGCGGCGTCCCGGACATCAGCCCGGCAGTCGTCGGACCCTTGATCAAGCCGCGGTAATTGCCGACATTGCGTCTGCCGGTTTCGGGATCTTTGGTGATCCAATGACCAGCGGTGATGTACGGGCCGTTATCGAAACCCGGCGTCGACATCGGCACGGCGAACTCCATTAACCCCCCCACCGCGAGCAATTGATCGCCCTTGTGAATTTCTTCCTGACACGAGCCGTAATCGACCATCATTGGATCGATCAGATGATCCATCGCGTAAATCCAACGATCCGCGACTTCCTCAGGCCGGCATTTGATTCCCAGGCAATAGATCGCCTCGGAACCGGAGAGTCCCCCAACGAGAACCTGGCAGTTATATTTCCGTTTTTTGCCGTCAGTCACATTGTCGAATAGAAACCCGCGACGCGCGTGTTCCGGTATGCCGCCGCGAAATTGCCAGCGGACCAACGGCTGAAGCTCGGTGTCTTTGTTGATCTCTCTGTGGATACGGTAAAGTTTGTCGTTCGCGTCCAGGGCCGCGATGAACTCGCGCAGATCTGCATAAGGTTTGGCAAAATTCATACGGATTTTGTTATGCTTTTTCGCCCGCTTTCGCAAGCTGGCGACAGGAATTTGAGCTCTAAACATGTTACGATCCGAAGCAGCAACAAATTTGGAAAAACATGGCCGTTAAAATTTTCAACACCCTCAGCAATGAAAAGGAAGAATTTCTTCCGCTCACTCCGGGACAAGTTCGCATGTATGTCTGCGGCGTTACCGTCTACGACTCGGCGCATCTCGGACACTGCCGATTTCTGATCACGTTCGACGTCATCTACAGGTACTTTCGCTCGTTAGGCTTCGAAGTTGATTATGTGCGGAACTTTACCGACGTGGACGACAAGATCATCAAGCGCGCGCAGGATGAGCGAGCGAGCTGGGAACTCATCGCGAATCGCTACATCGACGAGTTTAATCAAGACGCCACAGCGCTTGGATTGTTGGCGCCTGCGATTGAACCACGCGCGACCGAGCATATTCCCGAGATGATCGAAATCATCCAGAGACTTGAGCAGAACGGACATGCCTATCGAATCAATGGAGACGTTTATTATTCGGTTCTGAGTTTTTTGGACTACGGAAAGTTATCACGGAAAGATGTCGACGAGCTTGAAGCTGGAGCGCGTGTCGAAGTCGATGAGCGCAAGCACTCGCCGCTCGATTTCGCGCTCTGGAAGTCAAGCAAGCCCGGCGAGCCGACATGGGACAGTCCCTGGGGGTCTGGCCGCCCGGGCTGGCACATCGAGTGCTCGGCCATGAGCACGAAGTATCTGGGACAGCCATTCGACATCCATGGCGGTGGGCGGGATCTGATTTTTCCCCACCATGAAAACGAGATTGCGCAATCCGAAGCGGCGGCGGGCCGGCCATTGGCACGCTATTGGTTACACAACGGCTTTTTGAACATCAACCAGGAGAAGATGTCCAAGTCTTTGGGCAATTTCTTTACGATCCGCGAGATTCTCGCCGACTTCGATGCGGTGGCCTTGCGGCATTTTTTTCTCTCCAGCCAGTATCGAAGTCCAATGGATTTTTCCATGGATGGGCTTACTGAAGCCGCCCGGGCCACAGATAGGATTTATGAAACCATAGAGCGGTTCGATGGATTGAAGGGGAGCAACTCCACAGCCGAGCCCGACCGAGCGCTGATCGAGAGCTTTCGGCAGGAAATGGATGATGACTTCAACACACCACGTGCTCTGGCGTTGATCTTTGACGAAGTACGCGCGATTAACCGCTTGCTGGATCAAAAAAAAGCTAAAGGTATCGAACAAAGATGCGCCGCAGTGCGCGTCATGTGTGATACACTAGGACTGTTGCAACCGGGTTACTTCGAACGCAAGAAAGCCCGGTTTTTGGCAAAATCGCCAATCAAACAGTACGAAATAGACGATTTAATCCGGCGACGCGATCAGGCACGGCAGGAAAAGAACTGGCGAGAAGCCGATCGCCTGCGCGATGAATTATCGCAGAAGGGCATCTTGCTGGAAGATACGCCCAAAGGCACTGTGTGGAAGGTGAAGTGATGTCGGCAAGCTCATCTCGATGGTTTTGCTTCGCTCTGTGCGCTGCGGTGTTCGCTCCGTTCTCTCTGGCACCCGCTCAGGTCGTGCCATCGAGCGCACCGCCGGAGATGAGCCTGCGAAAATCCGTCCAGAGCCGCGAGTTCCAGGGGCGGCAATATGAAGGCGAAGAGCGCCAGATCGGTCGCGGCGATTCGCTATGGCGTATTTTGGTCGAGGAAAAAGGTGTCCCAGGACAAAAATTTCGCAGCTATCTCGTCTTGATTCGTGGTCTGAACCCACAGGTGAACAATCTCGACGTTTTGCGCATTGGCGACAAAATTTTTGTGCCGCTGCAACTGGAGGAGCTGGGCGACGGTCGACGAGTTGCTCAGTCAGTGACTTCGAGTCGATCTGGGACGACGGTAGATTATAGTGTCAAGCCAGGAGAGCACCTGTATCAGATTTTGCGCGAGCAGTTGAAGCTCACGGACGAGCGCAAGGTGGCGCAATATTACGCGCTGGTTAGAGATTTGAACCCGGAACGAAACAATTGGGACACGCTGCTTGGCGGCGAAGTCATTCGTTTGCCCGCTGAAGCACAGGTGCAGACCCAGGTCGCGGAAATCAGGAAAACAGCTCGAGGACCTGAAGCCGAGAGGTTTTCCGCAGCCGACTCGATTCCAAAGGCAGAGGCGAAGCAGAGTTCGTCAGCGTATGATGCGCATCGATCTCTGCTGTCCCCCGCCCAAGAGAACTTGCCGCTGTTTTCAAGCGTGGCTGAGGCCATGGGTATAGAGATGCGCCAGAGCGGAGAGGAGGTCGTGACGTTGGCCGACGGACCGGTGCGATTTGCCAGAAGCTCTTACCCGGTGGCCCACAATTCTGCATTCAACCAAAGAGTCGTTATAGATCCCGACAGCAAGATTTCGGCATCCGTCGCAGCTAAACTGAGTGATCCAATAGTAGGCACGCCGGTCTTATCGTTAGGCAATGGCATGACGATGCGCGATGCGATCGGGCAGCTTTTGACAGGACTAGGTTATCAGGTCTTGCCGGCTGATCAGTCGATCGTGATTCAGGAGGAGGGCGTTAGCGTCGAGGCTAAAGGTGATTGGATGGTTCTTGCACCTGAGGTCAGCAACAAGACACAGGAAATGTACGTTATCAATCTCGCCGAGAAGTCCAACCAAACCCCGGGATATCTTAAATCCGAGTTGGCAAAAAAGGGATTACACCTGCGTGAGGTCGCACTTAAAACCGACGACGTGATCGATCCTAAGACTGCTCAGGCTGAACACAGCATCATTGCAGGTGGTCAGACAAAAAGGTGGCCGCGCGACAAGCAGGAGCTCGTCGATGCGTTGCTGCTGTTATACGGCGTCACTTTCGGTGTCGCCGAGAAATTGCCGGTGGATCTCGCCAACGGCATAGAGGTCGATGTTGGCGTCGATCGCTTCTTTGAATTGAGCGGGCAGCGGACCGCACTTTTTTTTACTGGCGGCAACCCGGAAGCTCGAAGAGTGCTCCAGGAAGAACAAGGCATCACGCCGGTTGTGCTCGACCTGGCATCGATGTCGACAAGAGAGATTATAACGCGCATGTTGAATCTACTCGGCGATCCGACAGTTTACCGGGAACATCGTTTTTCCGCTGGGGGAGATGCATTGCGAGATCGGATAAGCATTCATACTTGGGGTTTTCATCCGATCAAGAAAACAATCTTTATTACAGACCGCCAGATTCCGCCGACTTTGCAGCGCTTCTTTTTTGAAAAAGGTCTCGATATCGTTTATTTTCAACAATGAACGGCGCCTGTAGCTCAACTGGACAGAGCATCAGACTTCGGATCTGAGGGTTGGGGGTTCGAATCCCTCCAGGCGCGCCAGTGATTCCAGAAAGTTAGCTCACCCTAATCAGGCGACACTCCCGAATTGTTTCCACATTTTGTTTCCAAATTGGTAGCAGCGGTAGCAACGCGATCTGCGCTGATGGTTACCGTATGCGTCGCGCCCAGAATCGCCGTTCGCAGTTGCCGCAGCGATACTGCCTAATTGACACCAATCGTAACAACCTTTCCAGTAAGTCGTGGCGGCGTGACCGGCTGATCAGGTTGCTCTTGCAATTCGGGCACGTGATCACCCGTAAGCGTTTGTACAGCCTCATCGAATGGGTCCAAATTTCAATCTTAGTTTACCGCCTAAGTCCCCAAAAACGGCGTCCACATTTCGTACAGCTATATGGCCTGATGCAGGCAAACCTAAGTAGACTCTCCAGAAAATTGCGGCGATGGGAGCGGGCGATCATCGTGCTTTTGCAGCGACGGCACCTGATGATGGTCATGCGTCGATCTTCGCATAGCCTAGCCGGCTCGTTAAGGACGCTAAGCTGCCCGTCCAGGCCCATAACTGCATGGTGGTAAAAAAGAGAGTGACGAGGATAATCACCCCTAAGGCAAACAGTCGTTTTTGTGATTGGTTCTTCAAAACGATTCGATTTCTTGACCAAGTAACAGACCCTGTTGTAGTGAGGTCGGCAGAGGTTCAACATTCACCTTTACACTGCCTGAGCGCCGAATGTCTCATTGACTGGTGGCTTTCTCTGACAGATTGTTCGTATGTCATCAGCGCGCTACGACCTTGAAGTAAATAGTTGTGCCATGAGGAGGAATCGATGAGATCCCGATTGGAGAGAACCAATGCCGCTTGCCGTCATCCCCGCTCCAGCGCCTGGGTCACAGCGGCGGTGATTATTTGCCTTACTGTGCTCGCCTGTGCAGGGATTCAGGAAGACGCGCCGGCGCCTATCGCATCGCAACAACCACCTCCGCCATGGGCATATCCGATTCAGCCCCCTCTGACACCATCCCCGGATGATGGCGTGCCCAGGCATGTCTCTGGAAGCAACGTATCTCTCACGCTCACTCAGATTCGCGACCTTTATGCCCCACCGGATTGGCATCCCGAGGATCACCCGCTGATGCCGGGAGTCGTCGGCCAAGGCCGAAAACCAAAAACATTTGCCTGCGGGTACTGTCACTATCCGAACGGACAGGGACGTCCTGAGAACTCAAGCCTCGCCGGTCTTAGCGCCGGCTATATCGCACAGCAGATTGCCGACTATAAGAATAACCTCAGAAAAACCTCGGAACCGAAGATGGTGCCGCCACCGATGATGGCTGACAACGCAAAGCTCGTCACAGACGAAGACGTAAAAATTTCGGCCGAGTACTTTGCCGCTCTCAAGTATCAGCCCTGGATCAAAGTCATTGAAACCGAGACCGTCCCGAAGACCCATGTGGTGGGCTTCATGCTGGTTCCGTTTGAGGGAGCAGCCATGGAACCAATCGGTCAGCGCGTTATTGAGGTTGCGCAAGATGTCGCACGAACCGCCCTCCGCGATTCAAGGGCTGGATTCGTCGCATACGTGCCTGTAGGCAGCATAAAGAAAGGTGAGGCTCTGGTCACCACTGGTGGCCGAGGCAAAACGACTGTCTGTGCAACCTGTCATGGCCAGGGCCTGAAAGGCTTGGGCGATGTGCCGCCACTGGCAGGCCGTTCACCGACCTACACCGTGCGCCAGTTATACGACTTCCAAAGCGGCGCCCGGGCCGGGCTATTAAGTCCGCTGATGAAGGAGAGCGTAGCGAGGCTGAACATCGAGGATATGATATCGATTTCGGCTTATGCAGCTTCACTCAGTCCATAAGTCAGTCGGGCTCCGAACAGCTTGCGGAAGCGAATCAGTAAATGGTGGAGCGCCACGGTCGGATTCACCGACCCCTCCTGGATGGACTCCAGGCGCAACGCTATCTTGGTAGCGTCAAGAGTTGTGTGTAA
>Ga0207650_10000653_pt1 | contig 27547 bp, 19 predicted proteins | sample KBSS63metaG_FD_184325 | JGI IMG/M metagenome (GOLD analysis project Ga0207650, IMG submission 184325) | Switchgrass rhizosphere microbial communities from Kellogg Biological Station, Michigan, USA - KBS S6-3 metaG (SPAdes) (version 2) | ecosystem: Host-associated > Plants > Roots > Rhizosphere...
TGCTCGTTCGAGTCCTTGTCGGGACGCAACACGCCGCCGGAGACGTCGATGCCCGCGAATAAGCCCTTTGACCGCGAGTATGAGAGCACTTCGGCGGTGAACTTGTGATCGGTCGCCGCGGCGCCGGTGCGGCCAACGGGGCCGGCTGCTACCGATGCATCCGTTCCGAGCGTCACGTGATCCTCGAGCATGCGATTGACGCCTTGACGGTTCATGACCAGCAGGACGAGGTCGGTGGCTTGCGCCCCGATCTGAAATCCGATGCTGCCCTTGCCCATTTCCATGAAGACCGGTGCGGTCCAGTCACTGCCCTGCCGGCAGCTCATCACACCCTTGCCAAACTCGCCGCCGACACCAAAGGCGGCTTTCTTCACGCTCGGCATCACGATCACGCATTCAGCCTTGCCCCACAGGTCTTCAGGAATGCCCCGGTCGGGCGCCTGGCGTAACGCACTGACCACCTCAGTGGCCTTCTGAACGCGTTCCAGTTCACTGGTGGAAAGGTCGGCATAGGCCGACGAGCCCATCAGGAGAATAACCGCGGTAACGAAACACACAATCTTCATCAGAGTCCCTCCGCACGTTCGGAGTGCAAAGTCGTTTCCCGGATACAAAGCTCAGTTGGGTCCGGTCCGCCTGCACGCGTCGCGCTTCGGCGTGGACAGCCTTCGTCGGCTCGCCGAGCCGAAGCTCACGCGTCGACGTCAACCCGCGTGAGCGAAGGCTGGCGGAGGGAGAGGGATTCGAACCCCCGATACCCTTTCGGGTACAACGGTTTTCAAGACCGTCGCCATCAACCACTCGGCCATCCCTCCGTAGTCGGCCGTTCTCGATGGTAACTCGTTTGCCACAGCGGTCCCCGTCGGTTCTCTCTTAACAACACGGATCTGAGGACGTATCGATCGATGGCTTTGTCGAGGTAGGCGGCCTCGCCGGCCACGCTGTTACCGTTTGCGGATGACGGCTACGCCGTTCATGTACGGACGCAAGGCTTCCGGGACGACGACAGAGCCGTCGGCCTGTTGATAGTTCTCGAGGATCGCGATGAGGGTACGACCGACCGCCAGCCCGGAACCGTTCAACGTATGCGCGAACTCTGCTTTGCCGGTCCCTTCGGGCCGGAACTTGATGTTTGCGCGCCGGGCTTGAAAATCCTCGGTATTGGTGCACGAGGAAATTTCCCGATAGGTGTTCTGCCCTGGCAGCCACACCTCGAGGTCATAGGTCTTCGCCGACGCGAAGCCCATGTCGCCGCTGCACAACAGTACGCGCCGGTACGGCAGTTCGAGCCGGTTCAACACCTCTTCCGCGTTTGATGTAAGCCGCTCCAGTTCGTCGTACGACTTGCCTGGCGGCGAAAACACCATCAGCTCCACCTTGTCGAACTGATGCTGGCGAATGAGCCCCCGCACGTCAGCCCCATACGAGCCGGCTTCACTCCGGAAACATGGCGTGTACGCGGTGTACCTGATCGGCAGGTCGCGGCCGTCGAGGATTTCGCCGCGATGCATGTTCGTGAGCGGCACCTCCGCCGTCGGTACCAGAAAGAGATCCCAGTCGCCGGCAATCTTGAAGAGATCGGCCTCGAACTTCGGCAGGTTCCCGGTGCCTGTGAGCGACGCGGAGTTCACCATGAACGGCGGCTCAATCTCGGTGTAGCCGTGCTCGGTGGTGTGCAGGTGGAGCATGAAGTTGATGAGCGCGCGCGCGAGCTTCGCGCCATCTCCGACCAGCACGGAAAACCGCGCGGCGGCCACCTTGGTGCCCCGCTCGAAGTCGATGATGCCGAGTGCCGGTCCGAGATCCCAATGTGCCTGCGGCGCGAAGTCGAACGTCCGCGGTGTGCCGCGGCGATGGAACTCGACGTTGTCCTCGCTGCTTTTCCCTACTGGAACGCTCTCGTGAGGAATGTTCGGGAGATCCAGCAGTCCGCGAGTACGACGCTGTTCGATCGCTTCGAGCTCGGCGCTCAGTTGCTTGATCTGCTGATTGCGCGCGCGACTCGTTTCCTGGATCGTCGTGACATCGAGGCCCTGCCGCTTCGCCCGCGCCACTTCATCGCCGGCAGCATTCTGCTGACGCTTGAGCTCTTCGACCTCCGGCAGCAACCGGCGCCTCTGAATGTCGAGTGCCGCGAGCTCTTCGAGCTCGCGCGAATAGTCAGCTCCGCGCTTGGCGAGCCCCTCGCGCACGGCGTCGGGCTTGTCGCGGACGAACCCGGGATCAATCACGCAGCAAGTTTAGCTGAGATACCATGCGCTCATGGGCGCTGCCGTCGTTCGAAAAGCCGTGTTCCCAGCCGCAGGTCTCGGCACCAGATTCCTTCCCGCAACCAAAGCGCAACCGAAGGAAATGCTGGTCCTCGTTGACAAGCCGGTCATCCAGTACGGCGTCGAGGAAGCCGTCGAATCCGGCGTCCGCAACATCGTCATCGTGACCGGCCGCGGAAAGAACGCCATCGAAGACCACTTCGACGTGAACGTTGAGCTTGAAAGCTTTCTCGAACAGCGGGGAAAGACGGCGCAGCTCGAGGAGATCCGTCGAATCACTTCCCTCATTCAGGTGTCGTACGTCCGCCAGGGCGAACCGCTCGGACTGGGACATGCCGTGCTCGTCACCAAGTCGCTCATCGGGGACGAGCCGTTCGCGGTGATTCTTGGCGACGATGTGATCGACGCGAATCCGCCGGCTCTGCGTCAGATGATCGACGTCTACGAGCGATTGCAGGGGCCCGTCCTCGCCGTCGAGCGAGTTCGAACGGAGGACGTTTCCAGCTACGGCATCGTCGCCTTCGACGAGAGCGCGGACCTCGGGCGAGGTGTCTATCGGATCACGGATCTTGTCGAAAAGCCCCGGCTCGAGGAAGCGCCTTCGAATCTCGCGATCATCGGCCGTTACGTGTTGACACCGGACATCTTCCCAGCCCTCGAGTCGATCTCCGCAGACCGCACCGGAGAGATTCAACTGACAAACGGTCTTCGCCAGCTGTTGAAGAAACGGCCGATCTACGCCGTCGAAGTTGACGGCGTCCGCCACGACACGGGCAACAAGCTTGGCTTCTTGAAAGCGCTGGTCTACTTCGCGTTAAAGCGTCCGGAGCTCGCGGTGCCGTTCCGTGAGTACCTCGACAGAGTGCACGATCTGAAGACGCCGGTGCTCTAGTCTTTCGAGTTCGTGGACGTCGAGGGAGTCGACGTCGAGGCGGGAGCGTCGGACTTCGTGGTGCTATCGGACTTCGCGGTCTCGGTCTTCTTCTCCGATGAGCCGCCGCCTTCCCCGGACGCTTCCGACTTCCCCTTCTGCGCGTAGTCGGTGATGTAGAAGCCGCTTCCTTTGAACTGAATCGCTGGCGACGACATCAGGCGCCGAACAGGACCTTTGCCACACCGACGGCACTGCTCCGTGATTTCGGAGAACTTCTGGATCACTTCGAAGCGGCCGCCGCAGGCGTCGCATTCGTATTCGTACAGCGGCATCGCTACTCCAATGACGCGTCGGCGGTTTCGTTCAACAGCAGGCGCCGATGGGCCCACAACGGGGCTGTCCCCTGTGCGAGCACCGCGTCGTGGAACGTACGCAACGAAAACTTGCCGTCGATCTGTTCCTGATAATCGCGCCGCAGCTTGAGCATCATCAGCTTGCCGAGCGAATAGACGATATAGCCCGGATCGAACGTGCCTCGTTCAGCTTCCCGTCGCGCTGTCGCTTCCTCGAGGAAGGCCTCGTCTCTGAAGAAGCGCATCCCCTGCTCAACCGACAGATCCTCGCAGTGCAGCCGAATGCCCACCACAAACCGCGCCAGCCGCACGAGAGACTCCGCGAGCTGTCCGAGGCGAAGCGCAGCATCACCACGGCGGAAGCCGGCCTCCATCATCATGTGCTCGCAGTAATGGGCCCATCCCTCGACGAACGCGTTTGACGCAAGCAGCGTCGACTTGCGTACCTTCGACTCGACCTGGCGAGAGTGCTGTGCCTGCAGGAAGTGACCCGGGTAGACCTCGTGGATCGAAATGCTCCACAACGTTGGGGCATTGAAATCGCGAAGGTGTTCTTCCTGTCGATCCGCCGGCCACGCGCGATCGACGTCGGTCAGATAGTAGTACGCGCGACTTGGCTTCGTCTCGAACGGCCCGGGCGTCCACATGCTCGCAAACGCCCAGCGGAGGAACTCCGGTGTCGGAGCAACGACCACTGGCTCGCTCGCCGGAACGGTGACGATCGCCTGTCGCTGAAGGAACTCCTCGAGTTCCTTGAGATGGGCCTGCGCGACGGTGACGAGGGCGCCCGGCGCAGGATGGTCCTCTTTCGCGCGCTTCCAGACCTCGAGCGGGTCACCCCCGTTCAGCCGCCCCGCGACGCTCCGGAACTCTTCCTGCACCTCGTGAAGTTCGCGCATGGCGATTGCGAGCAGGCGATCGGCGGAGAGCGTAATGCCCTCTTCCAGCTTCAGCTTCTGCTCGAAGCGTTCGCGTCCCAACCGGAAGGACGCCTTGGCCCTCGGCGCGAGATCCGTTTCGAGGTACTCGAGATACGCAGAGATGGCTGCCGCGGCTTCTGTTGACGTGTCGGCAAGGTCGCCCAGGATGTGAAGGTCGTCCAGCGACGAAAACGCCCTCGGCAGGTCGCTCTCAATGAACTTCAACGTCCCGCGCCACGCCTCGAGGCCGACCTTCACGAAAATCCCAGGCGTCTCCTTGATGTTTTCGCGGGCGGCCTGAACAAGGCGGGGAACCTGTCGCAGTTTCGACGCCACGCGACGCGCTCGCTCCGGTTCCGTTGAATATGAAAAGAGCGCCTGCCCAGCCAGGCTCATGCCGAGGGCATCCGCGTAGATCTGAGGATTGCGATCCCACGTCCGGATCGCCTCCAGTTCATACATCCGGGACTCGATGTTCGCCCCGACGATGCGATGTTCAACCTGTTCAACGCGAGGGAGTTGCGACGCGTCGATCTGGTGGAGGCGTCGGCCGAAACCGGAGAGGGCACGAAGGTCGGCGTCGACCGCCGGGCGGCTCAGATCCTCCAGCAGGTCGTCGTGTACGTGGACTCCGTCCAGGCTCGCCTGGGTGGGATGAACCTCATACAGGTACGCTAGGTAGTCGTCGACGAAGTGGGGAAATGGCTCCGATGGGTACATGCCGCGTCATGGGTGGCGCTCGGTGTGGTCGATCCGTGAGCGCACATCTCCCGATGGTACAATAACCACCCGCTCGAGACACGCCTGCGCGGGCGTCCACGCGTCATGCCCGGCACTCTCTTCGTTGTCGCCACGCCAATCGGCAACCTTGAAGACATTACGCTCCGCGCGCTCAGGGTCCTTCGCGAAGCCGATCTGATCGCCGCAGAAGACACCCGGCGAACAGCCCGGCTTCTGGCCCGTCACGCGATCTCGACCCCGACGGTAAGTTTTCACCAGCACAACACGAGGACGGCCCTACCCAAGCTCATTTCGCGTTTGGAGGAGTCGAAGGCAGTCGCGCTTGTAACCGACGCTGGTACCCCAGGGATTTCAGATCCCGGCGTCGAGCTGGTGCGTGCCTGTATCGAACGCGGAATTCCCGTCGAACCGATACCTGGGGTGAGCGCGGCGTTGACTGCTGCAGTGGCGTCTGGATTTCCACTAATCCCACTGACTATTGCTGGATTTCCACCATATAGGTCAACAGACAGAACAAGGTGGTTCCAAGCGTTGTCCAAGATCCAGGGGACGGTCACATTCTTCGAAGCACCGCACAGAATTGGGGCCACGTTACGCACTGCTGCCGAAACATTGGGCGATCGACAAATAATGTTGGGGCGTGAACTGACGAAGCTCCACCAGGAGTTCTTACGCGGAACGGCCTCTCAGCTGGCTGAGATGCTTGCAACTCGCCCTAAAGGTGAATTTACCGTCGTAATTTCGCAGATTGGTCAACAATCAAAGCAGGTCGAGGCCAGATTTGCCAGTGATGAAGACATCGCGGCTGAATTCGGTCATATAACAGATCTGGAGCCGATTTCGCGTCGTGAGGCCGTTCGCGCAACGGCTCAGCGCCTCGGGATCCCATCGAGGCAGGTGTATGCGGCTATTGAGCGAACCAAGAGATAGGTTGTTAGACCAATCGTGGTGGCTGCCGCGCTGTTTGGGTCATCTTGGCTCAGCTCGTGCAGCTTTTCGCCGGTTCGAATGACCGCCGAGACGCACGTCGTCGTGCTGGCAGCTGGGCAGGGCACTCGGATGAAGTCAGCTCTACCAAAAGTACTTCACCGTCTGTGCGGCCGGAGCCTGATCGATTACGCGCTGCGAACCGCTCAATCGCTGTCGCCGGCCACGGTGACGGTCGTCGTCGGTCATCAGGCCGAGAGGATTCGCGAGCATCTGACCGTTGAGCCGGGCCTTCAAGTGGTCGTGCAGGACCCTCAATTGGGCACCGCTCACGCGCTACAGCAGTCGGAGCCCGTGCTCCGGGGACGTTCCGGAACGCTGGTGCTCCTTTCAGGCGATGTCCCACTTCTACGGCCGGAGACATTGGTGAGCCTGATGGAGACGCACTGTCGCGCAAATGCCGCAGCGACTGTAGTCACAGCCACAGTGGATCGGCCCTACGGCTACGGCCGGATCGTCCGCACTGGCGGCCGGATCGTCCGAATCGTGGAGGAACGCGACGCGTCCCCGGCAGAACGTCAGATACACGAAATCAACAGCGGTATCTACGCGTTCGACCTCGACCCCTTGTTCGATGCGTTGCGAGGGATCGCGTCCCAGAACGCCCAGGGTGAGTACTACCTGACCGACCTGGTGGCGATCTATCGGCGCCGGAAGAAGCCGGTCGAAACGCTCATGGTGGCCAACCCTGACGAAATCCGTGGCATCAACAGCCGCAGTGAACTCGCGGAAGTGAGCAGGATCGTGAGACAGAACAAGAATGAAGAGCTGATGGCGGCCGGCGTGACGCTCGTTGATCCGGCAACGACGTATATCGACCCGGATGTTGAAGTGGGCGCCGACACCGTGATCCATCCCGGCGTAGTCCTCGAAGGTCACACGCGCATCGGCAATGCGTGCGAAATCCAGGCGCACGTGAGGATCGTCGATTCGACGATCGGCGCCCACGTTGCGGTCAATAGCTTCAGTCTGATCGCTGGTGCGAGGGTTGCAGACGGCGCGTCGATCGGACCTTTCGCGCATCTGCGGGCTGAGTCGGTGGTCCGGGAGAAGGCAAAGGTCGGGAACTTCGTGGAGCTGAAGAACACGACGCTTGGGCCGGGGTCAAAGGCGAATCACCACGCCTACCTCGGCGACGCCGCGATCGGCGCGAACGTCAACATTGGCGCCGGCACAATCATCTGCAATTACGACGGCACGACCAAACATCAGACCTCCATCGAAGACGACGCATTCATCGGGAGCGACACACAGCTGATCGCGCCCGTGACCGTGGGACGCGGTGCTTACGTCGGCACCGGCACGACGGTTCGCGAGAACGTTCCTCCAGGCGCACTTGCGGTCAGCGCCGGGAAGCAACGGAACATCGAAGGCTGGGTCGCGCGCAAGCGGGCGACGGATAAGACGTAGACGGACAGGGAGACAGACGCAGATGTGCGGGATCATCGGATACATCGGTTCAAAACCGGTCGTGCCAATACTGCTCGACGGCCTGCGGCGGATGGAATACCGGGGCTACGACTCCGCTGGCGTGGCGCTGGTGGGGGAACACGGCATCGAGCTGCGCCGTTCGGCAGGGAAGCTGGCCAACCTCGAACTCACCATCAAGAACGAGCCTGTTGACGGGCTGTACGGCGTCGGCCACACGCGGTGGGCCACACACGGCCGTCCTACCGAAGAGAACGCCCACCCGCACCGCGACTGCACGGGCCGCATCGTCGTCGTCCATAACGGCATCATCGAGAACTATCTTGAACTCAAGGCCGAACTGCAGCGGCAGGGCCACGATTTCAAGACAGAGACGGACACCGAAATCGTCGCGCATCTCGTTGAGCGCGAGATGAAGGCGGACGGCCTGGAGAACGCCGTCCGACGGGCACTGAAGCTGATGCGCGGCATGTTTGCGCTCGTCCTCGTCTCCGCCGAGGACCCGGAAAAAATCGTGGCCGTGCGTAACGGGCCGCCGATCGTCGTCGGCCTGGGGAAGGACGAGTTCTTTGTCGCGTCTGATATCCCCGCCATCCTGAGCCACACACGCGATGTGGTGTTCCTCGGCGACGAGGAAATGGCGGTCATCACACGGTCAGGCGTCGACTTCACCGACTACGACGGGCGCGCGGTCTCAAAGACCACTCAGCGCGTGATGTGGGATCCGATCGCGGCGGAGAAGGGCGGCCACAAGCACTTCATGCTCAAGGAAATCTTCGAGCAGCCGACGTCTGCACGCGACACGATCCTTGGACGTGTGTCGATCGACCGCGGGCGGATCTTTCTCGAAGACCTGAACATCGCCGACGAGAAGCTCAGGGCGCTCCAGAAAGTCACCATCATCGCGTGCGGCACGTCGTGGCATGCCGGGCTGGTCGGCAAGTATCTGATCGAGGCGCTGGCCAAGGTACCAGTGGAAGTGGACTATGGCTCGGAGTACCGGTATCGGAACCCGATCGTGTCCGACAATGAGCTCGCGATCGTCATTACCCAGTCGGGCGAAACGGCCGACACGCTGGCGGCGCTGAGAGAGAGCAAGCGCAAAGGCGCGAGCAGCATCGCCATCTGCAACGTGGTCGGCAGCATGGCCACTCGCGAAGCGGACGGCACGGTTTATACGCACGCCGGGCCGGAAATCGGCGTCGCGTCAACCAAGGCCTTCACGTCCCAGCTCGTTGCGTTACAGATCCTGGCGCTTCACATGGCGCAAGTGCGCGGCACGCTCTCGGCTGCCGAGATCCGCAACCATATCGAGCAGCTCCTCCAGCTGCCGCATGTCATTGAACAGGCGATCAAGGCGTCCGCGGCTACAGAACGCATCGCAGAGAAGTTCTACAACCGAACGGATTTTCTGTTCCTGGGTCGGGGGATCCATTATCCAATCGCGCTCGAGGGCGCACTGAAGCTCAAGGAAATTTCCTACATCCACGCCGAAGGGTACCCGGCAGGAGAGATGAAGCACGGGCCGATCGCGCTGATCGATGAGCGTATGCCGGTCGTCGCAATTGCTCCAGACGACCACGTGTTTGAAAAGATGATCGGCAACGTGCAGGAAGCAAAAGCCCGAGGCGGGTCGGTGATCGCGGTCACGACTGAGGGCGATTCACGCCTGGCGGCGATTCTCGACCCGAAGAATGACGTGATCCTCGCGATGCCGCGGACTGCCGGCATGCTCACACCTGTCGTCATGACGATCCCGCTGCAGCTGCTCGCGTACCACATCGCAGTCCGGCGCGGTTGCGACGTGGATCAGCCTCGCAACCTGGCGAAGTCCGTGACAGTAGAGTAGCGGCCGACCTTCAGGTCGACCCTCTTGCGACGACGGTAAGATAGAGGCTTGGACCTTCTCTCCAGCCTCAATCCAGAACAACAGGAAGCTGTCCTCAAGACAGAAGGTCCGCTGCTGATCCTCGCCGGCGCCGGCTCAGGGAAGACCAGGGTCATCGCGCATCGGATCGCCCACATCGTCGGCGAGCAGCTGGCTGATCCCGATCGCATCCTCGCGGTGACGTTCACGAACAAAGCGGCGGGGGAGATGCGCACGCGCGTCGAAACGCTGTTGCGGACCGACTGTCAGCGCATGTGGATTTCGACCTTCCACGCCGTCTGTGCGCGACTGTTGCGTCGGGAAGCTCCGCACATCGGCCTCTCGCGCGACTTCGTCATCTACGACTCGACCGATCAGCTCACCGTGATGAAGCAGGCGCTGCGCGAAATCGGTCAGGACGACAGCACGCTGCAGCCACGACTTGCGTTATCCCGAATCAGCCATGCCAAGAACCGGATGGAAGGGCCAGAGACGTTTGCGGTCAATGCCTGGAATCCGAAAGATGCGCAGATCGGGAAGCTGTACGAGATCTACCTGCAGCGCCTGAAAGACGCGAACGCGCTGGATTTCGACGATCTGCTCCTTCGCACGGTGGAGCTGTTCGATAAGACGCCGGCCGTGCGGGAACGTTATGCGCAGAAGTTCCGGTTTGTGATGGTCGATGAATACCAGGACACGAACCGACCGCAGTACTTACTGATACAACAACTGGCCGGCGCGCATCGCAATCTGTGCGTCGTCGGCGATCCGGACCAGTCGATCTACAAGTGGCGCGGTGCCGATCTGCGCAACATCCTGGACTTCGAGCACGACTTTCCCGAGGCGATGATCGTTCGTCTCGAACGGAACTATCGCTCCACGCAGGTGATTCTGGACGCGGCCTCCGCCGTGATCTCACAGAACCGCAACCGTAAGGAAAAGCGACTGTATACGGATCGTGCCGGCGGTGCCCGGATCCTCTACTACCGTGCCGGGGACGATATCGACGAGGCGGAGTTCATCGCCCGCACATCACGGACGGCCCTGCACGAGGATCCGGACAACACCGTCGCTGTTCTGTACCGCACCAACGCTCAGTCGCGAACCGTCGAAGACGCTCTGCGGCGGTCCGGCATCGCCTACAAGATTGTGGGCGGCGTTCGGTTCTACGAACGGAAAGAAATCAAGGACGCTCTGGCGTACCTTCGTCTCGTCCTCAACCCGCACGACGATGTGAGCCTCCGGCGTGTCATCAACGTGCCGGCGCGGGGAATCGGCAAGGGCGTCATGGATTCGCTCGACGCCGTCGAGCTCGGCGATGACGTCAAGCTGCCACCGCTGCTGGCGGGGCTGCAGCCGGTTGCCACCAACAACTCGCTCTGGGCGAGGCTCGTTCACGCACTCGACGGCCGCCTTCTCAACGCTCGCGCGTCTGCGGCGCTCACCGCGTTCCGGGATCTGATTGTCAACCTGACCTCGATGGCGGCCGAGGAATCGGTGTCGATAGCCCTGGGGAAAGTCCTCGATCGCAGCGGCTACCTGCAGGATCTCCGGGAGGAGCGAAGCGAAGAGGCCGAGAGCCGTATCGAGAACCTCATGGAGCTTGTCTCGGCGGCCCGGGAATACGAAACACGATCGGCTGAACCGTCGCTGGCTGGCTTCGTCGATCAGTTGTCGTTGCTCTCAGACGTCGATGAAGAATCCGGCTCACGGGACGCCCGCGTGCTGATGATGACGCTGCACAGCGCTAAAGGGCTCGAGTTTCCGGTCGTCATGATCGCCGGCCTCGAGGAAGGGTTGTTCCCACATTCGCGGTCGGCAGAAGACGAGGCGGAGCTCGAAGAAGAGCGGCGGCTCTGCTACGTCGGGATTACGCGTGCGCAACGACGGCTCGTGCTCACGTCAGCCGCCCGTCGGCGGGTATTCGGCGATTATCAGTCGACCGACCCATCCAGGTTTATCGACGAGATTCCGGCTGGTCTCGTGGAAGAGGTGCCGTCGGCCTACATGGCGCCGCAGCAGTCTTTCTCACAGTTCCGCGGGACGTCGTACGGAAAGGGAAGCGGCTACCGCGGGCGCAGTCGCGAAGACTCACCGGCCTATGCCTACGAAGACGAGGACCAGTCGGTCCCGTCTGGATTGAAACCGGGCGTGCGCGTCCGACACCCGGCTTTTGGCGTCGGCACAGTCCTCAGCGTAGAGCCGCTCGATGACGACACGAAGCTGATTGTGAGGTTCGTGTCGGTGGGGCAGAAGACGCTTCGCGCCAAGTTTGCCAAGCTCGAAGTCGCCTAGCGCCACTCCTGAATGAACCACCGGCCGTCCCGATGGGTCACGGTAAAGACCAAGTCGCGAGCTTGGCTCTTGCCGTCGAACCGGCGGACGTTCGCGGACACCGTGACGCGCTCGCGCTCAGTGTCGGAGCGATCAACGGTTCGAATTGCGAACCCGTCGACGATGCCGTCCGCACGCGGATTCATTGGAACCGCGGAGAGTCGGGCCATCACGGCCGTGTCGTAGACGCGTGCCGCCTCAAAAAAGTCCGTCAGCAGCTGCTCTTCGGGGGAGAGGACGCCGCACGCAATCGCAGTACACGCGACGCCCAGCATCAGCCGTGTCAGGCTATTCCTCCGGTTCGGTCGGCGGGGCCGGTACGGCATCGTTGCCGTTGTCCACGGTCGGTTCAGCGCTCCCGTTGGAGGAGTCGTCGTCTTTCTCGACGAGCCTGGCAATCGAGACGGTCCGATCGTCGCCTTCGATGTCGATCAGACGCACGCCCTGAGTCGACCGCCCGATCGTGCGAATGTCGCGAGACGCCATTCGCAGAATCTTGCCCTGCTGAGTGATCACCATCAACTCGTCGTCGTCGTGTACCTGGGTCATGCCGACGACCTTACCGTTGCGATCGCTGGTCTGGATGTTGATGATGCCGATGCCACCCCGCGACTGCACACGGTACTCATCGAGCCCGGTGCGCTTGCCGTACCCCTGTTCGGTCACCGAGAGGATCGTGCCGCCAGCTTCCAACACCTCCATGGCTACGACTTCGTCGTCTTCCCTGAGCTCGATGCCGCGAACGCCGCCGGCAGCGCGGCCCATCGACCGGACGTCCGTTTCCTTGAAGCGAATCGACATCCCGTTCCTGGTTCCGATGAAGATTTCGTTGCTGCCGTCGGAGACCTGAACCGCGATCACCGCATCGCCCTCCTCGACGTCCATGGCGATGATGCCGCCCGCACGCGGATTACTGAACGCGCGTAACTCAGTCTTCTTCACTTCGCCGCGCTTGGTCCCCATCACGATGAATTTGTTCTCTTCAAACTCCTTGACGGCGAGCAGCGCCGCAATGCGCTCGCCGTCCTGCATCGAGACCAGGTTGGCGATCGCCTTGCCGCGACCATCAGGACCCACGTCTGGAATCTCATGCACCTTCAGCCAGTAGGCGCGTCCGCGGTCCGAGAAGATCATGATGTAGGCGTGCGTTGAGGCCACGAACAGGTGGCTGACGAAATCTTCCTCACGCGTACGCATGCCGATGCGGCCTTTGCCGCCGCGGCGCTGGTTGCGATAGCTGGTGATCGCCGTACGCTTGATGTAACCGGTGTTGCTCACCGTGATCGCCATGTCCTCTTCGGCAATCAGGTCCTCGATGCGGAATTCACCGGCCTCGGCAAGGATTTCGGTACGGCGTTCATTGCCATAGCGGTCGCGCACGTCGCGGAGCTCGCGGACGACGATTTCCATCAGCAGCTTCTCGCTCGACAGAATCGCACGCAGCCGCTCAATCGTCTTGAGCAGCTCCGCCAGCTCGTCGAGGATCTTCTGCCGCTCGAGGCCGGTCAGCCGCTGCAACTGCATGTCGAGAATGGCCTGCGCCTGGACCTGCGTCAGTCCGAACTGCGTCATCAGTCCGTCGCGGGCTTCACCGGGATTCTTGGCCGCGCGGATCAGCGCGATTACTGCGTCCAGATGATCGAGCGCGATCTTCAACCCTTCGAGGATGTGGGCCCGTGCCTCGGCCTTGCGCAGCTCGAACTCGGTCCGGCGTCGGACCACGTCGCGCCGGAACTCGATGAAGTTGTCGATCAGCTCCGTCAGCGTGAGCACGCGCGGCCGACCGCCAACGATGGCGAGCATGATGACGCCGAAGCTGCTCTGCAGCGCGGTGTGCTTGTACAGGTTATTGAGGATGACGTCCGCAACTTCGCCACGCTTGAGTTCGATGACGATGCTCATCCCCGCGCGATCTGATTCGTCGCGGATGTCGGAAATGCCTTCAATCGTCTTCTCGCGCACCAGGTCGGCAATGCGTTCGATCAGACGCGCCTTGTTCACCTGGTAGGGGATTTCCGTGATGACGATCGACTGCCGATCACCCTTCTTCGACACCTCGATTTCGGCCTTGGCGCGCATGATGACCATGCCGCGGCCGGTGAGGTACGCCTGCTGGATCCCCGCTCGGCCAACGATGTAGCCGCCGGTGGGGAAGTCGGGACCGGGCACGAGCTCCAGCAGCTTGCGCTGGCGCTCGCCGGCGGTGGGCGGCGTCTCCAGATAGCTCGATTCGATGGTCCAGATAACCGCGTTGACGACCTCGCCCAGGTTGTGTGGCGGGATGTTCGTCGCCATGCCGACGGCGATGCCCGCCGACCCGTTCACCAGCAGGTTCGGAAACGGTGCCGGCAATACCGATGGTTCTTCGGTGGTCTCGTCGTAGTTGGGGACGAAGTCAACGGTCTCCTTGTCGAGATCCGTCATCATCTCGTCGCCCAGCGCCTTCAGCCGCGCCTCGGTGTATCGCATGGCCGCGGGCGGGTCGCCGTCGATGCTGCCGAAGTTGCCCTGGCCGTCCACGAGCGGCGCGCGCATGTTGAAATCCTGCGCGAGGCGGACGAGCGTGTCGTAGATCGACGCATCGCCGTGCGGGTGATAGTTGCCCATCACCTCGCCGACGATCTTCGCGCACTTGCGATAGCCGCGCGTCGACGAGAGGCCCATCGCCTTCATGCCGTAAAGCACGCGCCGGTGCGCGGGCTTCAGGCCGTCTCGTACGTCTGGGAGAGCGCGCCCGATGATTACGCTCATGGCGTAATCCATGTACGAGCGCTTCATCTCGTCTTCGATATTGACGGGCAGGCGGTTCGCGTTCTGTGCGGTCATCAATCAGCAGGCCCAAGGCCGGAGGCCCTGGGCCCGAGGGCTGTCTCAGGCCAAAGGCAACGGGGCTCAGGCAAAAAGACGTCTACACGTCGAGGTTGCGGACATCGAGCGCGTGGTCCTCGATGAACTTTCGTCGCGGCTCGACCTGATCGCCCATCAGTGTCGTAAACATCTGGTCGGCTTCGGCGTGATCTTCGGCGCGGACCTCGAGCAAGGTTCGCACGTCCGGATCCATGGTTGTGCTCCACAGCGTGTCGGGGTTCATCTCGCCGAGTCCCTTGTAGCGGTTCACGGCGATCCCCTTCTTGCCCGCGCTGATGAAGTACTCGACGAACGCGTCCGGGTCGGCCAGCGTCGTATCTGGCTCCTTCTTCGCGGCACGCGCACCAACCGCTTCGGCGACGCGGTCCTTGGGTTCTGCCGCTAGCTTCGTCGCGTCGTCGAGTGGCGCCCCGCCGATCGCGCTGCCATCGGCGGCCGCAGTTCCGGCGTCCTCGACTTCGTCTGCACGCGATGTCTCCATCGTCTTGACCACGACCGGGAAGCGAATGTCGTGGATTTCGCGATAGGCATTCATCAATGTGCGGTACTCGCCGGACGAAATGAAGTCCACGCCAAGGACGAACCGCCGCGGATAGCCGTGCGAACGATCCTCGATGTCGAGGAAGAAGGCGTTGTGCTCGTCGTCGCGACCCACGGTGACCGTGCGACTGGGCGTGGTCATTCGCTGGCACAGCACGTCCAGGCGGTCCTTCGTTTCGAAGTACGACTTGTCGCGCGCGTCCGTGTACAGCAACGCGGTGACGATTTCTGGTGGCATCCCCCGCCGCGTCACCTGCTGGAGAAGTTTCCGGTAGGCGATCATCCGCTGCAGCCGGTGCTCGAGCGCCTCGCCGAACAGTTCTCCCCCGTCCGCCATCTTCACGACTCGCGATTCCACCGCGCGGCGAGCCAGGAAGCTCTCGAGCTCGCGCTCGTCCTTGATGTAGGTCTCGGTGCGGCCGCGTTTGGCGCGGAACAACGGCGGCTGCGCAATGAACACGTGGCCGCGATCGATCAGTTGCGGCATCTGGCGGTAGAAGAACGTCAGCAGCAGCGTACGGATGTGCGAACCGTCGACGTCCGCGTCGGTCATGATGATGACGCGGTGGTAACGCAATTTCTCGATATCGAAATCCTCGGTGCCGATGCCACAGCCGAGAGCAGCGATCATCGTCTTGATTTCGTCGCTCCCCAGCATCTTGTCGAAGCGTGCCTTCTCGACGTTCAGGATCTTGCCCTTAATGGGCAGGATGGCCTGGAACCGCCGATCGCGCCCCTGCTTCGCGGAGCCGCCTGCCGATTCGCCTTCGACGATGTAGAGCTCGCTTTGCGCTGGATCGCGTTCCTGGCAGTCCGCCAGCTTGCCAGGGAGACTGCTCCCGTCGAGCGCACCTTTGCGGCGGACGAGATCACGCGCCTTCCGCGCCGCTTCGCGCGCCCGCGCCGCATCGACGGCCTTGCCGATGACTCGCTTGGCGACGGCGGGATTCTCTTCGAGGAACTGGCTGAGGCGATCGTTGATGATCGCTTCAACGATCCCTTTTACCTCGGTATTGCCTAACTTCGTTTTCGTCTGGCCCTCGAACTGCGGCCGTGGAATCTTCACGCTGACGACGCCCGTCAGCCCTTCGCGGATGTCGTCACCGCTGATGCTGGCGTCCTTCAGGTCCTTCGCCAGATTGTTCTTGACCGCGTAGGCATTGATGGTCCGAGTCAGAGCTGCGCGGAAACCGGAGAGGTGCGTGCCGCCTTCGTGCGTGTTGATGTTGTTCGCGAACGTGAACACCAACTCGGTGTAGGCGTCGTTCCACTGCAGTGCGATTTCAGCGTCGATGCCGTCCTTCTCGCCCTTCATGAAGATCGGCTTGTCGTTCACGACCGCCTTGTTCTTGTTCAGGTGCTGCACGAACGAGACGATCCCGCCTTCGTACTGGAACTTGTGGTTCTTGCCGTCGCGCTCGTCGTCAATCGTGATGAGAATGCCACCATTCAGGAAGGCGAGTTCGCGGAGACGCTGCGCCAGCGTGTCGAAGCTGTATTCCGTGGTTTCGAAGATCTGGACGTCTGGCTTGAACGTGACCTTCGTACCGCGCTTCTGTGTCGTGCCGGCGACCACCAGATCGGTCACGGGAGTGCCGCGCTCGTAGCTTTGCTGATAGACGTTGCCGTTACGCCAGATCTCGAGATCCAGGCGCTCCGACAAGGCGTTGACGACCGATACGCCAACGCCGTGGAGACCGCCAGACACTTTGTAGCTGTCGTTGTCGAACTTGCCGCCTGCATGAAGAACCGTCAGGACGACTTCCGCGGCCGACTTCCCGCTTGTGTGCTGATCCACGGGAATGCCACGTCCGTTATCGACAACGGTAATCGAGTGGTCGATGTGAATCGTGACGTTGACCTGGTCGCAGAAGCCGGCGAGCGCTTCGTCGATGGAGTTGTCGACGATCTCGTAGACGAGATGATGCAACCCGGGCGCGCCGGTCGACCCGATGTACATCGCCGGCCGTTTGCGCACCGCCTCGAGGCCCTCGAGGACCTTGATCTTGTCCGCACCGTACTCGTCCGACCCGTTGCCACCCACTGGGACGTGTGGCTCGTCAGGGAGAACGGCGTCGGGCTGAGTGGTGTTCTGCTGATCCGGATGTTCCACGCGTTTTCAGATGCGCATCGGCATGATCACGTAGGTGTAGTCATAGCCGTCTGCGCCGATGGGTTTCATGACAGCCTGGCTCACTTCGTCCTTCAACGACAGCGACACCACCTCGGTTTCCACGACGTTGAGGAAGTCCAGGACGTATTGCGCATTGAATGAAATGGCGAGCGGGGTGCCGGTGTAGTCGACCGCGACTTCTTCGCGCGCTTCGCCAAACTCGGACGAGCTCGACGTCACCTCGACCTTCCCCTTGGTGATTTCGAACTTCACTGCCCGCGAGCGTTCGTTGGAGAGCAACGCGACGCGCTTGACGGCGCTGGTGAGCCGATCACGATCGAACTCGATGACCTTGTCGTTGCCTTTCGGGATGACTCTCTCGTACGCGGGAAACTGTCCGTCGATCATCCGCGAAATCAGCACACGGCCAGCCACTTCGAAGAACAGGTGGTTCTCCCCGCTTTCAAACTGAATATCCCCTTCGCCTTCGGCCAGCAGCTTTCCAAGCTCCAAGAGGGTCTTCTTCGGAAGGATGACGCCGATTTCCGTTTCCACGCCCGTCGCATGGTTCACATCGACGAGCGCCAGGCGATGGCCATCCGTGGCGACCAGAGTCAGACTCTGCGGCTTGAGCACGAACTTGGCGCCGTTCAGGAAATATCGTGTGTCTTCGCCGGTAATCGCAAACTGTGTCTTGGCGACCATTTCGCGAACCGCTGCCCGCGGAAGCGTGGCACGGGCTTTTCCACTGAGATCAGGCAGCGTCGGAAAGTCTTCGCGAGGGAGTGTCTGCATTCGCGAATCAAAACGGTCCGCCGCAACCTTGACGCCGTTCTTGTCCTCTTCAATCCGGACGTCCGTTTCAGGCAGAGCCTTCACAATTTCGTAGAGCTTTTTCGCTGGCAGCGTCAGCGAACCGCCCTTCGCCACAGCAGCGTGACACTTGCTCCGCAGCGCTACTTCGAGATCGGTCGCGAGCATCCGAACCTCATCGCCTTTGGCTTCGAGCAGGACATTCGCAAGGATCGGAATCGTGTTCTTGCGCTCGACGATGCCCTGGAAAAGTTGCAGTTCTCGCAGAAGCTCAGTCTTGCGGACAACTAATTCCATAGGACCTCACGCGGAGCGGCATGTCCGCGTTCAACGGAGCCGGAAGTGGTGGTTTCACTCCCTTATAGAGTGATCAGAAGAGATAAGAAATTATACAAGAAAGAAGGCGCTGTGCAAAAGTTCGTTCGGGACAATTAACCCTTATTTCCGAATAGTTTACAGCCACATCGATTCGGCGGTCCGACCGTGCATGGACCGTTCAGAAACAGTGGGGATCTGCAAGCACAAAAACGGTCAACAGATCCTGTCGTGGCTGAGCTGTGGAATCCTGTGGATTCACTTGAATGTCTGGAGAAATGACGAGATCAGATTGTTGAAATCGTGATCCGTTTTTCGCATCTCTTCGACTTTCTTGATTGAGTGAATCACCGTTGAGTGATGCTTCCCGCCGAAGCTTCTCCCGATCTCCGGCAACGATGCGTTGGTGAGCGACTTCGACAAATACATCGCAATCTGACGGGGCATCGCGATCGATTTCGAGTTATTGCGCGACTTCAGCTCTCCGACCTTCAACTGGTAGTAATCGGAAATGTGCTTCTGGATGCTTTCGATCGTCACCGCCTTAGCGTCCTGATCGATGACGTCCTTCAGCACCTCCTGAGCCAGGTCGAGAGAAATCTCCCGTCCCGTCAGCGAAGCATAGGCGATCAGGCGGATAAGTGAACCCTCGAGCTCGCGAATATTCGACTTGAATCTTCCAGCCATGTACATGGCGACGTTGTCGGCGAGTGGCACGGCCTCCCCTTCGGCTTTTCGCTTGAGAATCGCGACTTTCGTCTCGAGATCCGGCGGCTGAATATCTGCGATGAGGCCCCATTCAAAACGCGATCGCAAACGCTCCTCCAGCGCCGGAATCTCATGCGGGGGACGATCGCTGCTGATCACGATCTGTTTTTGCGCGTCGTAGAGCGCATTGAAGGTGTGGAAAAACTCCGTCTGTGTTCCTTCTTTGCCGGACACGAACTGAATGTCGTCCACCAATAGAACGTCAACGCTCCGGTACCGTTCCCGGAAATCGAGAATCCGGTCATAGCGGACGGCATTGATCATCTCGTTCATGAAGCGCTCCGACGAGATGTAGGTCAGCTTCAGGCTGCGATCATGTTGCAGCACGTACTGACCGACGGCATGCATCAGGTGCGTCTTTCCGAGACCAACCCCTCCGTAGATGAACAACGGGTTATATGAGCGTGAAGGTGCCTCGGCGACAGCGCGACAGGCGGCGTGCGCGAACTGATTCGAGGGACCAACGATGAAGGTGTCGAACGTGTATCGCGGATTCAGGCCACCAGGAGCCGTTGTGGGGGTATTTGCCGGCGGTTCCAGTGCGAACGCCTCAGGCGCCGCCGCGGCCTCGGGGGCTGGTTGAACGACGGAGGTCTCTTCGGTGACGAATAGAACGGAGGTTCCTGGTCGCCCCACTTCAGCGAGCGCCTCGGCCAGAACCATCGAATAGTGCTTGGTCAGCCAATCCTTGAAGAGCTGGTTGGGCACGCGCACCGTGAGCGAGACACCGCTGTCGGCGACGAACGATGTCGGCTTGAACCAGGTGTAGAAGCTGTGGCGGTTAACTTTGGTTTCGATCCGGCTGAGGACCTGGTCCCAGACACTGGAGTCCATGCGGAGCACCAAACAATACTAGGAAAATATCGACTTTCGCCTGCTGAACGGCGTCAGTGCCTCGCAAATCGCCTGGCTCTGCTGCCGAAAGCCCGAAAACACGGCATCCGCAGGCCTTCGCCGTGCCAGAAATCCATAAAAATAAGGCGTTTTAGGCAGTAACTCGACCGTTTCATTTGTTTTTCCACAATGTTTTCCACAGGTGTGGAAATCTTGGGGGAGAAACCGAATGGACTGCAGCGGACGCCGAACCACGGAGCACCTGACGCGACGCCCGCGAACTGTAACACAGCGACACTGATCGACTCCGTTTTTGACAGTGTCGCCGAGCGACGGCTAGTATTGGGAGTTTGACGGGACGACGTTTCGACGCTCAATTCGTGTAGGACACAGTCAAGATGGCAAAGGGGAAGCGCACGTTTCAGCCCAATACGCGCCGCCGTAGCAAGACACACGGCTTTCGCGTGCGGATGTCGACAAAGAACGGCCGTATCGTGCTGAAGCGCCGTCGGACCAGAGGTCGGAAACGTCTCACCGTCTCGGACGAGCGGTAATACGAGCCAGCGCCCGGTGACGGAGCGCCTTTCTCGACACGAACGGGTCCGGCGACGTCCGGAATTCGAGCGGGTCTATGAACACGGCTTGAAGCTGACAGGCCGGTTTATGACTCTGTTCGTGACGTCAAACGACAACAGCCAGTGTCGACTCGGAGTAGCCGCCACACGCAAGCTCGGTTCCGCCGTTGTAAGGAATCGCGCCAAACGTCTTGCCCGCGAGTTGTTCCGGAGACAGAAGCCGGCGGCGGGACTGGATATCGTCCTCGTGCCTCGCCGGGAAATGCTCGATGCGCCCTTTGCCAGCCTTGAATCCGACTACGCAACCACCCTCGCCCGACGCCAGCATGCGCGACCACAGTCGCGGAGACCGCGTCGCGATCGGCCTCGTACTGGGGCTGGTCGGAGTTTATAAGTCCCTTCTTTCACAACTATTTGCTGGTTGCTGCCGATTCGAGCCGTCGTGTTCGGACTACATGACCCAGGCCGTGAGAACCCACGGTGCGTTACGAGGTGTCTGGCTCGGACTTCGGCGAATTGCGAGGTGCCACCCGTTCGGTCGCTTCGGTCCGGATCCCTGCCCACCCGCGGTTCGTACTAACCGGCACGGGCACGCGTAGTCTCATCCATGGAACGTAGGATCTTTCTCGCCATCATTCTTGCGGCTGTCGTCATGTATGGGTGGCAGGCGTTCTTCATGCCTCCACCGCCAGCGCCGCGCTCAAATGCGTCCCAGCAGGCTCAGGCTCCCGCCAAGGCCACGGCCACACCTGCGCCGGCTGCCCAGGCACCGTCAGCGCAGAGCGAGACGAAGCCCTCCGCTGAGGCCCCGGTGCAGGCCGTCAAGGGCGAACAGACCGAACGCGAGATCGTCGTCGACACGGCCGTCGCGAAGGTCGTGCTCACAAATCGAGGCGGTCGTGTCCTGCATTGGCAGTTGAAGGATTACCGTACGCCGGCCGGTGAGCTCGTCGATCTGGTTCCATCGAATATTCCCGCCGACCAGCCACGTCCATTCTCGCTGCGCGTCGACGACCCGCAAGTGACCCAGCGCCTGGACGAGTCGCTCTATCAGGTGAGGGGCGATACGAACGGCCGCGTTGACGCCACGAAGTCGTCGGGGGGAGTCACGTTCGAGTTTGAAGATGCGGCCGGTCTGCGTGTCCGTAAGGAACTCCGCTTCGAGCCGCGAAACTTTGTCGTGTCGTTTTCAGCCGACGTTCACAACGGAGAGATGGCGCTCAATCCGTGGATCGCGTGGGGGCCGGGCCTTGGCGACCTTGGTGCCATGTCGTCGGGCGGTAGTTATTTCACGGGAAACTCGGTGCAGCCGCCGCAGGCAATTTTTCATCGTGACGGCGACGTCGAGCGGTTGAAAGTGGATGCGGTCACCAAGCAGCCGACACATGAGGGACAGTTCGGGTTCGCGGGAATCGACGACCACTACTTTGTTGCGGCGCTCGTCAACCCTGGTCAGGCGCGCCTCGAATTCAAACCCGTCAGCATCTCCGTGCCCGGAAGGACGACGCCCATCCAGTTTCTCTCGGGCGCCTACCGTCTACAAAAGCCTCACGATGTTCGCGTGTACGTAGGGCCCAAGCAATTCGATCTGCTTCGCGCTGTCGACCCAGAGTTGGTTCGCGCAATTAACTTCGGCATGTTTTCCTGGATGGTCGTGCCGCTCTTGAGCGCGCTGAAGTGGCTGTTCGGATTCCTGGGCAACTACGGGTGGGCGATCGTGGTGCTGACGATTTTGCTCAACCTCGTGCTCTTTTATCCGCGCCACCGCAGCGTGGTGGCGATGCGGAAGATGCAGGCAATCCAGCCCGAGATGAAAGCGATTCAGGACCGCTACGCGAATCTGAAGGCCACGGATCCGGCCAAGCAGAAGATGAACACCGAGGTCATGAATCTCTACCGGGAGAGAGGCGTCAACCCGGCCAGCGGTTGTGTGCCGATGCTGCTGACGATGCCGGTCCTGCTGGCGTTCTATTCGCTGCTCTCAATGTCGATTGAGCTGCGCGGCGCTCCGTTCGTCGGCTGGATTCACGATCTGTCCGCCCCGGATCCATACTTCGTTATTCCGCTGCTGATGGGCATCACGATGTTCTGGCAGCAGCGCATTTCGCCGACGTCCGCCGACCCGACGCAGCAGCGCGTGATGATGATCATGCCGATCATGTTCACGGCGATGATGGCGTTCTCGCCGAGCGGCGTGGTGTTGTACTGGACGGTCAGTCAGCTCTGGGCCATCGGGCAGCAGTATCTGACGAACCGGTTGATTGGACCGCCCGTGGTTGCGACCGTACGGCGCGGCAAGTAACGATAGGTAGCGGCGTCTATGTCTTTGACCACCGACATCGCGGCGTTCGTGCAGAGCGTCGTCGCTTCAATGGGCCTGGCCCTCACCACCACAGTTGAGGAATCGCCTGAAGGCACGCGCATCAATCTCGAGGGCGAAGACGGCGGCGTGCTCATCCGGCGCGGCGGCGAAGGTCTTCAGGCCTTGCAGCATGTGGTGGCGACGACCTACCGCAAGCAACTCGGCGACGACAACCGTATCGTGATTGACTGCAACGGGTTCCGCCGCGACAAGGACGCTGAGCTGAAACAGATGGCGTCGTTCATGGCTGGAAAGGCCCGTTCGTCTGGCATGCCTCAGGAGATGGGCCCGCTGAATCCGTATGAGCGCCGCATCGTCCATCTGGCCATCGCGGAGAGCCCCGACGTGACATCGGAAAGCATTGGCGATGCGTTCATGAAAACGGTGATCATCTCGGTCAAGGACTAGTCGCACCTATTACGTCCGTTATGTTCGCCACGGACGACACCATCGTTGCGATCGCGACGCCCGCGGGACGCGGCGCTCTCGGAGTCATTCGGGTCAGCGGTCCTCGCGCGCTCGATATCGTTCGGACCATCTCCTCGCGGCGCAGGGCGCTTGAGCCGCGCCGCGCGACCCTGACGCGTATCGTCACAGCCTCCGGAGTATCTTCGTCTGGCGCGGCGGACAGCGTCGTCGCGACGTACTTCAAGGCGCCGCACTCCTACACCGGCGACGACGTCGTCGAGCTCTCTGCGCATGGCAGCCCCGTAATCCTGCGTGGAATCGTGCATGCCGCTATCGGCGCAGGCGCGCGCCTTGCGCGGCCGGGCGAATTCACGCTGCGCGCCTTTCTTGCCGGCCGGATCGATCTCGTGCAGGCCGAGGCAGTGGCCGATCTGATCGCATCTGCGACGCCGCTTCAGGCCCGCGTCGCGTTTGATCAGCTCGAAGGCACGCTGACCGACCGGATCGCCGCGCTCGACGCAACGCTGTTCGATGTGATCGCACGTCTCGAAGCGTCTCTCGACTTTCCGGACGAGGGCTACCACTTCATCGATCAGGAAGAGACGCAGCGACGCCTGCGCGACGTCACCCACGGCATTGACTCGCTCCTCGAAGATAGCCGCCGCGGCCGCATCGTGCGCGACGGCGCCACCGTTGTGCTCGCCGGTCGTCCGAATGTCGGCAAGTCGAGCCTCTTCAATGTTCTTGCTGGAACGGATCGCGCAATCGTTACCGACGTGCCCGGTACCACCCGAGATCTCGTCACCGAGCCGATCGATGTGAACGGGATCGCAGTGACCCTGGTGGACACTGCCGGAGCACGGCAGGCTCATGACGTCGTGGAGCGCGAGGGTGTCGTGCGCGGCGAGCGGGCGCGTGGCGTTGCGGATCTGATTCTGGTCGTTGTCGATCGAAGCGAGACGCTGTCGCCGGACGATCACAGATTGCTCGACGAAACCGCGTCGTCGAAGCGGCTGATCGTGGCCAACAAAGGTGACTTGTCGCGTCAGCTTACGCTCGACGGGAGCCTCGTGGTCTCCGCGACTACCGGGGAGGGGATTGATCGACTCCGTTGTGCGATCGCCGCAGAGCTTGTTGGCGAGGAGAGTCGGCGCGAAACGCCGGCCGTGACGAACCTCCGTCACATCTCGCTGCTGCAGGAGGCTCGTGGGTGTCTTGATCGTGCGGTCACGGCACTAACTGTCGCTCAAGCACCAGAAGAGTTTCTGCTTGCCGAACTGCACGCGGCCCGCGCACGATTTGATGAGGTGGTGGGCGTGCGAACGTCAGACGACGTGCTGACGCACATCTTCGAAAAGTTCTGCATCGGGAAATAGATTCGGTGAATCGATGCAATTTGACGTGATTGTTGTCGGCGCGGGGCATGCCGGAGTCGAAGCGGCGTACGCGGCTGCGCGAATGGGCTGTCATGTCGGACTGTGCACGTTGACGCGGGAGACCGTCGCGCACATGCCATGCAATCCTGCAGTCGGCGGCACCGCGAAGGGTCATCTCGTTCGCGAGATCGACGCGCTCGGTGGCCTGATGGGAAAGGCGATTGACGCCACCGGAATTCAGTTCAAGTTGTTGAACAGGAGTCGTGGACCAGCCGTGTGGTCGCCACGGGCCCAGGCGGACAAACGGGCATACGGCCATTGGGTTGATGCCGCTCTTGCCGACGAGCCAAACATCACGTGGATTCTCGGCAAGGCCGGTCGCTTACTGACGTCCGCCGGTCACATCACGGGTCTTGCCATGGAGGACGGGACGACACACGCTGCGCGCGCGATTGTTGTGACCACCGGTACCTTCCTCAATGGTTTGATTCATATTGGCGGGGAGCAACATCCGGCTGGCCGCCACGGAGAGCCTCCCTCCCACGAACTTGCCGAATCCGTTCGCGCATTTGGCTTCGAAATGGGACGGTTGAAGACCGGCACGCCGCCGCGGCTTGATCGTCGCAGCATCGACTTCGAGGACGGTGTCGCACGCGGTCACTTCGTCAAAGAGGACGGTGACGCCTCTCCCGTCGCATTTTCTTTTTCCACGGCGCGGCCGCTCGAGAACACGATCAGTTGCTGGCTGCTCTACACGAACGACCGGGTGCGAGATCTCGTGCGCGGCGCGATCGACCAGAGCCCGCTATTCAACGGTCAGATTCAGGGGATCGGCCCACGGTACTGCCCCTCGCTCGAGGACAAGATCATGCGGTTCCCCGACCGTGAACGGCACCAGATCTATCTCGAGCCTGAAGGTGTGGATGTCGATGAAATCTATGTGAACGGCTTTTCGATGTCGTTACCGCGCGAGGTCCAGCAGGCGCTTGTCCGTGCGCTCCCAGGCCTCGAGACAGCGCGAGTGCTTCGACCTGGTTACGCCGTCGAATACGATTTCGTGCAACCGACCGAATTGTCGTCATCGCTCGAAGCGCACCGGTTGGCCGGGCTGTTCTTGGCTGGTCAGATCAACGGCACATCTGGGTACGAGGAGGCCGCGGCTCAAGGCCTCGTCGCGGGGATCAATGCTGTATGCGCCGTAAAGCGGAAGCCTTCGTTTCGCTTGCGCCGAGACGAGGGATACATCGGCGTCCTGGTCGACGACCTGGTCACCAAAGGGTGCCTTGAGCCGTACCGGATGTTCACGTCGCGTGCGGAGCATCGGCTGCTGCTTCGGATCGACAACGCAGATCTTCGTCTCACTCCACGCGGCAGGGACGTCGGACTCGTCGACGATCATCAGTGGGAGCGCTTCGCCGTCAGACGCGATCGGTTCGCGCATAATACCGCCCATCTGCGGCGGGCGCTGGTTCGTAGCGGCGCGAACTCGCGCGTGGCGGCTGACGTCCTCCGGCAACCGCAGACTCGCCTCGCCGAGATGGTTGCTCGCGGCGACATCGCCCTCGAAATCGACAGCAACTCCAGCGAGTTGGACCTGGCGAGCGTTGAAACCGAGATCAAGTACGAGGGCTATCTAAAGCAGGAAGCTTCACGGGTTGCCCGTGCGAGTCGTGAGGAGCGTCGAAGGATTCCGGTGGAGTTTCCGTTTGCCCGTGTCCCAGGGCTATCGCGCGAGGCGGTTCAGCGTTTATCGCAGGTGCGCCCAGAGACGCTTGGACAGGCCTCTCGTATCCCTGGCATCACGCCGGCGGCGGTTGCGGTGCTGAGCGCATTTATCGGGCGGCTCTCACCAGACGTTCCTTCCAACAACGCGATGTAGGATCCGTTGCGGCGCCGTGACCAGCCGTGACTTTCAGGATCGATTGACGCGCCGCGCCAAGCGCGCTGGCGTGGCGATTTCAGCGGCCCTCGCGAATCGACTCGAGACCTACTACCGTCTTCTCGCCATCTGGAATCAGAAGATCAATCTTTCCGGCATCGACCTGTCGGAGGCCAGCACAGAAGCGCTGGATCGATTATTGGTTGAGCCGCTCGTCGCAGCGAAGTACGTGCGACCAGGAACGAACCTGATGATCGACATCGGCAGTGGCGGGGGGTCTCCAGCGATTCCCTTTGCACTCGCGGTCCCAGGCTCGCGGCTGCTAATGGTCGAATCAAAGACCCGCAAATCAGTGTTCCTGAAAGAGGCAGTCAGGGCTCTGGAGTTGAACGGCGAGGTCCTCACGTCTCGGTTCGAGGCACTTCTATCGCGTCCGGAGCTCCACGAAACACATGATCTGCTCACGATTCGAGCCGTTCGTATGGAGTCGCGCATCTTGATGAATCTTCAAGCATTCGTGAAGCCTGGCGGTCACTTGTTCCTTTTCCGAAGCGGCGGCGGGGATGCTCCGGACTCAATGATGCCGCCCTTGACGTGGGTTGCGACGTTCCCGCTCGTCGAGCCGCTTCGCAGCCGCCTCGTTATTATTCAGAAGCGGCAGGCTGCCCAGCGCTGAGCTGTGTTCCACGTGAAACGCCTAAACATTCGTTTTATATTCGTGTTCCACGTGAAACTTCTTGACGCGTGTCCAGCTAAGTACTACATTCAACGCGGATTCATGCCGACCAAGCCATTTTATTTGGCCATATGACAGAACAATGGCAAGCGGATGGGCGCCGCGCGCGAATCGTGGCCGTTGCTAACCAGAAGGGTGGGGTCGGAAAGACCACCACAGCCATCAATCTGGCGACGTCGATCGCTT
>Ga0207650_10000658_pt1 | contig 27263 bp, 29 predicted proteins | sample KBSS63metaG_FD_184325 | JGI IMG/M metagenome (GOLD analysis project Ga0207650, IMG submission 184325) | Switchgrass rhizosphere microbial communities from Kellogg Biological Station, Michigan, USA - KBS S6-3 metaG (SPAdes) (version 2) | ecosystem: Host-associated > Plants > Roots > Rhizosphere...
CGAAGCACAGCTCGACAGCTGCGGCGGTCGCGTCCAGATCCAGCTCGATCCGAAGTCGAAGCAGCCTAACGCTGCGAAGACGAACTGATCGCGACTCTCGGGTGACAACACAAGATATGACTTCGAATCCAGGCACCTCCGAGCCATCGTCGCAGGCGCAGCCGTCCCGCTATGAGGGCACGTTGATCGCGCGTGGCCTCACGAAGACCTACCGCACGCGGCGCGTCGTCAATGGCGTGTCACTGGTCGTGCGTCGCGGCGAAGCCGTCGGGCTGCTCGGCCCGAACGGTGCCGGCAAGACGACCTGCTTCTACATGATCACCGGTCTCGTTCCCGTCGATGAGGGCAAGATCGAAATCGACGGCAACGACGTGACGACGATGCCGATGTACCGTCGTTCCCGGCTTGGCGTCGGATATCTTCCGCAGGAAGCTTCGATTTTTCGCGGCCTCTCCGTCGAGGAGAATATCCGCGCGGTGCTCGAAGTGCACATAAAGCGCAAGGATGAGCGCGAGGCCAAGCTCGACTCCCTGCTCGAAGAATTCCATATCCGCAACCTACGTACCATGCCCGCCATCGCCCTTTCGGGCGGCGAGCGTCGACGCCTGGAAATTGCCCGCGCCGTGGCAACCGACCCGACCTTCATGCTGCTCGACGAGCCCTTCGCCGGTGTCGATCCGATCTCGGTTTCCGACATTCAAAACCTCGTCCACCACCTGACGGCGCGTGGAATTGGCGTATTGATTACAGACCATAACGTCCGCGAAACGCTGGGGCTGATCGACCGTGCCTATATTATTCATGCGGGTGAAGTACTGACCCATGGTCGAGCCAATGACATCGTTAACAATCCAGAGGTTCGCCGCCTTTATCTTGGCGACAATTTCAGTCTCTGATACTCTATACTGGCACAGAAATTAATCTTGCCCCGATAGATGCCCTTGACCAAACCCAATAAAAAAGCAATTTTTGGGCCAGTTGGAAAATGCTGACCGTTTCAAAGCGGTAGCAGCGTTTCCCAGAGGGATCGAAGGGGAGTTCTGCGTCCGTCATGGCCTTATCCGCCAATCTTTTCCTGCGCCAAAGCCAAAGTTTGGTCATGACGCCGCAGCTGATGCAGTCCATTCAGCTGCTACAGATGACGCATTTCGAACTCAACCAATTCATAGCCCAAGAAGTCGAAAAGAATCCGCTGCTCGAATTTTCATCTGATGACGGTGAATTGGGCAGCGGCAACAGCCGAGAACCGGAAGAGGACAGCCGCGGTCTGTCCGACGATGGGCGGGCCGACGATGCCGCCGCCGAGCGCCAGAGCGGCGAACTCGCGAGCGACTGGTACGAGAGCGGCGGCAGCGGCCATACCGAGAGACTGAACGACGAGCTCGACAGCAATTTTAGCAATGTCTATCCCGACGACGGGCCGCCGCAGCGCCTGGACGCTCCCGAGCTCGTCAGTCAGTGGAAATCCATGCCCGGCAATACCGAGGCAGCCGAGCGCTACGAACTGGACGACTTCGTGGCCGGGCAAATCTCGTTGCGGGATCACTTGAACCAGCAGATCCCCTTTGCCCTCAATTCCCGCGTCGACCGCATGCTCGCGGAGCATCTCGTCGACCAGCTCGATGACGCCGGCTATTTTCGCGGAGAAGTCGCCGAGACCGCGGCGCGTCTCGGTACCGCCTGCGCCGAAGTCGAACGTGTTCTCTCAGCGCTTCAGACGCTCGATCCTCCCGGCGTGTTCGCGCGCTCCCTGTCGGAGTGCCTTGCCATCCAACTGCAGCAAAAGGATCGGCTCGACCCTGCGATGGAGCGGTTGCTGCAGCATCTGGAGCTTCTGGCGCGCCGCGACTTCGTAACGCTGAAGCGGCTCTGCGGCGTCGATGAGGAAGACCTTCTCGACATGATGAGCGAAATCCGCCAGCTCAACCCCAAGCCGGGCAGCAACTTCGAAACCAGCAATACAGAGGCAATCACCCCCGACATCGTGGTGCGATCCGCGCAGGACGGCAGTTGGCAGGTGGAGCTCAATCCCGATACGCTGCCAAGGGTGTTGGTCAACCAGTCCTATTTCGCGCGCATATCGAAAACCGGCGATGACTACACCTTCCTCTCCGAATGCCTGCAAACCGCCAACTGGCTGACACGCAGCCTCGACCAGCGCGCCAAGACGATCATGAAGGTAGCAAGCGAGATCGTCCGGCAGCAGGACGCCTTCCTGATGAACGGCGTCAGCCAGTTGCGACCGCTCAATCTGAAGACCGTTGCCGATGCCATCAAGATGCACGAATCAACCGTCAGCCGCGTCACGTCCAACAAGTACATGCTGACGCCGCGCGGCCTGTTCGAACTCAAATATTTTTTCACAGTATCGATCGGCGCCGTGGAGGGCGGCGACAGCCATTCCGCGGAGGCCGTGCGCCATCGCATCAGACAGCTGATTGTCCAGGAGGCGCCGGACAATGTGCTCTCCGACGACGACATCGTAGACACGCTGAAGAAGAGTGGAGTAGAGCTCGCTCGGCGCACGGTTGCGAAATATCGGGAGGCGATGAACATCCCCTCCTCCGTCCAGCGGCGGCGCGAAAAGCGAGCCATGGCAAGGGTTGCAGGCTTCTAGGCCTAGCACTAATTCAACTTCATGGTGCGCTTTTCCCCTATGCGCGCGGATGGGCTGTTGACTCTCGACAGCGTCGGCGCTAGAAGCCCGCCGCAATCCGGTGCAAGGCATCATCATTCGAGGAAATCCCGCTTCTCCCCACTTTTCGTCGACCGAGGCTTTTTGTCAAAGATCGTGCGAAGTGCTTGGATGAGCTAGACGCTTGGCGTAAGCTAGCCGGCGCAACCACTACAAAAAGGGAAACTCCATGAGTGTGCGTGTATCCGGTAAACATATGGAAATCGGCGAATCCTTTCGGCAGCGGATCGAAGAGCAGATCGATATGGCAGTCACCAAATACTTCGACGGAGGCTATTCGGGGCAGGTTACGGTGCAGAAGTCGAGTTCGCGGTTCGCTGCGGACTGCAAGCTTCACCTCGACAGCGGCGTCATCCTGCACGCCGCCGGTGAGGCGATGGATCCGCAAGTGGCCTTCGATGCTGCTCAGCAGCGCATCGAGAAGCGCCTGCGTCGCTACAAGCGGCGGCTGAAGGACCATCATGCGACCAATCCTGCCGACGATGCCTTTGGTGAAGTGGCCTACACCGTGATGGACGGCATGCCGGATGAGGACCATGAGGTCGCCGACGACTTTGCACCGGCAATCATCGCCGAGAGTTCGAAGCAATTGAAGACGATGTCGGTGGCAAACGCCGTTATGGCGCTCGACATGACCGACGAACCGGTGCTGATGTTCCGTAGCGCCGGCAAGGAACTGAACATCGTCTATCGTCGTCATGACGGCAATATCGGCTGGATAGACGCAGCTAGCATCAAGGGCTGAGACAGCACGGTGAGCGGCGGGTTACCCGCCGCTCTTCCGGGAGCATCCCGGCACACGAGGAAAAAAGAATGGCTTTGGCAGATCTGCTTCAGCAAGACGCGATTATCCCTGCCCTGAAGGCAAACTCCAAGAAACAGCTTCTTCAGGAAATGGCGGCGAAAGCTTCCAAGCTGACGGGGCTGCCAGAGCGGGATATTTTCGACGTCATCCTGCAGCGCGAGCGGCTGGGTTCGACGGGCGTCGGCAATGGCATCGCCATTCCTCACGGTAAGCTGCCAAGTGTCAAGACGATCATCGGCGTATTCGCTCGACTGGACGCATCGGTCGATTTCGAGGCGCTGGACGATCAGCCCGTCGATCTGGTGTTCCTGCTTCTGGCACCCGAGGGCGCCGGCGCCGACCACTTGAAGGCGCTGTCGCGCATCGCTCGCGTGCTGCGCGACCAGGATCTGGTGGCCAAGCTGAGGGCAACGGAATCGGCCTCGGCAATCTATGCATTTCTCAACGAAGAGCAGGCTTCGAACGCCGCCTGATCTCTTGCCGCCGTAGCTCCAGTGGCTACGGCTTTCCGGTGTGACATTGCGGAGATATGCGCCGCCGACGCCGTGATAGCGATTGACTCGCTCCTTTCACTCTCCCACCTTGCTATGCTCGTCACAGCAATCCAGCCACGGCGCGTCTACGCCGTGAGCGACTTGTCAAAACGAAGGCGTCTTTATCGGGAGGGTCTTTTGCGCCGCAGACGCGGTGCGTTGGATCCCCGCCACGAGGGCGAGGACGAGGGAGGATAGATGCTGCAACGAGCGACCGCCAAAAAAGCGGCCACTCCAGCCGCATTGAGACGTTAACTGGACGAGCTTGTTCTAAGCTCGTCCAACAAAATCAGGCGTCTTTTTCGTCGAACGGGCTGTTGGCGCCGTTCTCGGTCTCGACGATCTTCGGGCCGCCCTTGGCAACACCGACCATGGCTGGGCGCAGGATGCGCTCGCCGATGCTGTAGCCGTCCTGCACAACCTGGACCACCGTGTTGTTCGGCACTTCCGTGTTGGGGATCTCGAACATTGCCTGATGGAAGTTAGGGTCGAACTTCTGGCCGACCGGCTCGAGCTTGCGCACGCCGTGGCGCTCAAGCGTCGACAGCATGGAGCGTTCGGTCATCTCGACACCTTCGATCAGCGTCGACAGCCCGGCATCGGCCCCGGCGCGGACGTCGGCCGGAATGGCATCGATGGCGCGGCGAAGGTTGTCGGAAACAGCCAGCATGTCGCGGGCAAAGCCGGCGACGGAGTAGGACTTGGCATCCTTGACTTCGCGCTCGGTGCGGCGACGCAGGTTGTCCATTTCAGCGGCCAGCCGCAGATAGCGGTCGCGCAGCTCGGCGTTTTCGCCCTTCAATACTTCGATGGGATCCGGCTCCGACGGCGCTGCTTCCGCAGCGTCATCCACATCCGGCGCGAACTCTTCGATGTTCTCGTTGGGCGTGGCGTCGTGTGTATCATTGGTCGTATCGACGATCATGACAGTCTCCGAATTGGATGGTCTCTAGGATGTGCCCGATATCGAGGTTTGACCGCGAAAAATCAAGGCTTACGGATGAAGAACCGGCGATTTGCCGACAATCGCCGCGATTGAGCGTGACGGCGCTATAACCCGTTGCGCGACAGGCGGGAAATCAGCTGCGCGGTGTAGTCGACCATCGGCACGATCTTGGCATAGTTCAGCCGCGTCGGACCGATCACGCCGACAGCGCCGACGATCTTCTCATCGCTGTCCCGATAGGGTGCCACGATGAGGGACGAGCCCGACAGAGAAAACAGCTTGTTTTCCGAGCCGATGAAGATCCTTACCCCGGGCCCGGTTTCGGCAAGATTGAGCAACTCGATCAGGCTGTCCTTCTTTTCCAGATCGTCGAACAGCATGCGCAACCGGTCGAGATCGCCAGCGTCTGCAAGGCCCTCGAGCAGGTTGGCCCTTCCGCGCACAATCAATTGCCCGGGCTTGCTTTCGTCATCGTCGCCCGACCAGACCGCGATGCCGCGCTCGACCAGATCGCGAGAGAGCACGTCCAGTTCGTGGCGGACATCGTTCTTCGAGGTCTGCAACTGCGTGCGCAGGGCGGGTAGTGTCTGCCCGGTCATATGGGCGTTCAGAAAATTGGCGGCCTCCGTCAGCTGCGACGACGTCACTCCGGCCGGAAGTTCGATGATGCGGTTCTCGATCTGGTCGTGCTCGCCGACGAGCACCGCCAGTGCCTTGGTCGGTTCCAGGCGGATGAACTCGACATGTTTCAGCACCGGGTCGCTTTTGGTGGTGATAACAATGCCGGCTCCACGCGAGATGCCCGACAGCATCTGGCTTGCACCCGACATCACCGACTGCATCGGCTGATCGCGATTGCTGCCGCGGATCTGACGATCGATGGTGGCGCGGTCCTCGGCCGAGAGGTCGCCGACCTGCATGAAGCCATCGACGAAAAAGCGCAGGCCGATCTGGGTCGGAAGCCTGCCGGCGCTGATATGCGGTGAGTAGATCAGGCCGAGCTCTTCGAGATCGCTCATCACGTTGCGGATCGAGGCCGGCGATAGTGACATCGGCAGCAATTTCGAGAGGCTGCGCGACCCTAGCGGCTCGCCATATTCCAGGTAGCTCTCAACGATGCGGCGGAAAACTTCCTTCGAGCGTTCGTCGAGTGCGGAAATTGCCTCTGAAATCGACGATGTCAAAACTCCCATATCGCCGTCATGCCCAATCCGTTGATCCTCATGAAGTTATAGCCGCTCGTGCGGTAATGACAAAGGAAAATGCCGCAAAGCCGGACCATGGGGCGCAGGCCTGCTTTTTCTTTGCAAAAGGGGGCCGTCAATCGTAGAAGCGGGTCAACACCATCAGGAGTATGACATGCGGCCTTCAGGCAGAAAAACCGACCAGATGCGCAAGGTCTCGTTCGAGCGCAATTTCTCCAAGCACGCCGAAGGCTCGTGCCTGGTCAAGTTCGGCGATACCCATGTGCTGGTCACCGCCAGCCTTGAAGAAAAAACACCGCCATGGCTGCGCAACAGCGGCAAGGGTTGGGTCACCGCCGAATACGGCATGCTGCCGCGCGCCACCGGCGAACGCATGAAGCGCGAGGCCGCCAGCGGCAAGCAAAGTGGCCGCACCCAGGAAATCCAGCGTTTGATCGGCCGCTCGCTGCGCGCCGTGGTCGATCTGCAGGCGTTGGGCGAGCGCCAGATCAGCCTCGACTGCGACGTCATCCAGGCAGACGGCGGCACGCGCACGGCTTCGATCACCGGCGCCTGGATCGCGCTGCACGACTGCCTGAAGTGGATGGAAGGCCGCAGCATGATCAAGCTCGACCGCGTCCTGAAGGACCATGTCGCCGCCATTTCCTGCGGCATCTTCGCCAGCCAGCCGGTCATCGATCTCGACTATCTCGAGGATTCGTCGGCGGAAACCGACGCCAATTTCGTCATGACGGGCACCGGCGGCATCGTCGAAATCCAGGGCACGGCCGAAGGCAAGCCGTTTTCGGAAGAGGAATTCCTGACGCTGCTCGGCCTTGCCAAGAATGGCTGCCAGGAACTTGTAGCGATGCAGAAGCAGGCGATCGCCTGATCGGGGAGGCCTCCATGTCTGCGGTGATCGAAGGCATCCTGGAAACCGCGCTCTATGTCGACGATCTCGACAAGGCAGAGGCCTTCTACGGAACGACGCTCGGCCTGGCGAAAATCACCCGGCAGGGCGACCGGCACATCTTCTTCCGCTGCGGGCCCGGCGTGTTGCTGGTCTTCAACCGGGAAGAGACGGTGAAGCCCGCTCCGGCGGGCGCACTTCCGGTGCCCTCGCACGGGACAGTCGGGAGCGGGCATGCCTGCTTCCGCGTCGCTGCGGAAAACCTCGACGCCATGGTACGAAATCTGAGTGCTGCCGGCGTTTCGATCGAGGCCGATTTTCTCTGGCCGAACGGCGCGCGCTCGATTTACTTCCGCGATCCGGCGGGCAACAGTCTGGAATGCGCCGAACCCGGCCTCTGGGCAATCTGACAGGAATACCCATGCGCAAGCTCGAAACTAAGACCATCGTCGTTGCCAGCCACAATGCCGGCAAGATCGCCGAAATCGCCGATCTCATCGGTCCGATGGGATTTGTTGCCAAATCGGCCGCCGAACTGAACTTCATTGAACCGGATGAAACCGGCACGACCTTCGAGGAAAACGCCCGCATCAAGGCGCTGGCCTCGGCTGTCGCCTCCGGCCTTCCTGCGCTTTCAGACGACAGCGGCCTCGTGGTCGATGCGCTCGGTGGCGATCCCGGCGTCTACACCGCCAACTGGGCGGAGACCGCCGACGGCACGCGCGATTTTGCCATGGCGATGCAGAAGGTCGAGACCGCGCTACAGAAAGTCGGGGCGACGACGGCGGACAAGCGCGGCGCGCACTTTGTGAGCGTCCTCTGCCTCGCCTGGCCGGATGGCCACACCGAGCTGTTCCGCGGCGAAGTCGAAGGCACCATTGCCTGGCCGCCGCGCGGCAGCGCCGGCTTCGGCTACGATCCGATCTTCCAGCCGACCGGCCATGACGTCACATTTGGCGAGATGACCGCGCAGGAAAAGCATGGCTGGAAGCCGGGCGAACCGGAAGCGCTCATCTCGCCAAATGTGACGTCATGGCGCTTTGTCGAAACCGGATTGCAGGCGTAGGATAGTCCGGTGAACATTGTCGATTCGCATAGCGCGCTGTTGCGCGACGCCCCCCTTCTGCCCGATACCGGCGAACCCGGTTTCGGCGTCTACGTGCATTGGCCGTTCTGTGCCGCCAAATGTCCCTATTGCGACTTCAACAGCCATGTTCGCCACCAGGCTGTCGATCAGCCGCGTTTTACCGCCGCCTTCCTGCGGGAAATGGCGTCGATGCGGCAACTGAGCGGGCCGAAGACGGTCACCAGCATCTTTCTCGGCGGCGGCACGCCATCGCTGATGACGCCGGAGACCGTCGGCACCATCCTCGACGGCATCGCCCAACACTGGCACGTCCCCGACGGCATCGAGATCACACTCGAAGCCAACCCCTCCAGTGTCGAGGCGGAGCGCTTTCGCGGCTATCGTTCGGCCGGCGTCAACAGGGTTTCGCTCGGCGTTCAGGCCTTGAACGATCGCGATCTCAAGTTTCTCGGCCGCCTGCACAACACCGAGAACGCGCTGAAGGCCATTGGCCTTGCGCGCGACATCTTTCCGCGCATGTCCTTCGACCTCATCTATGCCCGCCCCGACCAGACGGTCGAGGACTGGGAACGCGAGTTGAAGCAGGCGATGTCCTATGCTGTCGACCACCTGTCGCTCTACCAGCTGACCATCGAGGAAGGCACGCCCTTCTTCGGCCTGCATAAGGCGGGCAAGCTGGTCGTTCCCGACGGCGATCAGTCGGCGCTGCTCTACGAGGCGACCCAGGAGATCACCGAGCGCGAGGGGATGCCGGCCTACGAGGTCTCCAACCATGCACGCCCCGGCGCCGAAAGCCGCCATAATCTCACCTATTGGCGCTATGGCGACTATGCCGGCATCGGGCCCGGCGCTCACGGTCGGCTGACCCAGGGCCACAACAAGCTGGCAACGGCCACCGAGCGCAAGCCGGAGAGCTGGCTCGACATGGTCGAGCGCGACGGCCATGGCATTCTCGACCAGGAGGTGCTCGGCTATGACGAGCAGGCCGACGAATTGCTGCTGATGGGGCTGAGGCTGAAGGAAGGCATCGATCTCGTTCGCTGGCAGCACTATTCCGGCCGCGAGCCGGACCCGAAGCGCGAGGAATTCCTGCTCGAGCACGGCTTCATAGAGCGCATCGGCAATTCGCGGCTGCGCTGCACGCCGGCCGGCATGCTGATCCTCGATTCCGTGGTGGCAGACCTCGCCTGCTGAAATCAGGCGTTGGTGAATGGACAAGGCGGCGCGACCGCTTCGGGACCGCCTCACCCTCGCAGGCTGATCGAGCTTCATTCACAAATCGAGCGACCAGGTCTGGCCGACGAGATCGTGGCCAAAGGCGTGATGCGGGGCCTCATCGACAAGTTTGAAACCGGCGCGCTCGTAGAGCCGCCGGGCGGCGGTCAGGACGGAATTCGTCCATAGATCCAATCGCGCATAACCGCAGGCGCGCGCCCGTTCGATGCAGGCATCGACCAGCGTCCTTGCCACCCCGGTTCCGCGCGCTTCGGGTTCGACATAGAGCAGCCGCAGCTTGGCGACATCAGGCTGATCACTCCGCACCAGAAAGATCGAACCGACGATCCTGCCGTCAAGCTCGGCAATCCAGGCCCCCTCCTTTGCGGCATCGAAGGACTGATGGAAATCAGCCAATATCTTCGCGGCCAACGCCTCATAGTCGCTGTTCCAGCCATATTCCTGCGTATACAGCACTGTCTGGCGATGAACGATCCAGCCCAGATCGCCCGGTTGCGGATCGCGCAACGTCAGGGCTTTCGTCGGGTCTGCCTCGAAAATCCGCGTCATTGTCTGGGCCGCCCACAGGAGACTACGGCGGTCCGACGGCGGCAGGCCATGGAGCAATCCGCCGACCGCGTCGCGCGTGTTGCTCTCAAGGGCCGCAAATGCCGTGCGGCCGGCCTCCGTCAGAGACAGAAGGACGTTTCGAGCATCGCCTTCCTGTGCTCGCGTGTCCAGCAATCCGCGGCTGGCAAAACGCTTCAGGGTCCGACTGACCTGAGCCCGGTCAAGATCGAGGGCTCGGCCTATTTCAGCTGCGGTGGGGTCTGCGCGATACGCCAGCTCGTAGAGAACGCGCGCCTCGCTCAGCGTAAACGGGCTCCTGTCGAGATGGGCGTTCAGCAGGCCGATCCGTTTGGTGTAGATGCGGTTGAAAGCACGAAGGGCGGCTATGTCCTGTTCGTCAGCGTCGCTTGCCATAACACATCCCTATACGGTTGATTGAATCAACCATATAGATTGTTGACTGAATCAACAATAGCGGCGGGTGCGCCAGCATGTGGATTTGGTCGCAGCCCGCCGCGCCATGGCTTTGCCTTTCGGTTTGATGCCCGGCTAAGGACTTCGCATGACAGCCCGACTGCATCGACCGTCGGGAAGATCGCGCCCGTTTTCAAGGCGACCCACCCGCACCAAATAATCGCTCACGACCTGGCGTCAGAGGCCAACTTAGAGTTTATTCGAGACCGTAGCGTCATGCCCCTCGTGAACCTGCCGTTACCTGCTAGAACACAGGCAGGCTTCTCAGGAGATTTCAGATGACCCGTACCCTTCTCGTGATCGACATTCAGCAGGACTACTTTCCGAACGGTGCACTGCCGCTGTGGCAGGGTGAGGAAACCGAGGGACGGATCGTATCGGCGATTGCCCAAGCGCGCGCCGCCGGCGACAAGATCGTTCTCGTACAGCATGTTTCGACAGCCACGACCGGCCTCTTTGCCGCTGGTGGCGCTGGGACTGCCATCCGTCCCGACATCCTGGCAGCCGCGGGCGACGCTCCCGTTGTCATCAAGCGCAGCGCGGACGCTTTTCAGGACACCGATCTGGCGACCCACCTCGCCGGAACGGAAGAATTGCTTGTTTGCGGAATGATGACGCAGAACTGCGTGGTATTTACTGCGATGTCGCGCGCGGCGGAGGAATTCAAGGTTCGGGTAATCGGCGATCTCTGCACCGCGCCGACAGAAGTCGTGCACCGCATCGCGCTCAATGCGCTGAATTCGAAGCTGCAGGTTTCGACGGCTTCGGACGTCTGGATGTAATCGACGTCACGGCTCACCGGATACTAGCGCGCGGATTAGAGTTCGCGCTTCCCTGACAACAAGACGGCCGGCGCATGCAGGCCGTCTTGTTTGGTTTGACGATTTCTATTCGTTGATCAGCCGCTTCAGCAGCTCGATCTCATGCGACAGCTTGGTATCGCCCGAAATCAGCTCTTCGATCTTGCGGACGGCATGCAGCACCGTGGTGTGATCACGTCCACCAAAGCGGCGACCGATTTCCGGGAAGGAGCGCGGTGTCAGGGTCTTGGCCAGATACATGGCGATCTGGCGCGGCTTGACGATAACCCGCGTGCGACGGTTCGAAACCAGTTCCTGGCGCGACACATTATAATGGCGGGCGACGACGCGCTGAATGTCCTCGATGCGCACCCGGCGCGGCTCGCCTGAGCCGACCAGATGGGCGAGCAGTTCGTCGACTCGCTCGACCGTCAGGTTCGGCTCGAAGGACCGACGGAAGACCAGCTGGTTGAAGGCGCCTTCCAGCTCGCGGCCGCTGGCGGTCACGCTGCGGGCAACGTGCGACAGGAGCTCGGCCGGAATTTCCAGCGACGGATCCTCGATCTGGGCAGCGGCCAGGCGGCGATTAAGGATTTCGAGGCGCATCTCGTAGTCGGGGGCCTCGAGCTCGATGGCAACGCCGCCCTGAAGACGCGAGCGGACGCGCGGATCGAGCGACTCCAGTTCCCAGGGCGCGCGGTCGGCGGCAACGACGACCTGCTTGGCGCTGTCGAGCAGCATGTTGAGCAGATGGCAGAACTCGTGCTGGATCATCTTCCCCTGCAGGAACTGCATGTCGTCGATGATCAAAAGGTCGATATTGCGCAGCGATTCCTTGAGGGTCAGCGCATCGTTGTCGCGGATGGCGGTGGCAAAGCGCCACATGAAATATTCGGCCGTCAGATAGACGACACGCAGCGCGCGCGGATTACGGACGGCAGCATTGGCGATGGCCTGCAGCATGTGGGTCTTGCCGAGGCCGACGCTCGAATGCAGGAATAGCGGATTGAAGCGCACGGCACCGGCGCCAGCTTCGGCGATCGTCTCTGCGGCTGCGAGCGCGATGCGGTTGGAACTGCCCTGGACGAATGTATCAAAGGTGTAGCGGGCGTCGAGCGGCGAGCCAAACAGCGGTGTCCCGAAGCTCGGCGTACGGGCAGCACCGGCTGCCGTGACGGCTTGCGCCACGGCCTGGCCCGCAGGCTGGGCCGTCGGACGGCGCAGGGCGGCAACGGAGCCGCTATCGGGTACCACGACCTGCTCATCGACCGTTGCAGCTTTTACGCCGTGCCTCTGGGCGGTGCGGACGAGGATCTCGACCTTGAGGATCTCGGCATCCTCGGCCTGGAACAGGCTGGTGATCATGTCGAGATAACGGTTGTTGATCCATGACTTCAAAAAGGTGGTCGGGACCGTGAGACGAACGACGCTCTTGGAGACGGAGTGAAGCTTCAATCGGGCAAACCAGCTGGCGTATACGTCGGCACCGACCTGCGCCTTCAAACGTGCGCTCACACGCTCGAACAATACACCATGCTTCATGTCTGCTTTGTCCCCCGCCACTTCAAGGCAACTCGTGCTCAACGCCTGCTGCGCACCGTCGCCACCTTTTACCAGCGCGCCGGTCGTCATCGTATTCATCTGCATTTCGCCGCCTTCCAGAATTCAGTCCTGTCGGGCGAAGGAACGCCGCCCGATATTTTCTCGCAAGATGGTGGGGTTACGGCTCCTACTGAGCTTCGCCGTCACGCATCGGTTCATCATCCACAGCCCACATAGGAGCAGCGCAACGTCATTGACGAATTCCGCAATCAAGCGGCTTCCATCCTCGATCGTCTCGCCTCGTCGCAACTCTCCGGTCCTCGCTTACCGAGCGGCTGCGCCGTAGTGGCCATTCATTCTTGTCTCGTCCAAACCGACATTAAAATCAGCTTTCGGGACATACGCCCGCCTTCGGGAAACATCGCTGTCTTCCGGCTTGAACGCGTCAACTTTATGAAAAAACGGAAACTAACGCTCCGTCGCAAGAGACAAAACTATCCACCCTGCCTGAAATGGCAGCGTTCGCCAAAGCCGTTTCGGATGAAGCCGCGCCCCTTGCTGGATTTCATTTAGGCAGGATCGGACCACAAGATCAACGGGCATTTTTGCACCGATTGGAGGGTTTGCCATTGACTCCCGCAGCCAATTTTGGCTGTCACGACCCTGTCAAAAAAGAATCGCTTTTGAATCAAGGGGATTCACCCTTGGTGCATTTTCGACACGTCGAAAAACAAAAAAAATAATAAACTTCTTGACTCAATTGGCCGAGCCGACTGGCGGAAAAAGCCGCAATCTACGCCCTTAAATTCCGCCAAGCCTCTGATTTACAACTTCTTTTTGCGTCACGCCGACGACATTATTTTGACACACATGTTTGGCGCGGGCTGTGGAAAAAGCTGAATCCGAAAAGCCCGGCCAATGGCCGGGCTCTGATCTTAACGATGCAATCGTTCGATAAAACTTAAGCGGCGGGAGCCGAAAGCGCCTTCACACGCTTGGCCAAACGCGACACTTTGCGCGATGCCGTGTTGGCGGGAACCACGCCCTTGCTGGCTGCACGAGCCAGTTCAGGTTCGACCGCCTTGAAGGCTGCCGTTGCCAGAGCAACGTCGCCGGAAGCGATGGCTTCCTCGACCTGGCGAACGAATGTACGAACGCGCGAACGGCGCGCCTTGTTGACGTCTGTACGGCTAGCAATCTTGCGGGTCGCTTTTTTTGCCGAGCTGGTATTGGCCATGTATGCCTCTCTAGAATTCGAACAAAGTCCCGTCATCGTCGCGCCAGAACTCGCGGTCCTGTCATCCAGCAATGCGGGAGCAATCGCGGAAAACCAGATAGGCTTTCCAAACTGTGGCGGGCATATAACCTTAAAGCGCCGGGTCGTCAACGCGGATTCCGGAAAAACCGGCGCCGCCTGCGTTTTCCACCGGCGTTCTTAGCCCTACCGGTTTTTAAACTCCGGACGGCGCTTGCCGATGAAGGCAGCCATGCCTTCCTTCTGGTCCTCGGTGGCAAACAGGCTCTGGAACAGGCGCCGCTCGAAGCGCAGCCCCTCCTCCAGCGAGATCTCTGCGACCCGGCCGACGGCCTCCTTGGCCATCAATACCGAGAGGCGGGAGTGGGAAGCAATCTTGCCGGCCGCCTCCAGGGCTTCCTCCAGCAGCTTTTCGGCCGGCACCACGCGCGCGACAAGGCCCGATCGCTCGGCCTCGGCGGCATCCATCATGCGGCCGGTCAGCACGAGGTCCATCGCCTTGGCCTTGCCGACCGCGCGCGTCAGGCGCTGCGAGCCGCCCATGCCGGGTATGATGCCGAGCGTGATCTCCGGCTGGCCGAACTTCGCGGTGTCGGCGGCGATGATGAAATCGCACATCATCGCCAGTTCGCAGCCGCCCCCGAGAGCAAAGCCTGAAACGGCGGCGATGATCGGCTTGCGGGCCTTGGCGATCTCGTCCCAGCCGCTGAGGAAATCCGCAGTGTAGACGTCGACGAACTGCAGGGCTTGCATTTCCTTGATATCGGCGCCGGCGGCAAAGGCCCTGTCTGAACCGGTCAGGACGATGGAGCCGATGGCGTCATCCCCGTGGAAGGCGTCATAGGCGGCCTTGAGTTCGTCGAGCATGGTCGCGTTCAGCGCGTTCAGCGCCTCCGGGCGGTTGAGCCGGATGAGGCCGACGGCGCCGTGGGTTTCGACGATCAGGGTTTCATAGGCCATGGATTTGTCCTCGCACTATTTCTGGCAGGTGGCACAATAGAAGGTCGAGCGGCCGGCCTGGACGATGCGCCCGACAGTACCGCCGCAACCCGGCGTCCGGCAAGCCGCCCCCTCCTGGTCATAGACGGAAAAGGAATGCTGGAAATAGCCGAGGGAGCCGTCCGTCTGGATATGATCGCGCAACGACGAGCCGCCGGCGGCGATGGCATCGGCAATCACCTCCCGGATAGAGGCCACGAGCAGCACCAGCTTTTCACGCGGTTTGCCGGTCTTGGTGACGAGCGTGCCGCTTGCCCGCAGCGGCGACAGATGTGCCCGCCACAACGCCTCGCAGACGTAGATGTTGCCGAGGCCCGCGATCATCTTCTGGTCAAGCAGTGCGCTTTTCAGCGGCTGTGCCTTGCCAGCGAAGCGCTTTGCGAGATCGGGCGCGCTCAGTGCATTGCCTGTTGGCTCGGGGCCGAGGTCGCGGAAAAACGGGTGGGACGCCATCTCGCTGCGGACGACGATGTCCATGAAGCCGAAGCGGCGCGGATCATTATAGACGATCCGCGATTGCTCGCCATTGCGCGTCAAATGGAAGATGACGTGGTCATGGGCCTCGTTCTTGGAACGCGGATGATGAAAATCGCCCGGCGTGACGGCCGCAATATCCGCTTCGATGCGGAACGAGCCCGACATGCCCAGATGGGCGATGACGGTCATGCCATTGTCGAGGTCGATCAGAAGATATTTGGCACGGCGGGACAGGGAAACAACCCTGCGTCCGGCGACAGAAGCGGCGAACTCCAGCGGAAAGGGAAAGCGCAGGTCGCCGCGACGCAGCTCCAATCGGACGATCTCCGCCCCTTCCATCGCCGGGGCAAGGCCGCGCCGGACGGTTTCGACCTCTGGTAATTCAGGCATGGTGATCCATCTTTAAGGCTGACCAACAGCGATCCGACCGCGACCAAATGCGCTTTGCTTTCCGGCGGCCATGTTCTAAACCATCGGCAAAGCCGAGTGTCAGGCAATCAGATAGCGTGGCAGCGGCATTTTCGCTACGGTCCGTGGTGATTTAGCAATGGAGTTGAGTGATGGCAGACAGCCGCACCGCCGCCGATGGCGGCATGGAGACGTCCTACGGATTTCGCGACGTGGCAAGCGGCGAGAAGCAGGGCCTTGTCAACGACGTCTTCCATAAGGTCGCCAAGCGCTACGACGTCATGAACGACGTGATGTCGATGGGCCTCCACCGCGCCTGGAAGGACGCGATGATCGCCGCCCTGCATCCGCGCAAGGACCCCGACTACAAGGTGCTCGATGTGGCCGGCGGTACCGGTGACATCGCTTTCCGCATCGTCGAGGCTTCCAATAAGCTGGCGCACGCCACCGTGCTCGACATCAACGGCTCCATGCTCGCCGTCGGCGCGGAACGGGCCGAAAAGAAGAGGATTTCAGAGAACCTCACCTTCATCGAGGCCAACGCCGAAGAGCTGCCTTTCGAGGCCGGCAGCTTCGATGCCTATACGATCGCCTTCGGTATCCGCAACGTGCCGCGCATCGACGTGGCGCTGAAGGAGGCCTACCGCGTGCTGAAGCGCGGCGGACGGCTTCTGGTGCTGGAGTTTTCAGAAGTCGATCTGCCGCTTCTGGACAAGGTCTACGACGCCTGGTCGTTCAACGCCATTCCGCGCTTCGGCAAGGCGATCACCGGCGAGGCAGAACCCTATCAGTACCTTGTCGAATCGATCCGCAAGTTTCCCAACCAGCAGGACTTCGCGACGATGATCCGCCAGGCCGGTTTCAGCCGCGTTTCCTTCACCAACTATACCGGCGGCATCGCGGCGCTGCATTCCGGCTGGAAGCTGTAAGCGCATGACGGGACATCGCGACCGTTCGGGACCGTCGGCATGAGCACGTTCGGTGGGTATTTCGGCCTCCTCCGGGTCGGCTGGGTCCTTGTGCGCGAAGGCGTGGTCGAAGCCCTGCCATCGGAAGGATTGCCGCCGTCGGTCAGCCTGGCGAAGTCGTTCGTCGCGCTGTTTGCCCGCCGACGCGCCAAGACCAAGGCTCGCAGCGACAGGCTTTCAAAGGCCGTCGAGCGCCTGGGGCCTTCCTATGCCAAGATCGGTCAGTTCCTGGCGACGCGGCCGGATGTCGTCGGCATCGAATTTGCCAACGACCTGTCGCAGTTGCAGGACAGCATGGCCTTCTTTCCGATGGCCGCTGCCAAGGCAAACATCGAGGGTTCGCTCGGGCGACCGCTGGACGAACTCTACGCCAGCGTCGGCGAGCCCATCGCCGCAGCCTCGATCGCCCAGGTGCATCCGGCCGAGATCAGGACGCCCGAGGGCCGCCGCAAGGTGGCAATCAAGGTCATCCGTCCCGGCGTGCGCCAGCGCTTCGCCAACGACATCTCGGTCATGTATCTGGTGGCCCGGCTGCAGGAGCGCTTCGTGCCGTCCAGCCGCCGGCTGCGTCCGGTCGAGGTGACGCAGGCGCTGGAGCAGACGACAAGGGTCGAGATGGACCTGCGGCTGGAAGCCGCTGCGCTGTCCGAAATTGCCGAGAATACAGCCAAGGACGAGGGTTTCCGCGTCCCGACGGTGGATTGGGAGCGCACCGGCCGCGATGTCATCACGATGGAATGGATCGACGGTATCAAGATGTCCGACGTCGAGGCCTTGCGCGCCTCCGGGCATGACCTCAACCACATCGCCGACACGCTGATCCAGTCCTTCCTACGCCATACGTTGCGCGACGGCTTCTTTCATGCCGACATGCATCCCGGCAATCTCTTCGTCGATCCGCAGGGCATCATCGTTGCGGTCGACATGGGCATCGTCGGGCGCCTCGGGAAGAAGGAACGGCGCTTCCTGGCGGAAATCCTCTACGGCTTCATCACCCGCGATTATCTGCGCGTGGCGGAGGTGCATTTCGAGGCGGGCTATGTTCCCGCACACCACAACACGGAGAGCTTCGCTCAGGCGATCCGGGCCATCGGCGAGCCGATCCACGGCCAACCCGCCGAAACCATCTCCATGGGCAAGCTGCTGACGCTGCTGTTCGAAGTTACCGAGCTGTTCGACATGGAAACGCGGCCGGAGCTCGTCATGCTGCAGAAGACCATGGTGGTGGTCGAAGGCGTGGCGCGGATGCTCAATCCTCGCTTCAACATGTGGAAGGCATCGGAACCTGTGGTCGGCGAGTGGATCCGCAACAATCTCGGCCCGAAACGCATTCTTGGCGACATGCAGGACGCGGTGAAGGCCGGCCTGAAATTGGCGGAAGCCGTGCCCGAGATCGCTGCCAAGACCGAGCTCTTCCACCAGCGCCTTCTGGCGATGAGCGAGAGTGGCCTGCGCTTCGATCAGGAGACAGCAGATGCCATCGGCAAGTCCGAGGCGCGACATAGCCGCTCCGGGCGCATTGCGCTCTGGCTGATCGCCCTGACGCTGCTCTATATTGCCTGGAAGCTCAGCTGAGGGCTGTTGATCGAAACTCTATCTCAATCCTGTCTGGCGACACGCCTTGCCGCCGGACGCTGCATGACGGCACAAACGATGAAGAGCTGCCTGTGATCCCTTGGACCCTGCTTGATACCGCATCCATTCCGAACGGCGGCGGGGAGCTGCGGCTGAAGCAGCGCGGCCGCGAGTTCTCCATCATGCTCGGCACAAACGAGCTGATGAACAGCAGGCTGAGCGGGTCGGAAGAAGCGCTGGCGACGCTAAGCTGCGAAAGGATGGCCGGCCGCGCCGCACCGCAGATGCTGATCGGCGGGCTGGGTATGGGATTTACGCTGCGGGCAGCTCTCGGCGCGCTCCCCAAGGATGCAAGAATCACAGTCGCCGAGCTGGTGCCGGCTGTGGTTGCCTGGGCCCGAGGGCCGATGGCGGAAGTGTTCGATGGGTGTCTGGACGACCCGCGCGTCACTGTGCGCGAAGGTGATGTCGCTGCGGTGATCCGGGAGGGCAAGGGGCGCTACGACTCGATCCTGCTGGATGTCGACAATGGACCGGACGGACTGACGCACGCCGCCAATGACGGCCTGTACGACCGGGAAGGCCTGCTCGCCGCCCGCGATGCTTTGAAACCCGGCGGCGTGCTTGCCGTCTGGTCTTCCGGCCCCGACAGCCGCTTTACCAAGCGGCTTCGAGATGCGCGGTTTGCCGTCGACGAGGTCGCGACGCGCGCCAACGGCAAGCGTGGCGGCGCCCGTCACATGATCTGGATCGCCGTCAAGGCCGGGTAGAAGACAGAGCCAGGCTTCAGCTGGGAGCCGACTAGGCAGGCATATTTGCCGGCTAATAAAACGCCTTCCGAACGGCGTTTAGCTCCAGAAATTGCCGCGACTTGGCGCGGCGATTGTCTGTCACGACTGGCACATGCCGGTTCACGAATGCCAAGATGGCTGGATGGTCAGGACCTCTTCCTGCGCGCGCCTTTTGGTTGCGCGGCGGTCTTTTCGGTCCGCTTCTCGGCCGGTTTGGCGGTTGCCTCGACGGTGGTGGCCTGCGGACTGCCGATGCCTTGTTCCACAGCAGGTTCTTTCTCGGCTAGTTCCTGCCAAGCCTGAAGCCAGTGGCGCATGTCTTCGCCATGCGGGCGCCCTTGCTCTTCCCAGATGCTGTAAGCGCGGTCGCGGATCATCCGTTCGCGGTCTTCGGCCATATGTCTACTCCTCTTTAAACCTTTGCCTTCCGGCAGCGGTTAACGAAAGCAACCATGGGAAGTTCCCGCGATCCAGGCGGCTTGCAAAGTCACTTGCACAGCCTCCGGATGGACAGCGCCGAGCGAACTCCTCAGCCCCGCTGGAGTCTCACGACGTTGGTCCAGTTTTGCGGCGGGGGCGCCGGCTGCATGTCGCTTGCTTGCAATTCGCAGATGAAGCCCGTGCAGTTTGTCGGTAAGCCTTCGCTATACCCGAAGCAACGCAGGACGCTCAGCACCTCGCGATAACGCCCCTTGCCGAGGTGCACGCGGTAGGATTCGCGGCACACGGTATCCTGGATGATGGCGGTGTGTAGCGACTTAGCGATGCGTTTGCGGTCGCTGGCATGCAGACAACCGAGCAGCGCTTCCACCGGGACCCCCGACTTCAGCTCTTCAGCATCGATCGCAAATATACGTGCAACCTCGGCATCACCGCAAAACTTGTTGGCCACCATGTCCCACCAGCAAAGCCCAAGGCTCTCGGCTGGAACCCGTACATTCTCAAGGGCGATCGATCCACCGTCCAACATGACCTGCTCCCAGGCCAGTAAAAGAAGTACCTAATATGCAATACCCGCTGAAACGCGAAGCAACATGAAATTTATTCTGGCCAACGTCTGTTTTTATACTGACTGGAACGTCCGTCTACAGCGCTTCACTTTTTCGTCCTCGCCTTCAGACAGAAATGCGACAGTTTGCGCAATAAAAACGTGGCGGCACCGGCATCTTTGCCATTGTGCAGCCGCCATGGGTCAGATCCTTGAACTTCCTGCACTCTTGCCGTGCCTTGCGCGATTGCCGGGGCGAAACCTGAATGGCCATCGAAGCAGGAAGCCATGGGACTGGCATCGAGCGCGTTTCGCATGTCCGCGGCTCGTCGGTTATTGTCTCCTGCGCCTGAGTGAGCCTCACCCGGGCGTTCTCGACAAAGGCACCATCGACGTCGCGGATCTTGCCGCAAAGCGCATGGTGCGTTTTCATTCCACCATGGCCTGATCTGCCATTCAGCGCGGCTTGAGGCTGGCCTCCTCGGCAGCTTCGACAAACACCTTGCGGGCATCCTCCGAATCCTTGTTGCCGGCAATGGCAGCACGACAGAATCGGCGGGCGGCGGCGTGTCGTGGACCTGGGCTGCCCGGCCAGGGGCCGTCAAGAAACTGCAGCGCTTCGGCCGGGTTCTTCAGCGTGATGAATTCGCCTGGCTTGACCGTCAGGGTGACGACCTCGCTCCATCGTGTAGGGCGCATGATATCTCCATTGCCATAGGCGCCCGCCTCCGGGGAGGTCGCCATAGGACTTGATTATAATCAGTGTGGATGGGCCTGCGCCGCTTAAAACAGCGGCGGGCCGGTAAGGCGATCGATCCGGAACGACATGCAATCGGCAAGCAAAAAGGCCAGGCAAAGCTGCCTGACCTTTCGAAGATGTTTTGCCCCAGGCACCTGCCGCAGCCGGGAGGGGCAGAAGAGCTTTATACGGCCTGAAGGTTGCCGGCGGACATCTTGCCCGACTTGTTGTCGCGCTCCAGCTCATAGGAGAGCTTTTGCCCCTCGACGATTTCACGCATACCGGCGCGTTCGACGGCGGAGATGTGAACGAAGGCATCGACATCGCCGTTGTCTGGCTGAATGAAGCCGAAGCCCTTGGTGGAGTTAAACCATTTCACTGTGCCGGTGGCCATTTTGAAGCCCTTTCAAATAATTTCAGTCATCGCCGCGGTGATGCGGCGAGTTTCACTCTCGATTTTGAAGGGGAAGTTCGTCCAGGGCACGCAGGATACGTGCAATAACAAAAGTCAAACAAGCAATATCGATAGGCTTGAGATAGGTATCGGCGGCAGCAATGTCAACGTCCGCCCGTCCTGCGGTCGCCCCGCGCCTCAGGCAGCGAGGCTTTCAAGCCCTGCGGCCTCGAACATGCGCTCGAGATTGAGAAAACAGATCATGCCGCTTTCCTGCGCGATGATGCCGTCGGAATAGACCGTGCCGCCCGGCACGTTCATGTTCGGCACCGGCTGCAACAAGGCCGCATCGATCGTCAGGATGTCCGACACGCTATCGACGATCAGGCCCATGGCCGTATCGTTGATCTCGGCAACCACGATTGCGCTTCGCTCGGAGGGAACGGTGCTTTTCATGCCAAGCTTGAGGGAGAGATCGATGATCGGGATGACGGTGCCACGCAGGTTCATCACGCCCATGACTTCGGCCGGGGAGTGGGGAATTGGCGTCGCTGCGTCCCAGCCGCGGATCTCGCGAATTGCCGTCGTCCGCACGCAAAACTCCTGACCATTGAGGTGGAAGGAGAGGATTTCGAGCGTGTCGCCACTCGAATGCGTTTGCTTGTGGGCGATGTTCATCGAAACTCCTGTCCGCCGAGCGGATTGTTGCCATCGGTAGATGCGGCCGACCCAGAGCCTTGCGGGTCGGTCAACAGCAGAATGACGGCAAACCCTTAGGTTTCGATTAAATCAAGGATTGCTGTTTTAAGTAAAACGGAATTTGGCCAAGTGTTGGCACGCACTCAATTGCCAGCATCCGCGCAACATATCCCTCATGACTTGCCTGCGGGCTGTACTGTCAGGATGTCATAGTCGTGTGTAATGCGCATATTGCACCAACAGGCAAAGGCCGAGCTTAGCAGCGCCAGACTTTCGCCGATCGCCAGCCTGTTGTTGGAGTTGCTGAGCAGCGTCAAGGCGAAGAATAGCAGACCGACGGCATAGACATGGAAGGCGGCGCGCGGAATGGCACCTACCCTGAAAGCGCGAAAGACGGAAAAGAACAGGGCCGCCAAAATCGCCGACATGACCGCAGCTCCGAAGATGCCGTAACGCACCAGTATCTCCAGATAGCCGTTATGGAAAAGCGTGTACCTGACATTCGGATAGCGCGACGCGTTCAACTGATCGACCCATTTGCTCCCCCAACCGAAGATCGGAGCGGCGGAAATCATCTCACCGGCATCATACCAGAGCTGCAGTCGCTCATCCATGGAGACGGGGGTGGTCGGCGAATCGATTGTTCCCCGAACGACGCCATCGAAATCGCTGCCGTCCTGGAAACCCTCCAGCATGGAGATCGCCGCTCCAACGGTCGGGCCGGCCGTCTTGTGGAGGTTATGACGCACCGCATAAACGCCGCAACCAAGAACGATAGCCGCCAGGACAATGACCAACAAGCCGGCTTTTGCGCGCAGATATGTGAGGGAAAGCAGGCCGGCGATTGGCAGCGTCAGGGTCAGCGCCAGCCACACGCCCTTGGATTTGGCGCCGTAGATGGATATCAGACAGAGCACCATGACCAGAGGGCAGACCACCAGCGCGTAGCGGCGCAAGTGAGGCTTCGCATTGTGGTCGGACAGGTAGTGAAGCAGCCAGAAATAGGCCGCCAGCAAGATCAGACCGCACGCGACGGCACCATGAATCTGGTTGTTCATGATCAGCGGCTTGACAGTTTCACCTGCGAAAATAGCGCCGAATTTCGACGTCGCGCCGAGCATGAGCAGCGCAATCGCGAAAAATGCAGCGACGACGCGCTCGATCCAGGCCTCGGTCATTGAAAAGGCGACGCCGAGGATCGGGAAGAAGAAGGGAAAAGCATAGAGCCATTCCGATGCGCCGCTCTCATGGGGACGCGTCAGGAAATAGAAGTGCAGGAAACGAGCAGCGACATAAACGCCCCACGCCATACACAGCCAGCCAAGCCAGTTGGTTGCCGGCCGGCGCGGCATTGTCAGGTAGTGGCAAAGCGCGAGGGCTGCGAGAACGGCGCAGGCGTAGCGATAGGCATCCGTTTCAACAAAAACTGCCGAAGCGGCGACAAGCCAGGCGATGCTCATGACGATCATCAAGATGTTTTTTGGCTTCGTGACATTCGACGTGTTCATCATCTTCCCTGATCGCCCGGAGTAACCAGCGACCGTTTCCGGATCGCTCAATCATTTCTTGGTCCACCAAGGCTTATTCCCAAGGCGGCCGGAAGCTGTAAAGCGAAGATCAGATTTTCAAGAGGCGAGAGGCAGAAAATTTCTGCCGTCATGGCAAGAAGACCGCACCTCTTCAGTGCGTCACCCCGTCCCGCCGCAGAACCCTGACCGCCGTCAAAAGGATGATCCGAAGGTCAAAGCCGAAGGAGCGACGCTGCAGATACTCCGCATCGAGCTTAACCTTTTCCGGGATCGGCAGCTCGTCCCGGCCGTTGATCTGCGCCCAGCCGGTCAGTCCCGGCACCAGGGCTTCGACGCCACAGGTGGTGCGCAGAGCAATAAGGTCTTGCTGGTTGAAGAGGGCCGGACGCGGGCCGACGAGGCTCATATCGCCCTTGAGGATACACCAGAGCTGGGGCAATTCATCCAGGCTGGAACGGCGCAGAAACGCGCCGATCGGCGTCAGGTACTGCTTCGGATCGGCGAGCAGATGAGTGGCGACGGCAGGCGTATCGGTGCGCATGCTGCGGAATTTCGGCATGCGAAAAATGCGGTTGTTACGGCCAACCCGGTCGGACCAATAGAGAACGGGGCCACGAGACGTCGCCCGGACACAGAGAGCCACCACCAGGATGGGGATGGAAAACACCAACCCTGCGACCAGGGCTGCGAACAGGTCGAAACTGCGTTTGGCGATGGAATAGAACATGAGCGTCTGCCAAGCTGAAAGTTGGGCGTGAATCTCATATCCTGGACATTTTCACAATCTGATTGTCTCGTCGTCACGGTTCCCCGTTGGACTGGACCCTTGTGCACCTATCGTTGGACCGACCTTGCGGCTATGAGCAGAGTTGAAAAAAGGATGATCCGGATGCCAGACAAAGATACAGGAGCGGGCGCATGATCCTGGTCACCGGTGCCACCGGCTTCGTCGGGACGGCGCTTTGCACAGACCTCGCCACACGCGACATCGCCTTCAGGCCCGTCAGCCGACTGGCGAAGCCGGGATTTCATGCGATTGGCGAAATCCATGCCGGTATGGACTGGTCGGAAGCGCTCATTGGCGTCGAGACCGTTGTCCATCTCGCGGCACGGGTTCACGTCATGGACGAGAAGGCGGTGGACCCGCTGGCGGCCTTTCGCGCCGCCAATGTCGAGGCTACAGTCAATCTGGCACGGCAGGCTGCCGCATCCGGCACGAGACGGTTTGTCTTTGTCAGTTCGATCAAGGTGAACGGCGAAGCGACGACGCCGGGACGACCTTTTACCGCCGAGGACCGGCCCAACCCGCTCGATCCCTATGGGGTCTCCAAATGGGAGGCCGAACAGGCATTGTTTGCGCTGGGTCGTGAGACCGGCATGGAGATCGTCGCGATCCGCCCACCGCTTGTCTACGGGCCGGGGGTGAAGGCCAACTTCGCGAGCCTGATGCGGCTCGCCAGGCGCGGCCTGCCACTGCCGCTCGCCGCCGTCGCCAACAGGAGGTCGCTAGTCTTCGTCGGCAACCTCACGGACTTCATCATCCTCTGCACCCACGAGCAGCGCGCTGCCAATCGCACGTTTCTCGTCAGCGACGACGACGATCAGTCGATCAGTCAGTTGCTGAGAGGCATTTCCAACGCCATGGGGCGCAAGGCCTGGCTGCTGCCGGTGCCGCCTCGCCTGCTGGCGATCGCCGCATCCGTCCTTGGCAAGGGGCAAGCCGCGCAGCGGCTGCTTGGCTCGCTGCAACTCGACATTGGCGAAACCCGGCGGATTACCGGATGGACGCCGCCGTTTTCGACCGCCGAGGGTCTTGCCAGGACAGTTGAGGCGTTTCTGCAGCAGGATGTACGCTCGACTTAGAGGCTCCACACCGCATGGCCGCTGAGGCCAGAATTGCTAAGAGTCAGCGCCGACTTGACGTCGACCACCACGCCGCCGGGTTTCAGCAAGCCAAGCAGCGCCTGCGCGTCGTCGGCGAGATATTGCCGGTGCGGGACTGCCAGGACGAGCGCATCAAGGGCCGGAAAGGCGGACAGATCCGTGAAACGGACGTCATACTCATGCGCAGCCTCATCGGCATCCGCCATCGGATCGTGGATCAGCGGCTGCAGCCCGAACTGGTGCAACTCGCGAATGATGTCGGGCACCCGGCTGTTGCGCAGGTCTGGAACGTTCTCCTTGAATGTCAGGCCAAAGATACCGATCCGGGCGCCATTGATCGGCTTTTCCGCTGCAACCAGCATCTTGATCAGCTTCTGGGCAATGAAGGCCCCCATGCCGTCGTTGATCCGCCGGCCGGAGAGGATGACCTCCGGATGGTAACCGAGTTCCTCGGCTTTCGCGGTCAGGTAATAGGGATCGACGCCGATACAGTGGCCGCCGACAAGGCCTGGCGTGAAGGGCAGAAAATTCCACTTCGTCCGCGCTGCCTCCAGCACGTCGGCGGTGCGGATGTCCATCTTCTCGAAGATGATCGACAGCTCGTTCATCAGGGCGATGTTGAGGTCGCGCTGGGTGTTCTCGATAACCTTTGCGGCCTCGGCAACGCGGATGCTGGTGGCGCGATGGATGCCGGCCTCGACGACGCGGCTGTAGATCGCGGCGACCCGTTCGAGCGTCTCGGGGCTATCGCCGGACACGACCTTCACGATACGCTCGAAAGTGTGCTCGCGATCGCCGGGATTGATGCGCTCCGGTGAATAGCCGAGGTGGAATTCCTGACCTTGCTTAAGGCCTGAGACCTCGGCCAGCACGGGGCCGCAGATCTCTTCCGTGACACCCGGAAAGACGGTGGATTCGTAGACGACGACGGCACCTGGCTTCAGCACTTGGCCGACGGTCCGCGACGCCGATATCAGCGGCCTGAGGTCCGGTTGGCGGTTCTTGTCGATCGGGGTGGGGACGGCGACGATGAAGACCGTGCGGTCGCCGAGGTCCTCAAGTCGGCTGGTTATCGATAGCGACGTCTGTTCAAGACGCTCCGGCGTCACCTCGCGGGTCGAGTCGCGGCCGCTGCGCAGTGCTTCCACGCGGGAGGCGTTGATATCGAAGCCGATGACGCCCTCATATTTGTCGGCCAACGCCATGGCGACCGGCAGTCCAACATAACCAAGGCCTATCACTGCAATTTTTTCGTTCACGAATTCTCTTCCTCAGGCGATCCGTGGCAGTTAACGCATCGGGAGCGGTGATGTCAGCTGAAATTGTTTCTTTAGGGCGGATGCAGGTATGGGCGTTGTTGGATGCTGCCCGCCACAGCAGGCACGGTTTGTGGCGATGAAGAGGCGAGCGCCCAGCTTCAGCAATCCGATTTCGCTTCAGCCAATTCTATGGGATGCCATTCTAACGAACGTAAGTTCGCAGGAACAATCTTCGTTACATTATACGACCAGATTGGTAGGCTTACAGCACAAACAAGGAGGTGTTCATGCAGACGCTACGGCTATCCCGACTTCTTGCCACCGCAGTGCTGATCGGCAGCTTCTCGCTGTCGGGGCTTGTGCCTGTCTTTGCGGCAGAGCAGACGCTGCTGAATGTCTCCTACGATCCGACCCGCGAGCTTTACAAGGATTTCAACGCCGCCTTTGCCGCAAAGTGGAAAAAGGATACCGGCGAAAGCGTCGAGCTGAAGGCCTCGCATGGCGGCTCGGGCGCCCAGGCCCGTTCCGTCATCGACG
>Ga0207650_10000662_pt1 | contig 27141 bp, 22 predicted proteins | sample KBSS63metaG_FD_184325 | JGI IMG/M metagenome (GOLD analysis project Ga0207650, IMG submission 184325) | Switchgrass rhizosphere microbial communities from Kellogg Biological Station, Michigan, USA - KBS S6-3 metaG (SPAdes) (version 2) | ecosystem: Host-associated > Plants > Roots > Rhizosphere...
GAGGCCCTCGCTCTCCGCCAGCGCCTGACCTGAGCCGCGTCGCGTGTCGCGAAACCACCGCATCCTAGGGGCAAGTTCGCTGAGCGAAGCAGCGCTCGCTCGGTACCATGGCCGATCGCCACCTCCGCCCTCCGGAATGACACCTGCTTCCGCGACCACGAGTTCGTTCCGCGCCGCACCGCATCGCCCCGTCCGGGCACCCGGTCCCTTGCTGATGGCCCTCGAGAGCCGGGCGCCACTCGAGGGCCTTGCGCTGCTGGCAGCGATGCCCTGGCTGAGTCGGCTGCCGCGCGGCGACGGTCACCCGGTGATGATGTTCCCGGGCATGGGCGCGAACGACCTGACGACGATTCCGTTGCGCCGTTTCCTGCGCCGCCTCGGCTACGTCACGCAGGCCTGGGGCCAGGGTCTCAACTTCGGACCGCGCCGCGGCGTGCTGCGCCGTTGCGCCGCCGATGTCAAAGCGCTGGCCGAGCGCCACGGCCAAGCGGTCAGCCTGATCGGCTGGAGCCTCGGAGGGCTCTACGCACGCGAGATGGCCAAGGAGCTGCCGGATCACACGCGCTGCGTCGTGACCCTCGCCACACCCTTTGCCGGAGATCCGAAGGCGACGAATGCGTGGCGCATCTATGAACTCCTCAGCGGCCAGTCGGCACACGATCCGGTGATGCACGAGAAGCTGCGCTCGGCGCCAACGGTGCCGACGACCTCGATCTACTCGCGCACCGACGGCATCGTCGCATGGCAATGCAGCCTCAATGAACCCGGCCCCACCACTGAAAACATCGAAGTGCACGGCAGCCACGTCGGCATGGGTGTGAACCCGCTGGCGCTGTATGCAGTCGCCGATCGCCTGGCTCAGCCGGTCGGTGCGTGGAAGGCGTTCGAGATGCGCGGGCTGCGGCGCTTGCTGTACCCGACGCCGGGGCACGGTGAGGCCTGAGGCGATGGCCGACCAATGAAGATTTCCGCGAACGGGATCCAGCTCGAGATCGAGGACCACGGTTCACCGCAGGGCGAGCCGCTGCTCCTCATCATGGGGCTCGGCATGCAGCTGGTGGCGTGGCACGAGGACTTCGTCGAAAGCCTGGTGCAGCGTGGGTTTCGCGTCATCCGCTTCGACAATCGCGACATCGGTCTGAGCGAGAACTTCGATCGGTTCGGCGCACCGAAGCTCGGTCTTGACATGCTTCGCTTCGCGATCGGCATGCGGGTTTCGAGCCCGTACACACTGGCCGACATGGCGGCCGACAGTGTCGGCATCCTCGACGCGCTCGGGATCCCGAAAGCGCACATCTGCGGCGCCTCGATGGGCGGGATGATCGCGCAGCAGATTGCCGTGCGCCATCCCGATCGCGTGAAGAGCCTGACCCTGATGATGACCAGCACCGGCGCGCGCAAGCTGCCCGGTCCTTCGATGAAGGTGCGCGGCGCGATGCTCGGGCGGCCGAAGGATCCGACCAATGTCGAGTCGGTCATTGCGCACTATGTCGAGCTGTACCGATTGATCGGCAGCCCCGGCTATCCGCCAGCCGACGGCTATGTGCGCAGCCGCCTGCAACTCTCCGTGCGGCGTTCATACAGGCCGGCCGGTACGGCGCGCCAGATGGTCGCGATCGCGGCCGACGGCGACCGCTCGCCCCTCGTCGCACAGATCCGCGTGCCGGCCCAGATCATCCACGGTGCGGCCGATCCGCTGGTGCCGTTGGCCGCCGGGCGCGACCTGGCAGCGAAGATTCCCGACGCGGAGCTCGACGTGATCGAGGGCATGGGCCACGACCTCCCGGTCGCACTCTGGCCGCGCTTCGTGGCCGGCATCGCGACGGCGGCCGGTCGCGCATGAGCATGGGGTCGATGGGGTGGGACGCGCGCGGGCGCGTTGCCGACGCGCTTCCGAGCGACACTCTGAAGCCCGAAGCCATGCCGTATCCGCACGATGCCGAGAGTCCCTGATCACGCCGCCGCGCGCCTGCAATACGCGCTGCCGAAACAGGCGATGACGTCGTTCGCCGGCCGCGTCGCCTCGGCGCGGCGCGGTCCCTCGACGACCCGCCTGATTCGCTGGTTCATCGCACGCTACGGCGTCGACATGAGCGAGGCGGTCGATCCCGACCCCGCCAGCTACGCAACCTTCAACGACTTCTTCACGCGCGCATTGAAGCCGGGCGCCCGCCCGCTCGAAAAGGCCGAGCTGATCTGCCCGGTCGATGGCGCAATCAGCCAGTTCGGCGCGATCGACCGCGATCAGATCTTCCAAGCCAAGGGCCACCACTACACGACCACCGCGCTGGTCGGCGGCGATGCGACGCTGGCTGCGCGCTTCGAGGGCGGCCTGTTTGCGACGCTGTACCTCAGCCCGCGCGACTATCACCGCATCCACATGCCGTGCAACGGCAGCCTGACGCGGATGATTTATGTGCCGGGCGATCTGTTCTCGGTGAACCCGGTCACCGCGCGCGGTGTGCCGGGTTTGTTTGCCCGCAACGAGCGCGTCGTCTGCGCGTTCGAGTCGAGCCGCGGCCCTTTCGTGCTGGTGTTGGTCGGCGCCACGATTGTCGGCAGCATGGCGACGGTGTGGCACGGCGTCGTCAACGCGCCGCGCGCCCGGCGCCTGCGCGAGTGGACCTACCCCGAGGGCGAGATCCGCCTGAAGCAGGGCGACGAGATGGGCCGCTTCCTGCTTGGCTCCACCGTCGTGCTGCTGTTCCCGGCGAGCTTCCACCAGTTCCATCCGAAGTGGGTGGCGGGCGGCGCGGTGCGGCTCGGGGAGGCGATGGGACATGCGATCGAACGCGCGATGGCGGCGCCCTGATCGCCGACCTCGGCATCGCGGCGACCCACTCGTGCAAGGAACTCCGTCTCCGAAGAGACGCGTGACGATCGGTGCGGCAACGGCCTACAGATCTTCCTTGTCGCGTCTTGCGCATGAGGCCTGCGACGCGGCTTAGCCTGAAGCCTTCATCTTCAGGAGAACGTCTTGGGCAAATACGTATTGGGTTGGCTGCTCGGCATTCCGGCTGTGGTGTTGGTCGTCATCTACTTCTTCATGCACTGAGTTTTCTCTGCAAAGGCCTCGCACTGCGCGCGGCCTCAGCGCCAACGGAGAAGCGTCAGCACGGGACGAAACAGACGACGCGGGCTGCGCGAAGCTTCGTTCGCAGCGGTCGAGAGTCAGACGGATCAGGCACCTTCGCCTGGATTCGGGTTTTGCTGGGAGTCTTGTGCCTGAGCGCCGGTTGTCCGGCGATTCAAGCAGCCGAACCGGCCCAGTCGAGTGCACGGACCGCCGTGGCCGATGCGCCGAGTCGAAGCTGCGACGGCCCAGGACGGGTCCTCGAGGTCGGTCTCGGAAAAGTGTTGACGACACCGAGCGAAGCAGCCAAGGCGGCTCGCACCGGCGACGTCATTCGCATCACGGCGGGTGACTACCGTGGCGACGTTGCGACCTGGACCGCCAGTCGCTTGATGATCTGCAGCGTGGGCGGCAGGGCAAGGCTCTTCGCCGACGGCCGCAGTGCGCAGGCCAAGGCACTCTGGGTCATTGCCGGAACTGACGTCGAGATCGACGGCATCGAGTTCCACGGCGTCAAGGTACCGGATCGCAACGGCGCCGGCATCCGCGCCGAGCACCAAGGCCGCCTTGTCATCCGCGACAGCGGCTTCTTCGACAACGAGAACGGAATTCTCGGAGGACATGCCGGATCGACGATCGCGATCGAGCACTCGGAGTTCGCCCGCAACGGTCATGGCGACGGCTATTCGCACAACCTCTATGTCGGCGATGTCGATCTCCTGACGGTGACCGAGAGCTTCTTTCACGAGGCCAAGGTCGGCCACAACTTCAAGAGCCGCGCCAAGGAGACCCGTGTCAAGAACAGCTACTTCATGGACGGACCGAGCGGGACCTCCAGCTACCTAGCCGACTTCCCGAACGGTGGGGTCGTCTACCTGCGCGGCAACCTGTTTCAAAAAGGGCCGAAGGCCGAGAACGACACGGCGATCGCGTACGGCGCCGAAGGGCTCAAGTGGGGCGCCAATGCGTTCGAGCTGATTCACAACACGATCGTGATCACGCGATCGGGCGGAGCGTTCCTGTCAGCGCCGAGCGCGACCAAATCGGTGACGCTCATCGCGAACCTGCTCGCCGGCACCGGCCGAACCGCGCTGGTGGTCGGCGGATTCGCCGAGAGCCGCATCCTGCAAAAGTACAACGTCCATGCGAGCGCCTCGAACTTGCCCGACGCCAGCCGCATCGAGTCGCCGCGCTTCTGGCTCAATCGAGCGGGCCCGCTGTCCGCGGTGCCCGATCCGACCTATTTGCGCGACGCACAGTTGCCGTTGCGAAGCCGCACGATCGATGGCGGCCAACGCACCGCGGGCGCCTTGCAGAGCCCGCCGTGATGGACCTCTGACAGCGACTCTGCGCGTGCCGCAACAGCGGGCGAGAATGTCGACCTTGTCGACACTGGGGCGCGTTCCGTCCCCTGGACCTTGAACGAATCAACCAGCCCGTGGCGCTTGAGCGTTGCGCCGATGATGGAGTGGACCGATCGCCACTGCCGCTACTTCCATCGCCTGCTGACGCGCCACACCCGCCTTTACACCGAGATGGTCACGACGCGTGCGCTCCTGCATGGGGACGTGCCTCGCCATCTCGCTTTCGACCCATCGGAACATCCGCTCGCCCTTCAACTCGGCGGCAGCGAACCCGACGACCTCGCGCAGTGCGCCCGCCTGGCGGAGCGCTGGGGCTATGACGAAGTGAACCTGAATTGCGGCTGCCCGAGCGAGCGCGTGCAGCGCGGGGCGTTCGGCGCCTGCCTGATGGCCGAGCAGCGTCTGGTCGCCGAATGCGTCGCCGCCATGCGGGCGGCGGTCGATCTGCCCATCACCGTCAAGCACCGGATCGGCATTAATCGCCAGGAGAGCTATGACTTCGTGCGCGACTTCGTCGGCACCGTGGCGGAGGGCGGCTGCAAGGTCTTCATCGTGCACGCGCGCAGCGCCTGGCTGAAGGGACTGAGCCCCAAGGAGAACCGCGAGTTGCCGCCGCTGCGGCACGCCGTGGTGGCCCGCCTGAAGGACGATTTTCCCGATCTGACCTTCGTGTCGAACGGCGGCATCGCATCGGATGAGGCGATCGAAGCGCATCTGAACGAAGTCGACGGCGCGATGATCGGCCGGCACGCGTACCACCACCCGTGGGCGATGACCGGATGGGATGCGCACTTCTTCGGCGCAGACCCACAGACATCCGACCGCGATGCGATCGAAGCCACGATGGTCGACTACATGGAGCGCGTCGCGCGCACCGGCGAGCCGTGGACCCATGTGTCGCGCCACATCCTCGGTCTGCGCCACGGCGAGCCTGGCGCACGACGCTGGCGTCAGGTCTGGTCGGATCCTTCGATCAGGGCGCTCGGTCCGCGCGAGGTTTCGCGCCGCGCCCGTGCCGCTGCCGTGGCGTCACCGCGCGAGCCCGCCGAACTCGGGGCGTGATCGCCAGCGGATCGCACGCCTTTCTTCAACGGTCTCGAGAGACTTTCATGGCCAATCGCACCTTGACGCTCGACGACACGCTGCAGGCGTACCTCGTTGCCCATTCGGTCCGCGAGATTCCGGCGCAGTCAGAGTTGCGCGAGGCGACCCGCACGCATCCGCACGCCGGCATGCAGATCGGTCCGGAGCAGGGTCAGCTGATGGCGCTGCTGGTGCGGCTGACGGGTGCACGCCGCTGCATCGAGGTGGGCGTGTTCACCGGCTACAGCGCGTTGACCGTGGCGCTCGCGCTGCCGGCCGATGGGTACCTCCTGGCCTGCGACGTCAGCGACGCGTACACGCGCGTCGGCCGTCCGTTCTGGGAGGCGGCGGGCATCGCCGCCAAGATCGACCTGCGGCTCGGGCCGGCCGTCCGCACGCTCGACGGCTGCATCGCAGCCGGCGAAGCGGGGCGCTATGACTTCGCGTTCATCGATGCCGACAAGTCGAGCTACGACGCCTACTACGAGCGCTGCCTGCAGCTGTTGCGTCCGGGCGGCCTGATCGCGATCGACAACGTGCTCTGGGGCGGCAGTGTCGCCCGGCCATCGACCGATACCGACACGCGGGCGCTGCAGGACCTCAACGACAAGCTGCACCGCGACGAGCGCATCGACATCGCGATGCTGCCGGTCGGTGACGGCCTGACGCTGGCCCGCAAGCGCTGAGTTCGCCGGCGGCGGCCATGGCCGTCAGGTCGCGCGCACCCGGCGCGCCGGCCACGTCGCCAGCACGATGCCGGCCAACGCGAGACCGAACGCGAGCGCCTGAATCGTGCCGATGCGCTCGCCGAGGCAGACGACACCGACCACCGCGGCGCTGATCGGCAGGAGCACCGTGAAGGTTCCGGCCGACGCCGCATCGACGCGTTCGAGGCCGGTCATCCAGAGCCAGACCGTCAGCATGCTGGCGGCGATCGAATAGCCGGTCAGGAAGACCCACGACGTCGGCGCAACCGCCGAGAAGTCGAACGAAAGCGCCTGCCAGATGCCAAACGGCATCACGAGCGCAAATCCCCAGAGGTTGATCAGCGCGCTGATGCGCTTCGGGCCGAGCCGGCCGGTCAGGAGCTTGCCGACGACGACGTAGGTGGCCTCGCAGCAGACTGCACAGAAGAGCAGCACATTGCCGAGGACCGAGCTCGAGCCGGCATCGCCGGCGTGACGGGTCAGCGAGACCAATGCGATGCCGCCGACCGCGCAGGCGATGCCGAGCGCGACGCGTGTGCCGATCCGCTCACGAAGAAAAATGCGCGACAGGATCGCGACGACTGCGGGCAGCGCCGCCATGATGACGCCAGCCGCGAGCGCCGAACTCATCGCGACGCCGAACAGCATGCAGACCGAGAACAGGAAGTTGCCGAAGAACGACTCGAGGAACAGCAGCCGGCGTTCGCGCGGCGTCAGCGCCTCTTCGTCGGCCGGCCTTCGCATCCAGCCGACCATCGCCAGCGCAGCGATTCCGAAGCGCAGCCAGGCGAGCAGGAAGACCGGAAATACCGCGACCAGGACTTTCGACAACCCGACGTAGGCGCCGACGATCGCCATGCTGGCGGCCAGGCAGAGATACGCTGTCCGGCGGGCGCCGTCGACGGAGCCGGCAGCCGTCATGCCGGGCCCGTCGCAGCCCGGCGCGCGTCGCCCGTCACGTGGTGCGGGCCGCCGCAGCGACGTCCTGCAGGCGTTGACGCTCCTGTCGCGCGATCAGCCAGCTCGCGGCGAACACGCCGATCGAGACGACCAGCACGATCAATGTGGCGACCGCGTTCACGCTCGGGTTGAGACCGAGCCGCGCGCGCGAAAAGATGACCAGCGGCATCGTCGTCGCGCCGGGGCCGGATAGGAAGGCCGACAGCACCACGTCGTCGAGTGATAAGGTGAAGGTCAGCAGCCAGGCCGACAGCAGCGCCTGCGCGATCATCGGGAGGGTCACAAGGTGGAAGACCTCCCAAGGTCGCGCGCCCAGGTCCATCGCGGCCTCTTCGAGTTGCGCATTCAAGGTCTGCAGCCGCGCCTGCACGACGACCGTTGCATAGGCCATGCCGAGCAGCAGGTGGCCGAGCCAGATCGTCGCCATGCCGCGCTCCGGAAAACCGAGCGCGCGTTGCACCGAGACCAGCATCAGCAGCAGCGACAGACCGATGATGACCTCGGGCATCACGAGCGGTGCGGCGACCATGCCGGCGAACAGCGTCCGACCGTGGAAGCGCCGATAGCGGACGAGCGCGAAGGCGGCCAGCGTGCCGAGCACGACCGACGATGTCGCGGTGACGAACGCGATCTTCAGCGACAACCACAGGCCGTCGAGCAACTCGCGATCGGAGGCGAGCGCCTGGTACCACTTGACGGTGAATCCCCGCCATACGTTCGGCACGGGCGAGTCGTTGAACGAGAAGAGCACCAGCGCGACGATCGGGATGTACAGGAACAGGTAGCCGACGCCGAGCCAGCCGCGCCCGAACCAGCGCGCGAACTGAACGCCACCCAGACGCGACCGTGCGCTCACGAGCGACGCTCCGTGGCCTCGGCCTGGTAGCGGCTGAAGACGGCCAGCGGCACGATGATCAGCAGCACCATCACGACAGTGACCGCGCAGGCCATCGGCCAGTCGTTGTTGCTGAAGAACTCGTCCCACAGCGTGCGGCCGATCATCTGCGTCTGCGGACCGCCGAGCAGCTCGGGGATCACGTACTCGCCGACGCACGGAATGAAGACCAGCATCGAACCGGCGATGATGCCGGCGCGCGAGAGCGGCACGGTGACGGTCCAGAACGCAACCCAGGCACTTGCGCCGAGATCGGCGGCTGCCTCGAGCAGTCGCAGGTCCATCTTCGACAGGTTCGAGTAGAGCGGCAGGATCATGAACGGCAGGTAGGTGTATGTCATGCCGAGCACGAGCGAGAACGGCGTGTTCATTAGCTGGCCTGGGGCCGGAATCAGGCCGACCGCCGCGAGAACCTGATCGAGGCCCAGCCAGCTGATCGCATTGGCGGCCCAGCCGTTCTCGGTCAGCAAGCCCTTCCAGGCGTAGACGCGCAGCAGGAACGAGGTCCAGAACGGCAGCATCACGAGCATCAGCAACGCGGGCTGCAACGTGGTCCTGGCGCGCGCCATGAAATAGGCGAACGGATAGCCGATGAAGAGACACGCGACGGTTGTGACGGCGGCGTACTTCAGGCTCGACAAATAAGTCGAGAAGTACAGGTCGTCCTGCACCAGCAGCAGGTAGTTCACGAACTTGAGGTTGAACGCGATCGACCCGTCCTGAAGGCGCACCAGATCCTGGAACGTCGCGCCGTCCATTTCGGACACGCTGATCTTCATCACGACCAGGAACGGCAGCAGGAAGAACACCAGCAGCCAAAGATATGGGATCGCGATCACCGCCGCCCGTCCGCGGCGCAGGCGCCGGCGCAACGATCGCTTTGTCATGACGTCAGCACCACCGGCGAGAGGGTGGACCAACTGGCCCACGCCTCGTCACCCCAGGTCAGCTGGCCGCCGCGCTCGCGCTCGGTGTTGCTCTGGCTGACCTTCAGCACCGCGCCGCTCGGCAGTGCAAGGTGATAGACCGTGAAGCTGCCGAAGTACGACATCTCGCTGACGGTGCCGCGGACCCGGTTGAAGGTGGGGTCGGGCAGGCCGTCCGCAGTCTCCGGCGCGGTGCGGCCGATGCGGATCTTCTCGGGCCGCAGCGCGACCGTGACCGCCATCCCGAGGGTGCCGGTGATGCCGTGGCCGATGTAGTGGCGGCAGTCGGCGCACTCGACCACCACGTGGCCGGGCTCGTCCTGGACCACCAGCCGGCCGTCCAGCAGGTTGACGTTGCCGATGAAGTCGGCGACGAAGCGATTGGCCGGCGTCTCGTAGATCTCGCCCGGTGCGCCGACCTGCAGCAGGCGGCCTTCGCTCATCACCGCGATGCGCGAGGCCATCGTCATCGCCTCCTCCTGGTCGTGCGTGACCATCACGCAGGTGACGCCGACGTCCTCGATGATGTGGGCGAGCTCGATCTGGGTCTCTTCGCGCAGCTTCTTGTCGAGCGCACCGAGCGGCTCGTCGAGGAGCAGGAGTTGCGGCTTCTTCGCGAGGCTGCGGGCCAGCGCGACGCGCTGCTGCTGGCCGCCCGACAGCTGATGGGGCTTGCGCTTCGCGAAGGCGGTCAGCTGCACGAGTTTGAGCATCGCCTCGACGCGTTGGTTCATGTCTTCCGCCGGCATGCGTGCGCGGCGCAGGCCGAACGCAATGTTGTCCCAGACCGTCAGGTGCGGGAACAGCGCGTAGCTCTGGAACATCATGTTGAGCGGCCGCTCGTACGGCGGCAGCCCGGCGAGATCGTGGCCGTCAAGCGTGATCGTGCCGGAGGTCGGCGTCTCGAAGCCGGCCAGCATCCGCAGCAAGGTCGTCTTGCCGCAGCCCGACGAACCGAGGAGCGCGAACACCTCGCCCTTCGCGATGTCGATGCTGACGTGGTCGACGGCGCGGTGGCCGTCGAAGTCCTTGACGATGTCGTGAATCTGGAGAAACGGCGCGGGCTGCATCGGGTCGAGGAGGGCGCAAAGCCCGCCATTGTCCATGGCCTCGTGCAGCCGACAACCGGATGCACCGCGTCGCCCCGCAGAGGCGTCGTCAGCTGCCCACACCCGGCCGCCTCTGCGGCCGGTTCAGGCGATCAGGAAGACTTCAGGCGATGGTCTCGAACACGTCGGCGAGGGTGCCGACGATCTGGTCGATGTGAGCCTTCTCGACGATCAGCGGCGGCGAAAGCGCGATCGTGTCGCCGGTGGTGCGGATCAGCAGACCGCGCTCCCACGCGGCCAGCATCGCCTCGAAGCCGCGCTTGCCCGACTCGCCGGCCCGAGGCGCCAGCTCGATCGCGCCGACCAGACCTATGTTGCGGATGTCGATGACGTGCGGCGACTCGCGCAGCGTGTGCAGCGCCTGCTCCAGCACCGGCTCCATCTGCCGGGCTCGCGTCAGCAAGCCTTCCTCGGCATAGGTGTCGAGCGTGCCGAGCGAAGCCGCGCAGGCCAGCGGGTGCCCCGAGTAGGTGTAGCCGTGCGGGAACTCGATCACGTGCTCCGGACCGTTCATGAAGACGTCGTGGATCATCGACTTGGCGAACACGGCGCCCATCGGCACCGCGCCATTGGTGATGCCCTTGGCGACGGTCATCAGGTCCGGCGTCACGTTGAAGCGGGTCGCCGCGAACGGGGCGCCGAGGCGGCCGAATCCGGTGATGACTTCGTCGAAGATCAGCAGGATGCCGTGCTTGTCGCAGATCGAGCGCAGGCGCTCGAGGTAGCCCTTCGGCGGGATCAGCACACCGGTCGAGCCGGCAACCGGCTCGACGATGACCGCGGCGATCGTCGACGCGTCGTGCAGGGCCACCATGCGCTCGAGGTCGTCGGCCAGTTCGGCACCATGCTCGGGCATGCCGCGCGAGAACGCGTTGCGAGCCAGGTCGTGGGTGTGGCGCAGGTGGTCGACGCCGGCCATCAACGGTCCGAAGGTCTTGCGGTTGCCGACCATGCCGCCGACCGAGATGCCGCCGAAGTTGACGCCGTGATAGCCGCGCTCGCGTCCGATCAACCGGGTGCGGGCGCCTTCGCCGCGCGCGCGGTGGTAGGCGATCGCCATCTTCAGCGCCGACTCGACCGCCTCGGAACCGGAGTTCGTGTAGAAGACCTTGTCGAGGCCCTTCGGCGTCAGCTTGACAAGGCGTTCGGCCAGCTCGAATTGCTTCGGGTGGCCCATGTTGAACGGCGGCGCGAAGTCCATCTCCGCAGCCTGATCGGCTATCGCACGGACGATGCGCGGCCGCGCATGACCGGCGTTGACACACCACAGTCCCGCGCATGCATCGAGGATCTCGCGACCTTCCGGGGTCCAGTAGTGCATGCCGGAAGCCTTCGCCAGCAAGCGCGGCTTGTGCTTGAACTGCCGGTTTGCGGTGAACGGCATCCAGTAGGCCTCGAGCGAGGTTGCCTTGGCTGCTGTGCGCGATGTGTCGTTGGCCGCCACGGTGGCAGGTTCGAGGTCTTTGTACATGGTGGTCTCCTTGGGGCGCCGGGCGGCGTCGGGCGTGCCTGTTGGGCATCCCCGCAAGGTTAATCGAAGTCGCGCGGATTGCCGCCTGTACGCAATCCGCTGACGCCGCACAACTTTCACAATCAGGGTTTTGCTTTTCGCAATGCGCAATTAAGCGTTGCTGCACCGCGCAAATATTTCTCATTCCAAAAAATGGACTGCCATATCGTGAGATAATTACCTAACTCCTTGTCATCGCTACGAATTTGCAGCGTCGCTTTTGTGGGAAGGAAGTCGTCGGCGGGGCCTTGGACCATTAGGCTTTGTGCACCGGGATTTCTTCGACGTGCCTCTTCTCTTCATTCACAGGAGCCTCCAATGACCTCACCGACTCGCGATCAACAGATCGCCGCCCTTCAAAAGGACTGGACCGAGAACCCGCGCTGGAAAGGCGTGACCCGCAGCTATTCGGCGGCCGACGTCGTCCGCCTTCGCGGCTCGGTGCCGATCGAGCACACGCTCGCCAAGCGCGGCTGCGAGAAGCTCTGGAACCTCGTCAATACCGAGCCATTCGTCAACACGCTCGGCGCGCTGACCGGCAACCAGGCGCTGCAGCAGGTCAAGGCCGGTCTGAAGGCGATCTACCTGTCGGGTTGGCAGGTGGCCGGCGACGCCAACATCGCCGGCGAGATGTACCCGGACCAGTCGCTGTACCCGGCGAACTCCGTGCCGCTGGTCGTCAAGCGCATCAACAACACGTTCACCCGCGCCGACCAGATCCAGTGGTCGGAGGGCAAGAACGACATCGACTTCTTCGCGCCGATCGTGGCCGATGCGGAAGCCGGCTTTGGTGGCGTGCTGAATGCGTTCGAGCTGATGAAGTCGATGATCGAGGCCGGTGCCGCGGGCGTCCACTTCGAGGACCAGCTGGCCTCGGTCAAGAAATGCGGCCACATGGGCGGCAAGGTCCTGGTGCCGACCCGCGAGGCGGTCGCGAAGCTGACGGCAGCCCGGCTCGCCGCCGACGTGATGGGCACGCAGACGCTGGTGATCGCCCGCACCGACGCGGAGGCGGCCGACCTGGTGACGAGCGACGTCGACGACAACGACAAGCCGTTCCTGACCGGCGAGCGCACCGTCGAAGGCTTCTACCGCACGCGCGCCGGCCTCGACCAGGCGGTCTCGCGCGGTCTGGCGTATTCGGACGTGGCCGACATGGTGTGGTGCGAGACCGGCAAGCCGGACCTGGCCTACGCCAAGGCGTTTGCCGAAGCGATCCACAAGAAGTACCCGGGCAAGCTCTTGGCGTACAACTGCTCGCCGAGCTTCAACTGGAAGAAGAACCTCGACGACGCGACGATCGCCAAGTTCCAACGCGAGCTCGGCGCGATGGGCTACAAGTTCCAGTTCATCACGCTGGCCGGCTTCCACAGCCTGAACTACTCGATGTTCAACCTGGCCCACGGCTACGCGCGCAGCAACATGAGCGCGTTCGTCGAGCTGCAGGAGGCAGAATTCGCCGCGGCGGAGAAGGGCTTCACCGCGGTCAAGCACCAGCGCGAGGTCGGGACCGGCTATTTCGACGCGGTCACGACGACGATCGAGCGCGACGCATCGACCGGGGCGTTGAAGGGCTCGACCGAAGACGAGCAGTTCTTCGACCGCAAGCACGCTTGAAGGGCACGACGACGCCCCGACATTTGGAAACAACTTCGCTCGTGCGCCGCTGACCGGCGCTCTTCCTCGAAATGCCCGGCTGTGACAAGCTGCCGGGCATTCTTCTTGCCGTCCCCGTCTGATGGCTGGCCGCAGGCCGCACGCGCACCAGGACAAGGCACTCGAGGGAAATGCGAGCAGGTCACAAAAACAATTTGGAGGAATGCGCAGTGCAGGCGACCCCGCGGTCGCGCTGGCTGCAGCACGTCCTGGCGCTGATCGCCTGCGTCTCGTTCGCGCAGGCGGCGGCGGCCGCGTCTTTCGGTTTCGACGACGTGACCGCGGTGGCACGCGGCATCGCTGCGAAGCCGTACAAGGTGCCGGTCGACCGGTTGCCGCCGGAGCTGCGCGATCTCGACTACGACGCGCTGCGCGACATCCGTTTCAAGACCGACGAAGCGCTCTGGCGCAGTGAGAAGCTGCCGTTCGAGCTGATGTTCCTGCACATGGGCCGCGGATTGCGCGAGCCGGTGGCGATCCACACGATCGATCAGGGGCAAGTGCGCCCGGTCAAGTTCGATCCGGAGCAGTTCTCCTACGGGCGCAACAAGATCGATCCGCAGAAGCTGCGCGACATCGGCTTCGCCGGCTTCCGCGTCCACTACCCGATCAACGGACCGACCTACAAGGACGAGGTCCTCGTCTTCGCCGGCGCGAGCTACTTCCGAGCGCTCGGCAAGAACCAGATCTACGGACTCTCGGCGCGCGGCTTGGCGGTCGACACCGCCGGGCCGGGCGGCGAGGAGTTTCCGCATTTTTCGGAGTTCTGGATCGAGAAGCCGAAGCGCGGCGCGAATGCCGTGACGATCTACGCGCTGCTCGAATCGCGTCGCGTCACCGGCGCCTACCGGTTTGTGGTCTCGCCGGGCGTCGACACTGCGATGCAGGTGACCGCAAGAATTTTTCCGCGGGAGGCGATCGCCAAGCTCGGCATCGCCCCCCTGACCAGCATGTTCACGTTCGGCGAAAACCAGCCGGGTCGCGACGACTACCGGCCGGAGGTCCACGATTCGGACGGCCTGTCGATCGACACCGGCACCGGCGAATGGATCTGGCGTCCGCTCGTCAATCCGCGCAGGCTGCTCGTCACCTCGTTCAGCGCGACCAATCCGAAGGGCTTCGGGCTGATGCAGCGCGATCGCCAGGCGGCGAACTACGAGGACCCGGAGTCGCTGTTCGAGCGCCGGCCGAGCGTCTGGGTCGAACCGATCGGGAACTGGGAGTCCGGCCGCGTCGAGCTGGTGCAGATTCCGTCGCCAGATGAGACCAACGACAACATCGTCGCGTACTGGGTCTCGAACGAGCCGGTCGTCGCCGGCAAGCCGATCGAGCTCAGCTATCGCTTGCGTTGGCAGATGCAGGGGCCGGTACCGACCGGCAAGGCCTGGGTCGTGCAGACCCGGCGCGGCCGCGGCTACGTGAAGGCGCCGGACGGCGACATCAACTTCATCGTCGACTTCGACGGCCCGGTGCTGCGCGCGCTCGGCGCCGAGCCGAAGCTCGACGCCGTGGTCTCGGTCGACTCGAATGCCGAGCTGCGCGAACGTAATCTTTATCGCAACCAGGTCAGCGGCGCGTGGCGCATGACCGTTCGAGTCAAGCGCGCCGATGCCTCCAAGCCGGTCGAGATGCGCGCCTTCATCAGCCAGGACGGCAAGTCGCTCAGCGAGACCTGGAGCTACATCCTGCCGTCCGAATCGGAGAAGCCATGACCTCCCGTCGTTTCCAGCACGGGCGCGCGTGCGCCCCTTTGCATGCCCAACTATCAGCCCGGGCCGGTTTCCTTTGTCGGATCCGCGAAGAGAGGCAGCGATGAGCCGCCCCGTTCCCCAGCCGCCGTACGCACGTGCCTCGATGCACTTCGAGGCGTGGGCCGGCCATCCGCTCGTGCGCACGGGCCGCCGGCTGATCGGCCGCGGGGCGCCGCGCCGGGTGCGCGCTCCGCACGACACCCGACCGCTGATGCTGCGTCGGCTGGTCCTGCTCGCCTTCGTGATTCTCGGCGCCGTGATCGGCACCCGGGCGATGGTGCAGATCCTGCCGCAGCACGGCGGGACGTTCGCCGAGCAAGGTTTGCTGGTCCTGTTCGGCGTGCTGTTCGGCTGGATCTCGGCCGGCTTCTGGACCGCGGCGATGGGCGCCTGGGTCATGCTGACCGGCCACGGCGGCCATTCGCTGATGCGCGAGCTGAAGCAGACACCGCAAGAATCGGCGGGACCGGCTCCGCGCACGGCGATCGTGATGCCGATCTGCAACGAGGACGTGCCGACCGTCTACGGCGGCCTGCGGGCAACCTACGAGTCACTGGCCCGCACCGGCGCGATGGGCGGCTTCGACTTCTTCATCCTCAGCGACACCAACCAGCCCGACATCAAGGCGGCGGAACAGGCCGCCTGGACCGACCTGGTGTCGGCGCTCCAGGCCAGCCAGCCCGACGGCGCGCCGCCGGTGCGCGTGTACTACCGCTGGCGCCAACGCAGGACCAAGCGCAAGGCCGGCAACGTGGCCGACTTCGCCCGGCGCTGGGGCAAGGCGTACGGCTACATGGTCGTGCTCGACGCCGACAGCCTGATGACCGGCGAGTGCCTGACGACCTTGGTTCGCCTGATGGAGGCGAATCCCGAGGCCGGCATCCTGCAGACGGCACCGCGCGCTTGCGGACACGAGACCGTCCATGCGCGGGTGCTGCAGTTCGGCTCGCGCGCGTACGGGCCGCTCTTCACCGCCGGCATGCACTTCTGGCAGCTCGGCGAATCGCACTACTGGGGTCACAACGCGATCCTGCGGATGCAGCCCTTCATTGATCATTGCGGCCTGCCCGCGTTGCCTGGCAACGGCTCGCTGTCGGGCGAAGTGCTCTCGCACGACTTCGTCGAGGCGGCGCTGATGCGGCGCGCCGGCTGGAAGGTCTGGGTCATCGACGACCTGCACGGCAGCTATGAACAGGTTCCGCCGAACCTGCTGGCCGAGCTGCAGCGCGACCGGCGCTGGTGCCACGGCAACCTGCAGAACGCCCGGCTGATGTTCGAGCCGAGCCTGCACGCGGTGCACCGCAGCGTGTTCCTGACCGGCGTGCTGGCGTACGCGTCGGCACCGCTCTGGCTCGGATTCCTGCTGCTGTCGACCTTGCTGTTCACGCGCCACGCGCATGACATCCCGATCTACTTCATCGAGCCGTACCAGATGTTCCCGATCTGGCCGAGCGCGAATCTGAAGCTGATCCTCACGCTGTTCGGCCTGACCGGCGTGCTGCTGCTGGCGCCGAAAGCGATGTCGCTGCTGGTGATCCTGCTGCGCGGGCGCGCCTGGTGCTATGGCGGTGCCAGCCGCCTGATCGGCAGCGCGTTCATCGAGTTCTTCCACTCGCTGCTGCTGGCGCCGGTCCGGATGCTGTTCCACACCCAGTTCTTCCTCGCCGCGCTGACCGGATGGAAGCTCGAGTGGAAGTCGCCGCCGCGCGGCGACGCCGCGACGAGCTGGGGCGAGGCGACTCGGCGCCATGGTCTGCACACGTTGTTCGCGCTGGTCTGGATCGGTGCGATCCACGCGACCGGTGCGCCGTTTCCAATCTGGCTGTCGCCGATCATCGTCGGCCTGCTCGCCGCCATTCCGCTCTCGGTCTGGGGCAGCCGCGTCACGGCCGGCCGCCGGCTCGAGCGCGCCGGCCTGTTGCTGATTCCCGAGGAGATCGAGCCGCCGCTCGTGCTGACCGAAGCCCGCCGGCACGCCGAGCTGATCGCCGAACGCAATGCCGATTTCGTCGAAGCGGTCGTCGATTCGCACGTCCAGCACGGCGTCGTCACGGCCAATCGGCAGCGGCCCGAGCCGACCGGCCCGAAGGCGGCCGCGCGCGCCGAGCGGCTGTCGCGTGCGCTGGCACGCGGTCCGGAAGCGGTCGAGCTCGAATGGCGCCTGCGCCTGCTCGGTGACACCGGCGCCCTCGCGCAGCTGCGCGACCGCATTGAGCGCCGCGAGGCGAACGCGGCGTGGCTGCAGGCGAAGGGACGCGGCCCGGCCGCCGAGGCGATGCGGCACGAGCCGCTCGGCGAGGCGCTGCACCCGCCGCTGTCGTCCTGATCAAACCGGCGCATATCGGCCGCACGCCGTGGGGCGAGCGGCCGCCTCGCGTTTCGCAACGGCGCATCGGTTAACGTGCTCGCCGTGCCGAGCCTTCCGATGTCCGACGACGCCGCCACCCTCCGCCGCATCTTGCGCAGCGCGGGCACGATCGCGGTGGTCGGCCTGTCGGCCGAGTGGCACCGGCCGAGCTACTTCGCGGCCAAGTACATGCAGCAGCACGGCTACCGGGTGATCCCGGTCAACCCGCGCTACACCGAGGTCCTCGGCGAGCGCTGCTATCCGACGCTTGCCGAGATCCCCGAAGCGATCGACCTGGTCGACGTCTTCCGGCGCACCGACGACGTGCTGCCGATTGCGCGCGAGGCGATCGCGAAAGGTGCGCGCTGCCTGTGGCAGCAGATCGGCGTGTGCAACGACGAAGCCGATCGACTGGCACGCGAGGCCGGCCTCGATTCGGTGATGAACCGGTGCGTGAAGATCGAGCATGCGCGTCTGTTCGGCGGGCTGCACTGGGCCGGTGTCAACACCGGCATCGTGTCGGCGCGCCGGCCGGTCTAACGCCACCTCCGCCGATGGCCGATCGCGTCTTCCAGCCCGAGACCCTGGCGATCCACGCCGGGCAGATCCCCGATGCGGCGACCGGTGCGCGCGCGCTGCCGATCTACCAGACAACGAGCTTTGTCTTCGACAGCGCCGACCATGCGGCGAGCCTCTTCAACCTGCAGACCTTCGGCAACGTCTATTCGCGCCTTTCGAACCCGACCGTTGCCGCGCTCGAGGAACGCGTCGCCGCGCTAGAAGGCGGACGGGCGGCGCTGGCGTCGGCAAGCGGCATGGCGGCCGAGGCGCTTGCGCTGCTGACCTTGCTGCAGCAGGGAGACCATGTCGTCGCCGCCGGCGCGTTGTACGGCGGCTCCGTGAGCATGCTGGCCGTCAACCTAAAGAAGCTCGGCATCGAGACGACCTTCGTCGACGCGGCGCAACCCGACTCGTTCGCCGCGGCAATGCGGCCGGCGACGCGCGCGGTGTTTGCCGAGAGCATCGGCAACCCGAGCCTGCACGTGCTCGACATCGGCGCGGTCGCCGACGTCGCTCATGCGCACGGCGTGCCGCTGATCATCGACAACACGGTGCCGTCGCCGTTTCTTTGTACGCCGATCCGCTTCGGCGCCGACATCGTCGTCCATTCGGCGACCAAGTACCTGGCCGGCCATGGCACGACGCTCGGCGGCGTGATGGTCGAGAGCGGCCGCTTCCCGTGGGACAACGGCAAGTTCCCCGGCATGACCGAGCCGTCGCCGGGCTACCACGGCGTGAAGTTCTTCGAGACCTTTGGTGACTTTGGCTTCACGATGCGGGCGCGCATGGAAGCGCTGCGCGTCTACGGGGCCGCGCTGTCGCCGATGAGCGCCTGGCAGATCCTGCAAGGCGTCGAGACGCTGCACGTGCGCATGGAGCGCCACTGCGCCAATGCGCTGAAGGTTGCCGAGTTCCTGCGCGCGCATCCGCGCGTCGACTGGGTCAACTACCCCGGCCTCGAGGACCATCCGCAGCATGCCCTGGTGGCGCGCCAGATGCGCGCCATCGATGGACAGCCGGGGGCATCGGGGCTGCTCGCGTTCGGGGTTCGTGGCGGGCTTGAAGCCGGCGTGCGCTTCATCGAAGCGGCGCGCTTCATGAGCCATCTTGCCAACATCGGCGATACGCGCACACTGATCATCCACCCGGCGTCGACCACCCACCGCCAGCTCGATGCGGCGCAGCAACTGGCGGCCGGCGTGCTGCCGGATATGGTCCGGATCTCGGTCGGGCTCGAGCACATCGATGACATCCTCTGGGACATTGACCAAGCCCTCGCCGCAATCGTCAGCTGAAGCGCGAACGGCCGACGTCCCCTCGCTCTCCGACACTCGCATCGTCCTGCCTTTCGAGGCCTGGGCAGTCCCGTCCGCCGAGTTCGAGGCGCGCTGGGCGGCGCGGCCCGCGGCGGACCGCGCATAAGATCGGCGCGGACTCGACCGACACGAACCGATGAGCATCTACGACGAACACCTCGACCGCAGCCCTGCGAACTTCGTCGCGCTCTCACCAGTCAGCTTCGTCGAGCGCAGTGCCGAGGTGTTCGGCGATGTCGAGGCGGTGGTGCACGGGCGCCGCCGCTACACCTGGCGGCAGACGCGCGATCGCTCGGCGCGCCTGGCCGCCGCGCTGCGCTCGTTCGGCGTCGGCCGCGCGACGACTGTCAGCGCGATGCTGCCGAACACGCCCGAGATGGTCGAGGCGCACTACGCGGTGCCAGCGCTCAACGCGGTGCTCAACACGTTGAACACCCGCCTCGATGCGGCGCTGATCGCCTGGCAGCTGAACCATTGCGAATGCGCGGTGCTGATCACCGACCGCGAGTTCGCACCGACGATGCGCGAGGCGCTGCGGATCCTGCGCGAAGTCCACGGCCGCATGCCCATCGTCATCGACGTCTGCGACAGCGAGGACGGCGGCACCGGCGAACGTCTCGGCACGCATGAATACGATGCGCTGCTCGCGGCGCATCAGCCGCTCGCCACGCTCGACGGTCCGCGCGACGAATGGGATGCGATCGCGGTCTCGTACACGTCGGGCACGACCGGCGATCCGAAGGGCGTCGTCACGCACCACCGCGGCGCCTACCTGAACGCGGTCTGCAATGCGGCGACCTGGACGATGCCGCACTTTCCGCGCTACCTGTGGACCTTGCCGATGTTCCACTGCAACGGCTGGTGCTTTCCGTGGACCATCGCGATGCTCGGCGGCACACACGTCTGCCTGCGCAAGGTCGACGCGCCGTCGATCCTCGGTGCGATGCGCGCGCACCAGGTCGACCATTACTGCGCGGCGCCGATCGTGCACAACCTGCTGATCGCCGCACCGGCCGAACTGCGCGAGGGCATCGCGCCGAACCTGCGCGGCATGGTGGCGGGCGCCGCACCGCCGGCCTCGATGATCGAAGGGATGGCGCAGATCGGCATCGACATCACGCACGTCTACGGACTGACCGAGGTCTACGGTCCGGCGTCGGTCGCCGTCAAGCGTGCCAGCTGGGCTGCGCAGGACGTCTCCGAGCAGACCCGCCTGAACGGGCGGCAAGGCGTGCGCTATCTGCTGCAGGAAGGCATGAGCGTGATGGACCCGAAGTCGATGCAGGAAGTGCCGGCCGACGGCACGACGATGGGCGAGATCATGTTCCGCGGCAACATCGTGATGAAGGGCTACCTGAAGAATCCGACGTCGACCGAGGCCGCACTCGCCGACGGCTGGTTCCATACCGGCGACCTCGCCGTGCTCGAGGCCGACCGCTACGTGAAGATCAAGGACCGCAGCAAGGACATCATCATCTCGGGCGGCGAGAACATCAGCTCGATCGAGGTCGAGGACGCGCTCTATCGCCACCCGGCCGTGCTGGCCTGTGCGGTCGTCGCGCGACCCGACCCGAAATGGGGCGAGACGCCGGTCGCCTTCGTCGAGCTGAAGCCTGATTCGCCGGTCGAGGCCACCGACCTGATTGCCCATTGCCGGCAGCTGCTGGCCGGCTACAAGGTGCCGCGCGAGATCCGCTTCGAGCCGATCCCGAAGACCTCGACCGGCAAGATCCAGAAATTCCAGCTGCGGGAGCGCGCGCGCTCGGCAGCTGCGTTCGAATAAGGAGACCGCGATGGCACACGATCGTGACGGTTCCAGCTCGGCCGGCGTTCCCGCTTCGGGTACCGGCCCTGCGACCATGCCGCCGTTCCTGCGCCGTGCGGACGATGCGCGCGGCGTCGTCACGATGACGCTCGATCGGCCCGACGCATTCAACGCGCTCAGCACCGGCATGCTCGACGCGCTGCAGGCCGAGCTCGACCGGATCGCGGACGACGCCGGCGCGCGGGTCGTGATCCTCGCTGCCGCGGGCAAGGCGTTCTCGGCCGGCCACGACCTGAAGCAGATGCGCGCCGAACCGTCCCAGGCGTACTACGAGGCGCTGTTCGCGCAATGCGCGCGCGTCATGCTGACGATCCAGCGCCTGCCGGTGCCGGTGATCGCGCGCGTCCACGGCATCGCGACGGCGGCCGGCTGCCAGCTCGTCGCCGCCTGCGATCTGGCGGTGGCGGCCGACACCGCCCGCTTCGCGGTCAGCGGCGTCAACCTCGGCCTGTTCTGCTCGTCGCCGAGCGTCGCGCTGTCGCGCAACGTCAGCCGCAAGGCAGCGTTCGAAATGCTCGTGACCGGCGCGTTCATCTCGGCCGCGGAAGCGCGGGAGAAGGGGCTGGTCAACCGGGTGGTCGGCGCCGAGGCGCTCGACGCCGAGGTCGAGTCGCTGGTCGCCGCGATCGTCGCCAAGCCGCGCGTCGGGATCGCGTTGGGCAAAGGCCTGTTCTACCGCCAGCTCGAGCGCGGCGTCGAGGCCGCCTACGAGGACGCCGGCCGCACGATGGCCTGCAACATGATGGACGGCAGCGCGCTCGAGGGCGTCCAGGCGTTCATCGAGAAGCGCCCGCCGAACTGGCCGGCCTGACTCGCACCGGTTCGTGCGCCGCGTCGCGCATGGCCGGGAGCGAGGCTGCGATCCGAGCGGAAACGGCGGCGGCTCCGGCGGCCCACTTCGCCCCCACTTCGCCGGTTGTGCAGTCGTCATACAACCTCGCTAACTACGGATTGAGACTTCCGAGGCGATCCGGTATGGTCGCCCGCTGCGGTGCAGAGCCCGCATCCATCATCGAATCGAAGGAGACCCCATGAGGAAGACGATCGTCGGTGTCATCGCCGGCTTCGCACTGGCGTTCGCCGGGCAGGTGAGCGCCCAGGAAAAGCTCACCGTCTGGTGGGTCAAGGGCTTCTACAAGTCCGAGGACGATGCGCTGTTCGAGGCGATCAAGAAGTTCGAGGCGAAGCACCCGAAGATCAAGATCGAGCTGTCGCAGTACCCGATCCAGGACATGATCCCGAAGACGGTATCGGCGCTCGATTCGGGCAGCCCGCCCGACGTCGCCTACGCCGATGTCTACGACTTCCAGGTCACCGCCAAGTGGGCGTTCGACGGCAAGCTAGAGAACATCAGCAGCGTGATCGATCCGCTGCGTGCGCGCTTTGCGCCGAACACCGTCGAAACGGCGTTCCTCTACAACGACAAGGACAAGACGCGCGCCTACTACGCCTTCCCGATCAAGCAGCAGACCATGCACATCGAGTACTGGTCCGACATGCTTGCGGACGCCGGGTTCAAGCCGTCGGACATCCCGACGACCTGGAAGGAGTACTGGAGCTTCTGGTGCGACAAGGTGCAGCCGGCATCGCGGCAGAAGAGCGGACAGCGCACCTACGGCATCGGCATGCCGATGGGCGTCGATTCGAGCGACTCGTTTTACTCGTTCCTGACCTTCATGGACGCCTACAACGTCAAGCTCGTCAGCGACAGCGGCAAGCTACTGGTCGACGACCCGACCGTGCGCCAGGGCCTGATCGGCGCGCTGACCGACTACACCGCGCCGTACACCAAGGGCTGCTCGCCGCCGTCATCGACGAGCTGGAAGGACCCGGACAACAACGTCGCGTTCCACAACCGGACCACGGTGATGACCCACAACGCGACGATCTCGATCGCCGCGAAGTGGCTCGACGACATGAATAACGCGACTCTGACCCCGGAACAGCGCGCAACGGCGAAGAAGTACTACACCGAGTCGATCCACACGGCAGGCTTCCCGACCAAGCCGGACGGCACCAAGATGGTCTACCGCACGGCGGTCAAGACCGGCGTGATCTTCAAGGACGCGAAGAACAAGACCGCGGCGAAGCAGTTCGTCGCATTCCTGATGGAGGAAGAGAACCTCACGCCGTATGTCGAAGGGTCGCTTGGGCGCTGGTTCCCGGTCACAAAGGTCGCGCAGGAGCGGCCGTTCTGGAAGGCCGACCCGCACCGCCTGTCGGTCTACAACCAGTACAAGTCGGGCACCGTGCCGTTCGAGTTCACGAAGAACTACAAGTTCACGGTGCTCAACAACGAGAACGTCTGGGCCAAGGCAATGAACCGCATCGTCAACGAGAAGGTGCCGGTCGACAAGGCGGTCGACGAGTTGATCGCCCGCATCAAGGCCGTCGCCGGCTGACGCACTGCCACGTCGACCGGTCGCGCCGCTGCGGCGCCTCCGGTCGATCGGCCGGAGGTCATCGATGACCACCACCCTCGCCAGCCCGAACGTCGCCGCCACCGCGCCGCTGCCCGCCGCGGCGCGCACGCGCGACCGCTGGCAGTTCTGGGGCCGGATGCTGGTCCTGCCCTACGTGCTGGTGTTCCTGGTCTTCGTGCTGTATCCGGTCGGCTACGGCCTCTGGCTGGCGCGCCATCCGTCGAGCTACGTCCGGCTGTTCGACGACCCGATCTTCTTCCGCAGCGTGGTCAACACGCTGATCTTCCTGATCGTCGCCATCAACCTCAAGATGGTGGTCGCGCTGATCCTCTCGGGCTTCTTCGTCCAGCAGCGCTGGTGGATCAAGGTCCTGTCGCTGATCTTCATCCTGCCGTGGGCGCTCCCCTCGATCCCGACGATCCTGTCGGTGCGCTTCATGCTGAACCCGGAGTGGGGCGTCATCAACACGCTGATCTTCCGACTCAGCGGCGCCGATGGGCCGAACTGGCTGAACCACCCGCCGCTCGCCCTCGGCTTCTCGATGCTGATGCACATCTGGAAGTCGCTGCCGTTCTGGACCCTGATCCTGATTGCCGGCCGGCTTGCGATTCCGCACGAGCAGTACGAGGCCGCCTCGGTCGACGGCGCGACCAACTGGCAGAAGTTCCGCTTCATCACCTGGCCGTCGATGCGCACGCTCTACGTGACGTCGCTGATCCTGTCGATGATCTGGACCCTCGGCGACTTCAACAGCGTCTACCTGCTGACCGGGGGTGGGCCGGCCGACCTGACGCACGTGCTGGCGACGCTCGGCATCCGCTACCTGCGCCTTGACGAGGTCGACCTCTCAATGGCGGCGATCGTCGTCGCGCTGCCGCTGGTGCTGCCGCTGGTCTATTTCATGATGAAGCGGCTGTCCAAATGAAGTGGAAGGCCGTCGCGACCGAAGCGAAGCTGCTGCTGATCGGCATCCCGCTGTTCCTGTGGACGGTGATCCCGGTTTACCACCTGGTCCTGTTCGCCATCTCGCCGCGCGATTCGGCGACCTCCGGCAAGCTGTGGCCAGACCATCCGACTTTGCAGAACTTCGCGATCGTGTTCCAGCGCAAGCACTTCTACCTGGACCACTTCTGGATCCAGCTCTGGAACTCGGTGCTGATCGCGGTGGCGGTCGCGGCGATCACGCTGTTCGTCGCCACCTCGGCGGCGTTCGCGATCAGCCGTCTCAAGGTGCGCGGCGGCCGCACGGTGATGAACCTCGCGCTCTTCACGTACTTCATTCCGGCCGCCTTCCTCGCGGTGCCGATGTACAAGACGATGGGCAACTACGGCATCCTGAACAGCCAGTGGGCGCTGATCCTGGCGATGGTGACGATCGCATCGCCGTACTGCATCTGGGTCCTCAAGCAGGCCTCCGACAAGCTGCCGTTCGAGCTCGACGAGGCCGCGCGGATGGACGGCGCGTCGCCGCTCCAGCTGTTCCGACTCGTCTACCTGCCGCTGATGGTGCCGTCGCTGGTGGCAGTCGGCACCTACGCGCTGCTGCTGGCCTGGAACGAGTACCTTTACGCGTTCCTGCTGCTCTCCAACGACACCAGCACCACGCTGGCGGTCGCGCTCGGCAACTTCCTGTCGGCCGACGATTCGCCGTGGGAGCTGCTGATGGCCACCGGCCTGATCTACGCGCTGCCGCCGGCAGCGATCTACTACGCCTTCAAGCGCTACATGGTCGGCGGCCTGACGGCCGGCGCCGTGAAGAGCTGAGCGCGCCACGAACCGGAAGGCAGCTATGGCATCGGTCTCGTTCCGCGACGTCGCGAAAAGCTTCGGCCACACCAAGGTCATCCACGGCATCGGCTTCGACATCGCCGACGGCGAGTTCACGGTGCTGGTCGGCCCGTCGGGCTGCGGCAAGTCGACCTTGCTGCGCATGCTCGCCGGCCTCGAAGAGATCAGCGGCGGCACGATCGCAATCGACGGCAAGGTCGTCAACGACATCGATTCGAAGGACCGCGACATCGCGATGGTGTTCCAGAGCTATGCGCTTTATCCGCACATGACGGTCGCCGACAACATGGGCTTCAGCATGCGTCTGCGTCGGGCCGACGCGGGGTTGACCGCGCAGCGCGTCGCGCAGGCCGCGAAGATCCTGAACCTCGACAACTACCTCCATCGCTACCCGCGCGAGCTCTCGGGCGGGCAGCGCCAGCGCGTCGCGATGGGACGCGCGATCGTCCGTGATCCGAAGGTCTTTCTGTTCGATGAACCGCTGTCGAACCTCGACGCCAAGTTGCGCGTCGCGATGCGGGCCGAAATCAAGGCGCTGCACCAGCGCCTGAAGACGACGACGGTCTACGTCACGCACGATCAGGTCGAGGCGATGACGATGGCCGACAAGATCGTCGTGATGCAGGACGGCCGGATCGAGCAGATCGGCTCGCCGCTCGAGCTCTACGATCGGCCGAACAACCTGTTCGTGGCCCAGTTCATCGGCTCGCCGGCGATGAACGTCGTCACCGGCACGCTGCGCCGCCAGGGTGGCCAGGCGTGGGTCGAGGGCGACGGCCATGCGCGCTGGCCGGTCGAGGCGGGTGGCCCGGGTGTCGACGGCCAGGCCGTCACCTACGGTGTGCGGCCCGAACACCTGTCGGTCGCCGGACCGGACGCCTCGGTCCAGGCCGAGGTGATCGTTGTCGAGCCGACCGGTGCCGAGACCGAGCTGCTGGTCCAGGTCGGCGGATCGCAGATCGTGCTGGTGTTGCACGGCCGTTCGGCGGTCCAGCCCGGCGACAAGGTCGGCCTCGCGGTCGAGACCGGCGCGGTCCACCTGTTCGATCCGGCCAGCGGTCGGTCGCTCGCGATCCCGGAACCCGCGCGCCGCGCAGCCTAGCGGACTTCCGTCGCGATATCGCTGGTCATTGGGACGGCGACCGCGGCACGCGGCCTTAGCCGCATCCGCAGGCCAACCGGGCCCATGCTGAACACGAGGTGCTCGCGCAGGACCATCGCCGACTAAACCGGGCGGTTGAAGCGGTCCGGCCGGTCGCGCAGCACGCTGCCGATGGTGGCATGGTCGCTCCGATGGTGGCATGGTCGCTCATTCCGAGCACGCGACGACGGCCGAATCAGAGCTGGAATGCGCTGCCGTAACGGTCGAGTTCGATGCCCGGGGACCTATCGAAGACATCGATCGGGTTCAGGGTTTTTACCGACTTGAATCAAGGCGTTCGCTGACAGGACAGAGCGGCGCGGGCTGAGAGACTTAGCGCGGTGCCCGCTCTTAGCGCATAGGCACGCCATACAAGAAGCACTTGGGAGAGTGATCGATGAAGGTGGTTGACGATCCGAATGTCAGTGGCCGTCTCGAGGAACTGAACGCGCTGCTGGTGGCCTTGACGGCCTTGCGCAAGGGTGATGCCGAAGTCCGCCTGCCGTTGCATTGGACGGGTGTGGCGGGCAAGGTCGCCGACGCGTTCAACGACGTTGTCGAGCAGAACGCGGCCATGGCTGAGGAGCTGGCGCGCCTCAGCCTCGTGGTCGGCAAGGAAGGCAAGCTGAAGCAGCGCGCGTCGCTGCGCGAGGCGCGCGGCTTCTGGGGCGAATCGGTCGAGTGCATCAATTCGCTGATCGACGAC
>Ga0207650_10000664_pt1 | contig 27105 bp, 32 predicted proteins | sample KBSS63metaG_FD_184325 | JGI IMG/M metagenome (GOLD analysis project Ga0207650, IMG submission 184325) | Switchgrass rhizosphere microbial communities from Kellogg Biological Station, Michigan, USA - KBS S6-3 metaG (SPAdes) (version 2) | ecosystem: Host-associated > Plants > Roots > Rhizosphere...
TCGACGCGACGGCCGACGTGGAGAAGATCCTCGCGGCCGCGCACCAGGCGGGCGAAGTGACGAGCTTCGCCTTCGAGCCGCCCTCGCTCACCGACCTGTTCCTCGAAGCGGTCTCGGAAGGACGGGTCGCATGAACGGCGTGCTGAAACGCGTATGGCTGGTGACACGTCGCGAGTGGAACCAGCGGGCTCGAACGCGGGCCTTTCAGATCTCGACGATGATCTCGATCGGGATCGTGGTGATCCTGATCATGGCGCCCGAGATCTACGGGGCAGGGGACGGGAACAGGCGGACGATTGGCCTCGTCGGCGCGAGCTCGGCGCGGCTCTCGCAGGTTCTGGAAGCCTCGGGTGACCAACTGGGTGTGTCCGTGGAGACACGCGGGTTCGCCGACGAGCCCGCCGGTCGGGTCGCCCTGCGATCGGGGGACGTGTCGGTCCTGCTGGTCGACCAAGCGCGGCTCGTGTGGAAGACGGATCCCGACAAACAGCTCCAGGGCATCGTGGTCTCGGCGGTCGGGGCCCTGGAGAGGCAGCGGGGGATCGAGGATCTCGGTCTCAGTTCCGAGGAGGCGCAGCGGCTCCTGCGGGCTCCGGAGCTTCGGTCCACGAGCCTCGAACGAGGAACCGAGGAGCAGACGGCCCGTGAGGATCTGGGCCGGATCGGTGTGGTGCTGCTGTTCATGGCGATCGCCTTCTACTGCGGGTTCGTCTTGGTCGGCGTCGTCGAGGAGAAATCCAGCCGGGTAGTCGAGGTTCTCCTGTCTCGAGTTCGGCCGACAGAGCTGTTCGCAGGCAAGATCCTCGGGATCGGACTGGTTGGTCTCGCGCAATTCGCCCTGGTCGTCCTGTCGGCCCTCGTGGCGCTGTCGGTCGCAGACAACACCCTGGCTCCAGACACGACGCCGAGCACGCTCGGGTGGATCGTGTTCTGGTTCGTCCTCGGGTACGCGTTCTATGCGGTCCTGTACGCAGCTGCCGGCTCGTTGGTCTCGCGGCAGGAGGAGACCCAGAGCCTCCAGCTTCCGATGACAGGCGTCCTTTTCGTCGCCTACATCCTCGCGTTCGTGGCGACCGAGTCGCCGGACGGCGTCGCGGCGCTCCTGGGATCCTTCCTCCCACCCACGGCTCCGATGGTGATGATCGTCCGTATCGCGCATGGCGCCGTCCCGTGGTGGCAGATCGTCCTGTCGGTTGGGCTGATGGTGGGGACTATCTACATCATCGTGCAGGTGGCTGGCCGCATCTACGCCGGGGGCGTGCTTCGGTTCGGCGGCCGGGTGCGGTTGAAGGAGGCCTGGCGCGGCGCCGAGTCATGACGTCGCGTGAGAGGAGACGAGATCGAAGCCTGCGCAGGCCGTGAGCGATCGCCGATCGATTACTGCGAAGACGGTAAGGCGAAATTTTCACCCACCTGACTTGATACGTCGCAGCTGCGGGGGCTCACCCAGTGGCCTGATGTGTCCCGAGGGACCGTCGACCCAAAGCACTCAAGTCCGCACTTCGAGTCAGCCAGCGAGCGACTCCCAGATCGGCATGCCGATCGCCATTGCCATGCGTCCGGTCCTCCTCGCAGTCGGTCAGGAGTTCGGCGAAGGTACGGCTCTGCGGGTAGCTCCAGAACTCGCCGATCCGATCGGCACGAGGCGTTGCATGTCGTCGGCGACGCCTTCGGGCGCCTCGCACCTCACACCGCTCACCAGCGGCGACCTGCACGAGCGGGCCGTCGAGGCCGGCGTCGTCCCGCCCCTGCCCTCCTGCCGTTCCTCGACGGTTCGCCCGATTGCGAGGCGACCTGAAGCTCCTGTCGGCTCTGATCTCCAGCGGTGCGAGCCTGGTCGGATCTGGGACCGCACCACGGAACTCCTGTCCAATCGGGAGTTCCAACGGCGCGTCGGCGTCCTGGAGTCCGCCCTGTATTCGCGGCCGGCCACGAGCGGCGCCGAGGTCGCGCTGCTGCCCGAAGACTAGCGACTCGACCTAACCCCGGGGGACCGCTGCCGATGGTCCCCTATACACCGGGACCGAGGATCCCCTCCACCACGTCAGGCAGCCTCTAGGTTGGAGCTGACTTCCGCCCCCGAGGGGGCGGGCAACGAGGGAGTTGATCGTCATGCGCGCCCAAGTGCTCGAACCGACCCTGGCGGGTCGACGCTTCGAGGTGCTTTCCGATCGGCAGCCAACGAGGAGCGTTGCCCACCTCGCGGTGTGGACGACCTTCGCGGTGGTCGCCCTCCTGTTGATGGACGTCTTGGACCTCACTGTGTACGGGGTTGTTATCCCGGTCTCCGGTGTCCTCCTCGCGCTGGTGATGGCACGGACCGATCCTCCGGACCCCTCGATCGCCTGGACGCGGCTAGTCGTGGACCGGGCCGATGTGATCGCGATCGTCGCGCTGTACGCGGTGATCGTCGGTCTGTTCCGGCTCGCGTTCGGCGTGTTCGGCACGGATCGGGTGGTCGGCCTGTTCCTGTCCTTCGCCGCGGCTCTGCTGGTCGGCGTCGTCGGGTCCGTCGTCTACACGACGTGGATCCGGCGCCGCCCGCTCGCCTCCATCGGGATCGGGCCGCAGAACCTGCGCAGCACGCTGCGTCTGGGCCTGCTGCTGGCCGCGGTCCAGTTCTCGATCACCTTGTGGGGCTACGACCTCCCGGAGCCGGTCGACTGGGTCCCGCTGTTGGTCATGGCGTTCACCGTCGGCCTGTTCGAGGCCATCTTCTTCCGCGGGTTCGTCCAGGGCCGGCTCGAGGCCTCGTTCGGCGTGGCCCCCGCGGTCCTCGGCGCTGCGGCCCTGTACGCGCTGTACCACGTTGGGTACGGGATGGGCATGGACGAGATGGTGTTCCTGTTCGGTCTCGGCGTGGTGTACGCGATCGCCTATCGGCTGACGGAGAACGTACTCGTCCTTTGGCCGCTGCTGATCCCCATGGGCTCCTTCTATGCACAGCTGGATTCTGGGGACCTGGTTGGCGAGCTCCCTTGGGCCTCGATCGCCGGCTTCGGCGACGTCCTCGTGGTCATGGGGGTCGTCGCCTGGTTCGCGCATCGGTCCGAGCGCCGACGCCGCATCCCGAGGCTCTGCCAGGAGTGAGAGGGTCAAATGCCGGTTAGCGTTCCCTGACGGACGCCCGGCGGGGCAACGGCTGCCAGATTGTGAGACGAGAGACTCAAGCTAGGGAGGACCCGAGCGCTCAGTCTCACGGACGATCCCGACGAGCACCGCCCGGAGCGGCCGGTCCTCCTCGCAGTTGATCAGGAGTCTCCGCAGCCTACGCATTCTTCGCGTGGATCACTGACTGGATCAACGCCGCCGAGGAAGGCGGCGAGGGCCTCGTCGACGAGGTCATTGGCGAAAGACCTGCCATTGGCGGGTCCAACGCACCTCACCAGCGACCAAACCAGCCGATAGCGTCACAGTTGGAGGTGATTTGCCATGCTGAGCGAGACAAAGATTCGGCCTCCGGAGGTGCCCGAGGCGCCGCGGATGGCAGAGCCACCGGTTGAGACCAGGAGTGCCTTTCTCTACGGCATCGTCGCGATCGGAGCCATCTGGTTCTCGGTCGTCCTCCTGAGCATCTTCTCGCCGGACCTGGTAACGGGTACCATGCAGGACCATTTCCCGATCGCCATGGTGGTCGGCTTGCTTGCTGGGCTCGCGGCTACCAAGTCGGTGGTGAAGGCGGCGACCCACGGGATCGGCGGCCCGAGGCTTTGGGTCTTCTACGACCTCATCGTGGGCGTTATCTGGCTGGCCGTCGCGCTGGTGAGCATCTATGTGCCGGTCGTCGTGTCGGGAACCGACCTGACCCAGCTGCCCATCGGTGCGGTCGTTGCCCCGATCGCAGGCGCCATCGCGACCGGAGCCGTCTCCGAGATCTTCGTCGCTGCCCCTCGGCGCTAGGACGTCCGTTGCCGGAGACGGATGAGTGTCCGGGCTGAACCACGGAGGATTCCCGACGTCACCGGTGAGGAGGTCGTGCGCAAGGTCGAGCAGGTGCGTCGGCTTCCCGCAGGCTCCCGACCAGCACCGCCCTGAGCGTCCGGTCCTCCTCGCAGTCGATCAGGAGCTCGGCGAAGGGCCGGATCTACGGGTAGCTCCAGAACTCCCCGATCCTGTCGGCGCGTTCGAAGTCGGGGAGCATCAGGACGTGGAGGAACTCGGCGCGTGCTGCCGGCGGGAGGGCGTCCAGGCGCCGCCGGAGCTGGCGCTCGACCTGGTTCCAGGTCCACGGGATCGGAAGGTAGCACCATACCGACGTCCGGCGTGCTCGCGGCGACCGTCATCGTCTGCGCCCCGAGCAGACTCCGCCTCGTCAGGTCCCAAGTAAGGCAGGTCGTTCGCCCCCATCCGCACCTATGCCACCAGAGCAGGGTTGAGAGGAGGAGGTGCGAGATGGCGACTCACGTTTCCGAGGCTCCCAGGAAGGGTTTCCACGGCATTTGGGCGATCCTGCTGGCAGTTGTGGCGATCCTGGCACTAACTGGCGTTGGCTACGCGGCAGGCCGCAACTCGGCAAGTGCTATCCCGTCGGCCACGGTGCAAGTCAACTCCGGGCCCCAGGTCACACACATGACGCCCTGGATGCAGGCCCATGTCGGCGACATCGCCTGGATGCAGCAGCACATCGGCGACGTGGCCTGGATGATGGGGCACTGGAACCGGTTGCAGTGGATGCAAGCCCACCCCGGCTACGTCCGGTGGATGCAGACACATCCTGCCCAGTCGGCATGGATGCGGGGCCACATGGCCAGCATCCGGTGGATGCAGACCCACCAGACGCAGTGGTCATGGATGACGAGCCACATGGGTGACATCGGCTACATCCACGACCACTGGGGTCAGTGGACCGGGTGGCGGTCGGGCATGATGGGGTCCGGCGGGTCGTCTGGATCAGGCGGCGGTTACACCGGGACCAACGGCGGCTGGAGTGGTCCGGGCACGGGGATGGGCGCTGGCATGGGTTGGTAAGCCGACCGCGATCCTGCGGGTCGCTCATGGCGCGGGGCGGCTCGAGTTTCATCGGCCTCCGTGCTCAGCCTCCCGCAGCATCCCGACGAGCACCGCCCGCAGCGTGCCGATGCCCCAGTGCGGTGCGTCCGCGATGCTGATGCCCTGAACCCAGTGGACCTCCATGCCACACGCCTTGCAGTCGAGCACCCAGGTCTCAAGTTCTCGCTACAGGTCGGCCTTCACCCTCAGCAATTCCAGTCGGAGCATCTTCGCCTGGAGAGTGACGGGTGATCTGAGGGGAGACCTGCGGCCAGGGCCTGGATAACGAGAGTCGCCGCCCACGAGGGCTCCACTGGCGAGGGTTCAGCTACTGGTCCGCGTTTCGCTCCATCTCGGCCAGACGCGTGTAGTAGTCGCGGATCTCCCTCAGGTGGGCCAACGCGATCTTCCCGGTCATCGTCTCGTCGTCGTGGGTCACATGGGTGGCGGGGTCGTGGCTCCCATGCTCGAGCTCGACAGCGAGGCCCATCCGGAACTGCTCGATGTCGACGTCGCCGCCGGACCAATCGATCCCGATCCGCTCACCGATGGCCCGAGCCTCTTCCTCCGTGAATTCCCTGGTGCTCACGCGTCACCTCCCTATCGCGCGTTTGCGGCAGGCTACCGCCTCGGATGCTGGCCGATCGGCTCGGAACCGGGGGGACGCGGCAGCGCCGACAGCGTGGAGTTCATGGGCCAGGGGGGCGCCATCCCCCTCAGCGAACCCCAGGTGTCCTGCGTTGGTCTCTGGAGCGCGGATCGATAGGGTTGGGCAGGGCAGGCACGGAAGGTGTCGCTCGAGGCGGCACTCCGGCCCTACGTGCGCTCGGAATCCATCCCAAGAAGTCCGGCCCGGGTCTCCTGTTGGGGGTCGATGCGGCTCGCTATGCAGGTGGCATCGTCGTTCACGAATCCGATGAGTGCCGACCCCCGCGTGTGCTGCCACGTGAGCCCGAGGAAGAACAAGCCGGAAGCGTCGGTCACTCCACGTCGATGAACGATCCGGTCACCCGCTCCCTTGACCCGGGGTACATCGATCCAGGAGAAATCGGATCGATACCCGGTTGCCCAGACGATCGCGTCGACGTCTTGTTCGCTTCCGTCTTCGAACAGGGCGTGCCGCCCCACGGCCTTCGTCAACCGCCCTCGCAGCGTCACGCCGGAGCGCCGAAGTGTCCTCGCGCTTGATCCGATGAGCACGTCCCGTTTGGCCAACCGCCGACCGAGGCGTGAATCGGTACTGACTTTCATGAATCCGACCCCGGTTAGCCACCAGAACAGGTCCTTGCCGAGCGGGCGCTGCGGGAGCGAAGGGACGCGTTTGCCTACGGCAAGATCCACCTCCCGGGTCGCGGCGAGTTCCTCGGCGATCTGGAAGCCAGAGTTGCCTCCTCCCACGACGAGAACTTGACCGTGGGGCAGTTGATCCGGGCTCCGGTAGTCGGCGCTATGGATCTGCGTGACCGTGTCATCCAGGTCCTCGGCCGCTGGAGGCACGAACGGAACCTGGAAAGGACCGGTAGCAACGACAACGTGCCTCGCCGTGAATCCCTCGTCCGCGGTCGCAACGAGGTACTTGCCATCACGTTCCGTGAGAGACGTGACCTTCTTGTTGAGCCGTACCGGAAGGTCGAACGCCGAGGCGTAGGTCTGGAGGTACGCGGCGACGTCGTCCTTCCCCGGGTACGTATCCTTCGGCGCCGGGAAGGCCATCCCCGGGAGGCTGCTGTACTGCGCGGGAGTGAACAGGGTGAGCGAGTCCCACCGGGACTTCCACGCGTGGCCAATCTCCGGACCGGCATCCAGGATCACGAAGCTCAGGCCACGCTGGCGGAGGTGATAGCCGATGGCGAGGCCTGCCTGGCTGCCGCCGATGACGACGACCTCGAGCGAGGGCGCTTCGTTCCCGGGAGTTATGTCGCCACCACTGCAGGATCGCGCCGAGCGACGTTGAAACTGAACATCATGCCGCTCTGGGCGTGCTCGGCGATGTGGCAGTGCGCCATCCACAGGCCCGGGTTCGAGACGTCGAGCAAGATGTCCACCGTCTGCCCCGAGGGGACGAGCACGGTGTCCTTCCAGACCAGGTTGGGCTCCGGCTCGCCGTTGCGCGAAAGGACGAGGAAGCGACCCGCGCCGTGAACGTGGAACGGATGGTGCATCGGGTGATCGGATTCCATCTCGTTCACGAGGCGGATCTTGACCCGGTCGCCGACGGTGAACGCCCACGTGATGGCCCCGTTCTCGGCCCCGGTCTCCCGGTCGATCAGCATCCATCGCATGTTGCTGGCATCTGAGGCACGGTTGATCTCCGGCATCAGGTCTTCCCACTCAAGTCCGTCGCTCTGCTCGTGGAGGTCGTCGTGCTCGCGGTTAACGACCTCTTCAGGCGGCTTCGGCGGAGAGGCCGGGAGTGTGTCTGCGGGCACCAGCTTCATCCCGCACTTGGGGCAGGTTCCCGGCTCCGAGGACGTGACTTCCGGATGCATCGGACAGACGTAGGAGGCTGGAGTGGCCTCTTCCGAACGCACCGGGAGCAGCTGCATCCCGCACTTCGGGCAGGTTCCCGGCTCCGAGGACGTGCCTTCCGGATGCATCGGACAGGCATAGGAGGTCGGCGGCGTAACGTCGTCCCCGTACAGCAGTGGCATCGAGGCCACGAAGGCGAGCACCTTGTCCGGCGGACGCTCGGTGTCCGAACCGATCGTTCGATGCTCGGCCGTGAGGATGGGATCGATGCGCAGCGCCTCGAATGTCCGAGCGGCGGCCGCGGTCCCGTTCCCTGCGACCGAGAACGCACCGAGGTCGTAGACGTGATCCGGCGTGCGGTGCTCGAGCCGCACCTCTCCCAGGCTGTCGAACCTCACATCGAGGACCGCCCGCTCCGAGGGAGCGAGCATCACCTCGTCGGTGAACGTCTCGCGCTCGTACCGACCGCTGTCCCCGCCGACCAGCTTCATCCGCGAACCGGGCAGGGCGACCTTGAAGATCCGCGTGTTCGCCGTGTTCACGAGATAGAGACGGACGACCTCGCCCACCGCGGCCTCGCCGGAGAACTGGGGCTCACCGTTGATCAGCATCACGTTGCCGAACCGCCCCATCGCCGTGTAGTTGGGACCCGCACGGTTGAAGGGCGCGACGTGGCCCTCCTCGACGAGCAGATCGTCAAGCGTGATGCTGAGCTGACGGTCGACGGGAGGCCAGTACGACGGGTCGGTGGGCTCGACGATGATCGTGCCATACAGGCCCATCTCGAGGCCAAAGTCCTCGCGGATGTGTGGGTGGTACCAGTAGAACCCGGCATCGGGAAACTGGACCTTGTAGGTGAACGTGCCGCCGATCGGGATCGGCAACTGGGTCTCGTGGGGGACGCCGTCGTAGCGGTTCTCCAACCGCAGCCCGTGCCAGTGGACCGTCGCCTCGACGTCACCGTCGTTGGTCACCTCGACGGTGATCTCCGATCCCTGATCTACGTGCAGGGTGGGACCGGGGATCGAGCCGTTGTACCCGAGCATCCTCAGCTCGGAGCCTTCCAAGCGCTTTCGTACAGGCTGGATACCAAGGGCGAATCGATCGCCGTCAGTAAGCCGGATGATCCGGGGACTCGTCGCCTTTGGGAGTCCAGTCGTCTCAGTGATGAACAGGTCGTCCGCCCTCGCGGGCTCCTCGTTGATCGGGTGGGTGCTTCCGGGTATGTGCTCCACGCGGCTCCTCATGCTTCGTTTCGAGTCTCTCGGATGTCGTTTCAAGGCTTAAACCAGCTCACGAAGCCGTGATCTTGGAGGCGTCTCCCTCGCCCAGGGCCCCGAGCGGAACCTGGTTTCGCCCAATGCACCAGCCTACGTCTTTACCGGACGATGGCCATCGAGCCAGGCGTTCCGAAGGTCTACGCACAAGAAGCATTGAGGGCGGAGCGAGAGGGTTGAGTACCGCAGGCACGATTAGCGTCGCTGGACGCGACGCTCAAAACTGTTGATCCGTCCCAGACGCAGGTCTCACCGCTGCTCAGGAATCGTCCTCACGACCGACCACCTCGACTGAGGCCATCATGTCGAGGAGACCATCTCGCTGAGGAAGTCGGTCTGTGCATAGAGGAAGAAGCCATCGAAGGTCGCGCCGACGGTCCGCACCGGATCCAGTGGTATCCGCACGCGGAAGGGAGCTTCGCGAGCGTGCTTCCGGTCCCGCATCACGGCGGTCTGCTCCCCGACAGCCCGATCGACGCGCTCCCATCCCGTTTTCGGCACCTCCCCTCGCAGCCGCTCCGTTTGGCAGCTGACGACCAGTCCGTCGCGAGACTCGTACACCAGATAAGCGGTCGCGAACGGGTAGAAGCGGCGACGTTCCTCGTAGAAGACGCGGGGAAGCCCCGGTGCTGGGGCCCGGCTCGGCGCGAGAACGGGGAAGGGGGCTCTTCGCGCCGCGTCCTTCAACGAGACCTCGTGCAAGCCAACAGGAGTCAGGTCGTTCTCGACGCAGCGGATCGGGATCCCGTAGTTGACGGCCTCCACGTCCTCGTCCAGCGTCTCCTCAATCCACCAGGCGTGATCCTCCGGTATCGCTCCAGCCTGCTCGAAGTCTCGCCAATCCCACAGCTGACCGAAGCTCCACACGAAACGACAGCCGGGCTGTCGTCGTTCTCGTGGGCTTCAAACCCTCGTGGGCTTCAAACCGTCTCCGACCCGACAGCCTTTGCTCAAGCTGCTCCTTGAGGCGTCGCTCGAAGGCGACAGAATCCTCGGCCGCCCTGGCCATCTCGGCACGCGCCCACGCTTCACTGCCCACCCGGCGAATGGTACGAGCGCCGGAGGTGTCGCCTAGTGACGAATCCGAGACTCCAGCGTGAGGCATTGGTCTGACGCTGTGACTTGTCACTCGCCCCGGCGTGCGAGGCCTCCTTGGCCCATTCGCTGGGTCTACGCACAAGGAGCGTTGAGGGCCGATCGAGAGGGTTGGGCAGCCGAGGCACGAGGATCGGCGCGGCGCTGCGGCGGGATGGACGGCTCGGGCTCGCCACACCCGTCCTAGGGGGCGGCCTTTACGCCGAACAGCCTGCACACGACCGGGGGACGGTCCACAGGGCGACAGGCCTGAGGCCGAGGGGGCCCATCACGCCCTCTCCTCGGGGCGGGAAGCTTGCCTCAGGCCGCCTTCTTCGACCCAACGAGCTCCATCGTCACGGACGGCGGTTGCACCAGCGAGTTGTGCACCGTGCAGCGCTCGATCACCCGGGCGAACGGCTCGCGACGGGCATCGGGCAGACCGGGAGCCGTCACCGAAATCCGGATGTCGCTCACCCTCGACGGACGGTCCTCGCTGAAATCGAAGTCGCACTCGACGACCAACCCGGTCGCATCGAGACCGTGCCGGCGCAGGTACCGCTCTGCATAGAACCCGACGCACGCCGCCAACCCCGACACGAACAGCTCCGTGGGCGTCGGTGCGAAGTCCTCGCCTCCGTCCGCGGCGGGCTGGTCCACCATCACTTCGTGCCCACGTACGGCCGCCGCGAGCCGGTCGCCCTCCAGGTACCGCACCACGATGTTCGTCATCGTCATCACCATCCCTCAGATGAACAGCGTCACGGCGTCCTGCGCCTCGAGCAGCATCGTCGTCGCGCCCACGGGGTCGCCGAGGCCTTCGATCATGTCCTCGCGCGTGAGCCCGAGCAGGTCCATCGTCATCTGGCACGGGACCAGCCGAACGCCGAGATCGCGGGCCATCTCGAGCAGCTCACCGGGGCTCGCGACCTTGTGCTCCTTCGCCAGGTGCTTCATCATCTTTGGCCCGGCGCCCGCGAAGTTCATCTTGCCCAGCTTCAGGTGCTCCATACCGGGCCGGTCCATCATCGCGACCATCTTCTGCATCCAGTTCTCGCCCGTGATGTGGACGCCGTCCTTGACCAGCGAGAACAGGCCCCAGAACGTGAAGAAGATCGTGGTCTGCATCCCCATCGCGGCGCCGGTCGTCGCGAGGATCATCTGCGGCCAGACCTTGTCCAGGTCGCCGCTCCAGGCGATGATCACCAGCTTCTGGTGCTTGTGTTGATCCTCGTGCTCGTGAGCCGGGATCTCGAGCTCTGCCTCTCGAACCGCCATCGTTCTCACCTCACTTCTTCCTGATCACGAACCGGAAGACGTCGTCCGCCTCGCTCTGCTCCACGAGCTCGTTGCCGGTCGTCGTGCACCACGCCTCGAAGTCGGGGACCGATCCCGGGTCGGTGGCGAGGGCCTCGATCAGGTCGCCGGACTGCAGCTTCCTAATCGCCTGTGCCGTCTTCACGATCGGCAGCGGACATGACAGGCCCTTCAAGTCGAGCGTTCGGGTAATCTGCGCGCTCATCGGTTGCCTCCTCTGCGCCGTCGCGGTGCCTCGGGGATCCGACCCTGGGGCACCGTCTCCCAATACACCCTGTTGAACATCCACTTCGCCGCGTGCCAGATCGTGCTGGGCTTCGGCGGTGTGGGCGGGTGTTCGTAATCGAATCGCAGCGCCGTCGCCTTCCGGTTCCCCGTCTCCAGGAAGCACATGACGCGACCGCCGTAGTTGGTCTTCGGAGCGCCCCCCCGCACCAGTGACGCGATCCTGCTCGCGACGACCGGCGCCTCGAAGTGCGCGGTCGAACCGCTCTTGCTGATCGGCAGGTCGGTTCCGTCGCCCATCGCGAACATGCGCTCCCGGTCCTTGACCTGCAGGGTCAGGCGGTCCGTTGGCAGCCAGCCTCCGGGATCCCCGAGGTCCGAGTCCGTCACGACCGACTGCCCCTGATGCGGCGGCACGAGCACGAGGAGGTCGTACTCGGCCTTTTCCCCCTCGATGGACGTCACCGTGTGGGCCGAAGGGTCGACCTGCTCGACGTTGAAGAACGTCGTCAGCTCGATGCCGCGCTGCTCGAGGATCGGCTGGATCACCTTGCTCGCCGACTCGATCGTGAAGGCCCGATTCAGCGGCGAGAGCAGGGTCACGCTGCTCCGGTCGCGGACGCCGCACTTGCGGAGGTACTCCTCGAGCATGAACACGAACTCGACGGGCGCCGGCGGGCACTTGTAGGGGATGCCGCCGATGCCGACCAGGATCCGGCCCCCGCGGAACCGGCGAAGCTCCTCGCGAAGGCGCTGGGCATCCTCCAGGGAATAGAAGCCGAACGCTCCCTCGACGAGCCCCGGGATCCGATCGTGCATCAGTCGCGCGCCGGTCGCGATGACGAGGTAGTCCCACTCGACGCTCGCGCCCCGTTCGAGCTGCACCGTGCCGGCCTCCGGATGGATCCGGATGGCTCGGTCGATGATCAGGTCGACGTCCCGGCGAAGCAGCGACCGTTCGTCTCGAACTAGCCATCGCCCGTTCGCCTGGCCGAGCGCGACATACAGGTAACCCGGCTGATAGTGGTGCATCCCGGTCGGGTCGATCACGGAGACGCGTGCCTCGCGCCCGAGAGCCTTGTCGAGCAGGTTGGCGACGAGCGTTCCGCCCACACCTCCGCCGAGCACCGCGACCCGCGCAGGCATCGCTATCGCGCCTTCCGAACCACGAAGCGGGTGAAGCCGTCCTCCTCGGCGACCTCGACCAGCTCATGCCCCGCCTTCGCGAGCCACGCCGGGATGTCCGTCCGCGAGCCCGTGTCGGAGGACAGGACCTCGATCACGTCGCCGACCTGACCTTCGCGGATCGCGCCGATCAGGCTCATCAGCGGCCCGGGACACGGCATCCCGCGAGCATCAATCTGGCGGGTGATGTTGAGCGTCGTCATCGTTCTCACACCTCCTAGATGAACGTCACGGGGCCGTCGGCGTGCAGGAAGAACCCCGCGACCCCCTCCTGGCCGTCGACCAGCGGATCGAGGTCGTCGACCTCCAGCCCGAACATCTCCATCGACAGCGAGCAGGCCTGGATCTCGACCACGCCGATGTCCTTGGCCTGGCGAAGGATCTCGCTCCAGTGCTGACCGCCGAGACGCTGCAAGGCCGCCGCGCCCTCGGGACCGGCCTCCGGCGCGACGCCGTGGTCCTTGAGGATGCGATCGGCGCGGAACGCGTCGAGGGCCCAGTACTGGAGGAAGACGTGGACCTTGCGGCCCATCGCCGCGGCGCCGGCCGCGAGCACGGCGGCCGCGTTGAGCTTGTCATCGGTCCCCGAGAACAGAACCAGTGCGAGCGAATCGTCCATGCCGTCCTCCTTCTCGATCGATGCCAGCGTGTCAGCTCGGATGCCGCCTTCGGAGTGCCGGTGGACCCGGGGGGTGCAGGTCGAAGTGCCCTATGCCCTGGGGGGTACCCCATCCGAAGATGCCTCCTGAGCAGGCGAAACAGGAGGCCCAAACGATGAGGTTCGAAAGCGAGGTCGTTCCGGAGGCGTTGGACCGGCTGCGTCGCGTGAACGGACAGCTCGGCGGGATCATCCGGATGATCGAGCAGGGCCGCGATTGCCAGGACGTCGTCCAGCAGCTCGCTGCCGTGGGCAGGGCCGTGGACCGGGTGGGACTCAAGCTCCTCGCCGGCCAGCTCCGGCAGTGTCTGAACGACGAGGAAGCTGCCCGAGATGAAGGCTACGAGGAAGGCAAGTTCGAGCGTCTCTTCCTGATGCTTACCTGAGCCGGACGACTATCGTGCAACCACCGCTCACAAGCGGCCCACGGCTTCAGCGTGTCCCGCCGGCGACTTCTTCCAACGCCAGGCTTCCGATCGAACCGGTCTCCTCCTTAAAGACGCGCTACACACCACTCAATGCTGACGGGCCGTGCACGAACGGGACCTTCGACCCTGGGGCCGGCTCGCCAGGGTGCCTAACGTGAGATCGAGATGGGGCATCGGACTCGCGTTCCACGCGTGGGACGTCTATGGAAGCCCCCCGCGGGAGGAACAGATCCACCACGAGATGGCACGACTTCGCTGACCCGTCACAAGCGGCTGTGCGTGAGCATCCCAGTGACTGGGAACCGTGCGGTGGGTTCGCTCTGAGCCGGACGCAGCGGCGGGACCGACGAGTCGTTCCGGGGCCGCCCCTCGTGACTCACGCCGTCTCGACGTCGCTCACGCGGCCTTGAGGAGCTGGTGCTCCTCCTCCTCCTCACGCGGGAGCGTCGCGGCGTGACGATTCCGAAGGTATGTCCAGATCGTCGCCACGAGCAAGGTTCCGAACAGGATCGCCGTGATGATCGCGGGCCAGATGCTGGACTCCGCCCCCGCGATCGGTTCGACGGGTGGCACTCCCATACCAATCATGACTTGCTCACCTCCAGGGCCAGCATGTATTCGGGCACGAGGACGATCTAGGGCCGTAAGGCCCTGCCGATGTGTGACCTGCTTGGGTGATTCGGCGCGAGGTCGCGAGGTGGCGGAGGTCTGGCGCGCCGAGCGTCATCGATATTGATGGACGACCCGTGGGGATCTTGGCTAGAGAGGATGTCGGTCGCGCCGTCGCGCGGGTCGGTCGGCGCGAGCGCGTCGGTCCAAACGAGCGGCGATCGAAGCTTCCGAGCGGTGCTGGTCGGGATGCTGCGCGAGGCTGACAGCCCGGCCAAGCAAACGTCCTCCCTAGACAGGACCCTCTGGCCTCGGCCGCCGGGAGGCGCTCGCTGTATGTCTCATTCGAGCAAGGAGTGAGCCTCGATGGCTGAGGAGCGCGGAACCGGCACAAGGGTAAGCCAGGAGACCAGGTCGGCCCGTCTGGTACAGCCTGAGAACTGTTCCCTGCCCGCTCAGCCCCGCACGGATGAGTGCGAGTGCTCAGCGTCCGCGAAGGGGTGGGGGATCGCTGCCGTCCTGCTGGGCATCACCGGGTTCGTGATACAGCCGCTTCTCCTCGGCCCTGTGGCGCTCGCCGTTGGCATCGTCTCGGTAAGGATGCGGTTCCGGATCGGTTGGTTGGGCATCGGGCTCGGCGCGCTCCAACTCGTCTATGTAGGTGTGCTCTTGAGCCAGATAGATGCCGGTTAGCGTTGAGGAGGCGTCCTCGGTTCCTCTAGCAGACGCTTTAGTCCTGTCCAGATCCTTCGCTCTGAACCGCGCCCCATGCTGGCCACGATCGGGCTCATCAGCCTGAGCATGCCGCGGGGCTGCAGCTGCCAGGACCACCGCATCCGGGTACCAGCGGGAACCGGCTCGAAGGTCAGGCCACCGTGAAGATCCATCGACGACATGTGCGCCGTTTCCTCGATCCGCGCCGGTCGGTCGAAGCCTGTGAACTCGATCACCACAGGGACGGCTCGACCCATGCTGACGGTCTCTGCGCGAAACCGTGCTCCGATGCCGATCGGTCCCTCCGAGATCTGCTCGGCGCGACGCATCTGCTGGTTGTAGCGTGGCTCGTTCCGCTCGTCGGCGACGAAGTCGAAGACTTCTTCCACCGGTCGGTTGATGACGATCTCACCTTCCACTTGGACCATGGCGAAGTCCTCTCGGTCAGATCGTCCTCAGGTTCCTACCCGTGGAGGTCCTCGTCCTCCGCCAGATGGCTCCATGTCCGCGGTACTAGTGGGTCCTCCTTGAGACCAAGGGTGTCGATTCGTGACGGAACCGATATCCAGGGACCCGAGCGAAGCCCAAGGCCCGCAGCTTCGCCGAGCTCCTGATCGACTGCGAGGAGGACCGATGCCTCGGGCGGTGCTCGTCGGGATGCTGCGAGGTGAACCGCCAGGGCGCACCGGGAGCCCGCACCGCACGGCACGGCGAGCCGGGCGGTCTAGATGGATCGTGGGCCTTTGCCCCTCAGGTTCGGATCGTGACCTCGCTGGCACCGGCTCCGATCTCGACGTCGTACCGACCTTTGACCTGGTCGTAGTCGGGGCTCCGCCAGTCGGTCTTGCCGCCGGCTGACCCGACCCGGAAGTCGTCGATAGCTAGATCCGAGACGCCACTCCCGACACGTACCCGGACGGGGACGCCGGTGGGCCGGATCAGCTCGACGTCGCTGGCCCCCCCACCGATCCGGACCCGTGTGGGCTCCTTGGGGCAAGGCAACCTCACCTCGATCGCGGACGCACCTCCGGAGATCTCCAAGCTCCTGAGATCCAGGTCCTCGAGGTCGGCCACCACTTCGGACATCCCGAAGGCGCCTTCGATCACCCAGGGGACCCGGCCGGAAAGGATGATCTCGCCGCGAGTGGGACGGAGGCTCATGCGGTAGGTGACGACCACGGTACCTCCGTCGACCCGGACGTCGGGCACCTTCCCCTCGAACCTCGCCCGATAGAGGTCCTCCATTGAACCGTCCACCCGGATGGCCAGGTGGGCGGCGCCTCGGGTGAACACCAGGTGCGCCACGTCCACCGGGCCCAGCGGGGCGGCCAGCTCCTCCGCATAGCTGGTCCTCGACATCGTTCTCCACTCCTCTCACCGATGGCTGCGGTGCTCAATCTCACCCTATGGATGTGGGCGCGTCCCCTCAGGGGCGATGGTCACTCTCGTCACGGGACCCACACGGCAGGAAGGCCCGCCCTGGAGCCCGCGCCGCACGGTGAGCCGCCGGTGTAGCAACAGAGCCGAGGAAGTCTCGTGACCAAGGTCCTCAGCGGACGTTTCGACGCGACTCCGAACGCCGTGGCGGCTTCCGCGAACTGCTCCTTGGAAGCTTCAGCCAACGGCTGCTCCATTCGCCGATCCCGCGCTCGTCGTCCCGGATGCCGAGGTCCACACGACGCAGCACGTCGAGACGCCGTCGGCGATGGCCAGCACTGTCTGACTGGACGAGCCGTGTCTCGGAACCGCTTCGCCGCCTGAGGCATGGCACGCACGCGACCGTCACGAGAGGGTCGAGTGATGTGCGCCCGGCACCCGGCCGAGTCAGCGCTTGTGTGACCGCTCGGCCGCTGCGGCCTCGGCTTTCGTCCGGTGGATCGTTCCGGCAGGGTGCTCGGGCGGGGGTAGATGGAATACAACTTCAGTTCCTCGGTCCCCGTGTTGACCACGTTGTGCCAGACTCCAGCGGGGATGACGATCGCCCAGTCGTTCTCGACGTCATATGTCGCGTCAATCCGGCCCTCCGCTCTCCCGAACTCGATCCGAGCCTTTCCGCGCTCGATCCGGATGAACTGGCCGTCGCGGGGTGCACCTCCCGGCCGATGTCCTCCCCGGGGCCCGAGCCTCATCACGGTTAGCTGCGCGTGTTCCCCCGTGAACACCACGGTGCGAAACGTTCCGTTCTCGAGCGTCGTGCTCTCGATGTCGCCGACCCAGCCCAACATGGTCATTCCTCCTCTCTCGCGTCGGGCGTACTCATCCCCAGTCCCCCGACGACTCGAGGCGTCACTCACAGGCTCCCAGGCACGAGCTGAGGCCGGTGGTGCAGGAGGTCCCGCCGGGGCCGGGACCATCGTTGGATCCCCCGTCCGCGGTACTGTTCGCACGCATGGAGCGAGGAGAGGTCGTCATCCGCACCGATGAGATCGACGCCGTCGTCTTCGACATGGACGGCGTCGTGACCGATACGGCCTCGGTCCACGCGCGGGCCTGGGCTCGGATGTTCGATCGGTTCCTCCGGCGGCGAGCGGACGCGACCGGAGGGTCCTTTTCACCGTTCACGGACGAGGACTACCGCCGATACGTCGACGGCAAGCCGCGGTACGACGGCGTCCGTGGCTTCCTGGAAGCCCGGGGCATCACGCTACCGGAAGGGAAGTCCTCGGATCCGCCCGACGCGCAGACGGTCTGTGGACTCGGCAACCGCAAGGATCAGGACTTTCTCGAGCATCTTCGCCGAGACGGCGTCGAAGCGTTTCCGACGACCGTGGAGCTGCTGGGAAGGTTGCGACGTGCCGGCGTCCGAACCGCCGTCGTCTCCGCCAGCCGGAACCTCGATGAGGTCCTCGCTGCCGGGGGCGTCGAGGATCTGTTCGAGCAGCGCGTGGGGGGTGTCGAGGCGGAGCGTCTCGGGCTCCCTGGCAAGCCGGACCCCGCCGTCTTCCTGGAGGCTGCGCGGCGTCTCGGGGTCGAGCCATGGCGGGTGGCGGTGGTGGAGGACGCGTTGGCTGGCGTCGAGGCGGGACGGCGCGGAGGCTTCGCGCTCGTCGTGGGGGTGGATCGCACGGGTCACCGATCGGAACTCGAAGCGGCAGGCGCCGACGTCGTCGAAGACCTCGGCGAGGTGACCGTTGATACCCCGCTGCATTCCATCTCTGATTTGCCCGATGCGCTTTCCCGCCGCGAGGAGATCCGAAGGCGCCTCGATGGTGTGACGCTCGCGGTGTTTCTGGACTACGACGGAACGTTGACACCGATCGTCGAGCGGCCGGAGGACGCGCGGCTTCCCGAAGCGGTTCGCAGCGCCGTCGAGCGTCTGGCATCTCGTTGCCAAGTCGCAATCATCAGCGGCCGTGACCTGGACGACGTCCGGCGGATGGTAGGGATCGACGGGATCTTCTATGCGGGAAGCCACGGGTTCGACTGCGCGGGGCCGGGAGGGTTCGCCGAGCAACACGCGGTGGAGTTCGTTCCCGAGCTCGATCGAGCCGCGGTGGAGCTCCGCTCGCTGCTCTCGACCACACCGAACGTTCGGCTCGAGCGCAAGCGCTTCGCGATCGCGGTGCACGTTCGACAGGTGGACGAGCGGAGAGTGCCGGAGGTGGAGGCGGCGGTTGATCGCATCGCCTTTGCACACGAACGGCTTCGCAAGACCGTCGGCAAGAAGGTGCTCGAGCTTCGCCCGAGAGTGGACTGGGACAAGGGCCGGGCCCTGCGTCGGCTGATGAGCGTGCTTGGACTCGATCGTGACGACATCATGCCCGTCTACGTCGGCGACGACCTGACCGATGAGGACGCGTTCGACGTCATCCGGGACCGCGGGCTCGGCGTGGTGGTGCAAGGAGAAGCCGGCGATCGCCTTACGTCCGCCCGCTACTCGCTCGCGAGCCCGGCGATGATCGGGGCCTTCCTCGAGGAGCTGGCGTCCGCCGGTGAGCCCGTGTGGTCGCCGCACATCGAGGAACCGAACGGCGTGGAGGCCCTCTGAACGGTTGGGTGTTCGCGTACGAGGGATTCGATCCCCAACAGGAGGGGCTGCGCGAGGCCCTGTGCACGCTAGGGAACGGCCGGTTCGCAAGCCGTGGTGCCGCGCCGGAGTCCACGGCCGACGACGTCCACTACCCCGGGACCTACGTGGCCGGCGTGTACAACCGCCTGACGACCTCGCTGAGTGGACGAGAGATCGAGAACGAGGACCTCGTCAACCTGCCGAACTGGCTTCCTCTCTCGTTCCGGATCAGGGGTGGGGAGTGGTTCGACGTGAGCGCGGTCGAGCTTCTGGCGTACGGGCAGGAGCTGCATCTGCGGAACGGCACCCTATCGCGCCACCTCCGATTCCGGAGTGCCGAGGGATTCGTGTCGACGGTCATCCAACGCCGATTCGTGTCGATGGACGACGCACGGGTCGCCGGCCTTGAGACCACCATCGTCGCGGAGGACTGGTCGGGACGGCTTGAGGTGCGGTCGGGGATCGACGGCCGGGTGGTCAACGCGGGCGTCCCCCGCTATCGGGACCTGGCCAACCGCCACCTGAGGCAGCTCGAACAGGCTGCCGTGGACGACGAGTCCGTCCAGGTGGTGGTCGAGACCACCCAATCACGCGTTGGCGTCGCCCTCGCCACGCGGACGAGGGTGTTCCTCGACGCCCAACCGGCGTCTGCGGACCGGCGGGTCGTCGTGGAGCCCGGGTGGATCGGACACGAGATCTCCCTGGACCTCGCGCAGGGTGACATGGCGAGGGTGGAGAAGGTGGCGACCCTGTTCACGTCCAGGGATCTGGCGGTCTCCGATCCGGGTTCGGAGGCGTCGACGTGGATCGTTCGTGCCGATCCCTTCGAAGCGCTCCTCGAGCGCCACCGCCGCGCCTGGGACCGGACGTGGGATCGGTTCGACATCGGCATCGCGGGCAACGAGCGCACCCAGCTCATCCTGCGGTTGCACGTGTTCCACCTCGTCCAGACCGTGTCCCGGCACACAATCGACCTGGACGTCGGCGTCCCCGCACGTGGTCTGCACGGTGAGGCATACCGGGGCCACATCTTCTGGGACGAGCTGTTCATCTTCCCGCTCCTCAACTACCGAATGCCAATCCTCACCCGGTCGCTCCTCGAGTACCGCCACCGTCGCCTACCGGAATCGCGATGGGCGGCACGCTCACGTGGACTGCGGGGAGCCCTGTATCCGTGGCAGAGCGGGAGCAACGGGCAGGAGGAGACGCAGCGGTTCCATCTGAACCCGCGATCGGGTCGCTGGCTCGCCGATCACTCCCATCTCCAACGTCACGTCAATCTCGCAATCGCGTACAACGTCTGGCAATACTTCCAGGTCACGGGTGATCTCCCGTTCCTGCGATATCACGGCGCCGAGCTAATCGTCGAATGCGCGCGCCTGTTCTCGAGCATCGCGACGTACGACGAGGAACGAGGCCGATACGACATCCTCGGGGTTCTCGGGCCAGACGAGTACCACGACGCGTATCCGGACCGTGACGAGCCGGGGTTGGACAACAACGCGTACACGAACGTCATGACCGCGTGGCTGATGCGAAGGGCACTCGACGCTATCGAGGTCCTCCCGACGCACCAGCGTACCGAGCTGCTAGACGAACGCGGGGTGACGCAAGACGAGCTACGCGTATGGGACGACATGAGTCGACGGATCTTCGTGCCGTTCCACGATGGCGTCATAAGCCAGTTCGAGGGCTACGCTGACCTCGACGAGCTGGATTGGGAGGCCTACCGCGACCGATACGGCGACATCGGGAGGCTCGATCGGATCCTCGAGGCCGAAGGAGACTCGCCGAACCGATACAAGCTGTCGAAGCAGGCCGACGTCTTGATGCTCTTCTACCTGCTGTCGTCCCAGGAGCTGTCGGAGATCTTCGAACGGCTCGGATACGCGTTCGATCCGCAGGAGGACTTCCAGCGCAACGTCGACTACTACCTGTCCCGGACCGCTCACGGCTCGACCTTGTCGCGTGTCGTGACCGCCTGGGTCCTGGCGCGACTGGACCGGGCGCGCTCGTGGGAGCACATGGCGGCCGCCCTCGAGAGCGACGTCGCAGACGCCCAGGGTGGGACCACGCGCGAGGGGATCCATCTGGGTGCGATGGCCGGTACGGTGGACATCGTCCAGCGTGCGTACACGGGAGCCGTCGTGCGCGACGACTGTCTGTGGTTCGATCCCGCGCTTCCCACGCCGCTCACGCATCTGGATGTGGAGCTCCACTATCGGGGGCACCGGATCCGGGTCCAGGTCACGCCGGAGCGTTTCCGGTTGGCGACCCATCCGGGCACGGCGGGCCCGGTCAGGGTGGGGTTCCGAGACTTGGTGGTGGAGATGCGCCCTGGAGCCGAGCTGGCATGGCCGCTCGACCCAACGAGCCCCTGACGCCCGCACCGTTGCCGGCGCGGTGGCCGAGGACCTACCGAACGCGGGACCTCCCACCCTGAGCGGCTCGGTGTCTCCGCTCTAGCGTGTCTTCGGAGGAGGTGGAGACGATGAAGCTCGCGATCTATGACGAGATCGGAGAACTGGAACGCCGCATGGACGACATGATGCGGTCGTTCTTCGGTCCAACGCTCAGGCTGAGTCACCCAGTCCTGCCGCTGTTCGCGGCAAAGCCGTTCGTGCCGACCACCGACGTCTTCGTCCGCGACGAGGATGTGGTGGTCCGCATCGAGCTGCCCGGCATCGATCCCGCGGACCTGAAGGTCACGATCGAGGACGGTTGCCTAGTGATCCGAGGAGAGCGGAAGCAGGACGAGAAGGTCAAGGAGGGGGCGTACTACCGGATGGAGGCCTGTTTCGGGACCTTCGAGCGGTTCATCCCCCTCCCCGAGGGGTTCGAGGAGTCCCAGATCGAGGCCCTCTACACCGATAGCGTGCTGGAAGTGATCGTTCCGGCCGCCGCGAAGGCGGTGGAGCCGCCGAAGCCGAAGGCCATCCCGGTCAAGACGACCAGGCCGGTCAAACCGGCGACGAAGGTCGCCTAGGGGAGACATCGTGCCGGTCGCGGCACTCGTGAGCCCCATCGCCGGAGTCCTCGCCACCGCGTTCACGTCGGTGTTCGTCGCCGGGAGTCCCGGCGGAGATGTGGAGAAGTGATCCGCCTGCTTCCTGGGTCATAGGACGCCCGGCGGCACGTGACTCCTGCCGCCGGGCTGTCCTGATCGAGCGCTGGATCGGTCAAGACCGGACGGATCCTGTGACGAACGGCACGAGGAGCTACGGGCTGGTCGTTTGCCACGTGCGCAGGTTCTCGACGTGCTCCAGGGGCTCGGCTGCGTGGGCACAGTGGAGCGGGTCCTCACAGGAGGGGTTCCCCTCCATGGTGAACAGGTTGAAACGGCACGTATCGCAGAAGACGCTCAGCTCGTCGGGCAGGTAGGGGCAGTCGCCCAGCTGCACGAACGCTCGCCGTCGCCCGTCGCGAAGTCGAACCCGCATCCCGGACAATGACGGAACCCTTCCCATCTCGCCATCTCGATCGCCTCCGTACCATTGGACCCGTGGGGGCAGGCGGCGTGCAGGGCCGGAGAGCCCCATCCGGGGGGCCCTTGGACCCGGCAAGCAGATGCGTGGGAGCTAATCGCCCGCCAGTCATGGGGGCTCGAGCGTCCCTCGGCTCTTTCGAACCTCGGGTCAATCGGACATCAGCATCGGTCGCTGTTCCTGGATGAGTGCTTCCTTGCGCCCGGCCGCCCGAGCTAGGACGTGAACGACGTCGTCGCGCGCCAAGATCCCGATCGAGCGGCCGTCGCGATCAACGACAGGCAGGCGATCGATGTGCGACCTCGCCATCCTGACCACGGCTTCCACGAGCGGATCGTCGGGGGACGCTGTGACGGGATTCTCCGTCATCAGGTCCCGGACCTGCCACTCGGGCCACTCGCTCCGCCGGCGGAGGAAGGGCCCGGTTTCGCGCGCATACGGGTGCGGGGCCGCAAGGTCTGTCGTCGTCACGATGCCGACGACGCGGCCCTCCTCGAGTACGGGCGCCCCGCCTATGCCGTGTCGAGCTAGATATGCGAGAGCCTCGCTCGCGGGCATCTCGCGAGATACGAACACGATGGACTTCGTCATCGCGCCCCCGACGGTGCCGAGGACCTCTACCAGCTCAGATCGGACAGGCCGGGTCGTTGTACCAACGCTCATGACCGTCACCTCCGGGCTCAGGCTCGCAGGCAGGTGCGGAGCGCGGCAGAGTCGTTCGACCCGTGCGGAACCGGACCGTCGGCCCGGGTGATCCGATCCGAGCTGTCGACACGAGCCGGCCTGGCGGCTTCACGTAGGGCCGATACCTTGGCCCGACTGGGAGGGGACGTTCGACCCCTCCGCAGGGGGTGGCCGGGCGAGCGAAGCTGCCCTCATGGACCGATACACGAGGAACGTGCTGGTCGTGGAGGCCGATCCCGTCGAGCAGGAGCGCCTCTCGGCGGCGCTCGAGGGGGGCGGTTTCCGGGTCATGGAGTGTTCCGGGCCCACGGCGCCCGATTACAAGTGCGTAGGTGCCAGGTCGGGCAGGTGTCCTCTCGCCGTGGACGACTCCGTCGTCGTGCTCGACATGGATCGCGTCGGCAACGCCGGCGTCTCGGGCACGTCGGCGAGGAGTTGCTCGGCTTCTGAATCACCGGTGCGCTGGGATGAGCCGCTCCTCGGTCTCTCCGGTGGAGGGCGCGACGAACCGGACCCGGAGACACTGGCTGACGCGGTACCTACGGAGCGCACGCAGATCCTTGGCCGGGAAGTAGGCCGTGGCCGCCTCGATCGGGATGATCTCTGGGCGGTCGACCTCGTAGGAGCACCCCTCGTTGACGATGCTGGCGGAGCCATTGGCGAGCACGTTCCTGAGCCAGTCGGTGCGTGATCCGTACACGGTCGCGATCACGAACCCGTCCTCGGTAGCCACCGCCTCGACTGGGGTCTGGTAAGCGGTGCCCGACCTCCGGCCTGTATGCCTGATCACCGATGCCATCGCTCCCGGCTTGCCAGCCGATCGCATCTGATACGGGTTGCCGATGGCGCGAGCGAAGTGCCGGACGGCATCGAGCACCCATGGGGTCTTCGCCCGCATCCCCAGCCTGAAGACGATCAGGATGGTCAGGACGATGAGGACAAGGACACCGACGACGATCAGAATCGGATTCGACATCGTGACCTCCTCGGGTCATCTGTCCCCAGCTTCGGCCAGGCGTGGTGAGGTACCCAGGGCCGAACGGCCTTGCACCCAAGAGCCGACTGCCGAGGAATCGAGTCGCGCCGAACCCCTCCACGTCCTGATGCTCCCCGACCTCGAGCGCGCACCGACCGGATCGGAGAGTTCTGGGGCTTGCCCCACAGAGCCGGGCCCCTTCTCAGACCCACAGCCGTCGGTAGTCACCCTGAAGTAGGGCCACATTGCCCTCTGAATGGGCGAGGCGACGGCGCAGAGTGGTAGACGGGTCGCCCGGCGCGAAAGGAGGTCGCCATGGAGATCGCATTGTGGGTGGCCGCGGTGGTCGCGTGCTGTGCACTCTGCGCATGGGGCATCGCGACGGCGGTGCGCCGGTCGAGGGAGCGACACGCTCAGCCACTCAGGCACTAGGCGAGAATCCATCCTGAGGTGTGAAGGCGGATGCTCTCATTCAGGCTCTGTGTCGCGTTCTTCCTCTTTGTTGCGACGCTGATGTGGCTCCCGCCCACCCTCCACCTTGGGGTGACAGCCGCGATCGTCCTGCTCCTGCTGATCCTTCCGATTGCGCACAGGTGGTTCACGCACCGCGTGAGGTGACCGGCACCAAGTAGACACCCGTCGCGTGCTGAAAGGTGCTTGCCGGTCTCGGCTTGTTTCCCACCTTTGGGCGCTTCGGGAGCCCGCGTCGGACGGCCAGCCCGCGGCCGCCCTCAACGCTCCTTGTGCGTACACCGAGGCAGGGAAACCGCGGCCACCGCGAGCCCGGTCCATTCGGAGCAGCAGCAGAGACCCCGACCAGCCAACGGAGCAGAAGAAGCTGGCCGGGGTCCATCCGTTAGTTAGGCGACGAGCTCCCTGGGCGCAGCCCCGGTATGCATGCGACCGGTGCCCGGTGACTCACGCTGAGGCATCGACACGGGAGGCATCTCGTTCCCCCGTAGCGTCAACTGCCAGTGGAGAACGATGTGGGCGACGATCGGGGCGAGCACGTTCCCTGTGAGAAGGAACGCCAACGCCTGGATGCCGCAGCCCGCGAGAGCGCCAGCCAGCCTCTCCCTGGAAGCCCGGTGCCGGAACTCGCGGTATCCGAGGTGATGCACCGCGATCACGAACAGTGCGCCGACTACCGCGAGCGCTCCCGAGATGGCCTTCGCCCATCCCGTGTTCGTCCAGCCGAGCGCATCGGTGGCCTGCCAGACGGCGAGCACGGGCAAGGTGGCGAGCAGAATCGCCTCCGCGGTCCCGTAGACCACCCCTTCCCACAGGAACCGTCCGACGAGCGGAGCGCCCCAAGGATGAGGCCTTGCGGGCAGGCGTCGCACCAACGGCGTGAGGAGCGCGGCGGCCACGACACCCCCGAGGATGCCCCAGGCCCAGCCGTCGGTGACGAGGTCGGGCAGGGACGTACCAGACCAAGCGAGGTAGCCGCCCGCCAGCCCGAACGTCGTCAGCGCGAGGATCGCCACGTAGAGCGTTCGCGACACGTGTCCGAGGTCCGTCACGACCCACGTCACCAGGAATGCGACGACCGCAATGATCGCAAAGGCGGCGGCGGCTTCCTGCCAGCCGAATGAAGGATCAGCAACAGGCATTTGTCCCATCTCCTCTCCAGGGTCAGCATCCTTTCCGCGTGCTGCCCGTCTGAAGGGCACACGACCCCCAACGTCCAGGTCCATCAGCCGAGCTGCGTTGTGGGCCCGAGCACTCCATCTCGCCGCCGCCCCGGGAGTCCGCGCCGGACGGCCAGCCCGTGGTCCAAGGACCAACGGCCCGGGCGGCCGTCCTACGGACGCCAGGCTGACGGTTACCTGTCATGTGACCCTCCGGCCCAGGGGCGTTCGCCCCCCCAGAGAGGACAAATTCCCTGCCTACCCTGACCTGTCGGGAATGTCTATCGAGTGAGAGGGGCCGGCCAATGGATACGATGGTTCGCCACAACGGCTCGTCGGCAGCGACGATCACGCTGCCGGAACGAGAGCCCGCAAGGGCGCGGAACGTCTACGAGGTGGTCGCAGGAGCACTCCTGAGCATCACGGGCATCGGGATGATCCTCTCGATCATCACGAACGAAGCGCTGTACCCGGCGGCCCGGCACTACAGCACGTTCGCCAACACGATCAGCGATCTCGGCGGAACGGAGCCTCCGAGAAGCTACATGGTCCAGCCGAACAGGTTGATGTTCATCGTCACAATGGCCGTCGCTGGCGTCCTGGTCTTGACCGCCACGTATCTCTTGTGGCGCGTCATCGAGCGGCGACGCTTCGTCGTGGCGCTCGGCATCTTCGGTATCGGCATCGTTGGGATCGCCGTGTTCCCGGGCAACGTCGCGACCATCCACCCGCTGTTCTCGCTCCTGTGCTTCCTCGGCGGCTCGATCGCGGCCATCATGTCGCGCAAGATCCTGGACGTACCCATGCGTTACTTCGCGGTGGCGCTGGGGTCGATCGCGCTCGTTGCGACGGTGTTCGGCCTAGAGTCGCTCGCCGACTGGGGACCTCAAGCGACGATCGGCATCGGTGGAGTCGAGCGATGGATCGCCTACCCGGTCCTGCTGTGGCTCGTCCTGCTCGGCGCTGCCTTCATGACGAGGGACACGCAGCGAATCGACTGAAGCGATGTCGAAGGGGGGGTGGTACCCGCTTGACCCGGTGCTGCCCCCTCGCCAACCAACAAGACTTCACCGCGGCTCGCGGTGCCCGCTCGGGAGTTCAGGAAGTCGTTCAGGCCGATGCGTCCAACGACGTTCTTCGTGCCTGCGCTGCCCAACCCTCTCGATCCGCCCCTTCCGCTCCACGTACACGTCGTCGGGACCGTTCACCATGACCTCAGTCACGCTTGCAAATAACTTCACCCCGAGGCTGGCCCCTCTGAGACGTCTCAACTCAAGCTAGGCGTCGGGCTCTCACTCGCCGGGGCAGGGGTCGGCATCATCGGGGTTGCGATCGTGTTCGGCCTGACGACCGGCAGTGGTGCCCTCCACTGGAT
>Ga0207650_10000666_pt1 | contig 26991 bp, 21 predicted proteins | sample KBSS63metaG_FD_184325 | JGI IMG/M metagenome (GOLD analysis project Ga0207650, IMG submission 184325) | Switchgrass rhizosphere microbial communities from Kellogg Biological Station, Michigan, USA - KBS S6-3 metaG (SPAdes) (version 2) | ecosystem: Host-associated > Plants > Roots > Rhizosphere...
CTTTCGGTCTCCGCGAAGAACCGATGAGCCGGACGCAAACAGGCCATCGCCTTGGAAGCGCAGCGCGTCTGTTTCTTCGCTCACAACAACTTGAAGATCGGGAAATTCGACCTTTAGCTGATCTCTGAGCGTTTCCAAAATTCTCCGACGTTCGAGTGCAGACATTTGCAGGTACGTTTCAAGGGGATCAGCCTTCTTTAACTCCTCAATTTGTTTTTGAAGCTCGCTGATCACATCATGAAGTTTGGCAATCTGGCTTTTGAGATCGTCGTTGTCGCGCACCAGATTGTCGGTCTCGGAGACAAGGCTGGCAATTTTCACCTGCTGATCCGTAACGCTTTTGTTCAAAGCGTCGATCCGCAGGTCTCGCTCCTTCAGAAGAGCTGTCAGTCGGCCAATCTCCTGCAAGGCGGCGTCACGCTCTTCTATCGCCTGCACTAGATCTTTTCGCGGGACGTTGTCCTGTTCGCTGTATTGGCTCGCGAAGAATGCCAGCAGCAGCATAATAATAAAAAGAAAACTGACGGTCATGTCGGTCATCGACACGAACGCACTCTCTTCTTCTTCTTCTCTGTGTCTTATGCGAAAGCCGCCGCGCATTACGTTCTCCGAGATTGCGGTGCGAACTGCTCTGCCTGGTCGACAATTTCACGCATGGTGTCGAGCGCCGGGTTTAGGCGATCCTGCATTTCGCGAACGTGGCCGAACATTCCTTCGACCGCTTTTGCGACTTGATCTGTATAGGTTTCGAACGCCTTACCCAGTTTCGCATCTATATCGTCGAGGCGATCGCCTTGACCCCTCATTCGTTCCAGCATCACCGTTACGCCACTGAGAGCGCTCTCGATGGCACGAGCTTCCTGCCCGAGTACCTGTTGCGCTGTCGCGAGAGTCGCTGCAGCCGATTCAGCCGTTGTCTCCGCAGAGCGAGAAACCACGCTTGCGGCATGTTGGGTGCTGTCGGTGAGCTGCCGTATGGACGCCTCGATCCGCTCCGTGATGGCCCTAATCGGCGTGGCCGCTGTCGTGAGTTCGTTTGACGCCCCTCGGAACGCACCTGCCGCCTGGGTCGAGGCTTCTGCACCGGATCGCACGCCTTCAGCCATGCGCCGCATATCCGCGGTGCCTTGGCTCAACTGGGACACCATTTCCTCGAGCTTCGTCGCAATAACACTCATGGGAGACATCAGGTCTTCGCCGGCTTTTTGGGCAAGGTCCTGAGCGAGTCTTGCGATCTCCGCACTTGTTTTGCCGAAGGCATCGGCAACGCCCTGGCCCGCGACTCCGATTGATCCGCTCGCATCGATGCTTGCTGCTTGCATTCGTGCTTGTGCAGCCTCCGAGCCGGTCTTGGCTGCCGCCTCCATTTCGTCGCGGAAGCCCACAGCTGCAAGGCGCATATCGTTCGCCGCGGCGGCCATAGCACGTGCGCCTTCACCAGTGTTATCTCGAATGCCCTCCAGCGTCTGATTCATGACGCCAAGCAGCTTTTCCGCGCCTTGCGTAAATGCGCCACCTGCTGTTTCCGCGGTGCTCGACATCGAGGCCCGCAAGTCCTCGACGGCTTGGGCAACACGCGCGGTAACTCCCTCCATTTCGGAACCCATACGCCCAGAGCTTTGGTCCATTCTTTCTGCAAGTTGGCCTATTTTCGCGCCTGCCTCTGACAAACGCTGGCTGGCCTCAGACAGGGCTAGTCCGACGGTATCGGTCAGTTGTCCGGAAAGTCCCGTGACGATGTCCCCGACGCCTTCAGCGCCAAGCTTCCCGACTTTATCCATGATGGGGGCCATTGCTCCGCTGATCGAGGCCGAGATGGCGGCGGGCAGCTCTTCTCGCAAAGGCCGGCCTAATTCCGCAACCAGTTCCATGCCAATCAGGCGAAAATGTTCACGCTGCTCTCGGGTAGCACGCAACTGCTCAGCAGCAAGAGCTTCGAGGCTGATATAGGTTAGTCTTCCCTCGATGACCGAGCACAGACTGTGAAGTGATCTTTCCAGTTGGCCGAAGTACGCCCGGAAGAAAATTGTGAAGACAATCGAACAAAATAGTCCCGTCAGCGACATGATGAACTTGGCGGATGCGATTTTCAAAAGCGTCTGCATAGTTCCGCTGTTGATGGTGCCGCCTTGTGACATTGTGTTGAGCGCAGAAATCAAGCCCAGGAAGGTTAGAAAGAGCCCTACGGTCACGAACAAGCCTGGAACGATTCGCCAGAAGCCCGGTGAAAACCCCAAATCTTCGACGTTGAGAAACGTCGAAGGCCTGACAGCGTTTCGCAACACGATGGTGCCATCTTCTTCGTAAAGCACGAAGGTTTCACGGTACTCGCTCCAGGCCTCGGCAAGGTGCCACCGCACTGACATCTTGGCCGCGCTTTGAATCTTCGCAGTCAGCTGATCGATATCGCGGCTGAATTCGGCACCGGTCGGACTTTCTGCGATGAGCATCCTCAACCACCGAGCGGCCGATCGCTGCCTGCTAACCCGCAGCCAAAATGCAATCATAGCGGCAATTAGCAACAATACGAGTACGAAGGCGACGAAGCCGGGTGCTGCTTCGTTGATCAAAAGACCTGCAGCTTTCAGAACGGCATCGTGGACAAAAAGTCCGATAAAAGTAATCGCTTCCAAGATATTCCCCCACGGAGTAGCTAAGGATCACTTATGATCATTCTCCGCGATCTGTCTTTAGGCGATTGTAATTTATCGATATTTTCCAAGCAAAAATGCAACTTGTGTTGCATGCACACTCGCAGCTTGCTTGAAGTCAAGGCGAGCCATGGGCAGGCTGACGCTATGTCGCTACGGGCAGAAGCGGGAAACTCGATTTGGAACATCACCGATCTTCGTAGGCGGGGGCGCGGCGAGACCACAATGGTGGAAATAATTTCCGCTTGCTCTATCGAATAGCCGTCAAACCAACTTTCGTTGGGTAAAGTCTTCCAAGAACTCCGATCCCGGCTCCGTGGCCGAGATGAACAGGAAATCTCTCGCACGCGTCGCTGCCACATAGAGCAGCTGCCGCTCGGTCGCGACGACCTCGTCAAGCTCGAACTCGTCAGCAACATCTGAAATGCGCGATGCCAGCGGCAAAACGCCCTCGTCGCAGGCGACAACAAGAACGGCACGAAACTCTAATCCCTTCGCAAGGTGCATCGTACCAATCAGGACGGCTTCGCCTGGTATACGCGCCTTAGGCGACGGCGTAGTCTTGAGCCCAGCGAGTTCCGCAATCCTAGAGGCTCGTTCGAGCTGGTCGTTCGAGCGACAGAAAATCGCGATATCTTCAACGCGAACGTTCTGTTCGATCAGCGCCAAGAGAAACGTGACTGCGGCGTCAACCTCGGCCGCTTCGTTTTGAGCAATGACAATGGTTGGCTCCGCACCGTCAAACACCGAAACTGTGCCCTTTCGATCGTCCGCTTCACCATCCGCATCTCGCGCATTTTCTGGCAACAGTTGATCCGCCATTTTGCGTATCTGATGCGACGTGCGATAATTGACTTTGAGGGTGAACGATCGCCCGCGGACATCCACACCAAGCCCTCGCCAAGAGAAGGGTTGCTGAAAGATGCGCTGCCCAATGTCTCCTGCAAAGAACAACGCGTCCGGTCGCTTCGGAACTATTGCACTCAAGAAGCGAAGCTCAGCCACTCCTAAATCCTGGGCTTCATCGACGACGATATGGCTATACGGCTTGTCATCACGATCTCGAAAGTGCGCCGTAACGGCAGTGAAGAGGTCGGCCGCTGTCAATAACGCCTTTGATCGTAGCTGCGCTCTCACCTCAGCGAAGACAGCCCATAGTTCGTCGCGTTGTTTCAATCCGAGCCGGTTTTTGCGGCCCATCCGAGGAACGGATGCGTATGCCGCTTCGCTATCGATTTGCCAGGCATCGATCACGTGTTCCCATTCTGAATTCAAGAACTGGGACGCGTATCTCGTCAGTCCAGTTTTTGCCGCGGCGTCTTTAATCAAACCACGAAGCTTAGCCCTCCCAACGAGGTAGGGTTTCCGGCCCGTTACAAGCATATAAAGCTCAACGGCTGCCTGCTCGAATGATGAGATTGTTGTTCGCTCCGAAAGCGACGGCGCGTCAGCGATGAGAACAGCGAGCTTATCCTTGAGCGAGTCTGCCAGCGGCTCCGAAAAGGTCGTCAGCAGCACCTTCGCCGCGGCTTCCTTCCTCAAGGTAAGGGCCACCCGATGCAGCGCCACGACAGTCTTTCCCGTTCCAGCCGAGCCGACGACCCGTACCGGTCCGGAGAAATCCTTCTCGACCAGCGCTCGCTGGGACGGGTGAAGAAACACAGCCCATTTTTCAAAGGGCTGATCAAGGGCTGCTGCAAGCTCCTCATGCCCCTCAAGGACACGGAAGCGCCTTTGTGCGTCAGGATGCGTGACTGGGGCCGTGTCGACGGGCGCTGGCTTTATCAGAAGGCCGGTTACGGCAAATTCCAAAAGCGCTTCTGATGCTTCCTGAGGTAGATGGTTGGCGAGCGTGAAAAACTTGTCTTCGGTCGCAGCCAGAACATCCGCGATCCAGTCCTGTGGAACACCGATGGAAAGCGCGTCTTCCGTTGTTAGCTTTGAGAACAGCGGATGGTTTGAAACATTGGCGGGAGGCACTTTAGCAAACGGTGGCTGAGCCTGCTTTTGCGCATCTGACCGGAGCAGAATTTCCTCGATGCGTTCTCGCACCTCCACAATCTGCAGCGCTCCCGTGCGAGGATGCGCCTCGATCCGCCGTCGCTCCGCCCATTTATACGCATCGTCATGATGGTCCACATAGGCGAGCATGACGCTGTCGCCTGTTTTGTGGACGATGATGCGGATATCGCGGTTGACGCGGACCGACCAGAAATTCGGGTCCTTGGAAGTGTCCACCCGGTGCATCTGCAAAGCCGGACGGTCAGGATCGGTCTGCAGATCGAACGCCGTCAGTTTAACCTGTTTCTGCTCGTCATTGGTGAGCTTGGCGAGAGAGGCGGTGAAGCTGTCGGCGAGGATGGTGGTCATATCAGCCCCGCAATGTCACATACTGCGACAGTTTCATGCCTTTGCGAATTTCGGTTGCATAGGAAGCCCTCATACCCGCTCTCTCCAAGATTCCGGCAAGCGAGAGACCTGCAAGCTCTTCCGCGTACCTGATGCCAAACAGATGAATAGCCGTTACCTGTCCACGTCGTTCGATGGCTTCATTGTAAGCCTGCAGCAGGAATTGTGCTGCTTGTTCTTCATTCATAAAATTACCCCTGACGGTGGTTAACGCTGAAGCTACGAAATTGTAAATTGGCCCTGAAAGTCAGGCTAGCTCGTCGATTTTTTCGTGGCGTTCCTCATAAGCGGCTGCCAGTAGATTTTTGACGCCGCCGCCGCGTTTGCGTGTGAAAATTCCGAAACCGAGATTTGCAATGAGGCCGGGAGCGGTTTCTAGCAGTTCACGCGCCGCTCTGTTAATTCGGATTGTCTCGCTGCTATCATCGTCAAGTACCAACTCGTTGAAAAACAGCAGATCGAGTGCGCTGGATTTGATCCAGCTTACCTCTTCGCTATAGCCAGCAATCCAGTTGATCCCGACATCTTCAGTGAGGATGAATTCCGCCAGCTTATCGGTCCCGAACAGGCATGATCCGAGGTAGATGCCCTTCAGGCTTGAACCTTGCTCCGTATTGATTTTCTTTAAAAGGTTTCTGAGTTCGGCGCGGCTTAACCGCTCATCATTCAACAGGTGCAATCCGTTTTCATCGCCATGCATAGCGAGATAAAGGTATTTGCACTTCTTGTATCTCCCGAGCCGCGGGATGATTTCTTTCAATGCAGCTTCGCTATTCGCCATCTCATAGTGATAGCTGTGCGGGTTTTCGCAGTGAATGTCAGCGACCAAGTCGAACAGCCCTCGGACCGAAGTGTTTCGTCCTTGCCACCAGGTGCTTTCCACTACAGCGATTTTCGTATGTATTTTTGTAGACATGCCCCCTCCTTTACAAGGGGCCAATCAAACAGGTAGAAGTTAAAAAACAATGCTGGGTTGAAGAGAGATTCTTTCGACGAGTGGTAGCTTTCTTCTCCCAGTCTGTTCATCTTGACTTGAGGGCTCATCCTAAACCCCGAACACTTTCAGCACTTCATCGCCAAAGTGATTGATCACCTTCACCGCGATCCGTCCCGTGCTCGGCCGCGGGAACGGCCGTGACGTGTCCTTGTACAGCGTCTCCCAGGCATCCGGATCAATCTCGGCTTTCAGCGCCGTCTTCAGCGATTTGTAGGGGTCGTTTGCGCCGAGGAAGTAGGCGTGGCGGACGAAGAAGCTTTCCTCGTCGTAGTCGGTGTCGATGAACCAGGCGGCGATGCCTTTCACGTCGTCGGAGCGGATTTCCCCCGTGGAGGGGTCGAAGACGTCGACGCCGTGGACCTTGACCTTGATCTCGCCGCCGGGGGCGTCGAGAATTTCCACATCAGGTTCGCCGAAGACGACGAAGAGGTTGCCCTTGCCGGTGTTCTTCAGGTCCTCGGCCATGTGCAGGTCGGGGTTCATCCGCGCCTTGAGGATGGCGAGCGGGCCGAGGCGGTTGAGGTCGGTCGCCTGGGCGTCGAAATTGAAGGCGCAGGCGATCAGCACGTCGAAACGGGCATCCGAGGCTTCGCGTGCGGCAGCCGTGATCTGGCTGCGGGTCAGCGTGCCGAATTCCGGGCCGATCAGGATCGCCGCCCGTTTTTCCACCGCGCCGCCATCGGCATAACGGCCTTCGGCGGCAATGTAATTGCCGGGCCAGGGGGTGATGGCGCTGAAATGGATGGTGTCGCGTTTTTCCAGCTGATGAACGCCGGCGGTGCGAAGATGCGAAAGCACCATCTCGCCGAAATCCGCCTCCGGCATGTTTGATGGCGTCGAGGCGCGTGTGGTGATCGCGCCGGAGGCCGCTAGCTCTGCGCCCAGCGTATCCTCTCGGGCGGCGACGACGCGATGCGGCGACAGGCTCTCGACGGTGAAGGGGCCGGCGACGCGCACCTTCGTCTTGTCCTCATAAGGGCGGTCATAGAGCAGTTCGACATCGGCGGCGCGGGCAATCGAGGCGTCGATCTCCTTCTGGCGGGCTATGCGGCCTTCCCACCATTTTTCCAGCAACTTCGCAGCTTCAGCCCATTCCTCACCCCAAGGATCAGCCGGGCGTTCGGGAAGCGTATCTAAGGTGTAATCCCAGTCCCATTCCTTGTTCATCCGGTTTACCGCGGCATGACGCTCACTGAGCGGTCGCGTGGTATCCTTTGAGATCGCTAGCTGTTTGGCCCACTTTTCTTCCCACTCATCCTCGGGATATCGCGGAATCTCCCACTCTTCCCATTCCATTTCAGCCGCTTTGTTTAGTTTCTGACGCAGCGGCTCCAGCACCGCCTGCCACTTCTCCCAAATGACATCGATCTCGGCATTGTTGGCGATGCTTTTCAGCGTGATGTGCGGCGCGCGCTCATAGACAAAGCCATGGCGAATGTCGCCGGTCACGGCATTGTCGGCGAGGATTTTTCCGGAAATGTCCTGTTCCTTGGCGAGGCCTTCACGGCTGTCGGCCAACAGATAGTAGGGATAACGGGCACTCATTAGACGAGTGCGAGCCAATGCGAGTGCCACTCGGGAGGTGTCGATGGTGATCCACCGACGGCCCCATTGCTCGGCGGCGTAAGCGGTCGTGCCTGAGCCGCAGGTAGGATCGAGAACAAGATCGCCAGGATCGGTGGACATCAAAATGCAGCGAGAAATCACCTTTTCTACGGTCTGAACGACATAATATCTGTCGTCACCGAAACCGCCGGTACGTGTGTCATCCCAGACATTGTTGCGAGGCCTAACGGGGAAATCGTCAAAGTATCTCAGAAATGTCAGAGAGTTGCCGACTTTAAGCAAGCGATCGGTCTTCGCGAGTTGGTCAAGCCCACGTCGGTTAGTTTTGAAAGTGCCAGCCCCGGGAGTGAATTTTTGCCCTTGGAAGTCGTAGCCTCTGACATCCGCACCTTGCGCGACACGAGCACTCGTCAATGGATTCGGACGGTATATTTTTGAACCGACTGGGAGCGCGATCTTCCGCAGGAACTCGTCCCTGGACATGGGCCGACGGATACCATCAGGTAATTCTACAAACCGCAAATTCACCTCGTCTTCGGGAGTTCTCTGCTCCAGAGACTGCCGATATTTAACGAGTTCGCGGTTTCGTGCATACCAGAGTATGAAGTCGCATGAGTTATCGAGCAGCCCGCTGCCGGTTCCTGTCGTCTTTAGAAACACAATTTCGGATACTAGGTTTTCAGCCCCAAACACCTCGTCCATCACAGCGCGGACACGATGTACATTCTCATCGCCGATCTGCACAAAGATCGAGCCGCTTTCGGTCAAGAGTTCCCGCGCCACCATCAGCCGGTCGCGCAGATAGGTGAGATAGGAGTGGATGCCGTCCTTCCAGGTGTCGCGAAAGGCCTTCACCTGTTCCGGCTCGCGGGAGACATCCTCCTTTTTACCGTCTTTCACATCCCGGCTCATGGTCGAGACCTGCCAGTTCGAATTGAACTTGATGCCATAGGGCGGGTCGAAATAGATGCACTGCACCTTGCCGCGCATCTCCTCGCGCTCGGCAAGGCTCGCCATTACCTGCAGGCTGTCGCCGAGGATCATGCGGTTCTGCCAGTGCTTGGTGTGCTGGTAGAATTCGGCCCGCGCCTCCGGATCGGCAATGCCATTGAAATCGGCAAACAGATCCGGCGCATCGGTGCTTTGCTGGCGGGTGCTGGTGGTGCGGCGCTTCAGGTCGTCGATGATGGCCTTCGGATGCACCTTCTCCTGGATATAGAGCGGCGGCGCATTGACCACGAGGTCGGACCAATCCTGCCGGTCTTTGCCGCGCCAGACAAGCTGGGCATCGCCGATCTCGATCTCGCCGGTTTCGGCAAGCTTGCGCATCTGCGCCGGCGTGATCTTGATCTTCGCACCGTTCCAGATGATCTGCGGATCGCGGTCCATATCCCTGTCGCGCACCTCGCCTTCAGCCAGCGGCCGATCCCGCGGCACCCGCATCTCGCGCGCGGCCTCGCCCAGCATTTCCTCCTGCTGCTCGTAAAGCGACGCCATCTCGGCCGTCGGATTGTTGAGCCGCACCGCCTTGTCATGGGTGAGGGTGGAGACGTCTTTTTCGCGCGGGGTCTTGGCCATCTACTTCTTCTCTATCCAGTGGGTACGGTCAGCTCTCGGCAGCATCGTTGAATCGATGCTTATTGAGCTGGCTGCAGGACGCGTTCTTCTATGACGACGTCGTCGTCATCAACAGCCGCATTCTCCGGCAGCTCCGAGTCGGCTGCCACGAGCTTCGACATCGCCTTGCCGGCAAGAGCGGCAAGCTTCGCCCGTCGATCTTCATAGAAACCCTCGAAATCGTCTGCGCGCATCAATGCCGGATCGATAAGATGGGTGCGGAGAATGGCGTCCAGTGCCTCCGGCGCAATGTTGTGCTCCTGCTCGATTCGTTTGAGGTAAACTGATGGTGCATCACCGCGAACGATGTAGCGGTTCGTCACATCGGATAGCGGGGTCTTGTTGATAATCGAATCCATCCGCCCGCGATCCTTCTGCTGGTCCTTGCACCAGGCCTGCGGAAAAATGTGGTGGACGTCGACATTGCTCTGCCACAGCGTCATGACACTGAACGGCTTGCCGCTGACGAAATCCTCGCAGCCTTGGCGCATGAGAAGGGCATGAAACCCTTTATATGCAGCTGACTGCCGTCTACGCATGTAATACAACCGATCGATCGAGAAGTTGGCCTCTTCGCTGGACTGTGGCCCGCTTTCTTTGAGGTCCAGTGCCCAATCAATCATCTCTGGGACGTCGCGCGCGATTTTCGACTCGACGGCGCTGCCGTAGACTTCCCCAATAACGCCGCGCCAAAACCATGTATCGAGCTTGGCCTGCACAGACGCATTGTGAGCCTTATCCCCAAGAACCGCGAAGACGCACGCAAGGATCGTAAGCTGCGAGGGATATGGAAGATCATAGCCGAAGAGAATATTCTGCCGTGTCAGGAACTGAGCGGCCTCGCGAAAACCGGCTTCGAGTCTATCGGCATGCTTTTTGTAAGCAGCCAGAGGTAAAGCCAGAAGTTGGTCGCGATTGCAGCTGACCTGGGATGTCAGCCCCTCCTTTTCGCGCTGCGCTTTACGTTCCATTGTGTGCAATACAGTGCAGGCCTGAAGGAAATCCGTGCTGGCAATCTTGGAGAAGACGCCCCACTCCGGCGTGTTCTTTTGCATTCGAGTAAGGCGTCCAGCGGTATCCTTGGTGCCCCGCCAGTCGGCTCGCAGGTCAAAACCTTCTGCTGTTCCCGCGAATATTGCCGTGAGCAGTTCGAATGCATCCAATTTGACGCCACCGACATTAACTTTCTCGAATATTGTGCAGACAGCGTTTCGGCCGTTGGCTTTCGAAAGCTTGATAATTGGCATCTCATATCGAGTGATTTTTTCGACAATCTTCTGATCGAAGTCCTTCCGGATTTTGTAAACGTCAGTGCCTTTTTCTTCCCAAAAGTCCTGAAAAGCATAGAGCCAGTCTCCGGCATCGAACATCTTGTCGAGAGGAAACATGAACTGCTCGAATTCAAGTTCTGTGGTCGAAAAGTCTTTTTCGGTTTCGCGACCGAAGGCCTTCCAAATCTTTCTGTCTGCCCCGGCAACGATGATCGCGTCTTCGTAATCTGCGTCGGGTATCAACGCCTTACGCATGTCCATGTAGAAGAGGCGAGGATTGACGTTCCCTTTGGCGTCTTTAACCTTTGCCGGAGTGGTCGAGAATAAGGACTGGAACAGAGACGTCATGCGTTGTTGGCCATCAAGTAACAAGAGATCGGGTTCAACGCCGGCCAGGGACGTGCCTTCGACGCCTCTTGGCTTGAAATCGACCTCGCCACCACGTTCCAATATCAAAAGTGCGCCGACTGGGTAGCCTTTGGAAATGCTTGCGAGCAAACTAACAACCGCTTCCTCCGTCCAAACGTAGTCTCGCTGAAACTCCGGCAACTGGATGCGGCCATCGCGAACCTGCTCCAGCAGTGTCTTCAGGCTCTGCTTCGTGCTGTCAAACATTCTCTTTCCTCTCGCTGAACTCCTCGATCAGCTTTCCGTATTCATCTTCCATCGCAAAGGCGTCACGGAACTCGGCAAACGCCCAGCGGCCGTAGGTCTTCAGGTTGTTGACCCCCGGAACCCAAAAGTTTGCCATGGTTTCCGCTTTGATCTGGGCGTCGAAGCCGCGAAACCCTTTTATCTCCACTATCAGGTTAAGTGGGTCGTCTTCCCCGTTGCCATCATCTACCTGGATGATGAAATCAGGGAGATAGCGGCGTGTTACGCTGCCGAGCCGGTAGGGGACCTCGAAACTCAGTGCCTGATTTTTCACATAGGAAATCGTTGCCGGATGGGCTTCAACGACGCGGGCGAACTCCGCTTCCCAATCGCTGTCGCAGACCACGTAATTCACATGGGAAAGAGTGGTGCGCCAGAGGTTCTGCTTGGTTGTGATGAAGGAGACGAAGTCCGTATAGCCATGAGGGTTGTAAGGATCGAGCATCGCCTTCACCACGCCCGTGCCGTCCTCGCCGGCACTGCGTACGATCGCCTGGTAGATCAATTCGCAGGCTTTTTCCGCTAGTTCCGCATAGGTCAGCATACCGGCCTTGGTGCCTCCGGTGAGACGGAGGTACTGGTTGACCCAGCGTCGGGTGATCGGCTGCAACTGATTGTAGAGGTAATAGGGGACGTCTTGGTCGGCTTCGCGGAAGTACAGCTCTATCAGCTTCTTCGTCAGGTGGATTGCTACTGTGTTCGGTCGCATGTCATTCAGCGCATCGGGCGAGATATCATGACCTTCGCCGACAAGACCCTCCAGGCGCACCCGGCACGGGCCGACCAGCTCCGGCGTCAGCGTAAGGACCGAGTCGTCGCTGAATGTTGCCGAGAAATTTTCAGAGGGTAGCTCGGTGCGATAGCCAGCCACGCGCGGGAAGCGGATGGATAGGTTCGCGCGCTCCTTCAGCGCATGGACACGCGTCGTCGGTTTCGGTGGATGGCGGACAACCTCTTGCGGTTCCGTGGCGAAATCGAAGGGAATGCCAAGAATGTCGGCATATTCGGTATTGAACAGACCTTTGTCGTTCAGCTCATAGGATTGACGGCGTAGGCCGCGGCCGATCACCTGTTCGCAGAGAAGCTGCGTGCCGAAGGCACGCACACCGAGAATGTGGGTAACGGTGTTGGCATCCCAGCCTTCTGTCAGCATCGACACGGATACAACACAACGGATTTGTCCGCCGAGGCGATCCTTCTGACCGACAGTGTTCATCACCTCGCGCAACAGCTCGGATTCCGAAATGGTCGCCGCGTCTGCTGCGCCATCCCGCTCGGCTTTCTCGCGCTTGAATTGTTCAATTTCGACCTTGGCCATCTCGCGGAACGCCGGGTCAAGTGCCTCGCCGGACTCGAGCTGCTGACTGTCGATTAGCAAAGTGTTCATACGGGGCAGGCGGTTCCCATACTGGTCGAAGTTGCTGAACAGTTTGAGATGGCCGTGATGCTTGGTCGCCATCTCGTCCTGTTCGGCTCTTTCCCAGCCCGACACCCACTCATAGACAAGCTTGGAACTGGCGGTGTTGTTGCAAACTACGATGAAGACCGGCGGAACGGCCCATCCAGCTTTTTCCCAGGCCTCATATTCCTTCTGGTAATGCGAATAGAGGGAGTAGAGCGCGGTCTGCAACTGCGCCGGCATCTTGAGCGGGTCCAACTCGCCGGATTTCCCGGCTCCCTTCTTTGGCATGTCCTTTCCGATATGGTCCCACAGGTTGCGGTAGACCGGCATGGCGGAATTCACCGAGTTGTCGGACACCGGTACGCGCGGCAGCTTGACGATCCCGCATTCGATGGCGTCGACCAGCGAAAAATCCGAGACTACCCAGGGGAACAACGTGCCCTCGTCGTAACCCGAGCCGCGCAGGAAGAAGGGGGTCGCTGAGAGATCATAGACTGAACGCAGGTTGACCTTGCGCTTCAGCGCTTCGATGCCGGAAATCCACAGGCGTGCTGCCTCGTTGTTTTCCTTGGCCTCTTCCTTTTCCTGACCCTTCAGGTCTTCCGCTTCGTGGGTATCGGGCCGTTCGCGATAGCAATGGTGGGCCTCGTCGTTGATAACGACGATGTTCTTCAACTGGAGGAGATCGCCGCAGGCACGCTGCAGCATGGCCCCTTCCGTTTCCAGCTCCTCGATCTCCTCGTTCTTCCAGCCCTTCATCAGGCGCAAACCGACGGCATTCAGCTCATGCGCCTTGCGTCGTTGGAAGACATGGTAGTTGACGATCTCGATCTTCGCCTTGTTTAGGTCAGGCATCATGTCCTGCGGCACCAGTTCGCGGGTGCGGTAGTAGCTGTTGGTATCTGACGGTTTCAGGACGCGTAGTCGATCCTTGATGGTGATGCCGGGCGCGACAATCAGAAAACCGCGCGAAAAGAGGCTGGAGTTCGGCTGGCGTGCTGCGTTGACCGACTGCCAGGCGATCAACATGGCCATGACGGTAGTCTTGCCCGCGCCCGTCGCAAGCTTCAGTGCGATGCGGAAAAGATCGGGATTGGCGTCCTGGTTTGCCCCTTCGAGGTGTTTGAAAATCGGCGCATATTGTTTTCGGTTGCGGGCCACCTCGGCCAGCCAGATCGCCGTTTCCACGGCTTCGACCTGGCAGTAGAATGGCCTGGCACCAGAGAAGTCGTCGCTGCGCCAGTGCTGAAGCAACCGCTGCGTCGTCGGAGTGACACCCCAGTCATTCGGGTTGGGCAAGTTGCGCCAAGCCGCTATATGGGTGCGGATTTCATTTATGATCGGCGTGGGATTGTAACGGCTTCCACCTTCACCGGCCTGATCGAGATCGAGAGACGCTTGCTTTCGGACCTCCGTCTTCGTTCTTCGGCTCTTCGGAACAGGTGCAATGTACTTCGACCGACGCCGACCTTCTATTGGCGGGTGATCGAGGGGTTCACCGCCTTCTGATAGCGCGTGATGCCGGGTCGGAACCTCATATGGCGAATTGAGAATCGGTTCGGCATAAAAAGGTTTGGTCATTCAATCGCCCTCAGAATCAGCGACTGCATTGAATAGCGCCTACTGTAATAATGCAACTTAGGATCGACAGTTTATCAGGTGTGGGTTTGTTTATGAACATAGCCGCTTGGCCGCGCGCGGGGCGCGACTATCCGTGATGAGGTTCAGTTCTTTCCTTCGGGCTGCGGAGGCCATTGGCTCTATCCTCACCAAGATAGCTGATCGCACTTAATTATCGTGTTTTTCAAAATTCTGGTGCAAGACCTGATGCTTTTCTTTTGGCATACGATTATCGGCATGTGGACGTTTATAGCGAGCAGAGCAGAAATTATTTCCGCTTTCAACGCACAACTTTTTCGAGTGCGATCCAGAAGCAAGGCGGACTTTTGTCGCCTTGTCATTAGGAGTCCGTTTGAGCCGAGGGTATCCACGACTTGGCGCATTAGAGGCGTATCAAAGGATGGGGTTGCTCACCGGCAACGAATGCATGCTTCAGTCGACGTGGAATTATCGCCACCTTGGTCAAGATTCCTCTGCGATGCAGGTTATTCGTTTTGCCTAATACGCCCAATATTTCCCGGACTGTTGTTCAGGAATGTAGTACACGACTGTCGTACACGTGAATTAGGCAATCAGGACAGAATAGTCTTCTCAAAGGCTTGAAAAGAGGCCAAATCCTTAGCTGGGAATCCAGGCGCCCCAGCCAATATTTGTCATCATCGCGACGTCCGCACATTTCCGTCAACACCTCTCATCGCCTTTCTCCGCCGCTTGTGCCGGGATCGCCTCTCGTGGCATGAGGGGGTCCTTCTGAGGAGCCTGGTGTATGATGAAATTTCCAATGTCGGGGTGGTGGCAAAAAGCGGGGATGGTCTTTGCCTTCCTTTCCACCTCGGTGCCCGCTGGCGCGACGCCCGTGCTCGTGGTCGATACGGCCACGCGCCAGGTTCTCTATCAGGAGGATGCGGGCGTGCCGTGGTATCCGGCTTCGACGACGAAGCTGATGACGGCGCTCGTGGTTTTCGAAGCGCTTCGCTCCGGTGAAGTCACGCTTTCGACGCCCGTGACGATGACGCGCAATGCGACGAAGCAGGCCTTTCTCGAATCCGGCCTCACCTACGGCAGGACGATGACGCTGGAAGATGCGCTGTTTGCGGCGATCACCGCCTCGGCCAATGATGTCGCCGTTGCGCTGGCGGAGGCCGTTGCGCCGAATGAAGCGTCCTTCGTCGAGCGGATGAACAAGGAAGCCGTGCGCCTCGGCATGACAAGCACCCACTTTTCCAGTCCGAACGGGCTCTTCGACCGCAACAACTATACGACAGCGCGCGACCTAGCGATCCTCGGAATGGAAGTCGAGAAGCTGTTTCCCGAGTATCGCCGCTTCTTTGCGGCAACGGCTGTCGTCATCGACGGCAAGGAGATCAAGTCGAACAACGCGCTGCTGATCAGTTTCAGCGGCACGATCGGCATGAAGACCGGTTTCCTCTGCGCATCCGGCCGAAATTACGTGGGCCTTGCCACCCGAAACGGCCGAAGCGTCATGGTTGTTCTTATGGGAGCGACGACGGAGCGGGAGCGCAACGAGCGCTCCGCGCAATATCTGACCCAGGCATTCGAGGGGCGCTTCGCAGGCTCGGGTCCCGTCGACGGTGTGCAGAATCGCCGGGATGTCGCGCCCGAGGACATGCGCATCCGCCTCTGCACCCCGAAAGGCGCCGCCTATGAGGCAAGCCGCGATGCGCTCTATCCGATGGGCCTGCCTGGCCACGAAAGCTACCTGACGGACCATCTCCCCGAACAGGCTCGCGAAGTCCGGACCTGGCCGGGTGCCGACACGGCCGATGTTCCCAAGCCCAGTCAGCGCCGTTCATAGGAGCAGCGCTGTCTTCGGAGGGGCATCAGGGCCGGTGGCTGATCGGGCGAACGCCTCAACCGGATGATTCGGCCCTTTTAAACGGCAGCGTCATTCCGACGGCTTCTGAACCGCATAGCGCAGATGGACCGCGCCGTGGCCCAGGGGCTCGCAGGAGATCAGCGACAGCTCGGCCTTGCCCGCCAGCCCTTCGTCGCCGAACTCGATGATCCTGTCGCTGTCGCGCTTGCCTTCCAGCGCCGGCGCGACGACGAAGCTGAGTTCGTCCATCAGGCCGGCCGCCATCAGCCTGCCGTTGACGTTGGCCCCCCCCTCGAGAAGGATCGTGTCGATGGACAACTCTCGCCCCAGAAGGTCGAGCATCGCGCCGATATCCATCTCGCTCGTTTGCGAAACCACGTAGGACACGCCGTCGGCCGCCAGTTCGGCCAGATGGATGTCGGGGACGTCTGATCCAACCAGCACCACGACATGGTCGCCATAGAGCGCGTCGCCGGAAAAATGCAGCTTGGCCGAAGGGTCGAGCGCGATGGCGAAGCTCGCCGCATCAGGCTTGGCAAAATGGTGCGGCCGCCTGACGTCGAAGGGCCCGGAAGGCGGGTGCGCCTCAGCCTTGGAGATTTCGGCCATCGTCACCCGGCCGACCATCCATGCCTTGCCATTATGCGACTTGTGGACCTGCTCGTAGAGCGCCGACCAGTCGGCGCGGCTGCCATCCGGGCTCTTGGTCCAACGGCTCGGATGCAGGCTACCATCCGGCGATGTCATCATCAGGCAGATTACGCGCGGTCTCATCGGGCTCGATCCTCTTCGTTGTCTTCGTCAGGAGGCCATATAGGCGGCGCCGGCGCCGCGCAAAGGCTCGAGCGGGACACTTCCTCCTCACCACTGCGCGACGCGCGGAGTGCGCCAATAGCCGAACAAGGGACGGCTGCCGTATCGAGCGCTCCCCTGGCACGACGCGATCTCGCAAGCCTCCATCTGCAACAAATCCTGACGATTCGCCCGCGAATGGCCTTAGTCCGACAAAATCGCTGCCGCAATCCTGGCGCTCAATGGCACCGAAGCAGCGAACAAGGAGGTTCTGATGAGCCCGCAGTCGGAGACTTGGTACAGGACCGGAAGCGACATGATCGCAAGGGCCGCATTTTCGATCGTCATGTGCGGTGCGCTTGCGCTGGCAGCTTACGCCACTCACCAAGGCGCCGCGCCGCAACACGCATCGGTGGCCAGTGTTGCGCCGAAGATTGCAACGGTGGTGGCGAGCTTTGAGGACAGTCCCGGTATCTCCCAGTCCCAGGCGGTGGTCGATGCGAGCCCGACTGCGAACCTCCTGCCGGCCACCATCCCGCTCCCGATCGCCAGGGTCGCGGAAGCGCGGCCGGTCGCCGCCCGACACGCCTCGTCACCGGCACGGAAGCCTGTTCGCGAGCCGGTCGCGGAAGCGCCTGAAGTGGTCAGCTTCGAGAGCTGCCTGCCGGGCTGCGAAACGCAGGATCCGTTGATCGTCGGTCGCGACGGCGCCGCGCCCGAGGGTGCCGTGATGTCAGATGCCGCCGTTGCGCCGATGGAGACGGTGAGCCTCGCAGAGCCGAGACAAGGGCTTGTCGGGATGGCGCTGCACGCCCCGCGCGCCGTCTATCAGACAGGCCGCCACGCCCTGGCAAGTTTGGTCGAGACGGCATTCTAAGGCAGGAAGAATCCGCGTCAGCCCAGAATCTCGCGCACCATCGGCACGACCTTTGTGCCGTAGAGCTCGATGCAGCGCATCAGTTTTTCGTGGGGCAGGGGGCCGGCGCTGTATTTGAGGTCGAAGCGGGAGAGGCCGAGCGCCTTGACGGTGGCGGCGATCTTGCGGGCGACGGTTTCCGGCGAGCCGACATAAAGCGAGCCGTGCTCGATTTCCTGCGCGAATTCCGCTTCTTGCATCGGCGGCCAGCCGCGCTCCGCGCCGATCTGGTCGCGCATGCGCTTGTAGTCCGGCCACAGTTCCCTGCGGGACTGCTCGTCGGTATCTGCGACATAACCCGGCGAATGCACGCCGATCGGCTGCATCGGTAGCTTCAACTGGTCATAGGCGCGCTTCGACAGGTCGACATAGGGCGCAAAGCGCTTCGGGTCGCCGCCGATGATGGCCAGCATCAGGGGCAGGTTGTAGCGCGCGGCCCGGACCACGGATTCCGGGCTACCGCCGACCCCGATCCAGGTCTTGAGGCTGCCGGTCTCGATCGGCGGAAATACCTGCTGGTTGACGAGCGGAGGACGGATCGTGCCTTTCCAGTTCACCTCTTTCTGGGTGATCAGGGCGGAGAAGATCTCCAGCTTTTCCTCGAAAAGCGTCTCGTAGTCGCGCAGCGGAAAACCGAAGAGCGGAAAGGATTCGGTGAAGGAGCCGCGTCCGAGAATGACCTCGGCGCGGCCGTTGGACAGCGCGTCGATCGTCGAAAAGCGCTGGAAGACGCGGATCGGATCGTCGGAGGAGAGGACGGTGACGGCGGAGCCGAGCCGAATGCGGGTCGTGCGCACTGCCGCCGCGGCGAGCAGCACTTCGGGGGCCGAGACGGCGAAATCGGCGCGATGATGTTCGCCGATGCCGATAAAGTCGATGCCGACGGAATCGGCCAGCACGGCCTCCTCGACGACATTGCGCAGCACCTGCGCATGGCTCAGCGGCACGCCGTCGAGCGACGATGTGACGTCGCCGAAGGTATCAAGTCCGAATTCGATGGGGTTCATGATCGCGCTCCGCTGAAGTTAGGCCGGGTGCCGTGTGGCGGGATGCGTTTAGCATGGGCTGGCCGCCAGCCCTAGAGCCGTTCCGGCGACAGTGCGTAGCGGTTTTGCGTCACGAAGTGCGTCGACAAGGAAAGGCAGGGAGTACAGTATTGAAGCCAGGCGCTGAAATGCGTTGATACCCACAGGCGGCTGAGGGCCGCCTGTGTGATGTCGTGCGGGTGGCTGCGAAGTTAGCTGGCGGCCGGCGTCGGCGCGGGGATCAGCAGCTCCTGGCAATAGGACGGGCCGTTGACACCAGGCATGTCGCCGAGGATGCGCACGGAGCGGATGACGTAGTCCGACGAGGTGGTGATGTCGGCCTTGCAGCTCAAGTTGACGGTGCGGGCAGGCTTGCCGCCATCGGCCGCCTGGCCGCCGACGCGGGCTTTCTTGTAGCCGCCGCGCCAGTTGTAGACCCGGCCGCCGCCGTCATCATGGTCGGAGATCGGCGGGCCGTAGGCGGCGAAGAACTTGCCGGCCGACTTGCCGGACCAGTAGGCTTCCACTGGGTTGGCCTTCATGATCGGTATGGCGGTGGAAACGGTCGTGCAACCGGCGAGGGCTGTAAGCAGCCCTGCCGCAGAAATCATGCGGATGTTCATCATATCGTCCTTGAGCTCATTCTCGCGCATTGACGGTCGGAAAAGCCGCTGTCCCGCGCCGTTCCCGTCTGTCCCGCCCACGGCTTTAGCGCGTCGCTGCGAAAAAGAAAATTGCCATTAGCGGGCTAAAGGCGAATTTGCAGCCTGTGTTGCACTAATTGTCCGCCGCCGGCACCCATCCGCCGCGGATCGGGTGCCGGCTCCGTGAGAACCGCTTACTTGACGGGGACGAGCGAGGAAAGGATGCCGGTCAGTTCCTTGTCGTGCTTGCTGCCCGTGTCCTTAGAGCCCCAGTAGGTCACGACCAGCAGCTTGCCGGGCGCCGGCGACAGGAAGGCCAGTTCGACATCGACGGCACCGTCATTGTCGGTGCCCTGCCAGCCGAGCGTCGACATCTTCATGCCGTTGATCGTGCTGTCGCCTTCATCCTTCTGGGTGGCCGGATCGATCTTCACGCCGCTCTTGGTCAGAAAGTCGATGGCGTCGCTCACGACCTTGTCGGTGGACTTTTCATCGGCGACATCGATCGAGAAATAGATTGCGGAATCATCCGAGGTCGCGTCGATGCCGCTATCGGTTTCCTTCGGCGCCCAGCTGTCGGGAATGGTGACGGATGCGATCGGCGCATCGCTCGGAAACTTGAGCGTTGCAGCCTGGGCGAGAAGCGGCAGCGCGAGCGTGAAGGCGAAGGCGGTGAGAAGCGTCTTTTTCATGGGAAATCCTATGGTCGTGTCGCCTGATTGCGGAAGGCAGCAAAGGGCAACCCTGTCTTTGCGCGGCCGCTACAGTGGTCCATTTTTCCCTGAAAATCGATAGGGCCGTGCCGCTGGCAAGCGATCAAAAATGGGTGGATCGGCGCCTCTCTGCTGCTGAAGGGCTGTGCTTCGAAATGCAGGCGGTTGCGCATTGGGAGACGCCAGGCTGCATCCTGCCGGAACCAAGCCCGGCCACAGTGGTTCATGTTGGGAGACGATAAACAGACAAGGCTACGCGCTCTATCTGAGCGCCCAAGTGGAACGGAAAGGCAGTGACATGGCAACTAAAGACAATCCCGGCACCGGCGACGCGAAGACTCCGGAAGCGGATGCCAAGGGTCAGTACCGCAAGCTGCTGAAAAGCAGCGACAACGACGGGCTCCACAGCGCCCGTCCGCGCGTCGTCACCGGCTCGGAGGATGCAACGCTCGACAAGAAGCCGGCCGGCGAGAAGGAGGCGGGCAAGGATTGGGACGTCAACTACGATCCGGCCGACATGAATGAAGGCAAGTTCCGGGGTTAGTTCAACCGCATTCGAGCCGGGGGGCACGCCATGAACGAGCCGCGCTTTGTGGCGAAGAGGGACCGCAGCGGTACATGGTCCGTCATCGACAACGCCAACCATATGGTCGCCGAGATGCGCGGCGTACCCCTCATCGCCCTCGGCCGCGACCTCGCCAAGGACATAGCCGCCTTGCTCGTCATCGAGGCCAACGACAACCGCCCCGACGAGCTCGGCTGAGCCTGCTTCGGTGATTTTGATGCGGCTGCCGTAGCGTCGCTTTGCCCGTTTTCCTTCAAATGATGCATCATCGCAATTGCCATCTTCCGCCCTGCGCTTGTGTCCTGAGCGAGGAGAGTGAGGTCGTTGAAAGGGTTATCGGCAAAGATCGCCTCTTATCGTCAAGGCTGTATACGCATGAAGTCATATACAACTTAAGCACTTGAAATTCGCCCAAAAGTTGCTATCCCCCGTTTATGCGCGTTTTGCTTCTGAGTATGATTTTTTTGTGTGCTCTTGCCGTAAGGGCTCCCGATTTGTGGCCGCCCAGGTTCTGGGCTGAGGATGCGTCGACGTTTCTAAGCGACCAGCTTCGGTTCGGTTGGCAGGCCTTTTTCTTTCCCTATGCCGGTTATCTCCATGCAGTTCCCCGGCTCTCTATGATGCTTATCGACCTTTTTCCACTGAGTTGGGCAGCTAGCCTGTCGATGATCATCGTCGTGGCAATGACAGGTTGGAGCGCATCCATCATCATTCGAGTCTGCGGCGCCGGCGCAGGGGGCGCAATCGCCGCAATCGCCCTAGTTCTCGCCAGCGGCTGGACGGAGCCAGTCGGAAGCGTCACCAACCTGCAATGGGTGATTGCGCCGGGACTGCTGGCTTTAATTTTGAAGACAAGCACGATTGGCCGAGCAGAAGGGCTTGTTTTTGCTGTTCTGGCATCGCTATCGGGCCCATTCGCTGCAGCCTTCGCGCCATTGACGGCGATCGTCGTCGCCACTCAGTTCTATCGTTACAGCTCCATCAATTGGGTCGCGATCATTGCCGGCATTTCCGGTCTCGTACAGGTGCTGGTTATAGTTCTGTCTCCCGAGTCTACGGGCTCTCAGAAAGCAGAGCCCGTTTGGCTGTTTGCAAGATTGCTGGCCCTGCCGTTCGGCTATTCACCTTTGCCGCTTGTTGCCGCATTGCTTCTGGTTGCAACCTTGTTTGTCGGGGAAAGTCGATGGCTTCGGGCTGGGCTTGTTTCGGGCGTGCTTCTGCTGACGGCGATAGTTTGCGTCAAATTCAACCATCTACCGCGAATTTTTGAAGCTGGCACAGTGCGACAGAGATACTGGTACGTCCAAGGCGTCTTGTGGGTCATGGTCGCCGCCTCCGCTCTGTCAGATGTGTCGAAGATTGGAAAAGCGCTGGCAGTGGGCGGCCTGTTGTTGACGTTTCTGCAGGTCAACAAAGAGCCACTCAGGCGAGAATGGCCATGGCCGACGCAGAGTTGGAGCGGCTTCGTATCAGAAGCTCAAATAAGTCCCGCAACACATCACTACGCCCCTGGCTGGAATTTTGACCTGGATTTGAGTGGCAGCAAAAAATAGTCGCTGGAATTCACTCGGCGCTTGCTTCGTAGCCGCCGAGGATGGCGGGGACTTGTCAAGTCGCTCTGGACGAATGGCAGATGCCATTGGCAGCCGAAGCGTTTTGCCTGACATCAGTCGGGTTTCACCCTCGTGAAAGGCCAGCTGCGGTCTGTCGGTTCGCCAGCTTTTACCTGCCTGCATCAACCATCTAGGCCACGACTGCCCGCTGAATCGTCGCTCGCGCGGAACGATAACAGCCGTCCTTCGTTTCACGACCGAGATCACCAAACGGAGCCGATGATGTCCAGTTTGCATGTTGAGCACGGGAAAACACTACAGCCGTCCTCCGGCTTTGCCTCTTCGACTTCGCAGCCGCAATTCGCCCATGGCGGCAACGGCAGTTGCGGCAACGCCCAGCCTGAGCCCACCGCTCGCCTGGAAAGCCGGCAACCACATGGCGCCGATGCCCTGGTCATGCTGCAACTCGCCTCCTTTGAAGGAAGGGCGCTCTGAACGAGGGGCTCGTCGCCCAGCCCATGCCTGCGCCGCCGGAGGACGGGTCGCGGCAATAGAAGAAAGAGTGAATTCGCTTGAAATAAGGCGCGCCGCAAGAGCGCGCCATCAGGGAGAAGCCCATGAACGACGTCCGAGATCAAGCCCCGGCGCCTGACGACGCACCCCATTCCGCGTCCGAGCTGGCAAGCATCAGGAGACTGCTCCGCGCCAAGGAACAAGCCTGGCTGCGCCTGCAGAAGGAAGCTCAAGCGCGGGACCAATGCCGGCAGCTTTGAGCGTCTGCGAACAGAGTTCGCGTGTGTCGGAATGAAATTCGGGATGTTTTTAAGGCTGGTCGGAGTGGAGTGATTCGAACACTCGACCCCCACGTCCCGAACGTGGTGCGCTACCAGACTGCGCTACACTCCGTGACCAGCGGCGTCTTCATAGACCAGCGTTTTTGGTTAGACAAGACCAAATCGATTGGTCCCGATTTTTTGCAAGGCGTGGCCGGGCTGCCTGCAAGGGCGGCCTCGGGCGCAGGCTGGAAGAGGGCGGACGGCGGTGCCGCCCGTCCTCTTTCAGGGCGATCTTATTTCCGGGAGAGGCCAGGAATGGTGACCTGGAAGACCTGGAACATGGTGTCGACATCAGCGCCGCCGTCGCCCTTGTAGGCGGCGCCGACCTGGAAGCCGTCCTGGGTCAGGAAGTCGTTGTCGTTGGCGACGAACAGGAAGTAGTCGTCCGGGAGTTTCGGGTCGAGGACGCTGGCAAGCGACATCGCCTCCCATTTTTCCGAAAGATTGTTGCGGTCGTTCGGGGCGCCGTTGTGCAGGCCGAAGCGGGCAAGCGCAGCCGCGTCGTTGAGGTCGATGAACGGCGTCCGGGTGGCCGGGGTGACGGAGGCATCAAGCACGCCCTTCGGTGCCACGGGCTTGTCGGCATCGAAGGCCGAGCCGGCGATGTCGGTGGCCTTGGAGAGGTCGACGAGGTCGATCCCGCGGTGGAGAGAGGTGTCGCCTTTCTGGCCGTAGCCGTTATTGCTGTCGCGCGCGAGCATGAGGAACGAGGTCGGCGACAGCGCGACGATTTCGCTCTGGGCGGCGACCGCCGTCTTGCCCTTGGCGTCGGTGAAGACCGGCAGCGGCACCACATATTCGTGGATCAGCTTCAGATGATCGACATCGCTGGCGTCATAGACGAGGGCGCGGGTGTTCTGGCGGGTGCTGCTGCTGTCGCCGCCGTCCTGGCGGGTCGCCGACTGCAGCACGGCGATCAGCGTCTTGCCGTCGGGCGTCAGCGCCATGCCTTCGAGGCCCTGGTTGTTCTGCCGGCCGGTCTGCGGGTCCTTCGGGTCAGGCGCGCTGTCGCCGGGGCCGGGATTGTTCGAGGCGAAATTCGGCTTGCCGTTGCGCATCGGGACCAGCGCGGCCGGTGGCTGCGTCGCCGATACGAGACGGCCGTCGGCGGCAAAGTGATAGATGTTCGGGCCATATTCGTCGCTGATCAGCATCGAGCCGTCGGCAAGGCGCGCGATCGCTTCGTTGTCGAGCGAGATTTTGCCGTTCGAGGCCTGTGGCAGCATCGGCAGCGTACCGCTTGCGGCGCGAACGCCCGACGAAGGATCGAGCCCGGTCATGTCGGCGCCCTTGTCGTCATGCAGCAGCATCGTCTTCGTCAGCTTTGCGTCCACGCCCGATTGTTCCTTGCCGGCGGCCGGCGCAGCACCGGGGGCGGTGGGCGTCAGCTGGATGTCGATGGTGTTGATGCGCGGGCGGTAATCGGTGGTGCCGGCAACATTGTAGCCGCGGTCCGGCAGCAGCCAGAGGCTACCCTTGTAGCCGTCGGCAGTGCGCGTCCAGCTCTGAGGATCGATCGCCATGCCCGAGCCGGAGCCGAAAGTCTCGCCGAAGGAATCGCGCTGGTTGGCCGGAATACGGCCGACGCCGACAAGGCCTTTGCTAATCGGTGACGGACCGGCCATCGACGATGCGTCCTCGGCGTGAACGGGCATGATGGTTGCCGCCACCAGCAGGCTGGTGGAAAGCAGCAGTCTCTTCAGGGAAATGGTCATCGTCTCGATATCCTCCGGAATCTGATTCCGAACGGGCGTTGCCTGCGCGATGGAAACATCCCGCAGGTTGCAGCAGCCGGTCGGTCTCACGGGTTCTAGGGCGGTTGTGTGATAGCTGGATGACGGGCTTCAGCGACCTCTCACGCGGCAATCGCAGCGCGGCAGGCCGCGTACGCGCATGGCGGCGAGGTCAGCCAGAGAAGGCGGAAGGGTAGGGCGTTGACCCTATTCGGCGGCAGTGGTTCGAAAAGGCGAGGGGAGGCGGATTTTGCGGATTGCACCGCCGAGAACGACGCCCCACATGCCGCTCGCCATGTCGATGATGATGTCGAACGGCCGACCGTCATCGCCTGTCGTGACCACATGGGCGAGGCCGAGTGCGCAGACGGTGCCGATGACCATCAGGAATGCGAAAGAGGGCGAGTCCGGATAGGCGACGCGCGCCAGGCAACCTGCTGCACAGAGTGCGATGATGCGGTAGATATCGAAGGGATTTCCAATTTCGGCCTGCCAGTTAATATGCGCCAGCGTCAGAGCGACGAGAGCTGCCACATAAAGCCAGACGCTTATTTTCAAGAGCCGATTGGTATCCATGAAGGCAGCATATAGCAGCCGAAAAAGACAAAACTAGCGTCCTGCCGTCCTAAAGCGTCTCTCCCAGCACACAAATTGTGACGATCCGATACAAATGCGAAACTCGACATATGCCACTGATCCAGGTGGTGCGTGAAACTTCGAAGCCGGCAGGCTGCTGTCACGGTGATCCAAAAAAGCTTGCATGCGTATTGAAAAGCCGACTGGGCACTGCACACTGGCAAGCGCAACGTCGGCATGGCATGGATGGGTGCATGGTTTTAAAACGGACCGGAACGGAAGCGGCAACGCGGCGAAACAAGCGATCGCGCGTGAGGCTGAGCGACGTGGCGGAAAGGGTGGGCGTCAGCGCAATCACTGTCTCGCGCGCCCTGCGAGATCCAGACAAGGTGTCCGTCGATCTCCGTCGCGACATCCTGCAGGTGATCAAGGAGATGGGATATGTGCCGGATCTTGCGGCGCGTGCGCTGGCGGGTCGGCACAGCGGCATCATTGCCGTCCTGGCGCCGGCGATCAACACGCAGATCCTTGCCGACATCATGTGCGGTATCGAAGCCCGCATCCGCGACACCGGTCTACAGACGCAATATGCCAACACCATGTACAGCGGCGAAAACGAGCTGGAACAGGTCCGCAGTTTCCTCGCCCAAAACCCGGCAGGCATGATTTTCGTCGGAACGGAGTCCTGCGAAGAAACCGCCGCCACCGCGGCCAGTGCTCCCTGTCCCATTGCCTATATCCTCGATCACAGCCAGGAACCCGGCCAGATGGTGATGACCGTCAGGCATATGTCGGCCGGCGAAGCGGCCACCCGCTATTTATGGTCGCGCGGCTATCGCCGTATCGCCCTGATCGGCGGCTGCCCGGACGTCCGGGTCCGCCAGCGCCTGAAAGGATACGAGAATGTTCTGCGTTCGGAAGGGGCTCTTGATCCGGCGCTGGTCGTTCACGAGGCGCGCCCGACCAGCGTCGCGCTCGGCTGCAAGCTGTTTTCGGAGTTGCTGGACCGCGCGCCTGATATCGATGCCGTGCTTTGCCAGAATGACGATCTGGCGCTGGGCGTCCTCTTCGAATGCCAGCGTCGCGGCATTCGCGTGCCCGAGGACCTCGGCATATGCGGCGTCAACAATCTGGAGTTTTCCGCCTCCACCCATCCGCCGCTGACGACGGTCCACATGCCGCGTTTCGATCTCGGTTTCCAGGCAGCCGACATGCTGGTGCGCGCCATCGCAGGCGAAGGTCTGTCGCCGAAAACCGCCCTGGATTTCACGCTGATCGCGCGCGGGACGACCCGCTAGGCGGCTGCGGTGCAAGAGATCCCGCTGCCGCCGAGGTGCTTCAGATGTCGCTGGCCGCATTCGCCCACAACTCGGCGGCCTGCGCCGAAGTCATGTGGCGGATCTCCGCCTCGTCGCGGCGGCTGGCAAAGAGCTCGCTTGCCATGATCTGTTCGGCAAGATCGGCCGGCAGCGACAACAGCACGCGACCGTTGCCCTGGTCCATCGAATCGATGCTCGCCCGCTTTCCCGACACCATGCCGCCAGCCACCGTGTTGTTGGTGTCGGCGTCGATCAGAATGAAGGCGCCGGTCGAGCGGTTCTGATCATAGGGGTC
>Ga0207650_10000667_pt1 | contig 26981 bp, 25 predicted proteins | sample KBSS63metaG_FD_184325 | JGI IMG/M metagenome (GOLD analysis project Ga0207650, IMG submission 184325) | Switchgrass rhizosphere microbial communities from Kellogg Biological Station, Michigan, USA - KBS S6-3 metaG (SPAdes) (version 2) | ecosystem: Host-associated > Plants > Roots > Rhizosphere...
CGCATCGGTGTGGGCGAAGCTTGCGTTGAGGCCGAGGTGCGGGGTCAGCAGGCCGAGACAGTTCGGCCCGAGCACGCGCAGCAGGTGCGGCCGCGCGGCGTCGAGCATCGCCTGCTTCTGCGCCGCATCGAGCCCGGCCGTCATCACGATCGCCGCGCGCGTGCCGAAACGCCCGAGCTCGTCGATCAGGCCCGGCACGGTGGCCGGCGGCGTGCAGATGACGGCCAGGTCGGGTACCTCCGGAAGATCGGCGATGCGGGCGGCGACCGGTTCGCCGTCGAGGCGACGGTGCTTGAGGTTGACGGCGCGGATCGGGCCGGTGTGTCCGCCGGCACGGAGGTTCCGCCAGACGGTCGCGCCGACGCTTGCCGGGCGGTTGGAAGCGCCGATCACCGCGATGCGGCGCGGTTCGAGCAGGCAGTCGAGATGGCGGACGCTCATGGGAACCCTGGTGTTGCGCACGGCGCTGCGAGCCGTTCGAGACGGCCGAGCGGGCGCTGATGCGTCAGATCATCGTGGCGAGCAGCACCGCCTGCAAGACGAATCGGCGCCGATCGGCAAACGCGGCGTCAGGCCTGAGCAACTCGGCCAGGCGGGCGGTCGGGTGGCGGGCCGCGGCCAGTCCGTCGTAGATTGGAATGCCGGCGGTCGATCGGATGCGCTGCAACAGCTCGCTCGACGCGCCGGGCCAATCGACCGCGTCGTACAGCCGGCCGATCAGGCGCGCCGTCACCTGGATCTCGATGGCCGCGAGCCCGTCTTCAGGCAACGGGCGTAGCGGCGTCACTCGAGCGCCGAGCTCGGTCGCGGCCTGCCGGAACAGCGTCTCGTCGGCGCCGTTTCCCGGGCTCGCCAGAGAGCCGATGTTCTTGCCGCGCAGCCACGCGTGCCGGGTTCCGGTCGACTCTTCGCGCTCAAGTATCCGGGCGTAGGCGAGCACCACCGCGGTGTCGGCGATCGGCGGAGACGCGCCTGCCGGATCGTCGGCGGTGCGGGATGTCGGCGGTCGACGCAGGTGCATAGGCGTAAGCCGGGGCTGGGTCACACACCGTAGCGAGGGCGGTCGGTCACCGTTTGATGCCGGTCAAGCCCAGCGCACGAAGCCCCTGCTGATACACAACGGACATAGAGCATTCACGCAGCGTTACCGAATGACGCGCGCCGTTCGACGGCGATTGGCGGGCGCTTCCTAGCATCGGTTTCATCGACATCGCCGTAGCCGGAGCCGCCATGCTGAACACCGCCACCTTGACCGTCATGACGGTTCCCCGTGTCGCGGTGCCTGCTTCGGTGGACCGTTCGCGGCGTGAGCCGACAGCGTCTGATCCGATTCGGTCCGCTTCGGCGCCATCCGACTCGACGCGGACGCCCGATGCATCGATCGCGCGGCGCATCGCCGACACGATGCAGTTGATCGAGGACGCTCTCGCCCCGCAGCGTCGCGTCATCCATGCCGGCGATCCGATCTACCGCGCCGGCGATCGCTTCGGCCATCTGTACCTGCTGAACTCGGGACTCGCGAAGGTGGTCGGCCTGTCGGCCGACGGCCGCGAGCAGGTCGTCGGCCTGAAGTTCCGCGGCGACTGGATCGGCTTCGACGGCATCGCCAACGACCGCTATACCTGCGACGCGATCGCGATGGACACCGGCGAGGTCTGGGTGATTCGCTACGAGGACCTGCTGTCGGCGTGCCGCCGCGAGCCCTCGCTCCTGAAGGTGCTGCACGCCGCGATGAGCCGAGAGATCGGACGCGATCGCGACTCGCTGATGTCGGTCTGCACGTTGCCGGCCGATGCGCGCGTCGCCGACTTCCTGCGCTACTGGGCCGAATCGCTCAGCATCCGCGGCATGCGGACGGACCAGATCACCTTGCGGATGACGCGGGCCGAAATCGGCAACTACCTCGGCCTGACGCTCGAGACGGTCAGCCGCGCGCTGTCGCGCCTGGCGCGCTGCAACGTGATCGCGTTCGCCGAAAAGGGCCGGCGTGAGATCAGCATCCCGGAGTTCGGTGCGCTGGGCCAGTTTGTGCAGCAGTGCCTGGTGCCGGTTCCGGCTACCTTGCAGTAGTCCGATCGCTTTCGCCTCTAAGCACGGGCGAGCCGCAGCCGTACCTTGAAGGCCGGAGTCGTGCTGGCCTAACTCGGTCAGCCGCGAGCAAGTCGTCCGCCGATCACCGTCGCAATGCCGCGCGCCAGCTCGGCCCGGCTGAACGGCTTTTGCAGCAGCTCCCAGCTCGGCGGCGCGTCGCGGTCGGCTTCGAGCAGCTCGGCCGGATAACCCGACATCAGCAGGACCGCGAGGTCGGGCAGGCGACGCTGCGCCTCGGTGGCGAGTTGCGTGCCGCGCATGCCGGGGCCGAGCGCGATGTCGGTCAGCAGCACGTCGAACGGCGTGCCGTCGTCGAGCGCCATCAGCGCCTGCTCGGCCTGGCTCGATGCAGTCACCGCACATCCGAGCGTGGCGAGGAAGGTGCGAACGACCTGCGCGACCTCGGCATCGTCCTCGACAAGCAGCACGCGCAGGCCGGGGGGGATCGATCTGCCGGACGGGTCGACGTCGTCGACGAAGGCGTTCTGCGATTCGCGCGGGATGTACAGCGCGAGCGTCGTGCCGGCGCCGGGTGCGCTGTCGATCGAGACCGCGCCGTGCGACTGCTTGACGAATCCGTACACGGTGCTGAGCCCGAGGCCCGTGCCGCGTCCGGCCTCCTTGGTGGTGAAGAACGGTTCGAACGCGCGCTCCTTGACGGCGTCCGGCATGCCGCTCCCGGTGTCGCTGACCGACAGCTCGACATAGCCGTGCTCCGGCTCGTCCGGGTCGTCGAACTCGTGGCGCATCGCCGCCGGCAAGGCTTCGCAGGCACGCGCGGCAAAGCGCAGCACGCCGCCTTCGGGCATCGCATCGCGGGCGTTGATCGCGATGTTCAGCAACGCCGATTCGAGCTGGCCCGGGTCGGCGACGACGGCCGGACAGTCGTCCGGCGCATCGACCTCGATGCGGATGCGCTGATCGAGCGTGCGTCGCAGCATGTCGGCGAGCGCGTTCAGCATCGCGCGCGCATCGACCGGCCGCGGCTGCAGCACCTGACGGCGCGAGAACGCGAGCAGCTTGCCGGTCAGCTCGGCGCCGCGGCGCGACGCACGCGCTGCTGCTGCGACCAGTTGCTGGCCATAGCCGTCCCCGGCGACCGCCGGCAGCTCCTCGAGCACCTGCAGGTTGCCCTGGATCACCGTCAGCAGGTTGTTGAAGTCGTGCGCAATGCCGCCGGTCAGCTGGCCGACGCTCTCGAGGCGCTGCGCGTGGCCGAGCGCCTCTTCCGACTGGGCGCGCTGCAGGCTGCTCGACAGCAGGTTGGCAAGCGATTCGAGAAAGCGCAGCTCGTCGTCGCCGAAGCGCCGCTGGGTCTTGCTGCGGACGGCCAGCGCGCCAGTTACGCGCCCGCGGTCGGAAATCGGAACCGTCGCGCCGCTGCGCAGGCCTGCGACCAGAAAGCTCGGCGGCACTTCGAAGCGCTGCTCGATCCGGTAGTCGTCGACGACCACGGGCCGGCCCTGCGCGACCACAGTGCCGAGCGAGGTGGCACGCTGGTTCGGAACGAGCGCGCCGATATGTTCCCCGGGCAAGAGACCGATGCCGCCTCGGACCCGGAACTCGAGCCCGTTCGGTTCGAGCAGCAGGACGACCGCGAGGTCGACCGCGAGCGCCTGCGCCACGATCTCCGGCACGTGCTGCAGCAGGACCTGCGCATCGCGCGCGTCGACCGCGAGCCGGCCGACCTGCGCGAGGTGCTCGCTGTAGCGCGCGCGCTGCAATGCCTGCTTCATGCGCGGGTAGGCCGCGATGTCGCGGATCGCCGCGACGACGAGCGGCAGTCCGTGATTCTGCAGCGGACTGAGCGCGATCTCGACCATCACCTCCGAGCCGTCGCGCCGCTTCGCCACCAGCTCCATCTGCGTGCCCATCGGCCGCGTCCGTGGGTTGCGCGCGTACACCGCGCGGTACGAACCGTGGCGTGGGCGGATCGCATCCGGGACGAGGGCGTCGACCTCGAGGCCGGTCAACTCGTCGATCGGATAACCGAGCAGGTCGGCGGCGGCGCTGTTGGCGAGCACGATGACGCCGCACGCATCGGCGACGATCAGCGCATCCGGCGACGCCGTGAACAGCGTGCGGAAGACGGTCTGCTCGTCGATGCCCGGCATTTCGTTGGGAACGGATGACGAGCCGTCGTCCATGCGCTCAGATTGCCGACACCGGCGGCACCAGGATGTAGCCGGCACCGCGCACCGACTTAATCAGCTGCGTGCCATCGCTCTCGGCGTCGCCGCCGAGCTTGCGACGCAGCCGGCCGATCTGTACATCGACCGTGCGGTCGAATGGCCCGGCCTCGCGTCCGCGCGTTTCCTCGAGCAGGAAATCGCGCGACAGCACACGGCCCGGATGGCGGGCGAATGCACACAGCAGGTCGAACTCGCCGCTGGTCAGCGCGACGTCTTGGCCGGTCGGGGCGGTCAACGTGCGCGCAGCGGTGTCGAGGATCCAGCCGGCGAACTGCAGCCGGCTGCGCGATGCCGCCGGTGCCGGATCGGGGCTCTCAACGGGTGTCGAGCGCCGCAGCACCGCGCGGATGCGCGCCAGCAATTCGCGCAGATCAAACGGCTTGGTCACGTAATCATCGGCACCGACTTCGAGCCCGACGATCTTGTCGATCGCGTCACCGCGGCCGGTCACGATCACCAGGCCGCAACGCCAGTGGGCGCGCAGATCGCGCGCGATCGCGAAGCCGTCCTCGCCGGGCAGGCCGAGGTCGAGCAGCACCAGCGCGGGCGGATCGACCGGCATCAGCTCGAGCAGCGCGCGCCCTGCATGCAACTGCGTCACCCGAAACCCCTGGCTCTCGAGGTAGCCGGCGAGCAGCCGGGTGATGTCGACTTCGTCGTCGACGACGGCGATGTGGGGGGCGAGGCTCAAGGATTGCGGTGGCAGCGCCGCATCGAAAGCGGCGAGCGGATTCTGCGGCATCGCTCGCCGCTCTTGCGACGGCGGCGCTCGTCCCCTCGGAGGTCCGCCGCCGGCTAGTGCAGCGCGCTCGCCCGCTGCCCCCGCCCGGCCTTCTTCGCTTCGTACAGCAGCGTGTCGGCGTGGCTGACGAGGTCGCGCCAGCCCGTGCCAGGCTGGATTCCGAAGGCGACCCCGACGCTCGCGCCGATGTGCAAGGTCTTGCCGTCGACCTCGAACGGTGCGCGCGCCGCGGCGACGATCTTGTCGGCGACCCGGTTCGCGTTCGCCAGGTCACGCACGCCTTTCAGCACCACGGCGAACTCGTCGCCGCCGAGGCGGGCCGAGACGTCGGTCGGCCGGACCGCTTCGCGCAGGCGGGCCGCAAAGTCCTGCAGCACGCGGTCGCCGACCGGGTGGCCGAACTCGTCGTTGACCGGCTTGAAGTGATCGAGGTCGATGTACAGCAGAGCGAGGCCGTCGCCTTCGCCGTCGTCGAGGCAGCGCTCGAGGTGTTCCTCGAAGCCGGCCCGGTTCACGAGGCCGGTCAGGCCGTCGCGTTGGGCAAGCTGGCGCAGCCGCCCCTGTTCCTGCCGATGGTGCGTGATGTCCTGCGAGACGCCGACGAAGCCGTCGGCCTGGCCGTTGTCGAGAAGCAGCGGGATGTAGCTGATCGCGAGGTTCTGAATGCCGTCGGCGTGCTGGTAGCGGCGCTCGAAATGGACGGTCTCGCCGGCCAGCGCGCGGTCGCTCCATTCGCGCGTCTTCTCGTACTCGAGCAGGCCGAGCACTTGCGGCAACGTGCAGCCGATGATGCGTTCGCGCGGCGTGCCATACCAGTGCTCGAACGCGCTGTTGACGAAGCGGTAGCGGCCCTCGGCATCGACGACGACGACGATCGCGGGAATCGCCTCGGTGATCGAGCGCAGGGTCGCGGCCTGGCGCTGCAGTGCCAATGGCGAGGCGGCACGGAGCGCGCCGAGCTCGTTGCGGTGGGCCTGCAGCTCGGCGTGCAGCGTCTCGAATTCGCGCGCCAGCGCGCCGCGCTCGTCATCCGGATCGACGGCGATGTCGGCGGGCACCGTGCCGTTCGCCTCGGGCGCACGACGCGCTTCGCGCATCGTTGCGCTCAAGGTCTGGAGCGGGCGCAGCGGGCGTTGCATCGCCCAGGCGCCAAGGCAGCACAACAACAAAGCCGACGCGAACAGCGTGGCCCACAACTGGCGTTGCGCAGCGGCGATGCCGGTCAGCACATCGCCCGCCGGTGCGGTCATGCGCACCTCCCAGTCGGTGCCGCGGATCGCGCTGCGCGCAGTGATCGTGCCGGCATCGGCGCCCGACCCAGCGTCAACGCTGGCGGCACGCGCGAGCACGCGGCTGCGGTCGGGATGCATCACGACGATCGGCGAAGGGCCGGTCGTTGCGACTTCGATGCGGGTGCCCGATGGATGGCTCGTGGCGGCCGCGGCGATCGGACCGGACACGTCGCTCCGATCCAGATTCAGGCTGCCGGCGAGCATGCCCAGCAGGTGGCCGGCGCGGTCGCGCACCGGTGCCGCGACCGTCACCTGTGCGGCGCGTCCGTTGTCCGCCGCAGTTGGCCGCGAGATCGTCGTCCGCAGCGGTCGGCTGGCGGAAAGGGTGTCGGAACGGCGCGATTCGGCGGTACGGGCTGCCGCGGGATCGGCAAGGTCTGCTGACGCCGGCAGGTACCGAACGCTCTCGAAGCCAGCTGCTGCTTGCGACAGATCGCGCAGCGCACGCCGCACCCGAGCCGGGTCGTCGATGGCGGTCGCGCCGATCCGCGCGGCCGCAGTCTCGAGCCGTGCGACGCGGCGTTCGAGACCGGCGCCGACCTGGGCTGCGATCGATGTGGTCGCAGTGTCCTGGCGCTGCTGGAGCAGCCCGAGCCGACCGGATTCGATCTCGCGATGCGCGGCCACGCCGACGGCTGCAAGCGTCGCAACGACGAGCGCGCTGGTCAGCAGCGTCGCCTTGGCACGGAGGGAGAGCTTCACCCGGGCGACTGTGAGTCACCGGGGCTGATGCCGATCGCTCGAAGAAGACGGTCGATTCCGGTCTTTTCTCGGATTGAACCGGCCGGCCTCGCGTCCGGTGCGCGACCTATCGTCGGAGCGTCAGATCGGTGCCGATCACCGTCATGTCGCCGTTCCTGTCGACGCGCACCGGGCGGCCGTCGTCGAGCTTGTATTCGGCCTCACCGGTCGGCTCCCAGAGGCCGTGCGGATCGCCCATCGTTTCGAGGCGGGCGAGGTGCTCGTAGCCACGCACGGTGTAGGTCCGACCGTCGCTGCCGCGGGCACTGAATGTCTCAAGTTGGTGCAGTTTCTTGTCCAAGTGATTTCTCCTCTTCTTCGCGCGGACCGGGGCGCTTGACTGGCGGGCCGGTCGCGTCGTGATTCGATCCGGATCGGCGGGTGGCGTTCCGCCCGCCTTCCGACAAAAGGGTCGGATTGACGATTTGGCAGCCGGATCTGGTTCGAGCCCTCGTGCGGGCAAATTCGGCGCCTGCCACGCTGGAGAGCGACCCGTGTCGCTGCGCAGAACCTTGCGGCCGCAGGACGGCCTCTTCGGCTTAGTCGTTGTCGGGTGCCGGGCCTTGCCGAAGCCGGCGCGAATGGGCCAGTGCCTCGGCTTCGGTCTCGAAGATGTGCGGCGCGAGCTTGCGGCTGGCGAGCGCCTCGCCGAGCTTGGCGCGCAGGAAGGCGCTGGTGGTGAACCGCGTCACCGATTCGTAGTAGTGGCTGACCGCCTCGGTCGCCATCTCGGCGTAGCGCTCCTCGACGTCGCGGTCGATGTGGAAGCCTTCGTAGTTGACGACCGCGTGGACGCGGCGGCCGAGCGGCTCGCAGATCGCACGCACCTTCGCGAGGATCGCATCGACCATCTGCGGCGTCTTGACCTCGAGGTGCTCGAAGTTCAGGTACAGCACGTTACGGTCGGCGTCGTAGGCGAAGCGCGCGTCGAACGGCAGTCCGACAAGGTGCTTGCGCAAACCCATCGTGTCGGGGCGGAAGATGCGCGGGTCCATCGGCACCGGGCCGTCGACCTGCGGCCGGAAGCCCATGTGCGCGAGGACGTCCCGCTCGAGGTCGATGCCGGGCGCGACCTCGGTCAGCACGAGGCCGCCGGCGCGCAGCTCGAACACGCAGCGCTCGGTGATGTAGAGGACCTGCTGGCCGTTGCGCAAGGCATAGGCACCCGCGAACGTGCGGTGCTCGACCGCAGCAACGAACTTGCGATGCCGGCCGTCCTTGCGGATGTGCAGGCCGCCCTCCGCGACCGCGATGTCGCAGGCGCCCGACAGGAAGGTGCCGGCGAACACCACCTTCTTCGCGCTCTGGCTGATGTTGATGAAGCCGCCGGCGCCGGCCAGGCGCGGTCCGAACTTCGAGACGTTGACGTTGCCCTCGACATCGGCTTCGGCGAGACCGAGCACTGCGATGTCGAGCCCGCCGCCGTCGTAGAAATCGAACTGGTACGGCTGGTCGATCACCGCCTGCGCGTTGATGGCGGCACCGAAGTTCAGGCCGCCGGCCGGGATGCCGCCGATCACGCCGGGCTCCGCGGTCAGCGTGAAGAGATCGTGGATGCCTTCCTCGGCGGCGACCGCGGCGACGCCTTCCGGCATGCCGATGCCGAGGTTGACGACGCTGTTCGCGCGCAGCTCCATCGCGGCGCGTCGGGCGATGACCTTGCGCACGTCGAGCGGTGTCGGCTCGAAGCTGTCGGCCGGCACCCGTATCTCGCCGGCATAGGCTGCGCTGTAGGCGGTCGCGAAGGTCTGCTGGTGGTGCTCGGCATCGGCGACGACGACGCAGTCGACCAAGATGCCCGGGATCCGCACCTGGCGCGAGCTCAATGCGCCGCGCGCCGCGATGCGCTCAACCTGGGCGATCACGAGGCCGCCGCCGTTGTGCGCCGCCATCGCGATCGACAGCGTCTCCAGGGTCAGTGCCTCGCGCTCCATCGTGATGTTGCCGTCGGGGTCGGCGGTGGTGCCGCGGATCAGCGCGACATCGACCGGGACCGAACGGTAGAACAGGTACTCCTGGCCCTCGATCGTCAGCAGCGACACCAGGTCGTCGGTGGTGCGCGCGTTGAGCTTGCCGCCGCCGTGGCGCGGATCGACGAACGTACCGAGGCCGATCCGGCTCAGGTGCCCGGGCCGGCCGGCGGCGATGTCGCGGAACAGGTGCGCGATCACGCCTTGCGGCAGGTTGTAGGCCTCGATCTGGTTCGTCACCGCGAGCTGCTGCAGCTTCGGCACGAGGCCCCAATGGCCGCCGATCGCGCGCTTGATGAGCCCCGCATGCGCAAGGTGATTCAGCCCTCGAAGCTTGCCGTCGCCCTGGCCGCCGGCGTACAGCAAGGTCAGGCCGCTCGGCCGATCGGTTGCAGCTTGCACGGGGTCGTGCTTCAGGTGCAGCCGCTCGAGCGCGACCGCGATCGCTTCGGCGAAGCCGATGCCGACAAAGCCGCCGGTCGCGACGGTGTCGCAGGGCCGGATCAGGCGCACCGCATCGGCCGCCGAGACGATCTTGTCGCGCTGCCCGTCGAGCAGCGCCTCGATCATCGGGCGGACGGCGCGGCCCATGCAGCTTGGCTCAGCTTCCGCGTGCCGCCAGCATCGTGCCGCGGCATTCACCGAAGCCGATGCGGCGGGCGCCGTCGCGTTGGCAGTAGCCGCGCAGGATGACCGTGTCGCCGTCTTCGAGGAACGTGCGCGTCTCGCCGTTCGTCAGCGTGAGAGGCCGCTTGCCGCCTTGCGACAGCTCGAGCAAAGAGCCGCCTTCCTCCGGGTTCGGCCCGGACAGCGTGCCCGAGCCGAACAGGTCGCCTTCGCGCAGGTTGCATCCGTTCACGGAGTGGTGCGCGATGAGCTGCGCGACGGTCCAGTAGGCGTCGCGGTAGTTCGAGCGCGCGAGCCGGTCGCCGGCATGACCCGCGGCGCGCATCTTCTCGGTCTGCAGCCAGACCTCGAGCTCGATGTCGAACGCGCCTTGATCGCGGTTGTCCGCGGAGTCGAGGTAGGCCAGCGGTGCCGGGTCGCCCGGTGGCCGACGGTAGGCGGTGCGGAACGGGGCCAAGGCATCGAGCGTGACGATCCACGGCGACAAGGTGCTCGCGAAGTTCTTCGACAGGAACGGTCCGAGCGGCTGGTACTCCCACGCCTGGATGTCGCGCGCGCTCCAGTCGTTGAAGAGCGCGAGGCCGAACACATGCTCTTCCGCATCGGCGAGGGCCACCGGTTCGCCGAGTGCGTTGCGGCGGCCGACGAAGACGCCGAGCTCGAGCTCGTAGTCCATGCGCCGGCTCGGCGCGAGCACCGGTGCCTCGGCGTCGGCTGGTTTCAGCTGGCCGTGCGGACGGCGGAACGTATGGCCGGTGCCGGTATGACCGACGCCGATCGACGAGACCCGGCCGTGGTACCCGATCGGCACCCACTTGTAGTTCGGCAGCAGCGGGTTGTCGGGGCGGAACTGCTTGCCGACCGTGGTCGCGTGGTGGATGCTGGTGTAGAAGTCGGTGTAGTCGCCGATCTCGCACGGCACGCCCATCTCGACGCTCGACTGCGGCACGAGCGCGGCGCGGAAAGTCGCTTCCTCTGCGCTGCCATGCCGCAACCCGGCCGAAATGGCCTGGCGCAGCGCGCGCCGCGGCTCGGCGGTGAGTTGCATCAGCCGATTCATCTGATACGTGTCGATCAGCTTAGCGCGGCGCAGGTCGAGGACCTGGTCGCCGATCGCGACGCCGATGCGCCAGTCCATGTCGTCGGCGCGCCGGAAGCGTCCGAACGGCAGGTTCTGGATCGGGAAATCGCTTGCCGGATCGTTGGCCGATTCGAGCCAGCTGCGCAGCAGCGGGTCGTGGGTGGTGTCGAGCGAGACGGTCATGGCTTCCTCAGATCGAAGTGCTTCTTCAGGCCCTGCCAGCAGCGGTAATAGTCGTCTTGCAGCTGCGCCGATTCGAGCGCGTGGCGGGTCGGCCGCAACACGAAACGGGTCTCGAACATGAACGCCATCGTGTCGCTGATGACGTGCGGCTTCGACAGGTCGGCAGCGCTCGCCTTTTCGAACGTCTCGGCATCCGGGCCGTGGCCGGTCAAGCTGTTGTGCAGGCTCGCGCCGCCCGGCGAGAAGCCCTCGGCCTTGGCGTCGTAGGCGCCGTGGATCAGCCCCATGAACTCGCTCGCGATGTTGCGATGGAACCAGGGCGGCCGGAACGTGTCCTGCATGACCAGGATGCGCGGCGGGAAGATCACGAAGTCGATGCTGCTGACCCCGGCGGTGTCGGATGCGCTGTGCAGCACCAGGAAGATCGACGGGTCCGGGTGGTCGTGGCTGATCGAGCCGATCGCGACGAAGCGGCGCAGGTCGTACTTGTACGGAACACAGTTGCCGTGCCAGGCGACGACGTCGAGCGGCGAATGGTTGAGCTGGGCCGACCACAAATGGCCCATGAACTTCGCGACCAACTGGTGCGGTTCGTCGATGTCTTCGTAAGCGGCGACCGGCGTCAGGAAGTCGCGCGGATTGGCGAGGCCGTTCGAGCCGATCGGGCCGAGGTCGGGCAGCTTGAACGGCGCGCCCTGGTTCTCGCAGACATAGCCGCGTGCGGTGCCGTCGGGCAGCTCGACCCGAAAGCGCACGCCGCGCGGGATCACGACGATCTCCTGCGGCTCGGCGTCGATCACGCCGAGCTCGGTGACGAAGCGATGGCGGCCGAGCTGCGGCACGATCAGCAGCTCGCCGTCGGCGCTGTAGAAGACGCGCCGCTGCATCGACTGGTTTGCGGCGTAGAGGTGGATCGCGGCGCCGGCCTGCGCATGCGGGTCGCCGTTGCCGGCCATCGTCACGAGACCGTCGATGAAGTCAGTCGGCTTCGACGGCAGCGGCAGCGGGTTCCAGCGCAGCTGATTCGGCGGCGTCGGCACCTCGCCGAAATCGCTGACGATGCGGCCCGCGCCGATTCGCTCGAACGGCGTGTGCATCGCCGATGGGCGGATGCGGTAGAGCCAGGTGCGTCGGTTGTCGGCACGCGGCGCGGTGAACGCGGTGCCGCTCAGCTGCTCGGCATACAGGCCATACGGGCAGCGCTGCGGCGAGTTGCGGCCGACCGGCAGCGCGCCTTCGAGCGCCTCGGTCGCGAACTCGTTGCCGAAGCCCGACTGGTAGCCCTTCATCGTGAGCGTCTCCTTGTCAATGCAGGCCGGCGTTCGATGCGCCGTGCCTGCTGTCTAGCCTACTCGACTGCCAAGCTGTCGAGCCGCATGCGCGGCTACTCGACTGCGAGCACGCCGCGCCGCACCTGATCGCGCTCGATCGACTGGAACAGCGCCTTGAAGTTGCCTTCGCCGAAGCCGTCGTCGCCCTTGCGCTGGATGAACTCGAAGAACACCGGCCCGAGCACCGTCTCCGAGAAGATCTGCAGCAGCAGCCGCGGCTGCCCGTTCTCGGTGCTGCCGTCGAGCAGGATCCCTCGTGTCTGCAGCTCCGCCACCGGTTGCCCGTGCCCCGGCACCCGCTGCTCCAGCATCTCGTAGTAGATCTCGTTGGGCGCCGTCATCAATGGCACCCCCGCCATCGACAGCTTGTCGATCGTCGCCAGGATGTCGTCGGTCAGGAGGGCGATGTGCTGGATCCCCTCGCCGTTGAACTTCATCAGGAACTCCTCGATCTGCCCGGCCCCCTTCGACGACTCCTCGTTCAGCGGAATCCGGATCTTGCCGTCCGGCGCCGTCAGCGCCTTCGAGGTGAGGCCGGTGTACTCGCCCTGGATGTCGAAGTAGCGGATCTCGCGGAAGTTGAAGAGCTTCTCGTAGAAGTCGGCCCAGAACGCCATCCGGCCGCGGTAGACGTTGTGGGTCAGGTGATCGACCAGCTTCAGGCCGTGGCCGACGGGGTGGCGATCGACGCCTTCGAGGAACTCGAAGTCGATGTCGTAGATCGACTTGCCGTCCTCGAAGCGGTCGATCAGGTAGAGCGGGGCGCCGCCGATCCCCTTGATCGCCGGCAGGCGCAGCTCCATCGGGCCGGTCGGCATGTCGAGCGGCTGGGCGCCGAGCTCGAGCGCCCGGTTGTAGGCCTTGTGCGAATCGCGCACCCGAAACGCCAGGCCGCAGGCCGACGGGCCGTGCTCGGCGGCGAAGTAGGCGGCGGCGCTGTGCGGCTCGTGGTTGAGGATGAAGTTGATCTCGCCCTGGCGGTAGAGGACGACGTCCTTCGAGCGGTGCTTGGCGACGAGCGAGAAGCCGAGCTTCTCGAAAACCGGCTCGAGCACGCCGCGCGTCGGCGACGCGAACTCGACGAACTCGAACCCCATCAGGCCCATCGGGTTGTCGAACAGATCTGCCATGTCAGGCTCCGCTTTATCGATTCAGAGGAAAGTGCGACTCAACCGACCCGCTCGAGTTCATCGCGGAACAGGCCACCGCGCGAGACGTAGCCGGCGGCGGCCGACGCGAGGTTCGCGACCTCGGCATCGGTCAGCTCGCGCATCGCCTTCGCCGGGGCGCCGATGATCAGCATGCGATCGGGAAAGGTCTTGCGTTCGGTGACGATCGCGCCGGCGCCGACCAGGCACTGCTTGCCGATCACCGCGCCGTTCATCACGACCGCCTGGATGCCGATCAGCGAGCCGTCGCCGATCGTGCAGCCGTGCAGCATGACCTGGTGGCCGACCGTCACGTTGTTGCCGATCTTCAGCGGATAGCCCGGGTCGGCATGCAGCACCGCGCCTTCCTGGATATTGCTTTCGGTGCCGATCGTGATCGGCTCGTTGTCGCCGCGGGCGACCGCGCCGAACCAGACGCTGGCGCGCTCGCCGAGCGTGACCTGGCCGATCAGCGACGCTTCGGCCGCGACATAGGCCGAAGCCGGGACCTGGGGCGCGTGCTCGCGCAGACGGTAGAGGGCCATGGATTTCCTGTGCAGTTCACTCGAGGACGATGTTCGCCTTTTTCACGAGCTTGGCATAGCGGTCCTGCTCGCTGGCAAGGAACTGGGCCGCCGCCTCGGGGGACGTCGGCGCGATCACATTTTCCTGCTTGGCCATCGCGGCCTTGACGTCGGCGCTCGCGAACGCGGCGACGACCGCATCGTGCAGGCGCTTGACCTGCGCGGCCGACAGCTTGGCCGGGCCGACCACCGCGAACCAGCCGGCGATGTCGACATCCGGGAAGCCCTGCTCGGCGATCGTCGGCAGGTCGGGCAGCGACGCGACGCGCTGCTTGCCCATCACGCCGATTGCGCGCAGCGCACCGCTCTTCAGGTGGCCCTGCACAGCCGGCACGGCAACGACGCCGAGCTCGACCTGGCCGCCGATCAGGTCGGCGATCATCGGGCCGGTGCCCTTGTACGGGATGTGCTTGACGTCGACATCGGCGGCATCGATGAACATTTCGCCAGCCAGGTGGATGATCGTGCCGTTGCCCGACGACGCGTAGTTGTAGGCGCCGGGTTTGGCCTTCAGGAACGCCTGCAGCTCCTTCGCGTTCTTGGCCGGCACCTTGGCCGGGTTCACGACCAGGACGAAAGGCGTGCTGCCAACCACGCTGATCGGCGTGATGTCCTTCAGGCTGTCGTACGGAATCTTCTTGAAGACGCTCGGGTTGACCGCGTGGTTGTTCGAGATCACGCCGATCGTGTTGCCGTCGGGTGCGGCCTTGACGATCGCCGACGTGCCGGTGATGCCACCGGCGCCGGGCAGGTTCTCGATCACGACCGGCTGTCCGCCGAGCGCCTTCGAGAGGTCGTTCTGGGCCGCCCGCATGATCGTGTCGACGCCCGAGCCGGCGCCGATCGGCAGGATCACCCGCATCGGGCCGCTGCTCTGGGCATGGACGCCGGTGGCTGCGAGCAGTGCGCTTGCGGCGAGTGCGAGGACGGTGCGGCGTGAGATCAAAGCAATCATGTTGTCTCCTGTTGGATATGTGGGTTCGTCCGCAATCGGACGCGGATTCGAGAGAGGAAAGCGATCAGCGCGGCGCGAGACGCGCCAGCACTTCTTCGGTGTGCTCGCCGATCTTCGGCAGCGCATGGCGCACGCCGGGCCGGCGGCCGCCCATCAACAGCGGCAGCAGCACGACCTTGGTCGAGCCGCCATCGTCGGTCGGCATGTCGACCAGGCCGCCGCTCTCGATCAGGTGCGGGTCGCCGACGAGCTGGTCGGGGCGGACGATCGGCGCGTACGGAATGCCGGCCGATTCGAGCCGCGGCATCAGCGCCGTCATCGAGTGGTGCATCAGCGTGTCGCCGAGCCACTTCAGCAGCTCGGGGCGCAGCGCGACGCGCTGTGCGTTGGTCGCGAGGGCAGGGTCCTCGGCGAGGTCCATCCGGTCGATCACACGGCACAGGGTCTGGAACTGCTTGTCGCTGACGGCGCCGATGAAGAGCTGCTCGTCGTTCGCCATCGTGAAGACGTCGTAGACGCTCCACGCCGAGACGCGCGACGGCATCGGCGGCGCCGGCTCGCCGGTCATCTGGAACTGCTGCATGTGCTGCGCGGCGAGCAGGCAGCAGTTCTCGAACAGGGCGCTCTGGATCTCCTGGCCGCGACCGGTGCGCTCACGCTCGCGCAGCGCAGCGAGCACGCCGATCGCGCCGAACATGCCGCCCATGATGTCGTTGACCGAGGTGCCGGCGCGCAGTGGGCGCCCCTTCGGGCCGGTCATGTAGGTGAGGCCGGCCATGTTCTGCACCACCTCGTCGAGGGCGAGCCGGTTTTCGTACGGACCGGGCAGGAAACCCTTGTGCGAGACGTAGATCAGGCGCGGGAATTTCTGCTCGAGCGTCGCGTGGTCGAGGCCGAGCTTGGTCATCAGACCGGGCCGGAAGTTCTCGAGCATCACGTCGCACTGGCTGATCAGCTCGAGCGCCGTCGCGTGGCCGGTCGGCGTGTTGATGTCGAGGACGACGCTCTTCTTGTTGCGGTTGAACGAGCGGAAGAAGCCGATGCCGAGACCCGGCAGGTTGCGCGTCTTGTCGCCGCCCGGCGGCTCGATCTTGATGACCTCGGCGCCGAGGTCGGCGAGGATCATCCCGCAGGTCGGGCCCATCACCATGTGGGTGAACTCGATGACGCGAACGCCCTCGAGCGGCAGGCCGGTGGGTGCGGAAGCGGGTTGGTCGTGGTTCATGTCGTGATCCGGGGTCAGGCGGTGGCGGCGCTGGCGGCCGAGCGGTCGAACGTCTTCGGCAGGCCGGCGCGCCAGAGCGTGCCGTGCAGGGCTTCGCCGGCCAGCCAATCGGCCACCTTGGCGCGCAGCGCGAGCAGCTTGGCGAGGTCGATGCCGGTGTCGATGCCCATGCTGGCGAGCATGAAGGCGAGGTCTTCGCTCGACGCGTTGCCGCTTGCGCCGGGCGCGTGCGGGCAGCCGCCGATGCCGGCGAGCGTGGCATCGAAACGGGCGACGCCGGTCTCCATCGCCGCGTAGACGTTGGCGAGCGCGAGGCCGCGCGTGTCGTGGAAGTGGCCGCACCAGAAGCGCTCGCCGGCGATCGCACGGGCCTGCTCGAACAGGTCGCGCACGGCACCCGGGTCGGCGTAGCCGACGGTATCGGCGATGCTGACCCGATCCGCGCCGGCGTCGAGCAGCGCTTGCATGCAGCGCAGCACCTCCGACGTCTCGACCTGGCCCTGGATCGTGCAGCCGAAGGCGGTGCCGATGCCGCCTTCGAGCAAGGTCTTCGAGCCGGCCGAGTCGCGCGCTGCGCGGATCCGGGCGAACTCGGCGATCACCTCGTCGGGCGTCTTGCGCAGGTTGGCCAGGCTGTGCGCATGGCTTGCCGACAACGGCACCAGCAGCACGTCGGCTTCGGCGTCGATCGCGCGCTCGGCGCCTTTCAGATTCGGCACCAGCACCGAGACGAGCAGGCCCGGCAGCGTCTTCGCGAAGCTCACCAGTTCGGGCGTGTCGGCGAGCTGCGGCAGCAGGCGCGGCGGCACGAACGAGCCGACCTCGATCTCGCGCTGGCCGGCGGCGTGCGCCTCGCGGATCCATTCGAGCTTGCGTTCGGTCGACAGCACGGTCGGGATGCTCTGCAGGCCGTCGCGCAGGCCGACCTCGCGAATCACAACATTCGAGGGGGAGCGGGGCACTGTCTGTCTCCTTCAAAAGCCAGTCTGCGCTGGCGATGGAAGGACTTTAGACATTCCGCCAAAACTATCCAGTGATCATTTGGAACGGTCATGTTTCCGGATCGGAAACTCCGATCCGGCATGATCGGGCATGCGCGACATCGACCTCAAGACGCTCCGTCTGCTCGTCGCCGTCTGCGACCACCGCAACATGGCACGCGCCGCGGAGCAGGAGCACATCGAGCCGTCGGCGATCAGCAAGCGCATCGCGCAGCTCGAGGCCGACCTCGGCACGCCGCTCCTGCTGCGCTCGCGGCGCGGCGTCGAGCCGACGCCGGCCGGGATCGCGCTGCTCGAGCACGCGCGCACGGTGCTGTTCACGATGGACCGCATCGCGAGCGACGTCGCGTCGTTCAACAGCGGCGTCAAGGGCCGCGTGCGGCTGGTCGCGACCGTTTCGGCGATCGCCGAATCGCTGCTCGACGACATCGCGTCTTTCATGCGCGAGCCGGCCAATCGCAACATCAAGGTCGACGTCGAGGAGCGCTTCTCTCACGAGTTGGTGCGCCACCTGCGCGAAGGCGGCGCGGCGGTCGGCGTGGTCTGGGACCACGTCGATCGGCACGGCCTCGAGCACCGGCCCTATCACTACGACCGGCTCGCGCTGGCGGTCCATCCGGACCATCCGCTTGCCGGTCGCAAGTCGCTGCGCTTCGAGCAGACCCTGGACCACGAGCACGTCGGCCTGCCTCCGACCAGTGCGGTCCACATCATGTTGCAGCGCGCGGCGGCCAAGGTCGGCCGGGTCGTGTCGTATCGGGTCGTGGTCTCTAACTTCGACGCCGCGTTCCGGGTCGTCGCGGCGAACCTTGGGATCAGCGTGATCCCGGCCGAGGTGTGCGGGCCGGTCGCCTCGATGCTCGGCATCAAGGTCATTCCGCTCAGCGATGCGTGGGCGCTGCGCCGCTTCGCGGTCTGCTTTCAGACCTACGCGGCGCTGCAGCCGCCGGCTCGGCGTCTCGTCGATCACTTGGTCGAGCGCGCGGCCGCGGCCGGGCCGCCGTGACCGCCCAAGTCGCGAGGGCGTCTATCCGCGGAGCGGCGTGTAGCGGGAAGCGATGCGCACCCCGCTCGAAACGTCAGTGGCGCCGGTCGGCGGCGCTGCCCGGGCGGCTCGCGCGGACAGCCTCTTCATGGCGGTCGGCGGCACTCAGCAGGTCGGCGGCGAAGCCACGGTCGGTCTCGCGATAGCGGTTCGCGAGCTGGCGCAGCGCGGCCGCGTCGCGGGTCGTCGGGCTCACGCCGGCGTGACCGGCCCAGCTGCGCAGCGTACGCAGCAGGGCGGCGAGGACCGGCGTGCGTTCGGCCTTCTGCAGCGTGGTGCGCAGGCTCAGGACGGCATCGGACATGGAGAACTCCCTTCGTCTTCGGTGGACGGGGGCGGAACATCGCCGCCGTCGAACACCGATCCTAGGGTTATCACCTAGGCTAAGGAAATTGCGATCCTGAATGCCGGCATCACCGGTGCGCATGCCGAACGCTTCAGCCTTTCTCGACCAACCGCGCGATCGCCTTGCCGACCTCGGTCGTCGACGCGGCGCCACCCAGGTCGCCGGTGCGCGGGCCCTCTGCCAGCACCCGCTCGATCGCGCCGACGATCGCGTCGTGCGCCTCGCGGCAGCCGAGAAACTCGAGCATCAGCGCGCCCGACCAGATCATCGCGACCGGGTTGGCGATGTTCTGGCCGTAGATGTCGGGTGCCGAGCCATGGACCGGTTCGAACAGCGACGGGAACTTCCGCTCCGGGTTCAGGTTGGCCGACGGCGCGAGCCCGATCGTTCCGGTGCAGGCCGGTCCGAGATCGGAGAGGATGTCGCCGAACAGGTTCGTCGCCACGACCACGTCGAAGCGGGTCGGCTGCAGGACGAAGCGGGCCGACAGGATGTCGATGTGCTGCTTGTCGACCGCGACCTCCGGGTAGGCGGCGTGCATCGCGTCGGCGCGGCCGTCCCACCACGGCATGCTGATCGCGATGCCGTTGCTCTTCGTCGCGACGGTCAACTGCTTGCGCGGCCGCGATTTCGCGAGTTCGAACGCGTACTTGAGGACGCGGTCGGCGCCGTGGCGGGAGAACACCGACTCCTGGATCACGAACTCGCGCTCGGTGCCGGGGTACATCACGCCGCCGAGGTTGGTGTACTCGCCCTCGGTGTTCTCGCGGACCACAAAGAAGTCGATGTCGCCGGCCTTGCGCGGCCGGCCCTTCTGATCGACCAGGGGGCAGGGCACACCGTCGAACAGGCGCACCGGGCGCAGGTTGATGTATTGGTCGAACTCGCGCCGGAACTTCAGCAGCGACCCCCACAGCGAGATGTGGTCCGGCACCGACGCGGGCCAGCCGACCGCGCCGAAATAGATCGCGTCCTGGTCCTGCAGCTGAGACTTCCAGTCGTCCGGCATCATCGCGCCGGTCTTCGCGTAGTGGTCGCAGCTGGCCCAGTCGATCGACGTGAACTTCAGGTCGATGTCGAAGCGGCGCGCTGCGGTCTCGAGCACGCGCAGGCCCTCGGGCATCACCTCCTTGCCGATGCCGTCGCCGGGGATGGCGGCGATCCTGAATGTCTGGGTCATGGTGTCTCCGATGTCGGTTGTGCTGTAGAAGTATGCGTCCGGCGGCGCGCGTGAGCGGCCGACCGGGCCGCCGCTGAATGGCCGATCCTGGCGCAGAAGCTGCATGACGAAAGCCCACCATGAACGCACCCATCCCCGCGACGCTCCTTCCCGGTGACGGCATCGGCCCGGAGATCGTCGACGCGACGCTCGCCGTCCTCGACGCGCTCGGCGCCCCGTTCGTGTGGGACACCCAGATCGCCGGCGCCGAAGGCGTCAAGCGCGAAGGCGATCCGTTGCCGGCTGCCACCTTGGCGAGCATCCGCAAGACCCGTCTCGCGCTGAAGGGGCCGCTCGAAACGCCGTCCGGCGGCGGCTACCGCTCGTCGAACGTGCGCCTACGGGAAGCCTTCCAGCTCTACGCCAACTTGCGGCCCGCACGCACGATCATCCCGGGCGGCCGCTTCGACAAGATCGACCTCATCGTCGTGCGCGAGAACCTCGAAGGCCTCTACATCGGCCACGAGCACTATGTACAGATCGACAACGATCCGCATGCGGTCGCGATGGCGACCGGCGTCAACACCCGGCAGGGGAGCCGGCGCCTGCTCGAGTTCGCGTTCGAGCACGCGGTCGCGACCGGGCGCAAGAAGGTCACGATCGTTCACAAGGCCAACATCATGAAGGCGCTGACCGGCATCTTCCTCGAGACCGGCGAAGAGCTCTACGAGCGCAAGTACAAGGGCCGCTTCGTGCTCGACACCGTGATCATCGATGCCTGCGCGATGAAGCTGGTGCTGAACCCGTGGCAGTTCGACGTGCTGGTGACGACGAACCTGTTCGGCGACATCCTCTCGGACCTCGTCGCCGGCCTGGTCGGTGGGCTCGGCATGGCGCCGGGCGCCAACATCGGCACCGACGCGGCGATCTTCGAGGCGGTCCACGGCTCGGCGCCCGACATCGCCGGCAAGGGCGTCGCCAACCCGACCGCGCTGCTGCTGGCGGCGGCGCTGATGCTCGACCACTGCAAGCTGCCCGAGCTGGCGACGCGGCTGCGCGCAGCGATTGCCGCGGTGCTCAACGTCGACAACGTGCGCACCGGCGATCTCGGTGGCACGGCGAACACGGCCATGTTCGCGAAGGCCATCGCGAGCCGGATCGCGAACGGCTGAGCCTGCGCTGAGGCGTTGGGCGCCTCAGCGACCATCCGCGCGCTAGCTGCGGCCCGTGAGCAGGCGGATCTGCTGGATTAACTGCAGCGGCTTCAGCGGCTTCGGGCAGTGCGAGTCGAAGCCGGCCTCCTTGGCCTGCCCCTCGTCCTGCGGCCGCGTGAACGAGGTCAGCGCGATCGCCGGAACGCGTGCCGCCGGCGCCGCCAAGCTTTCGCGCCGCCGGATCTCGCGGACCAGCTCGTAGCCGTCCTTGCCGGGCATGCCGATATCGCTGACGATCAGATCGGGCGACAGCGTGTCGAGGACGCGCAGCGCGCCGGCATAGTCGTAGGCGAGAACGACGATCGCGCCCTGTTCGCCGAGGATGATTTGCAGCATTCCGCAGGCCTCGCGGTCGTCGTCGACGACGAGCAGGTTCAGGCCGTCGAGCGGCGCATCGCGGCGGTCGATCTCGGGCAGGCCATCGAAGGCAGTAGTCGGTGCGCGCTGGCGACCGTCATCGGTGGCGCCGTCGATCGGCAGCCAGATCTCGAACACGCTGCCCTTGCCGATGCCGTCGCTGTGCGCCGCGACCGTGCCGCCGTGCGCCTCGACGAGCTGCTTGACGATCGACAGGCCCAGGCCGAGGCCACCGTGCTCGCGGTTGCTCGCCGCGTCGCTCTGCGTGAAGCGGTCGAACAGGAACGGCAGGAATTCCGGATCGATGCCGCGGCCCTGGTCGGCGACCGAGATGCGCAGGCCATCGGGCTCCTCGCGCAGCGCAATGCGGATCTCGCTGCCGGGCGGCGAGAACTTGATCGCGTTGCTGAGCAGGTTCCAGAGGATCTGCTGAAGGCGCGAGCTGTCGACATGGATCGGCCGATAGCGCGGCTCGACGTCGAGCTTGAAGCGATGGCCTTCGGCATCGGTCGACGGCCGCATCGCGTTGATCGCTGAGCTGACCGTTTCCACCGGATCGACGGTCTCGAGCGTCAACCGCATCTTGCCGAGGTTGAAGCGCGACATGTCGAGGATGTCGGAGATCATCCGCGCCTGGATGTTGCCGTTGCGCTCGATCGCGGCGAGCCCGCGGATCGTCTCTTCGTTGCCGCCGCGCAGCTTCAGCACGTGAGTCCAGCTCATGATCGCGTTGAGCGGCGTGCGCAGCTCGTGCGACAGCACCGCGATGAGGTCGTCCTTCATCCGGCTCATGCGCTCGGCCGCGCTGCGCGCGACCCGCTCGCGGTCGAGCAACTGCTGGCGCTGCTGCTCGAGCAGGATGCGCGCCGAGACGTCGCTGACGACCGCCATGTTGACGTCGGGCTCGACGTGCGGAGAGACCGCCCACTCGAGGTAGATCAGCTCGCCCTTGTGATCGACCAGCGGAAACTCATGCGGTGTGCCGGCGGTGCCGACCTGGCGCGTGTACGCGTCGACCCGCTGTACCCACTCCTTCGGCACGAATTCGCTGACGCGGTGACCGACGATCGTCTGCACGTCGCGGCGCAGGAACTTCAGCATCGCCGGATTCGCGTCGATGAATTCGCCGTTCCGGTTCAGCAGGCAGATGCCCCCCGGCGCCTGCGAGTAGATCGCGCGGAACTTGATCTCGCTGCTGCGCATCGCCTGTTCGGCGACGCGCGTGCGGACCAGCGCCTGCACCGTTGCGACCAGCACCGCCGGCTCGACCGGACGCGTCAGGTAGGCATCGGCACCCGAGTCGAGGCCGCGCACCTTGTCCTCGTCGGTCACGAACGCCGCGCTCAGGTGGAGGATCGGCAGGCGTGCTGTCGCCGGCCGCGAATGGACGATCCGGCAGAGCTCGAAACCGTCGATGTCGGGCAGGTGCACGTCGAGCACCATCGCCGAGATCGTGTCGTCAATGGCCTCGAGCGCCTCGTTGCCGGTGGAGGCTTCGCGCGCGCGAAACCCGGCGCTGCGCAGCTGGCGCACCGTCGCGTAGCGGCTCGCCGGATCGTCGTCGACGATCAGCAGCTCGTGCTGCGACCGGTCGATCGGCCGCAGCGCGTCGTTCACCTCATCCATCCGCTTCCCCTCCGGTGCTGGCTTCCTGCTGCGGCAGACGGAGCGGCAGCGTCACCGAGAACGTCGAGCCGACCCCCAGCTCGCTCTGCAGCGCGACGGTGCCGCCGAGCAGCTCGGCGAGGCGCTTGCTGAGCGAGAGCCCGAGGCCGGTGCCGCGCAGGCGCTTCTGGATCGGCGAGTCGATCTGCGCGAAGTCATGGAAGATCGCGTGGTGGAATTCCTGCGCAATGCCGATCCCGGTGTCGCTGACCGCGAACGTCACCGAGGTCTCGCCGTTCTGTAGCGCCGAGACGCGCACCTCGCCCTTCTGCGTGAACTTGAGCGCGTTCGAGATGTAGTTGCGCAGGATCTGCGACAGCTTCTTGTCGTCGGTGTAGAGCTTCAGCGTCGCGGGCAGTTCTTCGAACACCAGCGAGACGTCGGGGTTCACGAGCACCGGCTTGAACATGCCGCGCAGCGCCGAGAACAGGTCGACGAGCTCGAACCAGGCCGGCGAGATCTCGACCCGGCCGGCCTCGACCTTGGCGAGGTCGAGCAGGTCGTCGACCATCTCGGCGAATTCCGCCGAGGTCGAATCGATGAAGCGCACCTGGCGTTCCTGCTCCTCGCTCAGCGGGCCGTCGACGCGGTCGAGCAGCAGCCGCGTCAGGCTGCGGATCGACGCGATCGGCGTGCGGAACTCATGGCTCATGTACGACAGGAAGCGGCTCTTCAGCTCGGTTGCCTGGCGCAGCTGCTGGGCCTGCGTGTCGAGCTCGGCGTACAGCGCGACGACGCCGCGGTTGGTCTCTTCGAGCTCGGCCTCGAGCGCGGCGAGCTGCGCCGTCCTGGCGTCGAGCGTGGCTTGCAGTGCACTCACTGCGCTCACAGCGCCGTCGCCGCCGATTGAAGCCGTTGCCGCCATCTCAGCGTCGCCGCACGACCACGACGGTGGCATCGTCGCGTCCGCGCATCTGGTCGCGGATCAGCCAGCCGGCGATCACGACCGGGTGGCATTGCAGCAGCCCGCCGACGTCGGCCAGGGTCCAGCGCGTCGCCAGGCCATCCGAATGCAGCACCAGGATCGCGTGCTCGCCCCACTCGTAGCTGACGTCGGCAAGACGCCGGATCTGCAGGCCGACAGTCCCGTGCTGCGACAGCAGCGAGCGGTCGGCGAGGCCGGATATGAGCCGGCCGGCGATGTTGCCGGCGCCGCAGAACACCAGCGTGCCGGCCTCGGCATCGAGGACGGCGACCGCGACCGCAGCACCCCGCGTGCTGCGCAGCGCCTCGTGGGCGACCGTCAGCAGCTGCTCCGGGCCGGCGGCCGGCCGCAGCGCAAAGACCGCGAGGGCGGCGTCCGATGCCTCGGCGGCGACCGGGCCGTGTCCCAAGCCGTCGGCGACGATGACCGAAGCCCGATCGCCGTCGGCCTGGAACGACCAGCCGTCGCCGCTCACCATCTCGCCCGGTGCGGCCAGACAGATCGCGCCGATGACATAGCGCAAGGCCGGCAGCGTCGCTGCGGTGCGCTCCTGCCGCGTCAGGACGCGGCCGAAGATCACGGTGCCCTTGCCGACCAGCGAGTACATCGAGAACTCGTCGCACACGCGTTGCACGGCGCCGAGACCGGTGCCCGGCGTGCCCGACGTCGAATAGCCGTCGGCCAGGCAGCGGCCGACGTCCGCCATGCCGGGACCGTCATCCAGCGAAAGCACATCGAGACCCGTTCGATCACCGTCGACGTGGGCCGCCATCAGCAGGCGTCCGCCGGTGGCGTGGCGCGACAGGTTGGTGCCGAGCTCGGTGACCGCGAGGGCAACGCGGCCGCTGGCGACCTCGTCGAGGCCAATGTCGGTGGCGAGGCGCACGGCCGCGCGGCGCGCCTCGCCGACCTGGCTCGGCTCGGCGATGCGGAACGCGAGGTGCGGCGTCAAGCGGTCACTTCCATCGCGTGATCGTCACACAGGTGCCTTCGCCGACGGCGGTGCGGATGTCGAACTCGTTGACCAGGCGCCGGCTGCCCGACAGGCCGACGCCCATGCCCTTGCCGGAGGTCCAGCCATCGGTCAGCGCAAGCGTGAGGTCGGGGATGCCCGGCCCCTTGTCCTCGAAGGCCAGGCGCAGACCCGTCTTCGGCTCTTTGGTGACAACCTGCCAGCGCATCTCGCCGCCGCCGCCGTAGACCACGGTGTTGCGCGACAGCTCGCTCGCGGCGGTGATCATCTTGGTCTGGTCGACCAGCGAGAAATTGATCTGCTGGGTCAGCTTTCGAACCGTCTGCCGGCTCATCACGATGTCCTGTTCGGTGGCCAGGACCATCGACCCTTCAGCCGGTAGCGTCACGGCTGTCCTCCACGGCGGCGTCGCGCAGCATCTGCATGCCGCGTTCGACGTTGAGCGCCGTGCGGACGCCTTCGAGCGACAGGCCGAGCTCGACCAAGGTGATCGCGACCGCCGGCTGCATGCCGACGACCACCGTCGTCGCGTCGAGAACCCGGGCGATGCCGGAGATGCCGGCCAGCATCCGGCCGATGAACGAATCGACGATCTCGAGCGCCGAGATGTCGATCAGCACGCCGTGCGCGCCGGTGGCTTCGATCTTCGCCGACAGGTCGTCCTGCAGCGCGAGCGCGGTCTGGTCCTGCAGGTCGACCTGGATGGTCACCAACAGGCACTTGCCCATCTGCAGGATCGGGATGCGTTGCATGGCGCGTCCCGATCTACGACTTGGGGCGCGTCACGACGTAGCCGGACCGCTTCAACGCGAGCGCCAGCGCATCGGCGAGCGACGCCTTGGTCGTGATGCCGGTCAGGTCGATGCCGAGGTGGACGATGGTCTGCGCGATCTGCGGCCGCACGCCGCTGATGATGCAGTCGGCGCCCATCAGGCGGATCGCGGTGACCGTCTTCAGCAGGTGCTGCGCGACCAGCGTGTCGACCGTCGGCACGCCGGTGATGTCGATGATCGCGATCTCGGAGCCGGTGTCGACGATGCGCTGCAGCAGCGACTCCATCACGAGCTGGGTCCGGCTGCTGTCGAGCGTGCCGATCATCGGCACCGCGAGCACGCCGTCCCACAGCTTGACGACCGGCGTCGACAGCTCGAGCAATTCCTCCTGCTGGCGATTGATCACTTCTTCGCGGCTGCGCTGGAAGGTCGAGACCGTGAACTGCGCCATCCGGTCGACCAGCTCGGAGACGCTCCAGATGGCGCCGACCAGCCGGTCGGGTTCCTTGCCGAGGCGCTGCTGCAGACGGGCGAACAGCGGTTTCTTCAGCGACAGGACGAACTGGCTCGTTTCGCCGGCGTTCGATCCTTTCGCGGCCCGCGTGCGCGACAGCGTTTCGAGCACGCCGCGGGCGCGCTCCCAGGGCGCCGCATCTTCGAAGCGATCGGCGCCGGCGTTGGCGCGCACACCCTCGCGCAGTGCGCCGAGCAGGTCCTGTGCCTCCGTCCGCGACGCGGTCCCCAGGGCTGCACCGGACGAGCGGCCCGAGGTCGTCAGCTCGGCCAGCCAGTCCTTCAGCACGTCGTCGTGCTGCGCCGTCAGGATCTCGTCGATCGCGATGTGGTCTTGGGTCATGGTCGCGGGTGTGAAGTGGGATGTCGAGTCGGGCGAGGGGATGTTACCTGTGCCCGGTGCGCCCCCGACGGTCGGGTCGGCCCGGACCGCTCGAATGCGGTGGGCCGGCTCAGGACTGCAGCAGCCATGAAAAAGCCGCCCTCAGGCGGCTTCGCGGTGAATGGCGGCCGAAGCCGCCGCGCTCACTTCTTCATCGGGTCCGGTGCCATGCCGTCCTTCTTCATCATCCCGTCGTCCTTCTTCATGCCGTCGGGCTTCATCATGCTGTCGTGCTTCTTCATCATGTCGGCGCACATGGTGTCCTTCTTCATCGACATGTCGTCCTTCTTCATCTCCGTCTTCTGCATCGCCATGTGATCCTTGCACTGCTCCATGGTCATGTCCTTCGACATGGCGCCGTCCTTCTTCATCGCGTCCTGGGCGACGGCGAGGCCGGCGGTCATCGAAAGGGCCGTGCTGAACAAGATTGCTGCGATCTTCATCTCGGGAACTCCTGGTTGGATTG
>Ga0207650_10000668_pt1 | contig 26952 bp, 23 predicted proteins | sample KBSS63metaG_FD_184325 | JGI IMG/M metagenome (GOLD analysis project Ga0207650, IMG submission 184325) | Switchgrass rhizosphere microbial communities from Kellogg Biological Station, Michigan, USA - KBS S6-3 metaG (SPAdes) (version 2) | ecosystem: Host-associated > Plants > Roots > Rhizosphere...
TGTTCGTGTTCGCGGTAGACCCAGTCGAACTGGTCGCGCCACATTTCTTCGAGGTGACGCGGGTTGACGAAGCCGTGGCTGTTGGGGGCTTTCTTGATGAACATCATCGGCGGCAGGTCGTCGAGGTACCAGTTGGCCGGGATCTCCACCAGGTCGGTTTCTTCGCCGCGCACCAGGGGTTTCATCCAGGTGTCGGGGTGCTGGCTGTAGTCGATCTTGGTCCAGCTGTCGCCCTTGCGCACGTAGTAGGGATGGAAGTCGTTGTGCATCAGGCTGTGGTCGTACTTGATGCCTTTTTTCAGCAGCAGCTCGTTGGTGACCTTGCTGAATTCCCACCAGGGCGCGACGTAGCCGGTGGGGCGTTTGCCAGTGACCTGGGTGATCAGGTCGATGGACTTGTCGAGCACGATTTCTTCCTGCTCGGCGGTCATCGCGATGGGGTTTTCGTGGCTGTAGCCATGCACGCCGATTTCGTGGCCGGCGTCGGCCACGGCTTTCATCTGCTCGGGGAAGGTTTCCATCGAGTGGCCAGGGATAAACCAGGTGGTGCGCAGGCCGTAGCGTTCGAACAATTTGAGCAGGCGCGGCGCGCCGACTTCACCGGCGAACAGGCCACGGGAGATGTCGTCCGGCGAGTCTTCGCCGCCGTAGGAACCGAGCCAGCCGGCGACGGCGTCAACGTCGACGCCAAATGCACAGAGGATGTCTTTAGCCATGGTGTGTCTCCTTAAACGTTAAGTACGGATTCGACGGACAGGGCCGCGCGCAACAGGCGCGCGTCTTCTCCCGTCGGGGCGCTGAGCAGCAGCCCGGTGGGCAAGCCCAGGGCATCGTGGCCACTGGGCAGGTTCACGCCGGGCATGTCGAGCAGACTGCCGGGCATGGTCAGGCGCAGGGTGGCGAGGTTGGTGCTGACGAACAGCGCGTCGTCGGCTTCCAGCGGTGCCAGGGCCGGCGCGACATGGGCGACGGTTGGCGTGATGAGGACGGCGCCATCCAGGTCATCGATCAGTTGCTGTTGCAGGCGTTGGCGGGCGTCGATCAAGTGCATGAGTTGGCTGGCGGGCAGCGACCGCGCCGCTTCGAGGCGACGGCGTACGCGGGGGTCGAGCTGCTCGGCATCGTGGCTGTCCAGCAAGGTTTCGTGCAGGGCGAAGGCCTCGAAGGCGCCGAGCCAGCCGTGGTGCTTGATCAGGGCCAGGGTGGCCTGGAACGTCGGGCATTCGCGTTCTTCGATCAGCGCGCCCTGGGCCTTGAGTTGTTCCACGGCGCGCAGCAGGTTATTGCGCACGGCCGGTTCGACATCCTGTTGCGCCAACACAAAGCGCTGGCCTTTGAGCGGGCGCGCGCGGTGGGTTTGGGTGCGGCCATGCAACAGATCATCGATGGCCAGTGCATCGCGCACACTGCGGGTCAGTGGGCCGAGGCTATCGAGGGTGCGCGCCAGCGGGAACACGCCGTCACGGCTGTAGCGTAGGCTGCTGCTGCGGTAACCGACCAGGCCATTGAGCGCCGCCGGAATACGGATGGAGCCGGCGGTATCGGTACCCATCGCGATCGGCACGATATTGGCCGCAACGGCCACCGCCGAACCGGATGACGAACCGCCGGGAATGCGCGGTTGGTCGACCCCACGCGGGTTGCGCGGCGTACCGAAATGCGGGTTGAGGCCGAGGCCCGAATAGGCCAGTTCGCTGAGGTTGGTCTTGCCGACGCTGACCATCCCGGCACGGCACAACAGGCCCACGCTGGGTGCATCGAGCAAGGCGGCGGGCGCGTTGCGACGGTAAGCGGCGCCGGCGGTGGTGACGCTGCCGGCTACATCGAACAGGTCTTTCCAGGCCAGGGGCACGCCATCGAACACACTCAACGGCTGGCCGGCACGCCAGCGTGCGGCGGCGGCTTTGGCTTCACGGCGCGCGCGCTCGAGGGTCAGGCTGATGAACACGCCGGCGTAGCGTCCCGCTTGGTCGATCGCGTGTTCGAGGGCTTGCACCGGGTCGCTGCGACCGCTGGCAAAATCCTCGGCCATTGACGTGGCGTCTGACATTGGGCTGCACCTCATAAAACGTACATATTAATAAAATGTACATTTTACAAAGGCAGATTCCGTGCCAGTCTTCAGGCAGGTGTTTTGGTCTTATCGGTTTTTTAGCCTGGACGTGCCGGCTAGATACGTAGGCTGACCGAAAAAAATACGGCCGGGGAGGACCGATAGGCCTTCAATGTAATAATGTATCTTTTATTAATAAGTACATTTTGGTGCAGAAAAGTAACATTCTCGGCTTCAAGGCCCCAAAAAAGTGCCATCACCGTGGCGCAGAGTGACAGGCGCATCTATGAGAGAATCCCCGGCCACCGCCCTACATGCCCCAGAATTCTCAGAGAACGCGATGAAAGCAGTGTCCGCCTCGGCCTCCCGTTACGCGATGATTCACCAAGTGCTGCGTGATGCGATCGTCAACGGCACGGCGCGCCATGGGCTGGTGTTGCTGGAAGCCCCGCTGGCCGAGCTGTTCGGCACCAGCCGCGTGCCGGTGCGCAAGGCGCTGGACCTGCTGCACGCCGAAGGCCTGATCTGCCGTTTCAACGGGCGCGGTTACCTGATCAACCCCGACGGCCTGGCCATGGAGCCGCTGCGCCTGCCGCTGAGTCATGGGCAGTTGGGCCTGAACGATGAGGGTGAACTGGTGGACACGCGGCCGCTGGGCGAGCGCATCGTTGAGGAGATTGGCGCGGCGCTGTCCACCTGCATCGCTTTCGGCCATTACCGCCTGGATGAGCAAGCCGCCGCCGCCCATTACGGCGTCAGCCGCGCAGTGGTGCGTGAAGCGCTGATGCGCCTGCGCGACCGTGGCCTGGTCGAAAAGGAGCCCTACTCCCAATGGCTGGCCGGCCCGCTGACTGCCAGGGAAGTCACCGAAGACTACGAACTGCGCGCCTGCCTGGAGCCCGAAGCCCTGCGCCAAAGCGCACCGGACCTGGACCGCGACCTGCTCCAAGCCATGTTGCAACGCGTGCTCGACGCCCAGGACAGCCCGCAATGCAGCCTGGAAGCCATCGAGCAGATCGAAGAGGACCTGCACCAGCGCTGCCTGGCCGGGCTGCAGAACCGCAAGATCGCCGCGCTGATTCGCCAGGGCCAGAGCCCGATGATCATCAGCCGGATTTTCTACCGTTTGCTGGGGATCGGCGCTGATCCGGCGATGTTGGCTGAACATCGCTTGATTCTGGAGTTGTTGCTGCATGGCGCGTTTGATGCGGCGGCGTTGAATTTGCGCGAGCATTTGCAACGGGCCAGCCAGCGGATGTTGCAGCGGTTGAAGGTGCTTTCCGTACTTCCTGAACAACCGCTGCCCGCCTACCTGCATAAAATCAGCTGAGCAAGCCCCCTCCCACATTGACCGAGTCACATGCGAAATTTCATGCAAATTGTTGCTATGTCACCGCCCCCATTGAAACCACCATTGCCCTGCCCCATCTAAGCACCATACTTCCTGATGCAGGTGCCCCATGAGCGACCAGCAAGAATTCCCCGATTACGACCTCAACGACTACGCCGACCCCGAAAACGCTGAATCCCCTTCGTCCAATACGGGCCTGGCCCTGCCTGGGCAAAACCTGCCGGACAAGGTCTACATCATCCCGATCCACAACCGGCCGTTCTTCCCGGCGCAAGTGTTGCCGGTGATCGTCAATGAAGACCCGTGGGCCGAGACCCTGGAGCTGGTGAGCAAATCCGACCACCATTCCCTCGCGCTGTTTTTCATGGACACGCCGCCGGAAGATCCGCGCCACTTCGACACCTCCAGCCTGCCGCTGTACGGCACGCTGGTGAAGGTGCACCACGCCAGCCGTGAGAACGGCAAGCTGCAATTCGTTGCGCAGGGCCTGACGCGGGTGCGCATCAAGACCTGGCTCAAGCACCACCGCCCACCGTACCTGGTGGAAGTCGAATACCCGCACCAGCCCTCCGAGCCGACCGATGAGGTCAAGGCCTACGGCATGGCGCTGATCAACGCGATCAAGGAGCTGCTGCCGCTCAACCCGCTGTACAGCGAAGAGCTGAAAAACTACCTCAATCGCTTCAGCCCCAACGACCCGTCGCCGCTGACCGACTTTGCCGCCGCGCTGACCTCGGCCACCGGTAACGAATTGCAGGAAGTGCTGGACTGCGTGCCCATGCTCAAACGCATGGAGAAAGTGCTGCCGATGCTGCGCAAAGAGGTAGAGGTCGCACGCCTGCAAAAAGAACTTTCCGCCGAGGTGAACCGCAAGATCGGTGAGCACCAGCGCGAGTTTTTCCTCAAGGAACAGCTCAAGGTCATCCAGCAAGAGCTGGGCTTGACCAAGGACGACCGCAGTGCGGATGTCGAACAGTTCGAGCAACGGCTGCAAGGCAAGGTGCTGCCGGCCCAGGCGCAAAAACGTATTGATGAAGAACTCAATAAACTGTCGATCCTGGAAACCGGCTCGCCGGAATACGCGGTCACCCGCAACTACCTCGACTGGGCCACCGCAGTGCCGTGGGGCGTCTATGGCGAGGACAAACTCGACCTCAAACATGCGCGCAAGGTGTTGGATAAACACCATGCCGGCCTGGACGACATCAAGAGCCGTATCCTCGAATTCCTCGCGGTGGGAGCCTATAAAGGCGAAGTCGCCGGTTCCATCGTGCTGCTCGTTGGCCCGCCGGGCGTGGGCAAGACCAGCGTGGGCAAGTCCATCGCCGAGTCCCTGGGCCGACCGTTCTACCGCTTCAGCGTCGGCGGCATGCGCGACGAGGCCGAGATCAAGGGCCATCGCCGCACCTACATCGGCGCCCTGCCGGGCAAGCTGGTGCAGGCGCTTAAAGATGTGGAAGTGATGAACCCGGTGATCATGCTCGACGAGATCGACAAGATGGGCCAGAGCTTCCAGGGCGACCCGGCCTCCGCGCTGCTGGAAACCCTGGACCCGGAGCAGAACGTCGAATTTCTAGACCACTACCTGGACCTGCGCCTGGACCTGTCCAAAGTGCTGTTCGTGTGCACCGCCAACACCCTGGATTCGATCCCCGGCCCGTTGCTCGACCGTATGGAAGTGATTCGCCTGTCGGGCTATATCACCGAAGAAAAAGTCGCCATCGCCAAACGCCACCTGTGGCCCAAGCAGCTGGAAAAAGCCGGCGTGGCGAAAAACAGCCTGACCATCAGCGACGGCGCCCTGCGCGCATTGATCGACGGCTACGCCCGCGAAGCCGGGGTGCGTCAGTTGGAAAAACAGTTGGGCAAACTGGTGCGCAAAGCGGTAGTCAAGCTGCTGGATGAGCCGGACGCGGTGATCAAGATCGGCAACAAGGATCTGGAAAGCTCCCTGGGAATGCCGGTGTTTCGCAACGAGCAGGTACTGTCGGGCACCGGCGTGATCACAGGTTTGGCCTGGACCAGCATGGGCGGCGCGACATTGCCGATCGAAGCCACTCGCATCCACACGCTCAACCGTGGCTTCAAGCTCACCGGGCAGTTGGGTGAAGTGATGAAAGAGTCCGCCGAAATCGCCTACAGCTACATCAGCTCAAACCTGAAGTCGTTTGGCGGTGATCCGAAGTTCTTCGACGAAGCGTTCGTGCACTTGCACGTGCCGGAAGGCGCCACACCGAAGGACGGCCCGAGCGCCGGCGTGACCATGGCCAGTGCGCTGTTGTCGTTGGCGCGCAACCAGCCGCCGAAAAAAGGCGTGGCCATGACCGGCGAACTGACATTGACCGGGCACGTGCTGCCGATTGGCGGTGTGCGTGAAAAGGTGATTGCGGCGCGGCGCCAGAAGATCCATGAGCTGATTTTGCCGGAGCCCAATCGCGGCAGCTTTGAAGAGTTGCCGGACTACCTGAAGGAAGGCATGACCGTGCACTTTGCCAAGCGCTTTGCGGATGTGGCGAAGGTGCTTTTCTGATAAATCTGCAGCGTCTGTGAAGGCCGCATCGGGAGCAAGCCCCCTCCCACTTTTGAATGTGTTCACACATCAAAATGTGGGAGGGGGCTTGCCCCCGATGAAGCCCACCCCGCCAACACCCCACCCGCCTGTCACACCTTGCCCCATCTTCGGTTATGCTCGCCCTTCGTCGTGTCTAAACGGAGCCCTCATGACCGCTGCCCGCCTGCTTCTCCCCTTGAGCCTTGCCCTGCTGGCCGCATGCGCCAGCGCGCCGAAGCAACACGTCACCGTGGAAAACCAGAGCGCCTGCCCGCTCCAGCTTAAAAACGGGCAAACCCTGATCCTGACGCTGCCAAGCAACCCCACCACCGGCTACCGCTGGGCCATCCAGGATTCCGCCGGCGGCGTGCTGCGCGCGCTGAGCCCCGAGGTCTACAGCAGCACGGAATCGGGGGTGATCGGTGGCGGTGGCCAGTCGACTTGGCGCTTCCAGGCCTTCGCCGCCGGCCAGGGCCGTTTGCGCCTGACCTCTCAACAACCCTGGGAACCGGAGGCCGAACCGGTCGAGACCTTCGACTGCGCCATTACGGTGAACTGATATGCCCTGGCTGATTCTGGCGTTGATGGGCGCCGCCACGTTTGTCTACGGCCTGACCACCCATGCCACGCTGCTCTGCCTGCTGGTCAAACCCTTGCCGGTGCTGGCGCTGCTGGGCTGGTTGCATGATGCACCGCCCACCGACTATCGACGCTGGATCAGCCTTGGGCTGATTTTTTCCCTGGTGGGCGATGTGTTGCTCGCCTGGCCGGGCGACCTGTTTATCTTCGGCCTTGGCGCGTTTCTGTGTGCGCACCTGGCGTACCTCAAAGCCTATTTCAGCGATTGCCGACGTTTGGCCCTGCTGCCGTTGGTACTGGCGCTGGGCGTGGGCGCGATCCTGTTGAGCATCCTGATCGCCCATGGCCTGGGCGACTTGCTGATTCCCGTGGTGGTTTACGCCCTGGTGATCAGCGCCATGCTCTGGCGCGCCCTCGCCCGCCTCGGCAGCCAGGTGCCGCAACGCTCGGCACTGCTGGCGGCAGCGGGCGCGGTGTCGTTTGTGCTTTCCGACACACTGATTGGCATCAATCGCTTTGTGGTGGCGTTCGATGCGGCGCCGTATTTGCTGATCGCCACGTACTGGCTGGGCCAGTGGGGTATCACTGCATCTGCGTTCAGCCAGCGACACGCCAAGGACGAAGCCTACAATCGCTCCAAGGTGGATTTGTAGCTGACCACGGTATAGGCCAACTGGGCTTCGATGGCCTTCTTCAACAGCGCTTTTTCGGCGTCTTTTTCGGCGTTTTTTGCCGGGTCCGTGTTGTCTCGCACGCCCAGATCAAGGCGTCTGGCTTCGAGCGTCAACAGCTTTATCGCATCCGCCAGGATGTCGGCTGCGTTGGAAATAATGCGCAAGTTATCGTTTAAGGCCAGACGCTTGTTCTTAGCAACGTCATCATCGGAACGTTTTCTGAACTCAATGAACTCCACTGGCGAAACACGCTCGTCTTTGAGGATGGCTTTGATTTGCGCATCCAACTCGGAATCGGTAGAAGCAATTGTAAGACTCATGTCCATACCCTCTGGCGATTTAACGGTGCGATTCACCGACTCGTTAAGCTAGGTCGCCTAATGTCAGGGCGTCTACTGTCAGAGTTGACAGGTAGCTCACACGACTGACTAACGGTCCGATCAACCATGCACGCACCGGCCAACTTGGCTAAAATGCCGGCCTTTCCCCCTTCGTCGCCGGAACAACCGTGAGCAAAGAACCCGATCGCCTATTCGCCCAGCCCCTGCCCCAGGTGCCGGACTTCGCCTTTAACGAGGACGTGGTGCGGGTGTTCCCGGACATGATCAAACGCTCGGTGCCGGGTTACCCGACGATCGTCGAAAACCTTGGCGTACTCGCCGCGCAGTTTGCCCAGCCCCACAGTGTGCTCTACGACCTCGGTTCCTCCCTTGGCGCGGTGACCCAGGCGTTGCGCCGGCATGTACGTACCGACGGCTGCCGGGTGATCGCTGTGGATAACTCGGCAGCGATGGTCGAGCGTTGCCGTCAATACCTTAACGGCCAGGACTCGATGTTCCAGGAGCTGCTGCCGGTGGAGGTGGTCGAGGGCGATATCCTCGCGCTGCAGTTCCAGCCGGCCTCGGTGGTGGCGCTGAATTTCACCCTGCAATTCATCGCCCCGGCCGAGCGCCTGGCGCTGCTTGGGCGTATCCGCCAGGCGCTGCTGCCGGGCGGTGCGTTGATCCTCTCGGAAAAGCTGCGCTTCAACGATGTTGAAGAACATGCGTTGCTCACCGACCTGCATATCGCGTTCAAACGCGCCAACGGCTACAGCGAATTGGAAATCGCCCAGAAGCGCAGCGCCATCGAAAACGTCATGAAGCCCGACAGCCTCGAAGAACATCGCGAACGCCTGCTGGCGGCCGGGTTTTCGAAAGTCGTGCCGTGGTTCCAGTGTCTTAACTTTGCCTCGTTGATTGCCTTGCCATGATTGATTTGTCCCCCCTCGCCCGCCATCTGGTCGGCACTCCCCTGGCCGTTTGGGCCCAGGGCCTGCAAGCGCAGCTCGACAGCAAGATGGAGAAAGGTCATGGCGACCTGGAGCGCTGGCAAAGTGCGCTGGATGCACTGCCCAAGGTTCAGCCCAGCGACGTCGACTTGCTCAATGGCCTGACCCTGGACACCGACTGCGACGACGCCACCCGCACGCAAATGCACAGCGCGTTGATGGGGTTGAGCCCATGGCGCAAAGGCCCGTTCCACCTGTTCGGGGTGCATGTGGACACCGAATGGCGCTCGGACTGGAAGTGGTCCCGCGTGGCGCCGCACCTGAACCTCAAGGGCAAGCGCATCCTCGATGTGGGCTGCGGCAACGGTTACTACATGTGGCGCATGCTCGGCGCCGGCGCCGACAGCGTGATTGGCGTGGACCCCAACTGGCTGTTCTTCTGCCAGTTCCAGGCCGTGCAGCGTTACCTGTCAGAGCCCAAGGCCTGGCACCTGCCGTTCCCGTTCGAAGACTTGCCGGCAAACCTGGAGGGCTTCGATACGGTGTTTTCCATGGGTGTGTTTTATCACCGCCGCTCGCCGATCGAGCATCTGCTGGCGCTCAAGGACACCCTGGTCAAGGGCGGCGAGTTGGTGTTGGAAACCCTGGTGGTTGAAGGTGATCAGCAACAGGTGCTGGTGCCGGAAGACCGCTATGCGCAGATGCGTAATGTGTGGTTCCTGCCATCGGTGCCGGCGCTGATGCTCTGGCTGCGCCGCGCCGGTTTCAGCGATGTGCGCTGCGTGGATGTGAGCGTGACCACGGTGGAGGAACAGCGGGGCACGGAGTGGATGAAGTATCAGTCGCTGAGTGATTTCCTCGACCCGGACGATCACAGCAAAACGATTGAAGGGCTGCCGGCGCCGATGCGGGCGGTGATTATCGCCAGGAAATAAACCGGTATAGATCCAATAGAGATCCCAATGTGGGAGGGGGCCCTCAGTGTTCTTTAGACAGTGGTGTTTTTGCTCTTCGGGCTTTGAAGAATTCGCTCAGGACCGTCCCGCACTCCTCGGCCAATACGCCGCCTTCATACAGAACCTTATGGTTGAGAAACCCCTGGGTAAAAAATTGCCCCTGGCTCTGCACGATACCCGCCTTGGGCTCCAGCGCACCGAACACCACCCGCGCCACGCGCGAATGTACGATCAAACCCGCGCACATGCTGCACGGTTCCAGCGTCACATACAGCGTGCTGCCCACCAGGCGATAGTTGCTGATGGCTTGCGCGGCGGCGCGGATGGCGACCATTTCGGCATGGGCGCTGGGGTCGTTGCCGCTGATCGGGCAGTTGAAGCCGCGGCCGATGATTTCACCGTCCTGCACCAGCACCGCGCCCACCGGCACTTCGCCCAGCGCGGCGCCTTGGGCGGCGAGGGCCAGCGCTTGGCGCATGAAGTGCTGGTCGCGGCTGCGGTCGATGATCGCGGCGGGGCGGATCTGGCGCATCACGCCACCTCGATGGCGGCCATCAGGCCGGTTTCCATATGGTCGATCACGTGGCAGTGGAACATCCACACACCCGGGTTATCCGCCACCAACGCCACCCGAGCGCGCTCGTTCTTGCCCAGCAGGTAGGTGTCGGTGAAATACGGGATCACCTTGTGGCGGTTCGAGGCGATCACCTTGAAGCTCATGCCGTGCAGGTGGATCGGGTGCTGGTACTGGGTCATGTTCTTCAATTCAAAAATGTAGCTCTTGCCCTTTTCCAGTTTGGCAATCGGGCGATCGGCACAGGTCTTGTCGGTGATGTCCCAGGCCTGGCCGTTGATCTGCCACAAACTGGGCGGCTTGCCGTTGTCCACCGACACCGAGCCGACCCATTCGAAATTGAAGTTGAGTTTCTCGGCATTGGCCAGGTCCGGTTCGGCCACGGGGTTGGCCGGCAATGCAGGCGGCCACTGGGTGGGCGCGTCGGTGTTGGCCACCGAGCGGAAGGTGCCCAGGCGCACCGGGCCGTTACGGATCGACAACTCTTCACCCGCCGGCGGCGCCTTGATCGCCAGGCAGATACGCATGCCGGGGCCCAGCCAGTATTCTTTGCCGAGGGGGCGCGGTTCGATGGGGTTGCCATCCAATGCGTAGATCTGCGCTTCAACGTCCGGAATGTTGAGGCGATAGGTCAGGGTGTTGTCGAGGTTGAGCAGGCGTACGCGCGTGATCTGCCCGGCCGGCAAATCGATCACCGCCTGGGACACACCATTGATGGTCGACAGCCGGCCGGCCGTGCCGCCGCGCGCCGCCTCACGGGGAATGCTGAAGGCCACGAAGGCGCCTTCCTCGTCCACGTGCCAGCTTTTCAGGCTGAGGGTGCGTTCGTACTTGAAGCCGGTGGGTTCGCGCTCTTCCACGATCAGCGGGCCGACCAGGCCACGGCCGAGTTCTTCGCTGCTGTTCACATGGGGGTGATACCAATAGCTGCCGGCGTCGGGCACCCGGAATTTGTAGTCGAAGTACTCACCGGGCAGCACCGGCAGTTGCGAGACGTAGGGCACGCCGTCCATTTCCAGCGGCAGACGGATACCGTGCCAGTGGATGGTGGTGGCGACCGGCAGGTGGTTGATGAAACGCACCCGCAGCCATTCGCCCTGGCGCACACGCAACTCGGTGCCCGGTGCCGACGGGCCGAAGGCCCAGGCGGGGGTCTTGTGGCCCGGCACCAGTTCCACGTCCAACGGTGCGGCAATCAGCTCGTAGTCGTGCCCCGCCTCGGCGTCGGCGACTTTTCCCAGCCAGTAGCGGTAGGCGCCGCCAGCGCCGGCACCGACTACGGCCAGGCCCGCAAGGCCACCCAGGATTTGTCGACGGGAAAAGGATCGGGACACAACAACCTCACGTATCAGCCGCAGGCCAGTGGCCTGCAAAGGGCAGATACGATACACCTGCATCGGCTAAACAGTAAGGCTTCGCATTGCCGCAGTGGCCCGATCAGCCCTTGGCGGCCGCCAGAATCAGGGCTTTCATCTCGGCAACCGCGCCTTTGAAGCCGACGAACAGTGCATGGGCCACCAGCGCATGGCCGATGTTCAGTTCGTTGATGCCCTTGATCGCGGCCACCGCTTCCACGTTGTGGTAATGCAGGCCATGGCCGGCGTTGACGATCAGGCCTTCGCCAAGCCCGCAGTTCACACCGTCGATGATGCGTTGCAGCTCATCGGCCACTTCAGTGGGCGTGGTGGCATCCGCGTAACGGCCGGTGTGCAGTTCGATGGCCGGCGCGCCGACCCGGCGCGAGGCTTCGATCTGGCGCTCGTCGGCGTCGATGAACAGCGACACTTCACTGCCGAGCTTCGACAGCCGCTCCACGGCAGCCTTGATCCGCGCTTCCTGGCCGGCCACATCCAGACCGCCTTCGGTGGTGAGTTCCTGGCGGGTTTCCGGGACCAGGCAGATATGCGCCGGACGAATGCGCTCGGCGAAGGCCATCATTTCTTCGGTGACACCCATTTCGAAGTTCATGCGGGTTTGCAGCACGTCCTTGAGCAGCAGCACGTCGCGCTCCTGAATGTGGCGGCGGTCTTCGCGCAGGTGCACCGTGATGCCGTCGGCGCCTGCTTCTTCGGCATCCAGCGCGGCCTTGACCGGGTCAGGGTAACGAGTGCCCCGAGCCTGGCGCAGGGTAGCGACGTGGTCGATGTTGACGCCGAGAAGAATGCGATTGCTGGTGGTCACGGAAGCGCTCCTGAAAGGGGAAAGAAACGCTGCACAGCATACACGGGGTTGTCAGGGCTTTCGAAACAACTCGCGGCTGACCAGCGGCCGTCCGCCCAAATGCACAGCCAGGGCCTGGCGCATCAAGCGCTTGGCGGCCGACAACGCGCCAGGGGCCGACCAGTCCGCTTCGCTCATGGCGAGCAATTCGGTGCCCTGGAACAGGCCCGGCTGAAGCAGGTACACGCGCTCCAGGCCCGCGTCCACTTGCAGACGGTACATGCCGTCGGCGGCGATGGGGTCGCCATGCAGGTCGTTGTTCAGTTCGAAGCCGTAGCCCAGGTCATCCAGCAGGCGCCATTCGAATGCGCGCAGCAGTGGTTCCAACGGGCGACCTTCGGCCAGGGCCAACAGGGTGGCGGCGTAATGATCGAAGACCGCCGGATGCGGGTCTTCGGCGGGCAGCAGGCGGATCAGCAGTTCATTGAGGTAGAGACCGCTGAACAGCGCATCGCCATTGAGCCAGGCGGAGGTGCCGACGCTTTCCAGCCGGCCGACGTTTTTCAGCTCGCCCTTGCCACGAAACTCCACGTCCAACGCCACGAAGGGCCGTGCCTGCGTGCCCGCCTTGCCCCGCGCGCTGCGCAACACTGCGCGCAGGCGGCCCTGGGGCGTGAGGAAGTCCACCAGGGCGCTCGTCTCGCGGTAGGCGCGGCTGTGCAGGACGTAGGCGAGTTGGCTGGGGGGTGGGGATTGGGACATGGGTTCTCTATCTTGAAAACAATACAAACCTAATGTGGGAGGGGGCTTGCCCCCGATGGCGGTGGTTCAGTCACTTATCTATTAACTGACCCACCGCTATCGGGGGCAAGCCCCCTCCCACATTTTTTGCCCTGCGGTGTCCTTACAGGTCGCCATAGCCCAGGGAGCGCAGCGCACGCTCGTCATCGGACCAGCCACCTTTCACCTTCACCCACAGGTTGAGCATGATCTTGGAATCGAACAGCAATTCCATGTCCTTGCGCGCCTCGGTGCCGATGCGCTTGATGCGCTCACCCTTGTCGCCAATGATGATTTTCTTCTGGCCGTCGCGTTCGACGAGGATCAGCGCATGGATATGCAGGGTCTTGCCCTGTTGCTTGAACTCTTCGATTTCGACGGTGATCTGGTACGGCAGCTCGGCGCCCATCTGGCGCATGATTTTCTCGCGCACCAGTTCGGCGGCAAGGAAGCGGCTGCTGCGGTCGGTGATCTGGTCTTCCGGGAAGAAGTGCTCGTTCTCCGGCAGGTGCTGGGCGATCACGCGCTCCAGGGCATCCAGGTTGTGGCCATGCTGCGCCGAGATCGGGATGATCTGCGCGTTCGGCAGCTGTTCCTGCAGCCAGCTCAGGTGTGGCATCAGCTCGGCTTTGTCTTCGATGCGGTCGGTCTTGTTCAGCGCGACGATCAACGGGCCGGTCACGTACTGCACACGCTCCAGGACCATCTGGTCTTCGTCGGTCCACTTGGTGCGGTCGACCACGAAGATCACCACGTCGACGTCTTTCAACGCGGCCGACGCGGTTTTGTTCATGTAGCGGTTGAGGGCTTTTTCGCCGCCCTTGTGCATGCCCGGGGTGTCGACATACACGGCCTGCACGCTGCCTTCGGTCTTGATGCCCAGCATGTTGTGGCGGGTGGTCTGCGGCTTGCGCGAGGTGATCGCGAGCTTTTGGCCGAGGATGTGGTTCAGCAGCGTGGACTTGCCCACGTTCGGGCGGCCAACAATGGCAACGTAGCCACAGCGTGTTGCGGTTGAATCAGTCATGGCCATTCTCCACGCCCAGGGCAATCAGTGCTGCAGCGGCCGCTACCTGTTCGGCAATACGACGGCTCACACCCTGACCTCGGCTTTTTTCATTCAGTAAGGTGATTTCACATTCCACGAAGAACACGCGGCAATGCGGCTCACCTTGGATATCCACCACTTCGTAGCGTGGCAGTTCGCACCCGCGCGACTGCAAAAATTCCTGCAGGCGGGTCTTGGGGTCTTTGTTGGTGTCGACCAGGGTGAGGCTTTCGATCTCGGAGGTCAGCCACGCGGTGACGCGCTCCTTGGCCGCTTCCATGCCTGCATCCAGGTAGATCGCACCGATCAGCGCCTCGAGGGCATCGGCCAGGATCGATTCGCGGCGGAAACCACCGCTCTTCAATTCACCGGACCCCAGGCGCAGGTATTCGCCCAGGCCGAAACCACGGGCCAGCACGGCCAGGGTCTCGCCTTTGACCAGGCGGGCACGAAGGCGCGACAACTGGCCTTCACGGGCTTGCGGGAAGCGCTCGAACAGCGCTTCACCGGCGACAAAATTGAGGATGGCATCACCGAGGAATTCCAGGCGCTCGTTGTTGCGCCCTGCAAAGCTGCGGTGTGTGAGGGCAAGGATCATCAATTCCTGATCCTTGAAGGTGTAACCGAGCTGGCGCTCGAGACGACTGAGAGAAACGGTCACTGTTTAGCCATACCTGGTTGATGCATATCGAGTTCGTGGCACCGGCGGCCATCGACGATTGACGCAGTATTCAAATTCAAATCCTGATTGGTGTCGCACGGGGCAGGCCAGATTTGTCCCAACCCCAGAAAAGCACTCGGCGCTGTGTTCACAGCGCCGCTTGTATTACTTGATCAGCCCGACCCGCGAGAAGTTAGGCAGGTGACTCAGCTTGGGTTCCGGCCAGCTCATCCAGACCGCGAAGGCCTTGCCGACGATATTCTGGTCGGGAACCATGCCCAGCAGCTCTTTGGGAATAGTGGGGTCATCCCAGTAGCGGCTGTCATTGGAGTTGTCACGGTTGTCGCCCATCATGAAATAGTGCCCGGCCGGCACTTTCCATTGGCCATCAGGCATGGCGCGGTAGCGGGTCATTTCCTTGCGGATTTCATGCTCTACCGCACCGAGTTTCTCCTGATACAGCTCGGCGCTGCCCAGGCTGTTCGGTTCGGAACCGAGCAGTTTTTCGGCCACCGACTCACCGTTGATAAACAGGCGCTTGTCGCTGGTGTAGCGAATCACGTCGCCCGGCAGGCCCACGACACGCTTGATGTAGTTGACGTTGGGATCGCTCGGGTAGCGGAACACCATCACATCACCGCGCTGCGGGTCGCCGACTTCGATGACCTTCTTGTCGATCACCGGCAGGCGAATCCCGTAGGAAAACTTGTTCACCAGGATGAAGTCGCCCACGTCCAGGGTAGGCTTCATCGACCCCGAAGGGATCTGAAACGGCTCCACCAGGAACGAACGCAGCACCAGCACGACGAACAACACCGGGAAGAACGACTTGCCGTATTCAACCAGCAAAGGCTCTTTGTTCAGCTTCTCGACCACCACCGCATCGGGCTGGCTGACGCTGCCCTGATAGGACGCGATAGCCGAGCGCCGACGCGGGGCGAAGAACACCAGATCGAGCAACGCCAGGAGGCCGCAAACGGCAACGGCGATGACCAGCAACAGCGGGAAATTTAGTGACATAGGACCTAACTATCCAACCTGAGCACCGCAAGGAAGGCTTCTTGTGGAATTTCCACGTTGCCCACTTGCTTCATGCGTTTTTTACCGGCCTTTTGCTTCTCAAGCAGCTTGCGCTTACGGCTTACGTCACCGCCGTAGCATTTGGCCAGTACGTTCTTTCTGAGAGCCTTGACGGAGGTCCGCGCGATGATCTGCCCGCCAATGGCGGCCTGGATCGCAACGTCGAACATCTGGCGCGGAATCAGTTCTTTCATCTTTTCGGTCAACTGGCGCCCTTTGTAGTGCGCGTTGTCCTTGTGCACGATCAGTGCCAGTGCATCGACCTTGTCGCCGTTGATCAATACGTCCAGCTTTACCAGATTGGCCGATTGGTACCGGTCGAAATGGTAATCCAGCGAAGCATAGCCGCGACTGGTGGATTTGAGACGGTCGAAGAAGTCCAGGACCACTTCGTTCATCGGCAAATCGTAGGTCACTTGCACCTGGGTACCGAGGAACAGCATGTCGTGCTGCACGCCACGCTTTTCGATACACAGGGTAATGACGTTGCCCAGGTGTTCCTGCGGCACAAGAATATTGGCCCGCACGATCGGCTCGCGCATGTCTTCAATGGAGGACAGGTCTGGAAGCTTGGACGGGTTGTCGACGTAAATCGTTTCACCGTTTTTCAGCAACAACTCGAAAATAACGGTTGGCGCGGTGGTGATCAGGTCCAGGTCGTATTCGCGCTCGAGGCGCTCCTGGATGATCTCCATGTGCAGCATGCCGAGGAACCCGCAACGGAAGCCAAAGCCCAGGGCATCGGAGCTTTCCGGGGTGTACTGCAACGACGAATCGTTGAGGGTGAGCTTTTGCAGGGCTTCGCGGAAGTCTTCGAAATCGTCCGAGCTGACCGGGAACAGGCCGGCATAGACTTGCGGCTGGATACGCTTGAAGCCTGGCAGCACGTCGACGTCCGGGGTGGAGCTCAAGGTCAGGGTGTCACCCACCGGGGCACCGTGGATGTCCTTGATGCCGGCGATGATGAAGCCGACTTCACCGGCTTTCAGGTCAACGGTGGCGGTGTGTTTCGGGTTGAATACACCGACGCTGTCCACCAGGTGGATCTTGCCGGTGGACTTGACCAGGATCTTGTCGCCCTTCTTCACACGGCCATGGCGCACGCGTACCAGGGAAACGACGCCCAGGTAGTTGTCGAACCAGGAGTCGATGATCAACGCCTGCAGCGGATCTTCGATATTGCCGGTGGGTGCGGGGATGGTCTTGACCAGGCGCTCGAGCACTTCGTCGACGCCCAGGCCGGTCTTGGCGCTGCACTCGACGGCGTCGGTGGCATCAATCCCGATGATTTTTTCGATTTCTTCTTTTACCCGGTCCGGATCGGCCTGTGGCAGGTCGATCTTGTTCAGTACCGGCATGACTTCCAGGCCTTGCTCGATCGCGGTATAGCAGTTGGCCACGGACTGGGCTTCAACGCCCTGCCCCGCGTCCACCACCAGCAGCGCACCTTCGCAGGCCGCCAGGGAGCGGCTGACTTCATAGGTGAAGTCGACGTGGCCAGGGGTGTCAATGAAGTTCAGCTGATACTTGATGCCGTCTCGGGCGGTGTAGTACAGGGTAACGCTGTGGGCCTTGATGGTGATCCCGCGCTCGCGTTCGAGGTCCATGGAATCCAGCACCTGGGCTTCCATTTCACGCTCGGCAAGGCCGCCGCACATCTGGATGAATCGATCGGCCAGCGTCGACTTACCATGGTCAATGTGGGCGATGATGGAGAAATTGCGGATATGACTCAAATCACTCACGGATCAACACTCAAAAAGGCTGCAGGCAGATTGCCCGCTGAAAAATAGCCGGGAATTGTACCTGATGCTCAGGCCAGACGTCATCTTTGCTGACCAGAACAAAAATGCCCCGATCTCTCGACCGGGGCATTTTTTGTTCATAAGCGCGCTATCAACCGGCCCGGCGCAACAGCCAGAACCCGGCAAGGGCGCAGATGGCGGTGGGCACCAGCACCGCAAACAGCGGCGAGAAACCGAACACCAGGCTCGATGGGCCAAGCAGGTCCTGGGCGATGCGGAAGGTGAAACCCACCAACACGCCGGTAAATACGCGCTGGCCGAGGGTCACGGAACGCAACGGACCGAAGATGAACGAGATGGCCATCAGCACCAGCGCGGCGGTGACCACCGGCTGCAACACCTTGACCCAGAACGCCAGCCAGTAGCGGCCGTTATTGAGCCCCTGATCCTTCAAGTAGTGGATATAGCCCCACAACCCGGAGATCGGCAGGCTTTCGGGGATCATCACCACGGTATTGAGCAATTCGGGCTTGAGCGCGATGTCCCATTCTTCGCTGGGCGAATTGATCACTTCGGTGCTGGCCTTGGTGCCTTGGCCGACATTGCGGAAGTAGGTGGTGGTGATGTCGCTCAGCTGCCATTTTTCGTCGCCGTACTGCGCACGTTTGGCGAAGCTGGACGACAGCATGTGGCGTTCTTTGTCGAAGGTATAGCGCGTGACGCCGATCAACAGGCCGCCCGGTTGCACAGCGTTGATATGGATGAACTCGTCACCCTGGCGGTGCCACAGGCCATGCTTGGCACTTTGCGCATCGCCTGAACCCTGGGCCAGGGCACGGTTGGCCTGGGCGGTGCTTTCAGCCGGCGGCGCGACATATTCACCGATCAGCACGCTGCACAGCATCAGCAGCAGCATGGGCTTCATCACCGCCCAGACGATACGGCCGACGGACACCCCGGCGGCACGCATGATGGTCAGTTCGCTGTTGCTGGCCAGGCTGCCCAGGCCGATCAGACAGCCGATCAACGCCGCCATCGGCATCATGTCGTACAGGCGACGCGGCGCGGTGAGCGCCACGTAGCTCATCACATCCCACACGGTGTAGGTGTCGCTGACGTTGCCCACCTCATCAATGAAGGCGAACAGCGAGGCCAGGCCCAGGATGATGCCCAGAACCGCCAGGATGGCGATCAGGACGCTGCTACCAATGTAGCGGTCGAGCTTAACCACGAGCCAACTCCTTCTGGCCGCGACGGCTCATCATTTTCAAACGGATAGGTTCCCAGTAGAGCAGCCCCAGGCCGATCACCAGGAAGATCCCGTGCACCCACCACAAGCCCAGGGTTGGCGACAGCTTGCCTTTTTCCAGGGAGCCACGGGCGGAGATCAGGATGGTGAGGTAAGCCATATACAGCAGGATCGCCGGCAACAGTTTGAGGAAGCGACCCTGGCGCGGGTTGACGCGCGACAGCGGTACGGCCATCAGGGTCACGATAAACACCAGCAGCGGCAGGGAAATACGCCATTGCAGCTCGGCGATGGAGCGCAGTTCCTTGCTGCCCAACAGGTCTTGCGTGGGGATCGCATCGCGGTCGGTGACTTCACTGCTGACATCCGGGCGGGCGAGCAATACGCCATAGGTGTCGTACTTGATGGCGCGGTAATCGGCCTGGCCGGGGCTGCCGTCATAGCGGTAACCGTTTTCCAGGATCAGGTAGCGACTGCCGTCCGGGCGCACTTCCTGGCGGCCCGAGTCGGCCACCAGCACCGAAATGCCGCGGTCCTTCTTGTCCTGGCCCAGGCGTTTCTCAGAGATGAACACCCCGCCCAGGTTGGCGCGGTCTTCGGTGAGGGTTTCGGTGTAGGTCACCCGAGTGCCGTCATTGAGTGCCTGGAAGCGGCCCGGCTCGAGGGTGTCGAACTCAGTCATCGCATCCTGCTTGTTCAATACCAACTGAAATTGCATCGCGCCCTGGGGGGCCAGGCTCAGGCTCAGCCAGGCCACGATCAACGCGACGCCGGCGGCCGGGATCATGGTCATGCCCAGCAGGCGCTGTTGGCTCATGCCGGTGGCCGAGAGCACGGTCATTTCGCTTTCGAGGTACAGGCGGCCATACGCCAGCAGGATCCCGAGGAACAGGCCCAGCGGCAAAATCAGCTGCAGGAACCCCGGCAGGCGAAAGCCCATGATCAGGAACAGCGAGCCCGGGTCCAGGGCGCCGGAAGCGGCCTGGGCCAGGTATTTGACGAAACGCCCACTCATGATGATGACCAGCAATACCGCGCTCACGGCACTCAGGGTCAATAGGACTTCGCGGGACAGATAACGGAAGACGATCAAACCAGACACTCCAGGGTTGTCAGGCTAAGGCGGCCAAACAAGCAAGCATACCGAGTCAGCCCATTTACAAGGGCCGGCTAAAAAGATGGCGCATTATCCTGTGATTGATCGCGCCTGTCACTGCGCAACCTCATGCGTAGGTACAAAGCATGCGCCAAGGGTTGTCAGGCTTTGCTTGCGAGGTTCAAACTGCGGCCTTTGTCGCGGGTGATTGACTCAGCCGCCACGCTTTAAAGCCTGGGTACATACGCCAGGCTCCCAGACCTTATATAAGGGACCCGAAAATGGAATTGGTTGTAAAAAGCGTTAGCCCCGAAACGTTGAAAACCGCCACCCTCGTGGTCGCCATCGGCGAAGGTCGCAAGCTCGGCGTGGCCGCCAAGCAACTCGACGAACTCAGCGGCGGCGCCATCAGCGCGGTGCTCAAGCGCGGCGACCTGGCCGGCAAAGTCGGCCAGAGCCTGCTGCTGCAAAGCCTGCCCAACCTCAAGGCCGACCGCGTATTGCTGGTGGGCGTGGGCAAGGACGAAGAACTGGGCGACCGCCCATTCCGCAAGATCGTCAGCGGCATCCTCAACACCCTCAAGGGCCTGGGCGGCGGCGATGCCACGCTGGCACTCGATGAAATCGTGGTCAAAGGCCGCGACAGCTACGGCAAGACCCGCCTGCTGGCCGAGTCACTAGTAGACGGCGGTTATACCTTCGACCAGTTCAAGAGCCAGAAAGCCGAACCCCGCGCCCTGAAGAAAATCACCCTGCTGACCATCAAGGCCGCCCAGGCTGAAGTCCAGCGCGCCGTGACCCACGCTACCGCCATTGCCAACGGCATGTCGTTCACCCGCGACCTGGGCAACCTGCCGCCGAACATCTGCCACCCCACCTTTCTGGGCGAACAGGCCAAGGCACTGGGTAAAGAGTTCAAGGGCCTGAAAGTTGAAGTCCTGGACGAGAAAAAGATCAAGGAACTGGGCATGGGCTCGTTCTACGCCGTGGGCCAGGGCAGCGACCAGCCGCCACGCCTGATCGTGATGCAATACAACGGCGGCAAGAAGTCCGAGAAGCCTTACGCCCTGGTGGGCAAAGGCATTACCTTCGACACCGGCGGCATCAGCCTCAAGCCGGGCGCGGGCATGGACGAGATGAAATACGACATGGGCGGTGCCGCCAGCGTGTTCGGCACCCTGCGAGCCGTACTGGAACTCAAGCTGCCGATCAACCTGGTGTGCATCCTGGCCTGTGCCGAGAACATGCCGAGCGGCGGCGCGGCTCGCCCAGGCGACATCGTCACCACCCTGAGCGGCCAGACCGTCGAGATCCTCAACACCGACGCCGAAGGCCGCCTGGTGCTGTGCGATGCGCTGACCTACGCCGAGCGTTTCAAGCCGCAGGCGGTGATCGACATCGCCACCCTGACCGGCGCATGCATCGTTGCCCTGGGCTCCCACACCTCGGGGCTGCTGGGCAACAACGACGAGCTGATCGAGCAACTGCTCAGTGCCGGCAAGGCCGCCGATGACCGCGCCTGGCAACTGCCGCTGTTCGATGAGTACCAGGAGCAACTGGACAGCCCGTTCGCCGACATCGCCAACATCGGCGGCCCGAAAGCCGGCACCATCACGGCGGCCTGCTTCCTGTCGCGCTTTGCCAAGAACTTCAACTGGGCGCACCTGGACATCGCCGGCACCGCCTGGACCAGCGGCGGCAAGGACAAGGGCGCCACCGGTCGTCCGGTTCCCCTGCTGACCCAGTACCTGCTGGATCGCGCCAAAGCCTGAAACTGAAGATGCCGGGGCGGCCAACACACCGCTCCGGTCTCAGGAACCGCAATGACCCAAGTCGACTTCTATATATTGCCCAGCGCCGACCCGCTCGCGCGCCTGGACTTTGCCTGCAAGCTCACCGAAAAAGCCTGGCGCATGGGCCACCGCATCTACCTGCATTGCAGCGATGGCGCCCAACGCGATGAACTCGACGCCCGCCTGTGGCGCTTCAAGGGCGAGAGCTTCGTGCCCCACGGCCCCGCCGAATCGGAACCCGAAGGCCTGGTTGTACTGGGTTTGGGCGACAGTTGCGGCGCTCACCACGACCTGCTGGTCAACCTGGACCTGAAAGTACCGCCCTTTGCCAAGGCGTTCGCCCGCGTGGCGGAAGTGGTGGTGGAGGATCCGGCTATTCGTCAGGCCGCGCGGGAGAGTTTCCGTTTCTACCGCGAACAGGGCTATCCTTTGCAAGATCACCGGCTACAACGACTTTGAGCACACGATGGACACTTCCAACCCCGTAAAAAAAGATGACCACCTGCTGGACGATCTCGAGTCGATCCGCAAGTTGCTGGGTGATGATGACTTACAACCGCCGCTGCTGACCGAACCGGTCGATGGCGAGGTACAGATTCCGCTGTTGTTCGACATGGTGGGCGGCAAGCCCGCCGCGCCGGCACCGAGCGTCGAGGCCCCCGTCGTCGTGGAAGCCGCGCCTGCCGATAAGGCACCCGACGCCTTGCTGCTGCACCTGGACAACGAACTGCGCGCCGCCGCGCAATTGATCATGCAAGACGTGATCGACGACTTTGCCCCGCATATCGAAACCGAGATCAAACGCCGGATGGATGCGCGGATGGAGCGGTTGCTTAGCCAGTACCAATCTTAAGCCACACCTATCCCCTGTGGGAGGGGCTTGCCCCCGATGAGGGTGCATCAGTCTCAATATTTTTGACTGTCACCGCGCTATCGGGAGCAAGCCCCCTCCCACATTTGCCCCGCACACAGCTCAACCTCGCCCTGCGCCCTATCCCCCGTTATACTTGCCGGCTTTCCTGAATAAATGCCAACTAGGGTCCCGCCGCGCATGGATAAGACCTACCAGCCGCACGCAATTGAAACTTCCTGGTACAACACCTGGGAGTCCGAGAACTATTTCGCTCCGCAAGGTGCGGGCGAGTCCTACACCATCATGATCCCGCCACCGAACGTCACTGGCAGCCTGCACATGGGCCATGGCTTCAACAATGCGATCATGGATGCGTTGATCCGTTTCCGCCGCATGCAGGGTCGCGACACCCTGTGGCAGCCGGGTACCGACCACGCCGGTATCGCCACGCAGATGCTGGTGGAGCGTCAACTCGAAGCCACTGGCCAGAACCGTCACGACCTGGGCCGCGAGAAATTCCTGGAAAAAGTCTGGGAATGGAAAGACCAGTCGGGCGGCAATATCAGTCGGCAGATCCGTCGCCTGGGCTCGTCCGTCGACTGGAGCCGCGAGCGCTTCACCATGGACGACGGCCTGTCGGACGCCGTGAAAGAAGCCTTCGTGCGCCTGCATGAAGACGGCCTGATCTACCGCGGCAAGCGCCTGGTCAACTGGGATACCAAGTTGCACACGGCGATTTCCGACCTCGAAGTGGAAAACCACGACGAGAAAGGCTTCCTGTGGAACCTTAAATACCCACTGGCCGACGGCGCCAAGACCGCCGAGGGCAACGATTACCTGATCGTCGCCACCACCCGTCCGGAAACCATGCTCGGCGATGCCGCCGTAGCGGTTAACCCGAACGACGAGCGCTACCAGGCGCTGATCGGCAAGTTTGTCGAGCTGCCGCTGGTTGGCCGCCGCATCCCGATCATCGCAGACGACTACTGCGACCCTGAATTCGGCACCGGCTGCGTGAAAATTACCCCGGCCCACGATTTCAACGACTACGAAGTCGGCAAGCGCCACAACCTGCCGCTGCTGAACATCTTCGACAAAAATGCCGCCGTATTGCCGGCCTGCCAGGTATTCAACCTGGACGGCACGCTGAACGACAGCATCGACGGCCAGATCCCGGCCGAATACGCCGGCCTTGACCGTTTTGAAGCGCGCAAGCAGATCGTCGCGGCCTTCGACGCCGTGGGTTTGCTGGTGAGCGTCGACGACCACGCGCTGAAAGTGCCGAAGGGCGACCGCTCCGGCACCGTGATCGAGCCTTGGCTGACCGACCAGTGGTACGTGTCCACCAAACCGCTGGCCGAGCCTGCGATTGCCGCCGTGGAAGATGGCCGCATCCAGTTCGTGCCTAAACAGTACGAAAACATGTACTTCTCGTGGATGCGCGACATCCAGGATTGGTGCATCAGCCGTCAACTGTGGTGGGGCCACCGCATTCCGGCGTGGTACGACGAGTCGGGCAAGGTCTATGTGGGCCGCGACGAAGCCGAAGTGCGCGCCAAGCACAACCTCGGCGCGGACATCGCGCTGCAACAGGACAACGACGTGCTGGACACCTGGTTCAGTTCGGGCCTGTGGACGTTCTCCACCCTGGGTTGGCCGCAGCAGACCGAATTCCTCAAGAAATTCCACTCCACCGATGTGCTGGTCACCGGCTTCGACATCATTTTCTTCTGGGTTGCCCGGATGATCATGCTCACCATGCATTTGGTGAAAAACGAGGACGGCACGCCGCAGGTACCGTTCAAGACTGTGTACGTACACGGCCTGGTGCGCGACGGCCAGGGCCAGAAGATGTCCAAGTCCAAGGGCAACGTGCTGGACCCGCTGGACATCATCGACGGCATTGACCTGGAAACCCTGGTGCAGAAACGCACCTCGGGCCTGATGCAGCCGAAACTGGCGAAGAAGATCGAGAAGCAGACCCGCGACGAATTCGCCGACGGCATCGCCAGCTACGGCACCGACGCCCTGCGCTTCACCTTCTGCTCGCTGGCGTCCACCGGTCGCGACATCAAGTTCGACATGGGCCGCGTCGAAGGCTATCGCAACTTCTGCAACAAAATCTGGAACGCCGCGCGCTACGTGCTGGATAAAGGCGAAGACTGCGGCCAGAACGGCGAAGCCGTTGAACTGAGCCTGGCTGATCGCTGGATCATCTCGCAACTGCAACGCACCGAAGCCGAAGTGACCCGCCAACTCGACCAGTTCCGTTTCGACCTGGCCGCACAGGCCTTGTACGAGTTCATCTGGAACCAATATTGCGACTGGTACCTGGAGCTGTCCAAGCCGGTACTGTGGGACGAAAACGCGCCGGTCGAACGCCAGCGCGGCACGCGTCGCACCCTGGTGCGCGTATTGGAAGTGGCGCTGCGCCTGGCGCACCCGTTCATGCCGTTCATCACTGAAGAAATCTGGCAGCGCCTGGCGCCGCTGGCCGGTATCGAAGGCAAGACCATCATGCTGCAGCCTTGGCCAGTGGCCAATGAAGCGCGCATCGATGAAGCCGCCGAAAGCGATATCGAATGGCTCAAGACCTTGATGCTCGGCACGCGCAACATCCGCGCCGAGATGAACATCGGGCCAGGCAAACCACTGGCGGTGTTCGTGAAGAACGCCAGCGTTGAAGACCAGCGTCGCCTCAGCGAGAACGACGCCCTGCTCAAAAAGCTGGCGAAGCTGGAATCGATCACCGTTTTGGCCGAAGGCGCCGACGCGCCGCTGTCCGCCACCGCACTGGTTGGCGAGATGGAAGTGCTGGTGCCGATGGCCGGCCTGATCGACAAGGGCGCGGAACTGGCCCGTCTCGACAAGGAGATCCTGCGCCTGCAAGGCGAAGTGCAACGTGTGGGCGGCAAGCTGTCCAACGCGGCGTTCGTCGACAAGGCGCCGGCTGAAGTAATCGACAAGGAGCGCGCCAAACTGGCTGAAGCGGAACAGGCGTTGGGCAAGCTGGCCGAGCAACACGCGCGGATTTCCAGCCTGTAAGGCCTGAACCGTGTGAAAAAGAGACCTTCGGGTCTCTTTTTTTGCCTGGATATTCCCACCTACTGCCGTCAACGCGGTCAATGTGGGAGGGGGCTTGCCCCCGATGGCGGTCTGCCAGCCAGACATGTATTGACTGATAGACGGCTATCGGGAACAAGCCCCCTCCCACATTTGAACGAGTTGATCTCAGGAATGTGTGACAATGCCCACCACTTTGAGCCAACACCAGAATCATCATGACCGCCCCCAGCACGCCAAAACCTCCGCGCAAGAAACCTAAAACCGCCGCCACGGCCAAGCCCGTGGTACCGCGCAAAGAGGCTACCCTGCATCCGCGCAACCGTCACACTGGCCGTTACGACTTCCCGGCGCTGATCAAGACCACGCCGGAACTGGCGCAGTATGTGATCCTCAACCCCTATGGCAAGGAGAGCATCGACTTCGCCAGCCCGGATGCGGTGCGCGTGTTCAACCGGGCGTTGCTCAAGGCTTTCTATGGCATCCAGCACTGGGACATCCCGCAGGACTACCTGTGCCCGCCGGTGCCGGGGCGTGCCGACTACGTGCACTTCCTCGCCGACCTGCTGGCAAGTACCAATGACGGCAAGATCCCGCGCGGCTCAATCGTCAAGGTGCTGGACATCGGCATGGGCGCCAACTGCGTCTATCCGCTGATTGGCTACATGGAATACCGCTGGAACTTCCTGGGCTCGGAGGTCGACCCGATCGCCGTGTCCGCCGCCAAGGCCATCGTGCAGTCCAATGACCTGAGCAAGGTCATCCAGTTGCGCCAGCAGCCCAACCCCAAGCAGATTCTGTTGGGCCTGCTGGAGCCGGGCGAACGCTTTGACCTGACGATGTGCAACCCGCCCTTCCATGCGTCCATGGACGAAGCCACCAAAGGCAGCGAGCGTAAATGGCGCGCCCTGGGCAAGGCCGACCCCAAGCGTAAATTGCCGGTGCTGAACTTCGGCGGCCAATCGGCTGAACTGTGGTGCGAAGGCGGCGAAGCACGCTTTGTGACGCAGTTGATCGCCGAGAGCGCGCACTTTGCCCACAAGGTGTTGTGGTTCAGTACCCTGGTGTCAAAAGCGTCGAACTTGCCTGCGATCGAGACCGCCCTGAAAAAAGCCGGCGTGCTGGAAAGCCAGGTGGTGGAGATGTCCCAGGGGCAAAAGCAAAGCCGCTTCGTGGCCTGGACCTTCCAGACCAAGAACGAACAGCAGATCTGGCGCCAGCGCTGGGTGCGTGACTAAGCCAGAGGTGTAAGGGAGCTTGCTCACCACCATGAGCCAGCTACCCCGATAAAATCGCAGGCAACAAAAAACCGTGCCCGGATCGCTCCGGAGCACGGTTTTTTTTGCTGCGTCTTACTTGTTAACAGCGTCGGTCAGGCCTTTGGCCACAACCAGCTTGATAACTTTCTTGGCAGCG
>Ga0207650_10000670_pt1 | contig 26932 bp, 26 predicted proteins | sample KBSS63metaG_FD_184325 | JGI IMG/M metagenome (GOLD analysis project Ga0207650, IMG submission 184325) | Switchgrass rhizosphere microbial communities from Kellogg Biological Station, Michigan, USA - KBS S6-3 metaG (SPAdes) (version 2) | ecosystem: Host-associated > Plants > Roots > Rhizosphere...
CGCGCGTGCCACATGGCCCCCGTAGAAATTGCCGGTGTGATAGACGCGTCCTTCTACCGGATCAATCAGCGGATTGTCGTTGGCAGAGTTCATCTCGCGTTCCAAGATGACCTGATGGGCGCGCAAAGCCTCGAGCACGGGACCGATTCCCTGCGGTACGCAACGCAATGAATAGGGAGTCTGAATGGCTTCATCGGAGCGGATCGTTTTTGCTTCAGATGCCTTGCGCGTCTCACTGACCCTGGTGCGAATTTCATCGAGATTTCGAATGTAACGACTATCCTGCAGTAGCTTGCGGCAGATCGCCGCCGCTTCGACTTGACCTGGATGATTCTTGGCCCGGTGGATCACTTCGGAAAACGGGTCGGCGGTGGCGTTTAGCCCTTCGATGGCTAGACTTGCGCACGCCAGCACAAGGCGTGCGAGGTAGGCGCCGTCATAGATGACCAGCGCAGCGATCCCGGTCATCACGGTGGTGCCGTTGACGAGCGCTAGTCCCTCTTTCGCTGTGAGTTCGGAGGGCGCGAGGTTTGCGTGCCGCAGCGCTTCAGCGGCAGGAACTCTTCCGCCCTGGTAGATAACTTCACCTTCGCCGAGGAGGACACGGCCAATATAAGCGGATGGAATCAAGTCGCCGCTGGCGCCCACGGAACCGTAGCGCGGTACCACAGGTGTAATCCGGTGATTGAGGAGATCGACCAATCGGTCGATGATTTCACGTCTTACGCCCGAAAGCCCCTTAGCAAGAGCATTCGCTCTGAGAAGCATCGCGGCCCGAACCGCATCCGCCGGCAGCGGCTGACCAACGCCGCAACTGAGAGAACGAAGAAGATTTGTTTGATGAAAGCTTAGATCAGTATCGGGAATGAGGAAACGCACGTTGCCGCCGAACCCAGTGTTTACGCCATAGATCACCTCTCCGTCCGTTAATTTTTTCTCCAACAACTGCCGGGATGAGGAAATTTTGTTTATTACGGCGCGATTTGATGACAGCTCGACGCGACTATCCTGGCGGGCTACCGAAGCGACCCTGTCGATCGTGAGGCCGTCTCCGGTGATTTCGACGAGAGAGGGATCCATGTCCATGAAAACCCCTTCAACCTCTGGCTCGACTATACCATCAAATCGGGCGGAAAAAAGGACTGAAAAATAGCGATGTTTCAGGAAGAGCGGCGCGATAGTGTATGTGTTGCTGTTCCGTAGAAACTCTCGGCAGCTTCCATCAATGTTTCCGAGAGCGTCGGGTGGGGGTGCACAGAATCAGCGAGGTCGCGAACCGTAGCTCCCATTTCGACGGCGAGTACGCCCTCGCCGATCAGTTCGCCTGCGCCCACTCCGACAATCCCCACGCCCAGAATCCGTTCGGTTTCAGGCTCGATCACCAATTTCGTCAGGCCGTCCGGTCGATCGAACGTCAGGGCTCGGCCGGATGCGCCCCATGGAAACTTCGCGACCTGAACCTCGATGCTCTTCTGCTCCGCTTCGGTTTCCGTAAGACCGCACCAGGCAACTTCTGGATCGGTAAAAACCACCGCCGGAATGACTACGTTTTCAAATGCGCTCGCGTCGCCCAAAATTGTTTCAACGGCTATTTTGCCTTGCCTGAAGGCGCGATGAGCGAGGAGCGTGCCGCCGGTGGCATCCCCTACTGCATAAATATTCGGATCCTCGGTCTGCAGTTGCGCGTTGCACTGAATAAAACCTTTGTCGTCTTTGGTGACCTTGGTGTTTTCAAGTCCGAGATCAGCGAGGTTCGGCACCCGTCCGACACTGACGAGGACGCGATCATAGAGTTCGTCGCGCTGCTGTTTATTCACCTCGGTCGTGACTTTGATTTGCTTACCGGCAGTCGCCATTTTTAAAACTTTGGTATTCAGGCGAATCTCTTTGAATGCCTTTTGCGCGACTCGGCTGACCGGCCGTACTAGGTCCGCATCGACACCCGTGAGAATCGAAGGTAAGGCCTCGAGGACGACGACGTTACTGCCGAGCGCGGCGTAAACTGTGCCCAGCTCCATGCCGATATAACCGCCGCCGACTATGAGCAGATCTTGTGGAACGTCGGGCAGATCGAGTGCTTCCGTTGAAGTCATCACCCTTTTGTTGCCGAGATCGAAGGCGTGCGGCATGGCCGGCTTGGATCCCGCTGCTATAATCGCTTTTTCATAGCGAATAAATTTCTGCCCAGCGGTGGTCTCCACGCGCAGCGTCCGCGAGTCTTCAAAGTGGCCGCGCCCGTGCACCACCTCCACCTGGCGATGCTGCGCCAGGCTCTTTATGCCTTGACCGAGTTTCTCGACAATCGACTCTTTCCAATTCCTGAGCTTCTCGACCTCGACTCTCGCGGGGCCAAAGTCGATCCCGCGATGGCTGGATTCCTTGCCCTCGCGTAAAATCGCCGTCGCATGAAGTAACGCCTTTGACGGAATACAGCCGACGTTCATGCATACGCCGCCGAGTCGTGGGTTTTGCTCGACGAGCGTAACCTTCTTGCCTTTGTCCGCCGCATAGAACGCGGCTGTGTAACCGCCCGGTCCGGCGCCCAGAACCAATATTTCGGTGGTGGTTGGATCCATATGGCTATTTGAGTTGCAGATCCGCTTCGGAAAAATTTTCCAAGCCGCTGATGACGTCCTTGAGAAAACGCACCGCATCGGCACCGTCAAGCACACGATGATCGTAAGCGAGACAGAGCGGCAGAATCGTCCGAACGCCAATTTTGCCATCGATCGCTACCGGTTTCGGCTGTCCTTGTCCGACACCGAGAATCGCCACCTGCGGTGCATAGATGATTGGCGTAAAATGGCTGCCGCCGATGCTTCCTTGGTTGGAAATCGTGAAGGTGCCGCCTTGAAGCTCCTCGATAGAGATTTTCCGCTGGCGGGTTCTTTCCGTGATCGCGTGCAGCTCCTGGGATAACTGAGCCAGATTTTTCCGATCAACATCGCGCAAAATGGGAACGATCAATCCGCCTTCCGTATCGACGGCCACTCCGATATGGCAGTAATTCTTGTAGACGATTTCCATCGTACTCTCGTCGAGGCTCGAATTGGCCCGTGGGTGCTTCTTCAACGTGCGGCCAAGCACGACCAGCAAAAACGCCGTCAGCGTGAGATGAACTCCCTGCTTCTCGTAGCCGGGCGCATTTTTTTTTCGGAGTGCCAGGAGGTTGGAAATGTCAGCGTCAGCGAATTGGTTGATTTTTGGAATCGTCGTCCAAGATTCCACCATGCGCCGGCTGACGGTGCGGCGCAGCGGCGACATCTTCTCGCGATGGACCGGTCCCCATTTGGAAAAATCGACGCTTTCGCTTGACGCTGGAGTCTGATGAGCTTGGCCGCTTGGTTGTTCAGCGCCAGGCGCTCTCTGCAAAGCGATCTGTTGGAGTCGCTGCACGTAATCGCGCAAATCACCGAGGTTGATTCTGCCACCAGCTTCGCTGCCTTTAACGCGGGTAAGATCAATGCCGAGATCTGCGGCGATCTTCCGGATCGAGGGGGGTGCCGGCGGTGCTACACCGCTTTTCGATTCGTAGCGATAATCGGTTGCCCCAGCCGACGTCGTTGTTGCGGAACTGCTTGGCTGAGGCTGAGCAGTGGCAGGCTGGGCCGCAGGCTTGCTAGCACGTGGCGGGGCGGTAGCGCCGCCCGTCGATGCTGCTGGAGCGGCATCGATGCTGATCAGTACTTGCCCGACGCTCACCTCCATCCCCTGTTTGACATGAACCTTCGTCACCACTCCGGCGCTTGGAGCCGGAATCGAACCAACCGCCTTCTGAGTTTCCAACTCCATGAAGGGTTGGTCTTTTTTAACCTCTTGGCCTTCGGCAACCAGAATGCTGACGACTGTGCCGGACTCTACGCCTTCGGCGAGCTGCGGAAGTTTGACGTCCATGCTGAAAATATTGCGGTGATCGAATCTATTTAAAGGTAAAACGGGAATGGTTTTTCGGGATCGACATTGAGTTTTTTGATCGCTTGCTCAACCGCATGCCCGGCCAGTAAGCCTTTCTGATAAAGCGCATAGAGCGTTGCCACCGTGGCGATCTCAGCATCAACCTCGAAAAAGCGGCGCAGGTTCTCGCGCGTGTCGCTGCGGCCGAACCCGTCTGTGCCCAACGTCAACAGTCCACCCGGCACCCAGGGCGTGATCTGATCGGCGACCATCTTCATATAATCGGATACCGCAATGAACACGCCTTCTTCGTCCTGGAGCACGGATTCGATATACGATTTCTTCGGGGTCGCGGTTGGGTGCAGCATATTCCAGCGGCGAGTGCGAAGGGCATCACCGCGCAGCAGCTTATAACTGGTCGCGCTCCAGACATCGGCGGAAACATCGAACTGCTCAGCCAAGATCTCCTGTGCCCGCAGCGCTTCTCTCAGCAGCGGTCCGCTGCCGAACAGATGCGCTTTGAATTTTTTACCTTTGTTCGCGGGTTTGAGCTTGTACAAACCTTTGAGAATTCCTTCTTCCGCACCCGCCGGCATAGGCGGCATTTCGTAACTCTCGTTATACAGCGTCAAATAGTAGAAGTATTCCTCACCCTCGCTGTAGAGCCGGCGCAGACCGTCCTTAACGATGATTGCGATCTCGTAGGCAAAAGCCGCATCGTAGGTCAGTAAAGTCGGAATCGTGCTCGCCAACAGATGGCTGTGGCCGTCCTGATGTTGCAGTCCCTCTCCATTGAGAGTCGTGCGTCCCGCGGTGGCGCCGAGGAGAAAACCCTTGGCCTTGTTGTCCGCGGCCGCCCACATGAGATCGCCGATGCGCTGAAAGCCAAACATTGAATAATAGAAATAGAAGGGAATCATATTGATTCCCAGATTGGCGTAAGCGGTTCCGGCGGCAATGAACGATGACATCGAACCCGCTTCGGTAATTCCCTCTTCCAGAATCTGGCCGTCTTTGGCTTCGTTGTAATAGAGCAGAGTCTCACGATCGACCGGTTCGTAGAGCTGGCCTTTGGGAGAATAGATGCCGATCTGGCGAAATAGCGAGTCCATGCCGAACGTGCGTGCTTCATCCGGGATGATCGGTACGATCCGCTTACCGATGTCCTCGTGTCGTAGCAATTTGGTGAGCAGACGCACCGTCGCCATCGTGGTAGACATCGGATGACCGCCGGAGCCCTTCAAAGATTCGGCATAGCTATTTTCGTCCGGCACGTTGAGCGGCTTAGCGCGAACTCTTCGTTCGGGCACAAAGCCGCCGAGTTGGCGGCGGCGCTCCAACAGATACTGGGTTTCACGGCTGTCAAGCGGTGGGCGATAGAATGGCGTTTCGACGACTTCTTCATCGGGCAATGGAATGTCGAAGCGAGTGCGAAATTCGCGCAGTTCACGTTCATTCAGCTTCTTCTGCTGATGCGTAATGTTGCGCCCTTCACCTGTTTCACCCAGGCCGTAGCCTTTGACAGTCTTCGCCAGAATAACTGTCGGCGACCCCTTGTGTTCGATGGCACGTTTGTAAGCCGCATAAACCTTTGCGGGATCATGACCGCCCCGGAGCAATTTATGGATCTGCTCGTCGGTCATGTGGTTGACCATTTCCAAAAGCTCTGGGTATTTCCCAAAAAAATGCTTCCGAGTATAGCTTCCAGGCTCGACCGAGTACTTTTGATAATCCCCGTCGACCGCTTCTTCCATGCGCTTTAGCAATAAGCCCTTGTCATCGGCTTCCAGCAGCGGATCCCAGTCCGATCCCCAGATCACCTTGACAACATTCCAGCCGGCACCGCGAAAAAGCGATTCCAATTCTTGGATAATTTTTCCATTGCCACGTACGGGACCATCCAAACGCTGTAAATTGCAGTTGACGACCCAGATGAGATTGTCGAGGTTTTCCCGCGCCGCCAGAGTCAGGGCTCCAGAAGCCTCCGGCTCGTCCATTTCTCCATCGCCGGGGAAACACCAGACGCGGGGTTCGGCGCCACTCAACAAGCCCCGACTTTGCAGGTATCGCACGAAGCGAGCCTGATAAATGGACATGATGGGCGCGAGTCCCATGGAAACCGATGGAAATTGCCAAAAATCGGGCATCAAGTACGGGTGCGGATAAGACGAGACACCACCGACCGGCGAGAGCTCCTGGCGAAAGTGGTGCAGTTTGGGAGCGTTGATGCGCCATTCGACATAAGCACGAGCATAGGCGCCCGGTGACGAATGCCCTTGAAAGTAGACCATGTCCGGGTGATTATCGCCGTCACCACCGCGGAAAAAATGGTTCAAAGCGACTTCATAAAGCGTCGCCGAAGAAGCGTAGGTGGAAATATGGCCGCCAATGTCTGGATGAAGACGATTGGCTTTGACAACCATCGCCATAGCGTTCCACCGGACATAGCTCTTGATCCGCCGCTCAACTTCTCGGTCGCCGGGATAGCGGGGCTCGTTCTCTCGCGGAATGGTGTTGATATAAGGGGTGCTAACCGTGCGAGGAATTTTTACGCCTGACTCGCGGAGGCGGTCAGTGAGTTCGTCTAGCAGTAGGCTCGCTTGCCCATATTGCTCGTTTTTGAGAATCAATTCGAGAATATGCTCGAGTGAAGAAACCCATTTATTTCGATCGTTTCTGTTGCCCCTGCCGTTGGGCTGCTCGCCCTCGGCCGGCATCGCATTAGGAGAACTGCTTTTGTTTTCCGTTTTCATCAATACAACGTTTAGCAGACAACAAAATCCGGATAAAATCAACCAAACAAATTGAAATACCTTGACCTCGCCTTCGCTAACCCGGCACACAATCTTGCCTGTGATGAAGCGTTGCTGGAACTGATTGAAACAGGACAGGTTAAAGATGAAATATTGCGCGTCTGGGAACCGGCGCAGTACTTTGTCGTGCTCGGCCATGCGAACGCAAGACGCGCGGAAGTGAATTTGTTCGCGTGTAAGGAAGATCGCATAACGATCCTACGGCGGATGAGCGGGGGCGGTGCCGTGCTGCAGGGACCCGGCTGCTTCAATTACTCGCTGGTTTTAAACGGGGCAGCACATCGCTTCAGAACAGTCAGAGAAGGCTTTCGCCACGTATTGGAACGCCACAGGAATATGATCCAGACATTGACCGGCCTCGAAGTCGCTCTCGAGGGCATCAGCGACCTGGCGATCGACGCGCGCAAATTCTCCGGTAACGCGCAGTACCGCAAATCCCGTGCGCTACTGATTCACGGCACGTTTCTCCTCGACTTTGACTTGTCTTTGATCGGTCGGTATTTGCAGCTTCCTAGCAAGCAGCCCGCGTATCGACAGAATCGCTCGCACCTGGAGTTTCTCACAAAGCTTCCTGTGCGCTCGGCAGAGTTGCGCGAACGTTTACAAGAAAGTTGGAGTGCTCGTACAGCTTTAGACAAAATTCCGATTGATCGTATCGACATGCTTGTGCAACAGCGTTATGGAGGGAAGGAATGGTCGGAAAAATTTTAAACCGGCCCAGTATCGGGGAAAAAATCAGTGATCGGAATTGATGAGACGAATTATGAACCGATGGCGCGGCGATCTGTTTTGCGGGCTGGCGCCGCCGAGCGGCGATCAGAGGCGCAACAGGAATGATGTTGTGTAAGCTTGCGATCGGTCTTTGTCTTGTTTTGTTGTTCGGCTGTGCCGTGCCCACCTGGACCAGGCCGAACACGACCGAGGGAGAAATGCGCCGTGATCTCGAACAATGTGAGCGCGACCGGAAGGCAATCGCAGGCGAGTCGTTCTTCCTCGAGCGCTGTATGTTCTCGAAGGGCTATACTGAAGGGTGAAATCGCGGCGCGCTAGGCCCGGCGATGGTAAGACTGCAAGCTATGACGCCAAGGCTGTGGGCCGTGTGGCTAATCTTTGTCCGAGATGAGCTGGCCTACGCCTAACTCCCAATGCTTCGGGCAAAGATAAATGAATCTGGAGCGGCTTTCATCAAGAAATATGTTCTTGCGAGCTTCATTGTTGAGTAAGCTCGTGTCCACACCATCGAGAATGCCCACTTCCATACAGTCCGCCCAATCGCACCGGTTCATGGGTGATTATTCTCACCTATGGAAATGCCAGATGACAAGCTTTTTTTCGCCCCAATATGGAAAATTACTGAAAAACTCTATGAGAATATCAACAAACGCCAAATCTCCCCGACCAACCCATCATTGCTCAGCTGGTAAAATCACCTCTGTGCGTTCGGCTCGTTATGCATTCTGCCAGCCTATGGTCGATCAGCTTTATTGTGATCGATGAGTTCAACCGATCGTTTCGTATTCACTCCCGCAGTGTTTCTCAGGCACGCGAGCGCTAGCGCAACACTCGGCAACTTTGCAAGAGTTCCGTGCTGGATTCTGTCAGGACAGGAGCCTCTCCTAGGTTCAGGGTTGCGCTCCGGTACTGGAGTCCCAGTTGGGTAAGCTGTACGGGTTCGTCGAAGGTGGACTATGCCTTCAAAGCAAAAAGCAATATCGATGGGCGAAAAATTCAGGAACGATGCAACTGAGCCCAGCTCATTGAGAGCGTGGTTTCAGCCTAGTAACTTCGGGCTGAGGGATACGCCAGCGTCTGCCGATTTTGTAAGCCAGCAATTCTTTTCGCTCGATCATTTTTCGTACTGTGTTGGTCGGCAGATTCAGCAATTTAGCGGCCTCGCGTGGAGTCAGCAACGGCATGTCGACTGGTTTCTGCATAGCCAGCCCTCCTCCATTGCCCTTGTCTACTCAGAGATGAGACGGTTGGCAAGAACTCAAGGACATTATGAGCAAACGCAAATCCCGGCCAGCCATTGGCCCCGTTCATCGTTCTGTCATCTAAGTGTCGTCCGACGGCTGCTCCGCTCTAATGAGAGAGCTAGTGAAAGTGCTCAAAAATTATGGATTGGTTAGAAGGGATACTGGTGGCCGTGGTAGGAGTTGAACCTACGAGGCCGCGGGCTATGAGAAAGCTACTGAAAACACAGTAGCTTTTCTGTTGGGGCATTTTCGGATCGATTGGAGTCTGAAAACTCGCCTAGCCCCAATAACCGCTCTCTTTCACGTCAAGGTAAGCGATACGCTCTCAAACACGGCGTTCATGCCGTAACAAGCTCGTTAAGACGCTCAGTACCGATCCTGCTCTAGATAAACGCACCACCCAAGTGCGAGCTAGTTCTTTGGGAAGAGCAGATAAATAATGGCGACGACAACGAGAATCACTAGTGCCACCAAGGCTGGTCCATGAACTTAGGGCGCCCTTACCGGCGAGGATCGCAGGTGAGACAAATGCTGTCCGTCTGCGCCGATGTGCTCGCTCTAGTGTCATACATCTGTTCACTGACAACCATTAATAGAACTCCAGTGGCGAGCAGAGCAGCTATTATAGTCATCCAGAAAAGTGCCTTTAGCTCCACGATCGTTCCCTCCGTGGTGTTTTCTTCGGAGCCTTTACAGATAAAGGGGCAAAGGATGGACCACCGGACGTCGGAATTTGTTGTCTAACGAAGGACAGCCGAGTCACCTCAAGTACATTTCTCGTGTCAAAACTCTGTCGAATCCGACACGGCGGGCTGAGCATGGCACAAGAACCGAAGGCCCATGCAGCAGACATGAAGCGCAAATCCCGACCGAACACCGGCCCCGTTGAGTTATCGGTCGAGCGATAGCCGGTTTATCGAGCCCGGATATGGGACCGAAATATTTTGCCGGGTTTGCGGCCGGATGCGACCGGCGCGCTTTTCGTCGGCATTGACGCCAGCGATGCATGACTCAACGGCGCTGGTTTGTGTGAAATACGATCAGCACAGCGACAATCTGGTCTTGGCCGATCATTGCATTTGGCAGCCGGTCCCCGGTGCGCCAATGGACTTGAAGCGACGATTGAGTTTTACCATTGCCGGCTCCAGGGCTGGAAGACTAGCATTGAGAAAATTCTCGTTATCCCCTTTCAGATGCACAGGACAATCAGGACGCTGCAAACGGCGGGCTTGCCGATTGAGCGCCGCGATAAATGCAAATAGCATTGGCAACACAACCACCCAGAAACCGGGCGTCACGCTCCAATGATGTTTTGAAATAGATCGCAGCTTACGAGTCAGCTCTTCACTGGCTAATCTGTCTGTCCATCGTCCCGTAAGCGGCGATATCTAAGAAAGCTTCTAGTTCATCGTCCGACATATCTTTGATTGTTTTGGCATCAAGCGTACGGCCGCTGTCTCTATCGCAGAGGCGATCAAAAACAAAGTGTGAAGTTACAACGTTAGCGTTGAGCGGGCCCCGCTAGTGGTCGGCAAGCGAGTTTCTCATTTTAGCAATCACAAAAGCGAATCGGGGACGAAGGCAGCCCCGCTCAAGTTCGTAACGGCGACGCTGCCGAAACCGCTTGAAGTCGGCAGGCATTGAAAACCACAGTTGCCATCGAGCGAAAAAAGCTTAACCGGGCGGCCGTCGGCCACAATCGTTTTTGTGCACAGCAGCAGCACGGCGCGACATTACGAAATTGAAATCGAGCGCGGAAGCTAAGCCCGCGGATAGTGGCTTTGGTGTGTTGCTGCTCGTTGGCGGGGTATTTCTAGTGGAACCAATTGAGCTTCTAGTTTTATGCAGTCGGGACAGATGCGGTCTTGCTCATGCCGATTCATTAACAAAAACCGGACTTGAAAGAAGCTGGTTAGCGGCCACCGCGCACACTGAGGATGGAAATGCCACTCCAAGTCAGCGGCGGCTTTGCTCTTTCGGTAAAGTATCACTGTGTAAGAGTCTAGATCTAAAAAGTCGCCGATCAAGGGGTTTCGTGGGAAAATTGTCAATTGCGCGGGATTCCTTTTGAGTCCGCGGATGTGTCGCCTGCCGAGTCAGTCGCCTAAAATTTTTTCCTGTCAGGCTTTTTCCGCCAGTCAGGTCGCATCTCGCTTCACTGTCCGACTTTTAAAACGCGTTAGGTTCACGAGCTGGCGCGGGATCTTTCCGAAAGCTCCTTCAATAGCTACGGCACACCATATGCTTCGTTTTTGTCCCCGATCTACTGCTTCAGGAGGATCTATGTCTGAACAACGAGTGACGCGAAGGGAAATCATAAAAAAGGCAGCATATCTAGGCTAACTCCTATTGTTTTAACTGTGCAAGCCAATTTCTCTTTTGCCTCCGCCGGTTCTGGCGATTACACGGACAACGACAAGAAAAAAGAGAAAAAGGACAACGACGATAGTAAGTTCAAAAACTACACAAATCACAACCGTCGTTGATCCGTTTAGCCATCCTCGCGGTAGGACGTGGCGAGATGTCCCTTCACTCCGCCGCGGTGTATGTTCGCGTGCACAGTGTTTTATCTGTGGTCCTCACGGGCAATTACCTTTTAGTATTGACTTCGTTCACTATCGCCAAGTTAAAGAGTGCGTAATGGACGGTGATAATCTCTCTTACCGGAAAGGTGATTTCATAGAAATAGCGGTTTTCAGACTTCACTTGTTTAGTGCTGAGTAATTTTAAACCAATAAGTCGAGGATGGGCGTCAATTCCCTCACCGCCTGATCTTCAGCCGCGACGATAATGTGATAGGTGCGGACGGTATGGTACGATCGAGGAATTTTTCGAAAAAGAACAAGAATCGCCAAAGCCAAACTTGTGCCGGCAATACTCGTTAAATAATAGCCGCCGCCAATTCCCATTTCGATCGACCCGACAAACCAAATTGTGGCTGTCGTAGTCAGTCCCAACACGGCTTTTCCGCGTCGAATAATGACTCCGGCACCTAAAAAACCGATGCCGGATACGATTTGCGCAGCTACGCGGGAGGAATCAGTTCCAGGGATTGTGCCGATCTTTAACGAGAAGAGAGTGAAAGAGTTGCACCGACACAGATCAATGTATTGGTCCTAAAACCGGCGGGTTTATCGTAAAGCTCTCTCTCAACCTATCAACCCTCCGAGCACGAGCGACAAAAATAATTTTGTCCGATCGTCCACCACGACCGACATAATTTCTAACAATATTCCAAACGCCGACACTACCGCAAGGTCGTGCGAGTTGCTTGTCTTGTGGAGTTCGGTCGTATTGAATTAAGGCTGGACCCTTTCGAGCCCGGCCCTTTCATGCCGCGGGTGTTCGCGCGCGTCGTCTCTAAATTTGGCCCCGTAGCGCCGCTCAGGGACGCCTGATAGCGTACGACTTAATGGCTCGGGTTATCGCTCGCTGTGTCCTCTCCTTAGGCTTCGTGTCCATTCCTTTCGGCTTCATTCCGCCATCGAAGATCATTCCATTCGGATGCATCTTTTGCATAAGAAACCCAGTTCAATGGTCCGTAATCAAATGATTTACCCGCTCTGTAAAGTCGTTGTCGAACGTGACCATTTGGCCCGCGGCTTTGAGCTTTTAAAAGGCAATTACGTGCAGATAACGGAGAGGAGCTTGAATCGCTCGAACTGAAGCGAACGACGAAATAGAGTTCGCCAAGTTCGTGGCGGATGAAAAAGATCGACCCCAGTTTACTTCGAGAGGAGCTACTATTTGGCACCGTCCAAAGGCGCGGAGAAACCGTACCGCTTGATGGCCGAGGCGCTCGATGAAACCGGCCGCGTTGCAATAGCTCAACTGTTTTTCACGAGAAGGAAGCCTCGTCGCTGCTCGCTCCGTGCGAAACGGTCTGATGATGCACTTCAGGTATTTTGCGAATGAGCTGCGCGACTTCGATCAAATTTCGAAGGTTGAAGGCGAGAAGGTTCCGCAACGCGAAATAGATCTCGGCAAAAATCTGATCGACAAAATGTCCGCTGTTGAGTTTGAGCCTGAAAAATATCACGACGAATACCGGGAGCGGTTTCTTGCGATGATCGATCGCAAGGCAAAAGGACAGGAGGTCACAGTTCAGCCGCCAACGCCTGAGCGCCGATGGTTGATATTATGGCCCGCGCTCAAACAAAGCTTGGAGCGGACCGGGCCATCGCCAGAGAAACGAGCAACAGAAAGAATAGGCACGGCAACAAAAACAGCACGCAAACGACGTAAGGCTTAGGGGAGATCTCTATGGCGAAACGCTTGTTAAGATGGGCGAGAGAACGCCTTCCAAAAACATTTCCGGGATCATATCGATGAATATTAACGTGATGACCACCATTCTTGGTCTCTTTCTCAGTCTTCATGCGAGCGCTCATCAGGAGGCTGACTGGGCCATGTTTTTCTCTCTTTTGACCGCTTTGAGCGCTGTCATGGCCCTGGTGACCTCGAGGAGTTAGTCGACGGCATGACGAGCCGCGGGCTTATCTCCGGCCGGATGGCACCCGGCTGTCCCTCACTGTCCGTTGCTCGCTCTCGTAACGTGCGACTCACGAAAGCTTGAGTCCAACAGCAACCGCACAATCTCCTCCAACCCAAAGCACTTACCGACCTCTTCATCATCACAGGTCATCGGAAAACGAACCGGGTCAGCTCTCTGATAACTCCGTTCGTGTGCTTGAGACCTATGGAACCGGTTGGCTTCATTGAGTGACCCGGCCTAGCAGTGTTTCACTGCTAGCTTCGCAGCCGCCGTAGAGATTAAAGCCGCGGTATTGTCCGGTGCTTTGATTCGCTCAAAGGATAGGTTCATCTAAAATCCCTTTCTCGCGCTCTCCCTGTTACCGTGATCCACCAACGTAGCGGGCAATAATGCCGCTGATACCTTGCCGCTACCATTCCCAGAAGTCGCAGCAAGTCTCCTAGAGCTTCTCTCGAGCGCGGGCACAATCTATGCTCAACGAAGACTCCCGAATGCACACAAGACCGTTTTTTGACGGAAGGAGGTGAAATCATTTATGGACCTTTTGAAGCGTTTGTTAGTCGAGGAGGACGGCCAAGGCTTGGTTGAATATACTTTGATTGTCGTTTTGGTCGCCTTAGTCTTTTGGGTTGCCATCAAAAATACGAACATCGGCAGTGAGTTGGCCAGTGGTTGGAGTAAAGTAACCGTCTGCGTTAGCGATCCCTCATCTTGCACTTCGTCTTCGTAAAACTGTCTTGGATGCCGGAGGCAAGCACTTCGGCATCCAAGCCCTGCACGGCCGAAATGAATGATCATCTCAAGAGCCAAAGCCGGTTGGCTGATGATCGCCGGCGCCCTATTCATATTCGGGCTCGCTGATCATTTACCCGAAACTTCGCTTGTAGGTTTACAAAATGTTCTTTTTTTCACTTCCATCGGCTTAGTGATCAGGGGAATCTATTTCGTCCGAACAAGCAAGCCGTGTCCTCGATGCGGCGAAACCGTTGGACGCGCAGAAAGTAAGTGCAAATATTGCGGGCACGTTTTCAAAAACGAAGCTATGCGATGAGCGAAGGACGAGGTGGACCCTTTCCGAGCCCCGCGCGGTTTAGCTCATGGCTTCGGCGATCAGCTAGGCGTGTGTTTACAGGAGCCAGCGTGGTAATGAAAAAGGGGCGCAGCGCCATTGCCCGCCACACCCTATGGAGACTGTTGCTGTCAGCGCTTATGGAGTACGCAGCAGAGCCGCGCAAGTGGTAGAGATTTATTGCGACCGCTGTTCAATTTCAAATCCAGGCCGCACCGTTGCGGCATTGTCATTCCAAACTGCTCGAAATATCCCGTTACTTGGGCGACGGTAGCAATCAAACCGCGGAGCTGCACGCTATGCGTGAGTCGTTCATTTTGGCTCGCCCGGGTGACACGATCTTTAGTGACCCGCGCTATGCCGTCATGCTCATTACTGGGCACTGCATCCAAGAGCGCACCGCGATCTAATCAGCGAAATCAAAAAAATTTCATACGCGTAGGGTTCTCAACAAGTGGATTGCTGGACACATCAGGCACGCTGGCAGGAGCGCGCTGACAAGTTGCCGAAGTGCGCCGCCGTTAAATGCTTAAGCTTTGAAAACGTTTTTTCTACGGTGTTGTTGATGCGCCCGCGGACAATCGATCTGCGGGGAACACGGCCCCAAACCCGGTCAACAGTGTGCTCGGCGAATGCTTGTAAACCAAGCGGAAACTGATTACACGACATCAGCCGGATGTCAGAATAGACTCTCGCGAGACACTTACCGTTGCTCCTTGCGAACTGGGAGGGTTCCATCGGCAGATCCGAAATCTCTGCAACGTGAAACGTTGGCCGATCCACGTGCCGCTCTGGCGTTGCCAGGTAAGACGGCGTGCGTACTCTTTGGTTGTGAAATGTTCTTGGGACGGTCGGGCTGATTTTTGCGCCGGATGCGGTTCCCGCTCTCTCAAATTAAGACCTGGGAATAAAAGGCGGACCGGCGGTGTAAAGGAAAATAGGAGCAGCAGGTGGGGGTGGAGTAGGAACGGGTGTTTCCAGGGATTGAGTGATATAGCGCGCTGCACCGACTGTAAACGTGACTTCACCGACCTGAAGTGTCAGGCGTATCATGCGCAGAGCAGTTGCCTGTGTAGGAGTTGTACCGACCAGTTTTACTAAGTGAGCCGAAGCGGTTAACGCTGATGGAATTGTTTGAGCAGGAAAGGAGTCAACGTAGCGTATGAGCGGGCATATCCAGGCGAAATCGATTTGAGCGCGACGACAGTTTTCAAAGAGCTTTGAACGAAAGGAAATGAGATTATGAAGCAGAAACAATCAGAGCAGCCCAGCCAACCGGGCCGGGCTCCTTTGCGATGCTTGACCAGGCCATCGAGCGAAACAACGTGCGAAACGCCGAAGTGGACGAACCCGTAAACGCGGCGTTCGCGTCTATCAAAAAAGAGTTCGACCCTCACGTCCCACAAATGAAGGCTCATATCGCAGAGTTCAAGAATACACCCCGATGACCGAGGAAATTATTAGCAAGGCGACGGAAACGGCTACAGCGGTGACCAGGTAGTTGCCAACATGACTCACGAGCTGAGAGGTGCAATGAACAACATCGCTTGCCTCGTCAGGCACTGAAAGAATATCGCCGGTTCAGACCCGATATTCTCCGGTTGCAGGACGGCAGACTTGATCGGAATGTGCCAATACGGCTTGTTATGCAGTGTCGCGTTTGTTTTTTGTTCGGCCGCAGTTGCCGCCAAGCATGGAACGAGCAAGTAGGTTTGGCCAAAAAGTCGCAGAATTACATATCGGTCACACCGCCCACGCAAAAGCCCGGGACCAGCGTGCGTATTGATTCTGATTTCACAGAAGAGGTATGAGCCTTTTTCTGATTTGCTTCCGCAGAAGCTCGCGGAAAAGTGCTGATGGACGGCGCCAAGAGTTCAACGTACAACATCGTTGCCGCACACGCCGGCCGGACAAGGCCGGCGTAGTCTTGCGTGAGAGTCCTGCGCGTCATGAGCTTGTCAGCGACTCGTGTTTCGGACGGTCAACTCGCTGCGAAAGCGAGAAACTGGGAAGAGCTTATCGATGACGCCGTGGTGTGAGCGGGCGACAAACAAGAGGAAAAATTTATGATCAGGAAGACGGATTACACACAAGCAATCCAGACTTTAACGCATAGCCTGGCGGTGCTGCGCGAAGCCCAAGAGGTAGAGCAAAATCTGGAACAGCTTAAAGCTGAACGTGATCGCCTCGTCCCAGAAATCGAAGCACTGCGCCAGCAGGAGGCGCAGGAGGCGGCGCAGCATGAGGCATCGATGGCCCAACGTCAGCGCGAAGAGCGCGAAACGACCGCACGACTCGCGGAGCTCCATATGAAGATCACCGACCGAACCAAAGTGTTGCGCGAGGTGAACCGCGCTGTCGCAGAGATCAAGAAACATCTTCGCGCTGCACGACCGGAATGAGATCCCATTGGATTTAATACCAAGGAAGAAGCGGATGCCGCTTGGATCAATGTCAAGTACGGCGCATTAAACCCGCAGCACAGAGATATCTACCAAGCATTTACTAACTTTTATGCTCGGGCCAATCCCAGCGAGACCATGGTTGGGAATTTCGACGCCGACACGGACCCGGTTGTGGCCGAAAGCTTGAAAGGCGTACCTCCGGCGCAACCCGCTGCAGCCGATGACGCCACACGCAAAGTGGTTGATGCACTGTCACAGCAACACGGCTGGGGAACCCCGGGCAGCGCGTTGTCGAGGATAACCGGGAAAATTTGCACGCCGCATATGAGCATTTTGTTGGCAATGACGAAGCAATTACCGCGCGAGTTGATGTTCAGAAAAGCCCAACGCTTCAGCCCACGGGCTGGTAACGGCGAGCGGCTCTTGTCTGATCGCCTCGGCAGAGCGGGGCCGGAGTCAATGGCGCTTGGACGGACTCAACTATACATTTAAGGCGCACATCGTATCGTACTTCGGCGCAGCGACGTTGATAACCGACATCACGCCCAAGATGGTCGAAAACTTTACCGCGGTGAATACTGGTGGCGGTGGTAGGAGTCGAACCTACGACGCCGCGGATATGAGCCGCGTGCTCTGACCAACTGAGCTACACCGCCAAAGAAATCTAAGCTAACGACAGGAGGGGAAAAGATCAAGCTGCGACTATGGGCGGGCAGAAACAAAATCCCATTTTCGCCTCACCGGCTTCCGAGTGACTCGCTTTTTTCCACGGTTAATCTGGTAAAGAACCTTCTCATCCACCTCGAGGCATGTCAACGTATTGCCGTAAACCAATCCGGTATCCAAACCGATTTTGAATGGGAGATCATAGAGCACCCTCTGTTGCGGCGTATGTCCGAACAAGACGGTGTAGGGGAGGCGATGAGAGCTATAGATGAAAGCGTTTCGGATCCAGAAAAGCTCCTCCTCGGTTTGGTCGGCTAGCGGCTTGTGCGGATGAATACCTGCATGGACGCACAGAAACGGATCCATGATATAGAAGCGTTCCAGCTTTTTGTAGAACATTAAATGCTCCGGCGGTATGGCGGACAGCGCTTCCTCAGCAGCTACGGCTTCAGACAAGCCATAGCTTGCCAATGTAGCCTTCCCACCGTTGATCAGGAACATATCACCATGTTGACCGGCCAAACCGAGATAAGAGAGGAGCATATCCTCGTGATTACCTCTTAGAAATACAAAACTCACCTCGCGCAGTTCGCTTTGCAACGCGATTAAATACGCTACCACGCCGGCAGAGTCCGGACCTCGATCAATATAATCTCCAAGGAAAATGAGCGAATCGCCTAATCGAAGTGGCAAGGCTCCGATTAACCGGCGTAACTCATCGACACAGCCGTGAATATCGCCAATCACGTAGCGGCTCATGATGAGATCCTAAGCTACTCCTTTGCATGCTGCAATGCACAGAGACGGGTGGCAAAAATTGAGCTTGCCTTGTATGATCGCCTCATGAAGGTTCGCGAGATCTATTCCAGTTATCTCCTGGTATCGGGAGTCATCTGCCTAGCGCTCGGCATCGGCAACTGGACGGTTGGCGTGATCGAAACATCGAAATACCAGGCGCTTTTGTATAAAACTGCGCGCACCGGACTGGAAGAAAACTACCGCAATTTTCAGCAACTCGATCATCAGAAGAATGAAGAAGTGCTACGCCGCATCAATGAAGATCGGGAAAAATACAATGGCGCAAGAGTAAAGCTCAATTTCTTCTATGTTGTTTTAGTCGGCGGGCGAGTGCTGCTTCTGATCGGCGCGGTTCTGACGCTCGCAACGCTTGTGCGCTTGATTCGTCGTGACACTCAGATGAAAATTAAACGGCTGTTACGGTTAGCTGAAGCCGATAAAGGTTAAGGTGCGCTACTTGGAAGGCTTGGATTTTTGATATTTGCGATAATCGTAGCCGGTAGCCATCGCCAGTAAAACATCTTCCATTCCACCACTCTTTTCCCGGCGCAAAATCAGCAAGCGATCATAAAATTCTTTGAAATCCTTGTAAATTCTTTGGCTGTCATCCGCTTGGCGTAGATAAAAATCCTTGATGCGCGTTACGGTGAAGCGCAGAGCGGAAAATCGTAATTCGTTCGGAAATGAGTCCCACTCTGGAAGCGACAGAGGCCGCAAGGTTTCGTAGCCCGAGATCAAAGCCTCGAAACGATCGATTCTATAGCGATCTTCGAGGAAACAGAGCGCATTGACGGCAGTTGCCAAGTCGTAGATCAACTTGCCCCGGCATGCGGCCTCAAAGTCCATGATTCCCGTAAGCCGATTTCCTTTAAACTTTACGTTGTCAGGGAACAAGTCGCCATGAATGATCCCCTTCGGCAAATTGTTGTCGAGGTAGCTCTCCAAATAGGAGAATTCATCATCCAATACCCGCACGATGTTCTTTAGATGAGAGGGCAATTGGCGGCGCACTTCGCGATAAATAGCTACGATGCGGTTGTATCCGAAGCGATTGTCAATTCCCTTTTTGTAGCTTCGTCCGATCAAATGTAAATTGGCCAACGCGTGGCCGAGAGCGTTCAGGTGCGTGGAATTAAGCGACTCAACTGGCAATTCCGCTCCCTCGATGTGCCGAGTGACGGTGAGGCATTTTCCCTGAAAATCCAAATGAAATCTGCCACTTTTCGTTTTAAGCGGCTGAACACACGGAAAATTTTGTTTGCGCAGATGAAGCAAAAGGTCGATTTCCTGTTTTGCCTCAACTTCGCTTTTGACTTCGTCGATTTTGAGGAAAAATTTTCCGCGCTTTGTTTCGATCAGGTAGTGCGTGTTTACAGATCCGGTTCGCATCCCGGTAAAATTCACCAGATCGCCAACAGCGAACTCCTCTACGATTTTCCCGATGTCTTTTTTTGAAAGCGCTGTATAAATTGCCATTTGCCTAGAGTCTTTCCATGTCGCCGCCATTCCACCCTGTCCACGGCCCGCTGCTAACTCAGTCACTTATAATGGAAAACTCATGCAAGGTCAAGATTGCGAAAAAAATCCTTTGATATTTCAATAGTTTTTGGCTAAATCATGAAGTTTATCATTTGCCTAATGATGAAGCAGTTTCATAATGAGTCGAGAGGTAAGCGCCGCAATGCCGAAGTAATCTTTGTTGCGAATTTCCACGACTTTGGCACGAAAGCTTTTCTTCGCCGCCGGCGTTGCAGATTTTTTTCTTGACAATAAGAGCCAGCTTTTCCTAATCTCGCCCCCAATTTTTCCGGGATGTTTTAAGTCTTCGGCAGGAGGAGGGGATTATGGCGTCAGGGAAGGTTAAATGGTTTAATAATGCAAAAGGTTACGGTTTTATAGAAAAAGAGGGCGGCGGCGATGTCTTTGTTCATTACAGCGCAATAAACGGAGACGGATTCAAAACCCTCAATGAAGGCGAGAACGTCGAGTTCGAGATCGCCCAAAGCGATAAAGGGCCGCAAGCCGTAAACGTCATCAAAAAGTAAGGAATTCCCCAAGCGATGCGCCACTTCATCGGCGCCCTGGCCAATTTCTTTCATCTGGTAAGCGCGCAGAGGCTATGGAGTTGTTCGCATAAAAGCCAGTTTATTTGTTTCAGCACATCAAAAGTAGTAGCTTTAATATAGTATTACGGCCCGGAATTTTTATGGATGTAAATGTAGTAGACGGGCATAGTTATGGCCAGGATAAACTGTTGGCCGAAACCGTTGTTCTAACGCGCCTCGATAAAGCGGTTGGTTGGGCACGCAAATATTCGCTTTTTCCATACCCTTTCGCTACTGCCTGCTGCGCCATGGAATATATGTCATTGTCCATGTCGCCCTACGATATCGACCGATTCGGCGCGTTGCTGCCCCGCTTTAGTCCACGACAGGCCGATTTGCTGATGGTGATCGGAACGGTCAATCATAAGCTGTCGCCGGTCTTGAAGCGGGTATACGAGCAGATGTCTGAACCCAAATGGGTGATGGCATTTGGCGCCTGTGCAGCGAGCGGTGGTTTCTATGATAATTACGCCACAGTCCAAGGCATCGATCGCATTATACCCGTGGACGTTTACGTGCCAGGCTGCCCGCCTCGGCCCGAAGCGGTGCTTGACGGCCTGATGCAACTACAGAATCGGATTGCACGGCAAAAACAGCCGCTCTGATCCAACTGAGGGCGAAATTTCAGATCGGAGAAATGGCTGAGGCGGGATTGATCGAGTAAGTTTTTGCTCAACCCATGGCCGCCCAAGACGATCAGCCTCTCAAATCAAGCCGCGGTGATTTTTACCATCAGGGAATCATCACGAAATTGTTCCCGTCGAACAATACGGGCGTGGTGCGGACGGAAAATGGTCGGGAATTGACGTTCTCTTATGATCTCGTGATTCTTTGCGGAGAGGCAAAATCGCCCCTTGAGCTCAGAGTCGGCGAGCAAGTGGGCTATGATTTGGGCTGGACATCGAGTGGGCTGCGAATTACCAAACTGAAAACCTATCCGAGACCTCAGACCGACAGCGGAGAAAAATCAGAAGGGTAGCGCCGTTAGCGCGACAATCTGCCGTCCGAGAATCTCTCCGACAAAAACTGCCAGAAGCGCGATATAAAACAACCCGGTAGCCGCCATGGTATGTGGGATGAGCAGCGTACGCCAGATCATCCACGACAAAACCAACGGCGCGCATTGCCCAACGATTACTCGGGTTAAGAGCAACGTCGAGTGTTGCCGCCATAATTGCTCCATAGCCTTCACGGTAGACGCCACGCCAAGAAAGTGCAGAAGCAGAGGGAAAAACGCAAACAAGACGCACTGCGCGATCAACGAGAAAACAAAAAATTTGTAAATTCTAATAAAAGGGTCAAGGCTTTGCCCCGTGTCGATGAGATACCAATGGCCAATCAGCATCCCGACCGTTACGCTGCCGAGCAGCAGAGCTGAGACGAAAAACATAGAAGGATAAACCAATGTCTCAAGCGACAAAAAAGGCGCCTCGTAAAAACGCTGTGCGCTCAGCATCAAGCCCACGAGTCCGGTCAAGATCGAAGTCGCAAAGCTGCGCGCGCGAAAAGCCGGCAATTCGGTCCAGAGGGAAGCCATATAGCAGGAAAACGCGAGCACGAAAAACAGATGAAAAATGAGTTCGAGACGGTTTCCCCACACCGGTCCTTGCAGCGTGCCTTCCATCAAAAGAGAACTTTCACCCCACAATTGAAGTAAAGCTAATACGTAAAGCACGCCTGCGGTGGACTTATAAAAGGCTCGTTCAATTTCGTGAAAGGGCGTTCCTGCGAGCGCCATAAGTCCGCCAAAGGCGATCTGGTAAAGAAACACCAGAAAACTATTGGAGAAGCCTTGCATCGACGTTGCTCAAAAAGCTGCGCCAGGCTTGACTGCGACATGCATGCAGACTGCGCCACCTAGGAACTTCTGCAGAAAGACCTGGCGAAAACCGGCCGCGTGCAGAAATTCACTAACCTGCTCGGGCGAATGAAACTGCCGAACGGAATCGGAAAGATACCGATAGGCCTGGTGATCGTGTGATAAAAAGCCACCGATGCGCGGCATTAGACGATAAAAATAGATCGAGTAAAGCCGTGCGAACCAGCTTGCGGCAGGCGGAAACATGTCGATGGAAACAAATTTCCCGCCGGGCTTGAGGACGCGCAGCGCTTCCGTGAACATTAGCGGCAGGTCGGAAACATTGCGCAGCACAAAAGCGGTCGTGGCGGAATCGAAGATCGCGTTTTTAAAGGGCGCAGACATCGCGCTGCCCATGACAAACGAAGCGCCGTGACCGTAAAGTGCTTTGGCGCGTTTCGCCTGGGCCAAACGGAGCATCCGGAGCGAAAAATCCAAACCGACAATTCGTCCATTACCCCGCGTCCGCCGGGCAGCGTTCAAGGCGAGATCACCGGTCCCTGTGCCGAGATCCAGAATGTGAGGATGGGTACCCGTTACGGCGGCGCGTATCGCCTGATTTCTCCAGTACGCATCAAGACGAAAACTGATTAGACGGTTAAGCAAATCATAACGTCCGGCGATGCGATCGAACATGCTCCGAACGGATCGGTCGCGCGAATCATCAATAGCGGACATGAAGGGAGCGAAACGAGCGAGTTACTCCGGCGGTATTGGAACTAAAAATCTCGGTCGATAATTAACTGTACGAGAGTCTTGAGGCCGTTGCGATACATCGAAGGCGGCAGCTTCTTTACCGATTTCAAGGCTTCTCTCGCGTAGCGCTTCGAAAGCGACTTAGCCTCCTGGATGGATGGGCCTGTCCTGATCGCCGTCAGTGCGCTGTCGATCTGCTCCTCCGAAGGCTTGCTGTTTTCAAATACCGCGCTCACCGCAGGTTCCTGGTTGTTCACGGCGAGGATAATCGGCAATGCGGGATTGCCATCGCGCAAGTCCATGCCAACCGGCTTACCCAACAGATCCACATGGCCGACGACATCGAGAACGTCGTCGACCATCTGGAACGCAATGCCCATATTCAGGCCATACCGCTCGGCCTCCTCGATCAGCGCTGTTGGCGCTCCGGCTAGATACGCGCCGACTTTGGCTCCGGTATGAAACAGCGACGCGGTCTTGCGTTTGACGATTTCCAGGTAATCATCCAGCGTTACTGCCCGGTTGCGATTGAAGTGGCCTTGGAGAATTTCTCCCTCGGTCAAGAGCGTGCAGGCGTCGGCGGTCCATTGCACCACGGTTTCATCGAACTTGCCGGCGAATTCAAAAGCTTTGATAAACAGGAAATCTCCAGCGACCAGAGTGGACTTCAAACCGAATTTTTTGTAGGCGGACTCTTTGCCCCGGCGCGTCTCCGCGCCATCAATAATATCGTCGTGCAACAGAGTCGCCGTGTGGATCAGCTCGATGGCTGTGGCGATGTCGACAATATCTTGAGTGTCTTGACCGCCGAAGGCCGAGTAAGCCAACAACGTGACCATCGGACGCACTCGCTTCCCGCCGCTCAGTATGAGGTGCGCCGAAATGTCGGTGAGGTCTTGCTCTCGAGATCGAATCGCGCGCGCGAGATTTTCTTCGACCCGTTCAAGTCCCTCGCTGACGCAAGCGAAGGGATCTTTGCTGCCATGCAGCAAAGGTATTCTTCGCTCCCGCCCGGACGAGACATCGGCCGGCATCCGATGCGATTTGGTTTTTTGGATCAGAGAAACTCCGCGCGCAGGCCAGAAAGCTGCAGGAAAAATGGCATAGATCACCGGATTGGTCAAGCCGAATACTGCGATGCTGGTGCTGCATTCACACGCGCCGGCTGAGACGCGCGAGACCTGCACGACGGATAAGACAGGTGCGCGGTCGACAAGTACATTTATCTTGACAAAAACGAGCGAGCCCGACTATATAGGCCCCGAAGCAACACGTAGAATTCGGTTGTCACGTAGAACATCAGCGCACTAAAGGAGGCGAGGAACATGGAGTTTACCCAGTTTATGTTGCGGTGGGTGCATTTTTTAGCGGGCATAACTTGGATCGGTATTCTTTATTACTTCAATTTCGTGCAGACGCCTTTTTTTGCTGAAACGGAAGCGGGCGTGAGAACGGCGGCGATACAAAAACTCGTGCCGCGAGCCTTATGGTGGTTTCGTTGGGGCGCTATGTTCACCTTCCTCGCCGGCATCTCGATCTATCTCATGCGAATGAGCGAGATGGGTGCAGGGCTATTTTACTCGTCACCTTACGGTGTGACGATTACGGTTGGCGGTTTGCTCGGCACACTGATGTTCCTCAATGTCTGGCTCGTGATTTGGCCCAATCAGCAGGTGGTAATTGCCTCAGCCAATCAGGTCGCTTCCGGTGGACAGGCGCTACCAGCAGCCGCTGGGTCAGGCCGTCGCAGCGGTCTCGCCTCAAGAACCAATACGGTTTTTTCGATACCGATGTTGTTGTACATGGGCGCGGCCAGTCACTTTCCGCAGATGGTGCATCAATTCACCTCTCGGGGATTGTTCTGGTTACTGGTGATTATTATCGTCGGTGCGGTGGAAGCTAATGCACTGATCGGCACACAAGGCGCGACCAAGGTGCCACTCGATTCAGTGAAGGGCGCTCTGTGGTTCGGCTTTTTACTGGCGGGTATTCTCTTTTTGCTGACGATCGGATTGACTTAACCGATCTTACTGAAGGTACGCCGCTAAGTACGGAATTTCATCTTTTAGAAACGGAAACTGAGGCATCACCTTCGTTGGCCGCTTCGGTTTGTAATTGGGCGGATAGGATGTACTTAGCACCCGCGCGTCGAGCAGTTCTCTCGATGATCCCTTGATCGCAGGGCCGATCGGTCCGTCTTTCGACGGATCGTTATTGTGGCACGCAACGCAGTTTGCGAGAAAGACGGCCCTGCCTCTTTGCCAATCGGCGCTCTTCGGCGCATCATTCGATTCTTTCGAACATGCGCCCAGAGTCAATCCAGCTAGTACTGCGAAGCAAAATAGAAATTTCATGAGGAAACGCTGTGGCGACTGCCCAAGCGAATTGTTTCGCTCAGGTCCGTAGCCATTCGAAAAAAATAGTTGTGGCCCGGCCAACCGGTTCTGGAGATTATCACCGGACAGGCTTAGCTCTGCGGGATGGTCGCGATCAATAGAGAAACTCAGCGTTGTGTGATATGAATGAAAGAGTTGGTGCGAAAGGGGGGAATCGAACCCCCACGGGTGTTATCCCACAGGATCCTGAATCCTGCGCGTCTACCAATTCCGCCACTTTCGCGAAGGTGCTCCATCAGCTTCGTTTTGTAACTTGGGTCCCAAGTCTTGTCAAGTTTAGCTACGGATAGGAATCTATGAACAGAATCTTAGTCATCGAACCCTCTCAGATGCTGCGTCATGCCTTCGCCGTCGCACTTTCTCCTGAGTATCAAGTGGAAACCCTGGCCGATTTTCCCGATGAAAGTTTCTTAGACAGGGCTGATCTTGTGGTCGTGAATGCGGCGACCTTGAAAATTTCTGAGAAGCTCGATGGGAATGACCTCGACATGGTTCATGCCTGGGAAAAACCGGTAATTTGGATCGATATGGAGCAAGGCGCAGAGCGCGATGAATTATCCCAGTGTCTCCGACTGACGTGGCCAATCGACAGAGATGATTTGAGAAAAGCCATCGCAAGTTGCTTGCAAGCAAGTCCGGAAAAGAAACAAGCAATCCTCCAGCGAAAGAGAGTCACACGACCTCGGTCACAGAAGCTGCAGCATTCTGAAGATCCCGCTGCCTCGACGGATTTTGGCGAAAAAAGATTGATCGAATTGGTGGACATCGTTGAATAGAAAATTGTCTTAACGTCGATCGATTATGCAACTGCCGAAAACTTACAGTCACAAAGATATCGAGGCGAAATGGTACAACCAGTGGATGAGTCGCGGCCTGTTTGCGCCCGCCAACCGAGCCGGGACATCGTTTTCGATGGTCATTCCGCCCCCGAACGTGACCGGCTCGCTTCATATGGGGCACGCCCTGAACAATACGCTGCAAGATATTTTGTGCCGCTATAAACGAATGGACGGCTTTAGCGTGCTTTGGGTGCCGGGCACCGATCACGCCGGGATCGCCACGCAAAACGTCGTCGAGCGGCAACTCGCACAAAAAAAAATCAGCCGCACTGCATTGGGGCGCAAAAAGTTCGTCGAGACCGTCTGGAACTGGAAACGCGAAGCGGGCGATGCGATTCTGCATCAGCTGAAATCGCTCGGCGTTTCCTGCGATTGGAGCCACGAACGATTTACGATGGACGAAGGGCTCTCGCGCGCGGTGCGGGAAGCGTTCGTTCGGCTCTGGGAGGACAACCTTCTCTATCGTGCGCAACGCTTGATCAATTGGTGCCCGCGCTGCAAGACGGCGCTCGCCGATATCGAAGTCATGCATGAGGATGCAGACGGAGGTCTCTGGCATATTCGTTATCCGCTGGCTGATAACCCGGCGCAGCACCTTGTGGTCGCAACGACGCGCCCTGAAACGATGCTCGGCGATACTGCGGTCGCAGTCCATCCCGAAGACGAGCGTTACCAGAGTTGGATTGGCAAGAACATTCGGTTGCCGATCACGGGAAGAATTGTGCCGGTCATCGCCGATGCTTACGTTGATCGCACTTTTGGTAGCGGCGCGCTGAAGATCACGCCGGGGCATGATTTCAATGATTTCGATATCGGCGAACGATTCGGCTTGGATAAGATCAGTATCTTCGACGCGGATGCACGGATCGACGCAAACGCGTTTCTGGCACGCGACGAAACGGGCGATTGGATCGCGCGCTAT
>Ga0207650_10000675_pt1 | contig 26793 bp, 23 predicted proteins | sample KBSS63metaG_FD_184325 | JGI IMG/M metagenome (GOLD analysis project Ga0207650, IMG submission 184325) | Switchgrass rhizosphere microbial communities from Kellogg Biological Station, Michigan, USA - KBS S6-3 metaG (SPAdes) (version 2) | ecosystem: Host-associated > Plants > Roots > Rhizosphere...
AATCATGAAGCGAGGTTACACCCGCGACGACATCAGCGTGTTGATGTCTGACGCGACCAGGAGCAAGGAATTCGCATTACAGTCTCGTACGCATGCCGCTGACGGCGCCGGCGTTGGCGGCGCTTTGGGCGGGGTCGTCGGGGCGGTGTTGGCCGCGATCGTGGCCGTCGGCAGCACGATTGTTCTGCCGGGATTGAATCTCGTGATTGCTGGTCCAATCGCCGCCGCGCTCGCGGGCGCCGGCGCAGGCGCTGCCACGGGCGGAGTGATTGGTGCACTAATCGGCGCGGGCATTCCCGAATATCGCGCGAAGGTTTACGAGGCGGGTCTGGTCGGCGGCGGCATCTTGTTGGGCGTCGAAGCTAAATCAGATGAGGAAGTCGACAAACTGGAAGAGCTGCTCGAAGCGCTCGGTGGAGAACACGTGAGAACCGAGTAGCTCAACCGAACGAGTGGCCGAATTACAAAAAGGGCTTACGACAACTGAGTTGGCGTAAGCCCTTTGGTGTTGGTTGCGGGCCATGGGCCCGGGCAATTTATTTTTTGATTGAGTCTCCGATGTCTTCGATCGTTTCTCCAACTTTCCGTTTCACCGTGCCAAAGCCCTCCTGAACTTTGCCGCCGGCTCGATCGGCGCTGCCTTCGGTTTCAAGGTCGCGATCATTTATCGCGCGCCCCACCGTTTCCTTGGTAGCACCTTTCGCCTGGTCCCATTTTCCTTCAATCTCGTCTTTGTTTGGTAAACCCATGAATCCTCCTTTGCTGTCGCCCAAAGATACTTTTCTGTCCACGCAACAGACACGAAGTGCAACCTTCGTTCCTATCGCTGGGCTGACGAGAACGAAGCCCAGGCGACAGAAAGTCCCAAAGAATCGTCAATACGAATGTACGCTTCGCAGACTGTCGCGGTTGATCTTGGGACAGCTAGCAATGGGGCTCCGTTTTAGGGGGAAACTTTTGGCTTCGTTCGTTTAGATAGGGCACCTGTGCCCCGCGCGACAGGCGGACAAGTCCGCTTTTTAAACCCACGGATTAAGGATAGGAGCTTAGGTCGCGAGGTTGAGCCAAGACATCAGTCGACGGGTTCTTTTGAACTACTACTGTTCTTGACGAAGCGATCGTTCTTCTCGCAGATCGGCAGGCGAACTTCGAAACGAGTTCCTTCACCGGGCTCGCTGACAACCAGTATTTCGCCCTTGTGTCGCGTGATGATGCCGTGCGAAGCGGAGAGCCCGAGGCCACTGCCCAGTTTTCCTTTGGTCGTGAAGAACGGCTCAAAAATTCTTGACGCAGTTTCAGGCGGCATGCCGCAGCCGGTGTCGGCTACCCAGAAACAGCCGCTTTCAATCTCCGCGCGCGTTCCCACTTCCATGATGCCGCCCTCGGGCATCGCGTCTACGGCGTTGAAGATCAGATTGAGGATGACCTCGCGCAACTCGGCCTGTTCACCCATGACATACACCGCGCCGCTGCCTTCGACTCTAACTTCGATTTGACCCTTGCGAGACTTGCTCTGCCACTTGGGCCGGGCGATATCCAGACTTGAACTGATCAAGTAGTTCAATTCCACGGCGCTGAATTCGCTGGCTGAATCGCGACGGGCAAACTCAAGAATCCGGCGTAGCGTTTTAGTTCCGTCTTCCACCGCATTCGTGATTACCTGCAAACTTTTCGACGACACCTCATCCGTCGCGTTGCGAAGCAACAGTTGGGCGCGCCCCTGAATGACCGTTAGAGAGTTGTTCAGATTGTGGGCCACGCCGGCTGCAAGTTCGCCCACTGCCCTTAACTTGTCAGACTGGGCCATCAACTCATGTTCGCGTTTGCGGTCAGTGACATCGCGCAGGAACACCAGGACGCCGTCGATCTCTCCGTCCTTCCAAAGTGGCGAAGTGTGCGCTTCGGCATAACGCGTTGAGCCGTCTGGCCGGCTGAAGCGAACTTCATATTCGGTGTCTTCACCGGCGAGAGTGCGGCGCAAGTTTTCTTCCGTTACCCCCAGACAATCTGAAGAGACGAGATCAACAAAACTGCCGCCGCCCGCTACCACCAGCTTGTAAGCCTGGGCTCGCTCGTTCATCCAGGTGATGCAACCGTTTCTGTCGAGCGCATAAATCTCGTCAGGCGTGCGATCGGCGATGCTGGCAAGGAACGACTTGTGTGCGATGGCTTCCGCTTCCGCGCGCCGCAGATCGGAAATGTCTTTGGCGATCACCAATGCGGACGGCTGCGCGTCGCCGTCGCTCAGTGGCTCGACGATGATGGAGATCGAGTTTTGTGCTTCGGGTCCGGTCTGAATCTCGACTTCTACTCTTTCCCTCGCCTGAAGCGCGCGATCCACTACGCAACCGTCGGCGCCGTCGGCGCGCCAGAACATTTCGCAACAGGCCGTGCCGGGCGGCGCATTACCTCCAGGCAGTCGAGCTGCGGCAGTGTTGATTTTCAGCAGCCGGCGATCACTGCCAAAAAGGTAGACCGCGTTAGGCAGGAACTCGAAAGCTGCCGAGATCAGCCGCTCGATAGTTTCGTCACCGGTGTGCGAAAGGAGCTCGGGTGAATCTTCAAGCAGGCTATTTGAATGTGACATGGGCATTGAATCTGGGCGCGGAGGACCCGCAGAGATTGTCGCTTGGGGATGCCGCCTGAAGCGGGCGGCAGGTTGGATAGTAGCAAATTCCGGCGGGCCGCTGCCAGAAAATTGTTTGTCCCACAAAGGTATTCGGGCGTGTCCCTGTGAAGGAACACGCCCGAAACACGCGGGTTTACCTGCTTTTTGTTAGAACTGGAACCGGGCCGCCAACTGCACCTGGCGCTCGCGGAAGAGCGTGCTGTCAGCACCAGTGACACTGTTGAAGCCGCTGGGACCGCTGCTGTAATTCAGGAACGGTCGCGGGGAAACGGCGCTGCCGGTGGTATCTATCGAATAGATGCCGGCGCTTACGCCAGTGACCTGGGTGCGATTGAAGAGGTTGAATCCTTCAGCCAACAACTCCAGCTTGGTTCCTTCGGTAATGCTGAACCGGCGCGAAATGCGCATGTCCAGATACCAAATGTTCGGTTGCTTATAAGCGTTGCGCGGCAGCAGCGCGAAGCGGCTTGAGCCGAGCGAACCATTGAGCCCGCCAGCCTGGGTGACGGCGCCGGCAATACCAAAGTTATTGGCTGGGCTGACGTTACCCGAGACGGTCGGCGTGAAACGCTGTCCTGAAAATGCATTCAGGATCGGCGCAAACGTCCAGCCGTTCAGGATGGCGCGGCTGGCATGGCTGCCGCCCTTGAAGTTTGTGTTGTAGACGATGCTGGTAACAAACTTCTGTCTGCGGTCGAAAGCTGACAAACCCTGCTCGCCTGCCTGGTCGAAAGCATTGAAGGGCAGGTTGTTGGAAGTGAAGGTCACCGAGCTTTGACCGTTGTCATAGGAGCGCGACAGCGTGTAGCTGGTTTGGAATTGCAGACCATCCGTCAAGCGACGATTCGCCTGCAGGACCAGTGCGTGATACTTCGAAAAGACATCGCTGCGAATCTCCGTCATCTGCGCGAAAGCCGAGACGGGGCGCGCACCGAGGAATAGGGGTATCCGCCACTGCCGTCCGTCATAAGGACCGCCGACCGCGATGAACGTTCCAGTCGCTGATGGCGGGTTCAGATTCGTATCTACGAAGTTGGGCAGCGAATTTCCGAAGCTGCCGAGATACGAAGCAGAGACCACGGTGTTACGGGCAATCTCACGCTCAAAGATGAAGTCCCACTGATGAATCTGTGGCAACTGGAAGTCTGGCGAGAAGAACTGCACCGCCGGAGTTACAAGCGCTCCGGTCGACAACAGATTCGGATAGATGGGCGCGGCTGCGGCGGTCGCAGCGAGAGTTACCTGACGCTGTGCGCGATCGATGCCGACGCCGGTGTTAACCAGGGCGTTGTAAACCGTGGAATTGATAACCCGGCCATAATAGATGCCCCAGCCACCGCGAATGCTCGTTTTGCCATCGCCATTCAGGTCGTAGGCAAAACCGATACGCGGACCGATGTTGTTGCGGTCGTTCACGGTATTTCGCGTCTGCGGCAGAATCGGGTTGGCGTTAATCGCTTCCGGATTCCGCTGATACTCATAACGAACGCCGAGGTTCAGGGTCAGACGCGGATTAACGCGCCAGTCGTCCTGCAGGAAGAAGTTCAGGTCGGTCGTCTTCATATTCAGACCCAAGACGCCCAGGCCCTGGTTGAAGTTACCGCCGTAGCATTTTCCACGCGTCCTGGTGCTGCTGTAGCAGGGCGAATTCGCCGGCAGCGCACTAAGGAAGTTGGTGTAGTCGATGATGAAGTCGTTCAAGCCGCCGTAGTAGCCGGCCGCGTTAACGCCACCGGTGTAGTTGAACTCACCACCTGAAAAACGCAGGTTGCTGATGATGTCTTTAACGAGGTTCAAGTCGCCACCATACTTGAAGGTGTGGTTACCTGAAGTCAGGGTTACCGTGTCGGCAAACTGCCAGCGGCGCTCGTCGGGAAATGCCGGGCGCTCGAGGAACTCCGGAATACCGAAAGAGAAACCGTTGGTGATGAACGTTTGCGGCGAACGACCGTTAAGCGAGGTGGTCGGTTCACCAGGAAGCGGTGGCTGGCTGATCTGGAACTCATTGTCACGGCCCCACTGGAAGCGGAACTCGTTAATGAGCTGGTTATTGATCGTCGAAGCCAGACGCAGGTTGAGCGAATCGATGTTTACGCCGTCATCGCCAAAGTTGTCGCGTGCGCGAGTGTTGATGGCCTGGGTCTGAATGCCTGCGGGTGAATTCCAACGCAGACGATTGTAAGTAGCAGTGAACGTGTTCTTGTCGTTCAGGTTCCAGTCGAGTTTCGGCAGGAACAACCGCTGATTGCCGGTGCGCGGAACTTCGCCGGAAATGCTGTTGAGGAAGTTCAGGGCGTTGGTTACCTGGGCCGAAGTCAAGCCTTTGCCGGTGGCCAGCGATCCGGTGCGAGTTGCGCCGGTCGTGCCTGGATATGCCGGGCAGGTTGTCAGGTTGATGGCTGCGCCGGCGGCGGCGGTAAGAGCACAGGTGTCAGCGCGGTTCAGAAAGTCGAGCGCTGTGTAAGTCGAAACGCCCGGGAAGTTGCGGCGCTGCTCGTCGTAGCTGAAGAAGAAGAACGCCTTGTCCTTCACGATTGGGCCGCCCACGGTGCCGCCAAACTGGTGACGAACGTCTTCCGGTTTAAAGGCGACGGGGGTAAACACACCGCCGATGTTTTGCGTGATGAAGCTGCGCGGGTTGCGCGCGCCCCATTTGTTATTGCGCTGGAAGTAGAACAGGTCGCCGTGGAACTCGTTGGTTCCGCTCTTCGTTACGGCATTAACTACGCCGCCGGCTGAACGGCCATACTCAGCCGAGTAGCTCGAAGTGTTGACCTGAAATTCGCGAATGGCCGACTGGCTGACCGAATAGCTGATACGCGTGCGGCCGCGCTCTTCGGCGAAGAACGCCTGGTTGTTGTCGCCGCCGTCGATGGTGTTGTTGTTCAGCAGTCCGGAAATGCCGCGGAAGCTGATCAGACCGAAGGTGCCGTCAGGCACTGCGCCCGGTGTCAGCAACGCAAAATTAGACCAGCGGCGGCCGTTGATGGGCAGCTCGCTGATTGAGGTCTGGTTGATGTTGCTGGAGAAGTCCTGCTGCGAAGTGTTGATGACTGGCGCTTCGGACGTTACCTCAACCGTGCCGCCGGAGACTGGGCCGATTGAGAGAGCAGCGTTGACGCTCGTTTCTCTACCGATCTCAACGGTCACATCCTGAGTGTAGGGACTGAAACCCGCGCCGTTGATAGTAACTGAATAGGTGCCTGGCTGAAGTCCCGAGATTTTGAACCGACCCTGGTCGTCGGTCGTCGCGGTGTCTTCCTTATTGGTTTCGGTGTTTTTCACCGTCACGGAAGCGTTAGGAACAACTTCTTTATTCGGGTTCATTACACTACCGCCGATGGCGCCACTCGTGGTGGACTGGCCAAACGCGATCGCGCTCATCCCGAGAATAAAGGAGAGAACGAAAGAGAGCTTCACAAATTTCGACATACAGGGGAACTCCTTAGGAATGAGATAACGTTGAAAGTCTGCGCGACCGAGCGGCGCACGTTGCCTACCTTTGAAATTGGAATCGAGAGCAAATTGAATTTTGTCCAGAAGGCAAGTAACTGCTGAAATGATAGACGCGAACTTCTATCACGCCTGCCACGCTTTGCGCAAGCGTAATACATACTTAACTCGGCTGAAATGCACTGTTGCTGTTTTGATTCTGGAAAGAAAAAGTCGGACGATGACATCGCAAACCCGTTCGCAAAATGTATGCCGGATTTACGCGGAAACCGGGCCTGAAGTTTCTCGCCCACTTTTTAGGGAATAACGCACTTATCCGCTGCGTGCGCGCCGCGGGTCAGCCGAGAATTTGGATAAAATTGGAAAATCAGGAAATCGTGCCCGAGGGCGAATTACCGTGCTCAAAGGCGTTCGACAATCATCGCGATTCCCTGCCCGCCGCCAATGCAGGCGGTTGCAAGTCCGTACCTACCCGCTCTGCGATGTAGCTCGTTCAAGACTGTGATGACCAGACGCGTGCCGGTGGCACCCAAAGGATGTCCGAGCGCAATAGCGCCGCCGTTAACGTTTGTCTTTGAGCGATCAAGTCCGAGCTCTTTCTCTACTGCGAGATACTGCGCCGCAAAAGCTTCGTTAACCTCGACGAGGTCGATGTCCGATAACTTCAAGCCCGCTTTCTCCAGAGCCTGACGCGTCGCCGGCACCGGGCCGATGCCCATGATCTCCGGCTCCACCCCCGCATAAGCCCAACTCACGATACGGCCCATCGGCTTCAGGTCTCTTCGTTTCAGATAATCTTCACCGCAGATGACGAGGGCTGCCGCGCCGTCTACGATTCCGGAAGCGTTCCCGGCAGTAACAAAACCATCTTTAGCGAATGCCGGCTTTAACTTCGCCAGTCCTTCCAAAGTTGTTTCGGGACGCAGATGGTCGTCGACTTCAAAGCGAGTAGTCGACTTGCGCGTCGTCACGTCAACCGGAACGATCTCTTCGGCGAAGTAACCGGCGTCGAGCGCTCGCTTTGCCTCCTGTTGTGAACGCAATGCGTATTCGTCCTGCTGTTCGCGCGGGATTTCAAATTTGCGCGCGAGATTTTCGGCCGTGCCCGCCATCGGCGTGTTGCAATAGGTGTCGAGCAACGCCACCATCAAGCTGTCTTCGAGTTTGCCTCCGCCAAGCGGAAAACCGGAGCGCGCGCCACGGATCACGTGAGGTGCCTGCGACATTGATTCCATGCCGCCGACGAGTGCCGTTGCCGCTTCGCCGAGCTGAATCATTTGGGCGCCGGATACGATCGACTGAATGCCGCTGCCACACAAGCGATTGACCGTGAGCGCCGGACGATCAAACGGCACACCAGCCTTGAGCGCCACATGCCGCGCTCCATAGATGGCATCGCCGGAAGTTTGCAGCGCGTTGCCAATGATTGTGTGATCGATATCTTCGGGGGCGACGCCGGTTGAATCCAAAGCTCCCTTCGCGGCGATCGCGCCCAAATCAATCGCGGAAATATCTTTCAACGCGCCAACGTACTCGCCCATCGCGGTGCGCTTGCCGCCGAGAATAAAAACATCCTTCGACATTTGCTATTTAGTGCTCCCTTGTCCGAAATATTGCGACTTGCCCAAACAAAAAAGCCTAACAGACAGAGGACACTCGGTCAATTTTGAGTTATGAAGGATCGTTGACAGTGGGCCAACATGTCAGGTATAACCGCTGCGAAATTTGCGGCATCCACCCGTGCCGTATCACCCAAGGAAACGCGCTCTTAAGTACAATCCGCAAAGTTCAATTTTCGCGTCGATTTTGGTACAACGGCTGGGCTGAAATTGGAATCTGAGCCTATTCCGAGCTGGCGATTCATTTCTCTCGCTATGGATTGCTTGATCTTCGGTTTCTCCCGGTCTTTCTCCCAAGTTATTAACTCGGGTTTTACAATAACCACTAGCAAAAGGAAGTAAGCTCGTGACCCCTAATAAGTACGCCCCTGTTCGCAAGTATCTTATCGTCCTCGCCGTCTGTTGCCTGTTCATGAGCGGGTTTCAGTCTGTCTCGGCCCAAAAACTGGACTCCATTGAACGTCAACGCACCCTCGACATGCTGAAGACGATCAAGGGCTCGCTAAAAGACAATTATTACGACCCAGCCTTCCATGGCATGGACCTCGACGCTCGCTTCAAGACCGCCGAGGAGAAACTCAAGCAAGCAGCCTCGCTCGGACAGGCCCTCGGGATTATTGCCCAGGTGCTGATGGACCTGGATGATTCGCATGCCTTTTTCATTCCCCCGGCGCGTCCGGAACGCGTTGAGTACGGATGGAAGATGCAGATGATCGGTAACAAGTGTTTTGTCGTAGCGGTTAAGCCTGGCAGTGACGCCGAGAAGAAAGGCCTTAAAGTCGGTGATCTGGTTGTCTCGATTGAGCGCTTCGCCCCTACGCGAAAAGACATGTGGAAGATCAACTACTATTACAACGCGCTCAGTCCCAGACCGGGTTTGCAGGTGGTAGCGCAGAGCCCAGGCAGCGAACCACGTCAACTCGATATCGCGGCGAAGGTAGACCACGGCAAAAGAATTCTCACTTTTGAACAGGACTACAATGAACTGGTCAGACAGGCAGCGAGCGAGGGCCGCCTTTACCGCCATCGTTTTGTCAGGGTGGGAGATGTAGTCGCCTGGAAGATGCCTAATTTTGAGTTTGAACCTGACCAGGCCGACATAATCATGTCCGAAAACGTCGGCGGTCGTTCAGCGCTAATCCTTGATCTGCGCGACAACGGCGGCGGCTATGTCACCACCCTCGAGCATTTGGCCGGGAATTTTTTCGATCACGATCTCAAGATTGCGGATCTAAAAGGGCGCAAGGAGATGAAACCACAACTGGCGAAGACGCGCGGTAACGGCATCTTCAAGGGCAAGCTGATTGTATTAGTTGACAGCAATTCCGGTTCAGCCGCTGAAATATTTGCGCGCCTGGTGCAACTCGAAAAACGCGGCATCGTAATTGGCGATCAGTCAGCCGGTGCGGTGATGCAGGCCAGGCCTTATTTTTATGACGTAGGCACCTTGAATGTAGTGTCGTATGGTGTCAGCGTCACTAACGCGGATGTCATCATGTCAGACGGCAAAAGTGTCGAGAGAGTTGGAGTAACACCGGATGAGTTGGTGATACCAACTGCGGAAGATTTGGCTGCTGGTCGTGATCCGGTATTGGCTCGCGCCTTCGAACTTGCCGGGGTGAACGTTGACGCAGCGAAGGCCGGGGCGATGTTCCCGATTGAATGGAGGAAGATGTTGTAGGTTAGGTCTTGACTCGGGTAACCGGAAGGGCCGCGTTATGGCAACGCGGCCCTTTTTTCATTCCTTAAAGCGATGGTGCGCGCGATAGCGGTGTAGCAGTTCCTCCAAAAATCCTTCGTAGGTAAAACTCGGCAGATCGTAAGTGGGCCGTAGCTTGTAGAGAATAGGCAAGGAAACTCTCCAGGCCATCCACTGCCGGGCCATGTCTGCAAGGTCCCAGCGCCGGCGTAGAAAAGTTTCTACTACCTCGATTTCGGACTCAGTCAAAAGATTGACGTCGGCAACAAACTCTACCGGCTTAAAAGAACGACGCAACGCCGGATCGCTAACAGTCGAAGCAAACACTTTCGCAAACGCCGGCACCTCCGCCTCACGTTCGCGCACGACCACCGTGCCCGCCACCATGTCGCCGATGCGCTGGTCTGACAAGCTGATGAAAACGGAAATAAGTCCAATCGAATAAAACGGTGCGGGCATCATGTCGAAGGTCCGCAACAGATTTCTAACCGCTGCTTCCCAAAATGTGACCGGCCGGCCGTCTTCCCGGATGACCCGAAGCTTCAGCCAGCGTTTGCCCGGAGTTTGCCCGTTCCAAATCCACTCGAAGAATGCAAAGTAGCCGGAGACGATTAGGAAAACGATAACAATCATGATCGCCTTCACCCACTTCGGTGCGTTGGAAACGTGATCACCAAAGCTTGCGGAGTTCGCGATGAGCGTGAAGGCTATAGCAATGATGATGAGCGTGAACACCTGCAAGGCGTGATCGATCGCGCAGGCGAGAAAACGATTGCCGATCGACGCAAGCGCAAAGTGCAGCGGCACACGCTCCGGCGTTTCGATGATCAGGATGTCTTCAGTGGCAAGCGTGGCTGACATGTCGATTTCTTATCACGAAGCGGCGACAAAGCCCTAGCGTTAAAACGGCCGCTTACGCAGTGGTCAATGGTTTTGAGAAATGACTTCTTCGCGATATATTTGGAGCCAGTTGAATGAGGTCACTATGTCCACTGTGAATATTTCACTACCAGACAGTTTACGTGCCTTCGTAGAGCGGCGCGCTGAAGAGCAAGGTTACGAAAACATTAGTGACTATTTTCGCGATTTGGTTTTGAAAGACCAGCAGCGACAGGGCGAGCCCCGGATGGAAAAGCTGCTCCTTGAAGGTCTCAACAGTGGCGAACCGATCGAAGTGACCGCTGAGTACATCGGCACGAAACTGCGGCGACTCATTGAGCAACATGCGACGCAAGGAAAATCTCCATGAAGTGGCGTCTTGCCCTCAAGCCGCAAGCCGACCGTGACATCACCCATCAGTTCGAGTACATCGCTAAGGACAATCTTGAAGCTGCTATTCGATTTTATAAGGCAGCTTTCCGCACGTTTGACGTTCTACTGGCAAACCCAAATATTGGGCCAGCACGTAACTTCAACGATCCTCAGCTGAAGAACATTCGCATCTGCCTTGTGAAAGGCTTTGAGAAATATCTTATTTTCTATCGCGCCATGGATGAACGAGTTGAGATCCTGCGGGTTCTTCATTCGTCCCGAGACATCGACAATTTGTTGAGCGGTGAAGAAAGCGAAACTGAATAATCCTCCGGTCTGCTCGTCTCACTAAAGGCTGCGCATGCGGTAGAAGCGGCGCTTGCCGATTTTGATAAGTAATGGCGCTTCGGTGATTTCGACTTCACAATCTGCTTGCGTCTGACGCTCTCCGTTAATCTGAATACCGCCTTGTTCTATCAGTCGTCGCGCCTCAGATTTTGACGGGGTCAATTTGTTTGTGGTCAGCAGGTCGATCAACTTCCACTTGCCAGGTTGCACATTAAGCTCCTCGACCTCGTCAGGAGTTTCCTTGTTACGAAACCTGCGTACAAACTCTTCTTCAGCGCGCGTCGCCGCTTCTTCGGAATGGAAGTCCGCGATGATGCGCTTCGCCAGCTCAGCCTTGATGTCGCGCGGATTTCGTTCACCCTGTTCGCCGGCCTTACGAAGGGCTGCGATCTCTTCGACGGTGACGTCCGTCAGCAGTTCATAGTATCGCCACATCAACTCGTCAGAGATCGACATCACCTTGCCAAACATCTCCGCCGGAGTCTCGTCAATGCCGATGTAATTCCCGAGCGACTTCGACATTTTCTGCACCCCGTCAGTGCCTTCCAACAGCGGAGTGATCACCGCCACTTGCGCTTCCTGGCCGTACTCGCGCTGCACGTTGCGCCCCATCAGCAGGTTGAACTTCTGGTCTGTACCGCCAAGCTCGACGTCCGCTTCCAGAGCGACTGAGTCGTAGGCCTGGGTTAACGGATAAAGCAACTCGTGCAAGGCGATCGGTTTTTCATCCGCCAGCCGTTTGGCGAAGTCGTCGCGCTCCAGGATCTGTTTGACTGTCACGTGAGAAGAAAGACGGATGAAACCGTCAGAACCGAGTTTGTCCATCCACTCGGAGTTGAAACGGATTTCAGTTTTCTTTGGATCAAGGAGCTTGAAAATCTGTCGCCTGTAGGTGTCAGCATTGGCGTTGATTTCTTCGCGAGTGAGCTGTGGGCGCGTGGCGGATTTGCCTGACGGGTCGCCAATGAGCCCGGTGAAGTCGCCAATCAGAAAAATTACCGTGTGGCCCAACTCCTGAAACGCGCGCAACTTGCGAATGACCACGGTATGGCCCAGATGAATATCGGGCGCAGTCGGATCGGCGCCTAGTTTAACCCGAAGCGGTTTGCCCGTCCGCGTAGACTTCTCCAGCTTGGCGCGCAAGTCTTCCTCACGAATGATCTCAGTCGTGCCTTTGCGCAGGTAAGCCAGTTGTTCGTCGATGGTCATTTGCTGCAACTGTAAATGGTGAATCGTAAATGGTAAATAGAGCCGGATTATTTAAGGGCCACTTAATACTCTCCGGCCGGCAATTCCATACTTCCCGCTGACAACCAATGCCAACGCCTCCGCGTAAAGCTGATGTTCCTGCTCGAGTATGCGTGCAGCCAGCGTTTCTTCAGTGTCGTCGTCGAGCACGGGCACCGCGCGCTGCGCGATGATTGGCCCACCGTCAAGCGTTTCATCTACGAAGTGAACGGTGCAGCCTGTCCACTTAACGCCATGTTCAAGCACCTGGGCGTGTGCGTCGAGTCCGGGAAACGCGGGCAAGAGACTGGGATGGATGTTTAGAATCCGGTTCCGAAATGCGTCGATGAAGTATGCGGACAACAGACGCATGTAACCTGCCAGGCAAACAAGCTGAACACCGTGCTGCTGTAGCTCCGAGACTATCGCGCGATCGTGATCTTCGCGCGAACGACCTTCGCGCTCGATAACAGCCGTGTTGAGTCCCAACTCGCGCGCGCGTGTCAGCCCGGCCGCATTCGCATGGTCGCTTATCACCACGGCTATTTCCGCAGCCGGCACACGGCCTTCGCGAACTGCAGCAGCAAGCGCCAGCATGTTCGACCCGCGTCCCGAGATTAGAATGCCGATGCGATTGGTCACTAGCCGATTGCAACTTCCCCGTTGCCTTTGATGACGAGTCCGATGCGATAAACTTCGCCCGCCTGTTCTCGCAACTGTGATTCCAGCGCTGTCGCATTTTCCGCCGAGGTCACGATCACCATCCCGACGCCCATATTGAACGTGCGATACATCTCCGCTTCCGAAACGTTACCCAGCTTCTGCATGAGTTTGAAAACCGGGAGCACCGGCCAACTATCTTTCTCAATTTCCACCGCACAACCTGCCGGAAGAATTCTGGGTATGTTGTCGGTCAATCCGCCGCCGGTGATATGCGCAAGAGCTTTGATCATTCCGGAATTCAGCAAAGGATCCAGTTGTTTCAGATAACTCAGGTGCGGTTGCAACAACGCTTCGCCCGCCGTCATTCCCAACTCGTCGAGCTCGGTACTGACTTCATAACCGGCCACCTCGAAGAATAACTTGCGCGCGAGTGAGTAACCGTTAGTGTGAAGTCCAATCGAAGGGAGCGCTAACAGAACATCGCCGGGCGCAATGCTCTTACCGTCAATTATTTTTTCGCGATCGACCACGCCGACGATGAATCCAGCGATGTCGTATTCGCCTTCCGAATAGAAGTCAGGCATCTCTGCCGTTTCGCCGCCGAGCAAGACGCAACCATTTTCGCGACACCCATTCGTCACGCCTTCGACGATGGCGGCGACAACGTCGGGCAGCAACTTTCCGGTTGCGATGTAGTCGAGAAAGAAAAGCGGACGCGCGCCCTGGACCAGTATGTCGTTCACGCAATGGTTCACCAGATCGCGTCCGACGGTGTTGTGAACTCCGGTGATGAAAGCAATCTTGAGTTTGGTGCCGACGCCATCCGCGGATGCGACCAACACCGGCTGCTTGAGACTGGGAAAGGCGCCATCAAACATGCCGCCGAAGCTGCCGATCTCGGAAAGCGTGCGCTCGTTAAAGGTGCGCCGCGCGAGCTCCTTGATTCTGTCGGTGGCCCGCGTGGCGGCATCGATGTCGACACCGGCGTCGCTATATGTGATTGGTTTGGTCATTCGATCTTAGCCGCGGATTTTCGCGGATCAAAAAAGGATCTGAATAAGAACTCAGGCGAAATCTTTATTGTTGCATTTTTCTGATTGGCGTCCATCCGCGTTAATCCGCGGCTAATAATTCGAACACCACATCTATGCACGATTTACGATTCACGATTTACTGCTTTTTCTTCGGCGGCGGTCCAAAATCGCCGTAGGCAATGAACCCGGAACGCGAGGAGTCGTCTTTCTGCGGCGTACGTCCGAGCCACACGTCAGTCTTGTTTTCCTTTGCCGCTTTGACAACGAAATCGTTTTCCTTGCCACGCGTGGTGATTGTGATCTCGCCCTGCAGATCGGTGCGATAAAGCCGGGCGTTCGCCGACTTCAAGCGATCGAGTACCACCTGCGCCGGATGGCCGTAACGGTTCCACTCGCCACACGAAACAATTGCTACTTCAGGCTTCACTCGATCGACAAACTCCTGGTTGGTTGCGTATTTCGAACCGTGGTGGCCCACCTTCAAAACTGTGGCCTTGAGATTGAGATCTTTGGTTAGCATGCGATGCTCGGTCTGGTCTTCCGCGTCGCCGACGAGCAGCATAGAGAAGTCGCCATACTCCAAACGCAGCACGATCGAATTGGCGTTCGGCAAGTTTCCGCCGGTCTTCACCTGATCTTTGGTAAAAAGCGGCTCGCTTGGCGCGAGCACAATCAAACGCGCACCGCCGCCGAGATCATACTTCGCGCCGGCCTGTGCTTTTTCATAATGCGCGCCGCTTTGGGTGATCGCTTCCTTGTACTCGTCGTAGAATTTAGTTATCGCCGATGACGCACTCTTCGGCGCTGCCTTTTGTTTGCCCGACTTTTTGTCGGCTCCAGCTTTGTTGCCGGCCCCGGCTTTGCTCTGACTCGCGAGCGACTCCGGTACATCCGGGCCTTCGCCGTTATCGATAACGTTCAAAACTTTCGTTGTCTTCAAAACTTCGTCGGCGCCGCCGAGGTGATCGGGATGCGGATGCGTGGCGATAAAGTAATCGAGCTGCTGCACGTTGTAACGTTGCAACGCTTCGATAACGACTTTTCCCTTGCCCGCGTCGCCGGCATCGATCAGGACGGACTTGCCGCCGGGCACAATGATCAAGATCGAATCGCCTTCAACCGGCCCGACGTCGAGTACATGAACCTGAAGTTCACCTCCGGATGGCGGCGGCGGCTTCAACTTCCACCACGGCAAAACATATTTCCAACCGGCAAACGCGGCCGCACCAAGCACGACTACCAGAATCGCGATGGCACAACCGCAACCCTTTATTGATCGCTTCGCCAATATTGATCCCTACTTATTCCGCCGCAGAGCGGCGCACGAAGGTAGCCAGATGTGAAACGTCTGGATCATGTATTAAAAGATTAGCGCCCTGAAGGTGCGCCAGAATAATTCTGTGCGCGTCTTCAACGCGCGTTGTTGAATTGGCCGTCCCAGACGTTCCACGTCTGGCTACCTTCTTCGAGCCGCTCCGCGGCGTTAACCATCCGCGCCAACAGCCTCATGATCGCGTTCCCACATCGTCTCCGCGTCGCTGGTAATGCGCGTGGGATACTTCTCGTTCCAACAAGCAACGCACGAGGAGTCCGCGCTGAGTCCGATCGCTTCGATCATTCCTTCGAGCGAAAGATAGCCAAGCGAATCAGCTTCCACGAACTTGCAAATTTCTTCAACTGACATCTGCGCCGCAATTAGATCAGCTTTGTTGGGCGTGTCGATGCCGTAATAACAGGGGCTGATCGTCGGCGGGCAACTGATGCGCAGGTGAATTTCCTTCGCGCCCGCTTCGCGCACCATGCGCACAATCTTTTTCGAAGTTGTGCCGCGCACGATCGAATCGTCGATCAGCACGATGCGTTTGCCTTCGATCAGGTGCCGCACCGGATTTAGTTTAATGCGGACGCCAAACGAACGAATTGCCTGGCGTGGTTCGATGAAGGTGCGCCCGACGTAATGGTTGCGCACTAGTCCGAAACGAAAACTAATCTTGCTCTGCGCCGAATAACCGATCGAGGCGACGGTTCCTGAGTCCGGCACTGGGACCACCAAATCCGCGTCGACCGGATGTTCCAAGGCCAGCCGTTTGCCCATCTTGTGTCGCGACTCATTGACCGACCGACCATAGATCAAAGAATCAGGGCGCGCAAAATAAACGTGCTCAAACAAACACATAGACGAATTTTGCGCCTTGAGCGGATGCGACGAGCGCAGCCCATCCTGATTGATAACCAGCATCTCGCCGGGTTCGACATCACGAATGTATTGCGCGTCGATCAGATCGAAGGCGCAGGTTTCGGAGGCGACCACCCAGGCGTCACCCAAACGCCCGAGCGCGAGAGGCCGGAAGCCGCGCGGATCGCGAATCGCGATCAGCTCTCCCGGCGTCAGGAAGAGCATCGAAAACGCGCCTTCGGTATTGCGCAAAACTTCCGGTATGGCCTCGCGCACCGAGCCGGCTTTGGAACGCGCCACGCCATGCAAAATAACTTCCGTGTCTGACGTCGCCGAAAAGATTGCGCCTTCACGCTCGAGCCGGCGACGTTCTTCGCGCGCGAAAGGCAAGTTGCCGTTATGACAAACTGCAATCTGCCCGTGCTGGCACGTGACCAGGAACGGCTGCGCTTCGCGAATAGAAACTTCGCCGGCAGTTGAATAACGCACGTGGCCGATGGCGCTCGCTCCGGCCAAACGATCGAGAGTTGACTGATCGAAGGCGTCGGCAACGTGGCCCATCGCGCGTTCCAGCCGCAGCTCGGAACCGTTTGACGACGAAATGCCGCACGACTCCTGACCGCGATGCTGCAACGCATATAGGCCAAGATAGGTCAGGCGAGCGGCGTCGGCGTGGCCGTAGATTCCGAACACGCCACACTCATCGCGAAATTTGTCTGAAGTTATTTCTACCATTCGCACGACGCGGATGCCTTCCGTCTCGGTGCAACCTCTCTGATCTTTGTGTCTCTGTGGTGGATGAATTGATCAGAAACTCCACCGCGGAGCCACAGAGGACACAGAGACAGCACAGAATTAATCTTTGCCAGACCTAAAGCGAGCTTACTTCGCATTCCCAAACCTTTCAACTCAAAGTCGCAAGCATGAGTCGGGATACACAAATCGTTAGCGCATCCGGTATCATGGGTTTACAAAACGTGCGCGACCATGTAGGGGCGGACCTAAGTGTCCGCCCTAGGGGCGCACACATAGGTGCGCCCCTACACTGCCCAAAGGCAGCATCCGGAGCATCATGAATAAATCTACTTTTGCAATTTTCATCCTCGTTGGAATCGGCGCCCTCGCGATTGGCGCTAAAAGCATGTCGGCTTCGAGCGCAACGGTGCGCACGCCCGCCGAGTTGTACTCGAAAAACTGCGCCTCTTGTCACGGACGTGACGGCGGCGCAAAGACTTTGAAGGCCAGGCTAAATCACGCGCGCAAACTCAACGATCCTGAGTGGCAGGATCGCGTGAGCGACGAGCGCATCTTCAACTCCATCATGAATGGCAAAGGCAAAATGCCTAGCTATTCGCGTAAGTTGTCGGAACAGGAAATCAATTCGCTCGTTAGTTATGTTCGAGGCTTGAAGAGGTGAACACAAACAGCACCTGGTATACGCTGCTTACTCTTTTCCTGCGCGCGGCGCTCGTGGTTGCCCTCGTCTTCTCGGGCTGGCTCATTTATAGCAAGCTGCCGCATCAGAATTCCGCACAAACGCAGCCGACGAACGGACAAACTATCTTGCAGATCGTGTTGCGCGCGCCTGTCGAAAATAGTTCGCTCGACGTGGCGGTCGAACTCTATCCTTTCGATATTGTGGCAGCCCGTCACGAATACTTTACTGAACGCCGGCCTGGAACACGTTTCGACGATTTTCTTAAAGAGCGTATGAAGGGCCGCTCGCCGGTGGCCGCGAGGTTGGATAACCAGGGCACCGCAACCGTCGCCGTTAATCCAGGCACGTGGTGGCTGCACGCGCAACTAGAGGGCGAGGAAAATCTCGAATGGCGTCTGCCGCTTGAGGTTGCCGGCTTGAAACAAACCGTAGAGCTCACACCGCAAAATATTTACACGCGAACGAGAAGTTTTTAAGAAGCAGTGGTCAGTAGTCAGTGGTCGATGGTCAGTCGTTAGAACAGAAGACAACGGCGATACCTCCTAACTGACCACCGACCACTGACCACTGACCACCGACCACTGACCACCGACCACTGACTATGCAGGCCCTCCGAGTCGAAAAAAAGAAACTGGCGGTCAAGGAAATTACTAAGCCTGAGCGCGGTGATGAGGCACTCGTGCGCGTTTTGTTGTCCGGCATCTGCAACACTGATCTGGAAATCGCGCGCGGCTACGCGGGTTTCCAGGGCACAATCGGTCACGAATTTGTAGGCGTCGTTGAAGCATCCGCGGAAGGCAAGATGATCGGACAGCGAGTTGTGGGTGAGATTAATGCCGGCTGCGGCCAATGCGAATTATGCGGAGCGGGCGACGCGCGTCACTGCCGCAACCGCACCGTCCTGGGCATCCTTGGGCGCGACGGCGCGCATGCCGAGTTCCTGCGTCTGCCGCTTAAGAATCTCTTGCCGGTGCCGGAGAAGATTGTCGATGAGCACGCGGTTTTTGCAGAACCGCTAGCCGCTGCCTGCGGAGTTATGGAACGCGTCGACGTTCGGGCGGGCGATCGTGTCGCGGTAATCGGCGACGGCAAGCTGGGACTACTCTGCGCGCAAGCAATCGCGTTGAGCGGCGCCAATGTTTTGTTGGTTGGCAAGCATGCGGAGAAACTTCGCATTGCGGAGCGCCGCGGCATCGAGACGGCAACACCAAAAGCCGGCGCGCAACGGAAGCGCGAATTTAACGTGGTGGTAGAAGCTTCCGGTTCGCCGTCGGGTTTTGTCGGTGCTTTGGAAATGCTTAAACCGCGCGGCATGCTCGTTTTGAAATCAACCTTTCAAGGCCCCGGAAAGATCGACGAGATCGATCAGGCACGTCTGGTGGTTGACGAGATCAGCATCGTCGGTTCACGTTGCGGCCGCATGCAACCGGCGCTGGATCTTTTGAAAAAAGGCGCGCTTGATATCGATAGTTTGATCAGTGAAGAGTATCCACTGGCGCGTGGTGTTTATGCGATGGGACGCGCCGCGAAGAAGGGCGTGCTGAAGGTTTTCTTGAGACCGTAGACAATGCCGTGAGCCAAGCGCAACCCCAGAGGGCATTGCCAGAAGATTTTCCATTTGTCATTTCGCATTTCTCATTTTTCATCGATGGCGAAAGTCGAGAGTCGGCATCGTTTAGAAAGCGTACTTGTCCGCCGCACGTCGGGGGCACAAGTGCCCTTTCTAAACGACCCCGCGTCGCAGCCACTCCCGCCCTTCTGCAACGGAAAATGAGAAATGTGAAATGAGAAATGAAAAATAGTCTTTTCGGGCTTGGGGGCATAAGTGCCTTGTCTAAACGACGCGGAGGCCACTCCCGCCCTTCTGCGGAAAATGAGAAATGTGAAATGAAAAATGGAAAATGGGCAGTGCTCCTCTTTCTTTGCCGCTCGCCCGGCCATTAGCTATACTTCAGCCCTTCCCATCGCGCTCCGTGGTCACATCTTAAGTGGCGTTCACCGGGCGAATTGCAGCTTTTCTGAAGGTGGTGTTTATGTTCGACCTGGCCAAAGATCAATCAACTATTAACGAGCGGGCCATTTTGCGAAAGCTTCGGCTGTGGATTATTGCCCTCGGCGCGGCTTGTCTGCTTGCCGGTATCGGCATCGGCGCGATGCTCTCCGGACGGCCCACCGTAGCCCAAAGCGAAGCGCAGATTGCGCACGCGCCCGAAGCCCTCAGCGCCTCGTTTGCCGAAATTGCGCGACGCGTGGAGCCGGCGGTAGTCAACATCGAAACGATGACGCCAGCGAGCGAAGTTGCCGACAAAGACGGCGAAGACAAGGACGACCAATTGTCGAACAATCCCCTGCTCGATATGTTTCGTCGTCAGGCGCGCCGCCCCTCTCGCGGCGTGGGCAGCGGGTTCATCGTCAGTCCGAAGGGATACATTCTTACCAACGAGCACGTTGTTGAAGGTTCAAACCGCATCATCGTCGGGTTACAGTCCGGCGAAAAGTTTCGCGGCACCGTCGTCGGCATTGACGAAGAAACTGACGTCGCGGTGGTGAAGATCGAGTCGAATCGGGACTTGCCAACCGTCACCCTCGGCGATTCGAACGCCGCGCAGGTCGGCGACTGGGTCCTGGCGATCGGTTCGCCTTTTGGTCTCGATCAAACGGTGACGGCAGGAATTATTTCCAAGAAAGAACGCGAGACCGCGTTCTTCACAAACTTCCAGCGCTTCCTGCAAACCGACGCGGCTATCAATCGCGGCAACAGCGGCGGCCCGCTCGTGAACATGCGCGGTGAAGTCATTGGCATCAATTCGCAGATTGCAACTTCGACCGGGGATTACAACGGCATTGGCTTTGCCCTGCCCGCGGTTGAAGCAAATTTTGTCTATCGCCAAATCCTGGCCCAGGGCAGAGTGCGACGTGGTTATCTCGGCGTCAATCTCGAGTCGGTGAAAGATGAGTACGCGCGCGTGTATGGCCTGGCCGAAGCGAAGGGCGCGATCGTCATGGACGTGCTGCCGACAAAAGACGGCGAGCCAACGCCGGCGGCGAAGGCCGGAATGCAGTCGAACGACATCATCACCGAATTCAACGGTCAGCCCGTTCTAACTGCGCAGGATCTAATTGAGAAGGTTGCTGCCAGTCCGGTTGGACAGTCAGTGAACTTTACCCTCTTGCGGGATCGCGACGGCAAACTGGAGAAGCTGAATACTACCGTCGTGCTGGGCGAACGTCCCCGGCCGCAGCAGTTGAATGACATTGATGAACCAACCAAGACCAAGTCGGGAGAAAAGGAACCCGACGCAAAAGGAAATGGCTTGCATCTCGGGCTGACGCTCGCCGAGCTCACGCAGCAGCTTATTACGGATAAGCACCTGACGGGTGTGCGCGGTCTTTACGTAAAGGAAGTCGATCCCGCCGGCCTGGCCGCGGAGGTGCGGAGCGCTGGAGGCGTTCAGGCGCTGAACGAAGGGGACGTCATCACTAAGATCAATCGGGTTCCGGTGGCCACGCTGGCGGATTTCCAACGTATCGTCAGCGCTCTGAAGCCGGGCGATCCGATCGTCTTGCAGGTTTCGCGTTTTGTCAGAGATCGAGTAGCTACCAGAATCGTTCAGTTCACTTACCAATAAAAAACTAGTTTCAAGTTTCAGGTTCCAAGTTTCAAGTTTGTTCTAAAACTCGGAACTTGAAACTTGGAACCTGGAACTTGAAACTTATCTTATGGCCCAAGCAAAAAAGGCAGTCGCGAAAAGCTCGAAGCAGGCATACCGAGCGTCTTCGCGCACGTCAGTCAAAACCTACAACAACTATATCGGCGGCGAGTGGGTGCCGAGTGAATCCGGTGAGGTGTTTGAAAACATCAACCCGGCTGATTCCGAAGACGTCATCGGCCGCTTTCAGCTTTCCACCAGCGACGATGTAAACGCTGCCATCAATGCCGCCCAGAGTGCGTTCGATGGCTGGCGCAACCTGCCCGCGCCCCGGCGCGCGGAGATCCTGTTTCGGCTGGGCGAGATTCTGATTGGCAACAAAGATCGTTTCACGCGGGACATGACTCGCGAGATGGGCAAGGTGCTGAAGGAAGCCGGCGGCGACGTGCAGGAAGCGATTGACTGCACTTATTACACCGCAGGCGAGGGACGCCGCCTTCATGGTTTCACTACGCCGGCGGAGATGCCCGACAAATTCGCGATGTGCGTGCGGCAACCGGTGGGCCTGTGCGGACTGATTACGCCGTGGAATTTTCCGATGGCTATCCCGTCGTGGAAACTTGTCCCGGCGCTGGTCTGCGGCAACACCGTCGTCATCAAGCCCGCCGAAGACACGCCGCTTTCAACTTACAACCTGGTCCAGGCCTGCGAAGAGGCGGGAGTGCCGCCGGGAGTTGTGAACCTGGTAACCGGTTACGGCGAAAACGCGGGCGCTGCGATCACCAATCATCCGGCGCTGCGTTTGATTTCCTTCACCGGCTCGACTGAGACCGGCCGCATCGTCGCCTCTGCCTGCGCCGACCGCAACGCAATCTGTTCGCTCGAGATGGGCGGCAAAAACGTCATCATCGTAATGGACGACGCTGATATCGACCTTGCTGTTGAAGGAGCGGTCTGGGGTGCGTTTGGAACTTCGGGGCAGCGCTGCACTGCGTCTTCGCGCCTTGTGGTCCACAAAAAAGTTTACAAACAGTTTTCGCAGAAGCTGGTGGAACGTACTAAGGCGCTCAAGATCGGTAACGGCGCTGATACCAGGACTGACGTTGGCCCGGTGATCAATGCCGATGCCGTGAAAAAAATCATGAGCTACATCGACATCGGGCAGGACGAAGACGGCGCCACGCTCGCCTGCGGCGGCAAACGGCTGACCAAGGGCGACTATGCGCGCGGGTATTTTATCGAACCGACCGTGTTCACTGACGTGGCGCCCGACATGCGCATCGCGCAGGAAGAAATCTTTGGGCCAGTCACCGCGGTCATTCCGACGAAGTCGCTCGATGAAGCGGTAGATATCGCGAATGGCGTGCGCTACGGTCTGTCGGCGGCAATCTATACCAGCGACGTGAATCGTGCTTTCCGGGCGATGAACGATATGTACACCGGCATCTTCTATGTAAACGCTTCCACCATTGGCGCCGAAGTCCACCTGCCGTTTGGCGGCACGAAAGCTACTGGCAACGGACATCGCGAAGCGGGTACCCAGGTGCTCGATATTTTTTCCGAGTGGAAATCTATTTACGTTGACTACAGCGGTAAGTTGCAGCGCGCGCAGATTGATCAGTTGGATATCTGAGCGAATAGAGATGCTGGATATTAGATGCTGGATGCTGGTCAACTATCGTATCGCACATCTCACATCGACATCTAACACCAGCATCTAACATCTAAAACATCTGGAGGTTCTCCTGTGATTGTCGGCCTGCCTAAAGAGATCAAAGACAACGAATACAGAGTTGGCCTAACGCCTGCGGGTGTTCGCGCTTTAACCGACACCGCTCATGAAGTGATTGTCGAGAAGAATGCGGGTGAAGGTTCCGGCTTCGACGATGCGCTCTATGAAAAGGCCGGCGCGCAGATCATCGACTCCGCCGACGATGTCTGGGCCAGGGCGGACATGATTGTGAAAGTGAAGGAGCCGATCGCCGCCGAGTATCCGCGTATGCGCGAAGGCCAATTGCTATTCACCTACCTGCACCTCGCGCCCGATCACGAGTTAACTCAACAACTGCTTGAACGCAAAGTTACCGGTATCGCCTACGAAACAATCACGGATCGCCGCGGCGGTCTGCCGCTGCTGACCCCAATGTCGGAAGTTGCCGGCCGCATGGCCATACAGGTCGGCGCACACTACCTCGAGAAGATGGCTGGAGGACGCGGCATTTTGCTCGGCGGCGTTCCGGGCGTGCCGGCCGCCAGAGTTGTAATTATCGGCGGGGGCGTGGTGGGAACAAACGCTGCGAAAATGGCGGTCGGCATGGGCGCGCACGTCACGATCATCGACAACAATCTCGACCGGCTGCGCGAACTTGACGACATCTTTCTCTCCAAGATTTCCACGCTCGCGTCCAGCGCTTACATGATTCACGACGCTATCTCCAGCGCCGATTTGATCATCGGCGCCGTGCTGGTGCCAGGCGCCGCCGCTCCGCGCCTGGTGACGCGAAACATGCTCAAGGATGTGCCGAATGGCGCCGTTATCGTCGACGTCGCCGTGGACCAGGGCGGTTGTATTGAGACAACTCACCCGACTACTCACTCCGATCCGACTTATTACGTTGAGGGCGTGCTGCATTACTGCGTCGCCAACATGCCGGGGGCTGTGCCGCGCACCTCAACCTTCGCGCTTACAAACGCGACGCTGCCTTACACGTTGAAGCTGGCTAACAAAGGATTTCTTCCAGCCATCAGCAGTGATGAAGGTTTGAAGGCAGGGGTGAACACTTTTGCCGGCCACTGCACCTATCAGGCTGTGGCTGAAGCACAGGGTTTGGCCTACACCTCAATCGACGCCTTGATCGAAGTCACCAGCGCGGCCAGCCACTGAAGGCAGAAAGCAGTAAGCAGTAAGCAGTAAGCAGCAAAAATATCTCACTCCGGAGATTTTAACGACTGCCTACTGCCTTCTGCTTACTGCCTTCTGCTCACTGCTCACCGCTCACCGCTCACTCTCCCCAGCAGCTTCTCAATACACTCAACCAACGTTTCGCTCGACACCGGCTTCGCCAGAAACGCATCGGCGTGTTCGGGAGTGAGGTCGGTCTCTTTTTGTTCGAGCGCGCTCAGCAGTATCACTGGCACGTGCGCCAGCGTTTGGCTGTTTCTGAGGAAGCGGCACAGCTCGTGGCCATTGAGATTCGGCATCATTGCGTCGGTAATCACAATGTCGACCGAGTTGCTTAACGCGAGTTTCATCGCTTCAAGTCCGTCGGAAGCCGGAATCACTTCGTATCCGGCGCGCTCCAACACCACTTCCAAAAACCGGCGCAACGCGCGGTCGTCCTCGGCCAACAACACGCGGGCGCGCTTCTCACTCTCGACTGGAGATGTTGTTGTTTCTAATTCTGCGGGCGGCTGGTGGAGTTTCATTCAGACACGGGCCAGAAAGTTGGGAGCAATTAGCCGGGCTGTAAGGTTGCGGCGGTTACCGAGACGCTGCGGCTACCGCTAAGTTTCAGAATAAAACCGGCCCAAACCATTGTCAATTATTTATCCAGTCATATGTAGGGGCGGACCTAAAGTGTCCGCCCTGGGCGCACACATAGGTGCGCCCCTACATTCGTATTATCTTCAGTCCATAAACTGTCGCTGCCAGAGCTCCAGGTTCAGTAACTGAAAAACCTGAAGGTTGTAGTCTTCGCGGCCGGACAGGTTTTGATCGATCAGCCGCCTCACTTCCTCCGGACGAAACAGTCCGCGCCTGGTTATCACTTCCTCGGAGAGCAGTTCGTCAACCAGCGGACGCAAAGCGCCGCGCAACCACGATCGTATCGGCGCGCCGAAGCCGGCCTTCTTTCGCCACACCACGTCGTATGGCAAAACTTTTTCCAACGCGCGCTTGAGAATGTATTTTCGCTTGAAGCCGCGCAGCTTCAGGTCGGGCGGCATGCGCGCGGTAAACTCAATCATCTTCCGATTAAGGAAAGGCACGCGCACCTCCAGGTTCGCCGCCATCGAAGTCTTGTCCGTAGTTATCAAATTCAGGCAAGGCAGAAAGGTTTTTAGGTCGACGTAAAGGAGCTGATTTAATGGCGCGGCAATTTTCGCGCGCGCGAAATAGCGGCGATGCGCGGCGTAAGCATCGAGTCCGGTGGTGGCTTCACGCATTCGATCGGAATAAAGCCGCTGCTTGGCGTCGTCTGTGAAATAAGTTCCGTAGCCCAGGTATCGTTCTTCAAAATCGAGGCCGGCGCTGCGCGCAAACTTCTTCGCGTTTCGCAGCGGCCCGGTTAGTTGTCCCGGCAACCCCCCGGGAAGCGTTCGCTCCAGCGTCTTCATCAAGGGACGACGCAACATTCCCGGCACCGGATCGAAAGCACTCGCGATCTTCATCGCCAGTTGTCGCGGATAACCGGCAAACACTTCATCGCCGCCCATTCCCGACAACATCACGCGCAGCGTCTCGCGCGCGGCCTCGGAGATCAGGTAGCTCGGTATCGCCATATCGATCGCCGGCTCGTCCAGATGATAGACCAGCTTGGGCAACAGGTCCGCGATGTTTGGTTGCAGCATGATCTCGTGATAGTCGGTATCGAGCTGCTGGTTTACGCGCCGAGCCCACTGCACATCGTCCGGGATAATGTCGTAGCGCAGGTCTTCGGCCGCGATGCCGGCCGTGTAGGTCGACACTCGTCGGCCGCCGCTGTGGCGCTTCATCATGGCCACAATCCCCGACGAATCAATACCGCCCGAGAGAGACGATCCGAGCGGCACGTCGGCAACCATTTCGAGGTTGACAGTGTGGTCCAGAATCTCCAGCACCTGGTTCTGCCACCATTGCTCGCTGCGTCCTGCTTCGATCTGATCGAAGGAGACGTCCCACCATTCCTCAACTTTGACTTCGTTGTTTTGAAACGTCAGCACGTGAGCCGGCGGGAGAGTTTTGATGCCACGAAAAAGCGTGTTCGGGTCGGGCGCCCAGAGAAAGGTCAGGAACTGGTGGAGGGCCTCGGTGTCGAGCGCGCGTTCGATGAGGCCCGTGGCAAGCAGCGCCTTAACTTCAGAAGCGAAAATGAACGAACCCGGTTTTGAACTTTGAGCAGGATTGTAAAAATAGTAGAGCGGCTTGATGCCGACGTGGTCACGCGCAAGGGTTAAGCTGCGCTCGCGACTATCCCAAACCGCGAAATGAAACATCCCGTTGAGACGCGGCAAACATTCCTTGCCCCACTCAGCGAAGGAGCTCAGCAAGACTTCCGTATCGGTCTGCGTTTGAAAAACGTGACCTTTGCTTCGCAGTTGTTCGCGCAGCTCGCGGTAGTTGTAGATCTCGCCGCCGAACGTGAGCACGTATCGACCGTCAGCGGAAAGCATTGGTTGATGACCGGCGTTGCTGGTGTCGATGATGGCGAGGCGGCGATGCCCGAGCGACACGCGCCGCCCCGCGTCGTCAACTGGCTCAGACGTCCAAATGCCTTCGTCGTCGACCCCGATGCTCGATTGACTCGAGCATCGAGCCGATGTACCGCTCCGCGTCGAGGCTGACTAATCCGGCAATTCCACACATACACTCAACTCAACAAACTCGCGCCCGCGACGTTAGAGGCGGG
>Ga0207650_10000676_pt1 | contig 26793 bp, 29 predicted proteins | sample KBSS63metaG_FD_184325 | JGI IMG/M metagenome (GOLD analysis project Ga0207650, IMG submission 184325) | Switchgrass rhizosphere microbial communities from Kellogg Biological Station, Michigan, USA - KBS S6-3 metaG (SPAdes) (version 2) | ecosystem: Host-associated > Plants > Roots > Rhizosphere...
TGAAGGCTAAGAAAATCCACCACGGACGCGACGATTGAACCGGCTCAGAGCTTTGAATCGAAACCGGGGTTCAAGATCGCTTTTTTTTCGGTCGCCTCGAGATAACGCATAAAGCGGTACTTGTTCTCAATCTCGTCCATCTTTAAAGAGGGAAGACCTTTGGGCTGCCCGGGCTCCACTTTGGCAGCGATCAAGGTCAATTCACTTCTTTTGCAGACGGCGCTGAATTCTGTAGCGAATTCTCCCGGATGATTTACCCAAATTGCGTGCTTGTACCCGGCTGCCAAAGCAAGCGCTACCGCATCGCTGTTGCGCGAAGCCGTCGCTGTACCCCCTGATGCCTCATATATTTCATTGTCAAAAAGCAGATGAATCAGATTGCCGGGGTTTTGCAACGCTATCGTCGGAAGCCCGCATAGGTTCATGAGAAACGCGCCGTCGCCATCGATCGCGATCACCTTCCGGTGCGGTAGAGCGATGGCCAACCCGGCGGCAATCGATGAGACCAGTCCGAGGGTGCGGGTTTTTAGATTGCCCTCGCCGGGACGGAGCGCCCACCACTCTCGTGCAGCCCAGCCCGTGCAAACCGCGAGAGCGTCCTCCGCGTGGGGCGCGATCTCTTTCAAGTAGTCGTAGCGCTGCATCAATTCACTCCGAGTACGGTTTTCGTCAAAAGGACGGCGACCGGTGTTTTGGCATCTTCTGCCAGGATTTGAGCGCCGCGCAAAATTTCATCGACTTCATCCGCGCGGCGCAATATGTAACTGCGAAATCCCATCGCTTCGAGCACCGGTTCGGTGACGGACCCGAGGGTGGTAAAACCGCGGTCGCCAATGTCGCCGGCATAGTAGATCAACATCAGAATTGGAATTTGGAACTGCAGTGAAGTCGTCGTCAGAGCGTTGCAGCTGTTCAAGAAGCCGGCGTTTTGCATGATAATCGCGGTTTTCTTGCCGGCAAGATATGCGCCCGCGCAGATGCCGATGCCTTCTTCTTCACGACAGAGTGGAACGTGCTTCAAATCCGGATCTTTTTCCACGGCTCGGATAAGTTCGAGCATTTTTTCATCCGGCAGAGTAGCGACGAAATTTATGCCGGCTTTCTTCAGCCCGCTGAGAATTAACTTGGCTGCGCCCTTCGGATCTCGGCTGTCCATGATTTACGTGCCTCACGAGAACTAGGCATGTCCCACTTTCATAATGCGAAATTCCTATATTGATCGGTACTGTGAACGACTCGAGGTTGTCAAGCCGCAGAGCCGCAGTCGGCCTGGATTTGACTGGACTCTCGCAACGGGATCATGGTTTGGGCTTTGCTCCAGGTGTGCCGCGCGGTTTTGTGCCAGGCCGCGAATCGGGTTTTTGATTGTCGGCTCGGTTTGCCGGATTGGAAAAGCGATAGACGATTTCGCCGGGCCGCACCAGATTGAGCTCTTCGCGTGCGAGTTTTTCCAGATACGCGTTGTCATTACGAATGCGGTAAATGCGTTGGCGCAAAGCTTCGTTTTCCTTTTGTAAGCGAAAATTTTGTTCATCCAGGCGGTTCTTCTCACCACGGAGCCGCGATAGGTATAGAACTCCGCGCTCGCCGATGACCGTGATCAATGCGAGCAGAACGATCAGAGCGCTAAAGAGATAAATCAACCAGCGCTGAGGTATTGCAAAGCGAAACGGCATCGTCAAATCACATAGCAATATAGCACAATTTATGCTTTTGTCTTACCTGACTCAGTTTGTTGGAGGACAACGATGAGAATTCAACGGGTACGCGCGCGTGAAGTGCTCGATTCGCGAGGACTGCCCACTGTGGAGGTGGAAGTCACATTGCGCAACGGTGTCACCGGGCGGGCCACGGTTCCCTCCGGTGCGTCAACCGGTGTCCATGAAGCGCTGGAGCTCAGGGATGGGGGAAAGCGTTATCTCGGCAAAGGAGTGAGCGTGGCCGTGGCGCACGTCAACGAGAAGATCGCGCCGCGGGTGCGGGGGAAAGAAGCGCGTGATCAGGCGGGTATCGATCGAATCATGCTGGCATTGGACGGTTCGCCCAACAAGGGGAAATTGGGAGCCAACGCCATTCTCGGCGTTTCTTTGGCGATTGCGCACGCTCAGGCGAAAGCCGATCGTGTTTCTCTGTACCGCTATCTCGGCGGTGTGGCCGGGAAAACCTTGCCGGTGCCAATGCTGAACGTTTTGAATGGCGGCGCCCATGCGGACAACAATGTCGACGTGCAAGAGTTTATGATCGTTCCGTATGGAATGAAAAGCTTTGCCGACGCGCTGCGCGCGGCTGCCGAGATATTTCAGACCTTAAAAAAAATTTTGCATGATCGTTCACTTTCGACCAGCGTCGGCGATGAAGGCGGCTTCGCGCCGAACGTGAAAAGTAATGCCGAAGCGATCGAGCTTCTGCTCGAGGCGATTCACCAAGCCGGCTACAAAGTAGGCGCGCAGGTGGCTCTCGCGCTGGACGTCGCGTCGAGCGAGTTCTTTGACGATGGAAAGTACATCTTCAAAAAATCGGATGGCCGGCCGCGCGAGCGCGACGAGTTGGTCAGCCTTTACGAGGAGTGGGTACGGCAGTATCCGATCATTTCGATCGAAGATGGCTTTGCCGAAGATGACTGGGAGGGTTGGCGCATGATGAGCCAAGCTTTGGGGCAAAAAATTCAGCTCGTAGGCGATGACTTATTTGTTACGAATAAGGCGCGTTTGCAAAAAGGGATCGAGTCCGGAGTCGCGAATTCGATCCTGGTCAAAGTCAATCAGATCGGCTCTCTCACAGAGACTCTCGAAACCATGAGGCTGGCGAAAACTTCCGGCTATACCACGGTTATGTCGCACCGCTCCGGTGAGACGGAAGACGTCACAATTGCCGATCTGGCCGTTGCCACCAATGCGGGTCAAATTAAAACCGGCGCACCGTGCCGGGGCGAGCGCACGGCTAAATACAATCAATTACTCCGCATTGAAGAGGAGTTGGGCCGGCGTGCGGTTTATGCCGGCAAAGGAGCATTTCGTGCGACGAGTCGGCGCTGAACGGCGGCTCAGCGCGCCGCCCGAGCCGAAACGAGGCCGGCGCGAAACCATCGAAGAGAAACGGACGCGCGCCAGGAAGATTGCCGCGCTCCTGGAGGTTGCGTACCCGGAAGTCCAGTGCCCGCTAATCCATTCGAATCCGTTTGAGTTATTAGTCGCCGTTATTCTTTCGGCCCAATGTACTGACGCGGCGGTGAACAAGATCACCCCGGAGCTTTTTCGTCGCTTTCCCACACCCGCGGCGTTGGCCGGAGCGCCGGTGCAAGAAATCGAGCCGTTGATCCGCAGACTCGGGTTATTTCGCGCAAAAGCAAAATCGCTCAAGAAATGCGCCGAGCAATTGGTTCGAGAACACAATGCTGAAGTGCCGTCGACCATGAGCGAACTGACAAGTCTGGCCGGCGTGGGGCGCAAGACCGCGAATGTGATTCTTGGTCACGGCTTTAACCTACCGGGCATCGCTGTCGATACGCATTGCAAGAGGGTGTCGCGGCGACTTGGTCTGACCCGCGAGCAAGCTCCGGAGAAGATTGAAAGCGATCTTGCTCATCTAATCCCTGCCAAAGAGTGGACCGGCGTTTCACATCGGCTAATTATCCATGGTCGCCGAGTTTGCTATGCACGCAAGCCAGCATGCGAACGGTGCCCGTTAGCTACTGTTTGCCCATCGAGATTTATCGCCGATTCATCGCGGTAGATTACTCGGCGGACTGGTGAATCGCGGTCTCGCAACGATGTTTCGTACAAACCGAAGCTTCTAACTTATGTAATTCCGCCCCGCACGCCGCGACCACTGTCTCTTTGGGCGAGCGATAAACTGTCCATTTATGGCCAAGGAAGCGCTTAAGAACCGTGGGAAGATTTTACGATAAGCTGTTTTTCTTACGCAATTTGGGACACGATGTCTGGCACACAATTGGCTTCTATGACTTTAGTCATAATTCGCAAATATCACCGTTGCTTTTCTCAATTCCGAACTGACTATGAACAACCAGCGAATACCGACGGGCATTCCGGAGCTCGATCGAATAATCGAGGGCGGATTAAGAATCGGCAAGAGTTACCTAGTAATAGGCGAACCAGGGACAGGCAAGACAGTTTTCGCTCTTCAGTTTCTAGTAAATGGATTGATGAACAAGGAAAAAGGACTCTATGTTGCCATCGACGAAAAGCCCGCAGATGTGATGGAGCAGGCGAAGTCGTTGGGATGGGATCTCGCGCCATTCATCGATGCGAAGGAGTTTTTGATTCTCGACGCTTCGGCATATTTTGGCGGCCGTGCCGCGGAGGGCCAAGCCCGATCCATCGACGTGCAACGGGTGGTTACGGATCTGAGCAATTATATCGGTCGTCTGGGCGCTTCTCGAGTCGTTATTGATCCCGTGGGACCCTTGCTGTTTAGCCGTGACTCCATGTCCCGCGTGCTCGATCAAACGCGTTTATTGTTTTACGGGCTCCAGGCGAATGCGGGTACAACCAATTTGCTAACGACTTATGCAGTTGAGAGACAGATCCGAGGTATAGAAGAGTATCTGGTGTCCGGGACATTTTTTTTGGAGATGGAACGGGTTAACCGCCGTTTTGTCCGTACTGTGACCATTGAAAAAATGCGCAGCACGGCACTTGCTCCGGGGCAGTTCGTTTTCGATATTATCGCCGACCGTGGCATCGTGCTTCGAGACGCATCTGAACGTGCTTCATAGCATGTCCTTATAGTACTGGAACCCATCGGTTTACCTACGCTGATATTCGAGATTGACCGCCGTGCCGTAGGCTAAAACTTCGGTGACTCCAGGAGCAATTTCGTTAGCATCATAGCGCACCCCAATAATTCCGTTCGCGCCAAGCTCGGAGGCATGCTCAACCATAAGACGGTGCGCGTCCGCGCGGGCTTTTTCGCAGAGTTCCGTGTAAATGGTAATATTGCCGCCCAACAACGTTTGCAGTGTCGCACCAATATTGCCGACGATACTCCGAGACCGGACCACGATGCCACGGACGATGCCGAAGTTTCTCGCGATGCGGTAATTGGGAATCTCCGTAACCGTCGTGACCAATGCCGAATCGATCATGGCAGCAATCCTTTCGCCGTTGGTTTATTAGAGAAGAGTCGATCCTGCATGTCGAATCTTCGCAATCGCGGCTTCACGTCGGCCAAGGAAATTTCGGCAACGTGCTATTCTGCAGCAGTTGATAATCGGTCAAATCAACTTGCAATGGCGTCACCGAGATATAGCCTTCGTTGACCGCGTTGCAATCAGTGCCAGCATCGTTCGCAAATCCTAAATCGTCGCCGCCGATCCAATAATATTTGCCACCGCGCGGGTCGACTCTTTCGATGATAGTCTCGCTGTAGTGGCGCTTGCCCATTCGGGTGACCTGCCATCCCTTGATGTCTTGTTTCGGGATCGCTGGCACATTCACGTTCAACAGTGTCTTCGGTGGAATACCCCGTTCGACAATCCGGTCGACCAGAGTCGCGGTAAATTCGGCGGCGGCGCGAAAGTCGAAATTCTTAAAGGTCACAAGAGACACGGCAATCGCCGGAATGCCCAGAAGGGCTCCTTCAATGGCGGCGGAAACCGTGCCGGAATAAATGATGTCGTCGCCCAGATTCGGTCCTTTGTTGATTCCAGAGATAATCAGATGGGGCCGTACCGGCAAAAGGCCAGTGAGCGAAAGTTTCACGCAATCGACCGGCGTTCCATCCACTGCAAGTCGGCGCGGCGCAAGCTCCTCGACCCGCAGCGGGCGATGCAACGTCAATGCATGACTCATGGAGCTTTGTGCCCGTTCTGGCGCGACCGTATAGATCTCGCCGACATGGCCGAGGTTTGTTTCTAACGCGGTGAGCCCTTCGGATTGAATACCGTCATCATTGGACAACAGAACGATCATCTCGGCATTTTCGCAAAGAAGCTGAAAAGCGACAAGTGCAGGTGAAGCGGCGGAAACAATACCCGCCTTGTCTGGGGCCGTTCGCGTAGGCTATAAATTGAGGCCCGGTTAAGGAGAGCTGCCATGGCAAACGCGGAAATAGTGGCGATTGGATCGGAATTGCTGTTGGGTCAAATCGTCGACACCAATTCGGCCTGGATGGCGCAGCGGTTGACGGCGCTCGGCGTCAATCTCTATTTCAAATCCGTGGTCGGCGACAATCCCGCAAGAATGAAGGAAGTCATCGCGCGCGCGATGGAGCGATCCGATGTCGTTATTACCAGTGGCGGCTTGGGTCCGACTCAAGACGACCTGACACGGGAAATCGTGGCCGAAGTCACGGGACGAAAATTGGTCCAAAGTGCGGAAATGTTGGAGCAAGTCGAAGCACATTTTCGCCGGCGCGGACGGGCAATGACGCCGAACAATATCAAACAATCCTATATGCCCGAAGGCGCCCTGCCGGTCAAAAATCCCAACGGGACGGCGCCGTGTTTCATTGTAGAAGATTCGCGCAGCATTATTTACTGCCTGCCCGGAGTGCCCGTGGAGATGAAATGGTTATTCGAGAACGAAGTCGAACCTTATCTCAGAAAAAAATTCCACCTCGCCGAACTGATTCATTACCGTGTGTTGAAAGTGATCGGGATCGGAGAGAGCGCGGTGGACGATAAAATCGGCCATTTGATCGCCAACTCCAGCAATCCGACGGTCGGCGTGCTGGCGCTGCCCGGAGAGGTCGACGTCCGGGTTACGGCGAAGGCGGCGAATCGCGACGAGGCCAAAAAAATGATCGCGCCCGTGGAGGGAGAGGTGCACAGATTATTGGGCAATGCGATTTTTGCCGCGGACGACGAAACCATGGAGCAGGTCGTCGGCGGATTACTGCGCGCACAGAAGAAAACCGTGGCGGTGTATGAGGACATCACCTGCGGTCAGCTCGCGGAGAGACTCCAATCTGCGAGCACGGAAGAATTTTCCGCCGGCTTCATTTGCAACACTGAGCCGGCGATCAAAGCCTTACTGGTGAACTGCCGTAATCACGAGAAACTTGCGGCCCTTCTGGCTGACCCGGCGAGCTTGACCGATGAGCTTGCCTCGTCGGTGCGCGCACAATCGGGCTCGGAGTTTGGCCTTGCGCTCCATGCGGTGACAGATCCCGACAGCAAGATTCAAAATCTCGCGCGTGGGCAAATGTATATATCCCTGACTGATGGTAAAAGAATTCTCCGCCGGGAGAGCACGACGGCGGGTCGCGGCGCCTATGATCGCTCGCGCATGACGCTCAATGCTCTCGATCTCTTGCGCGCGGCGTTGCTTGGCAGGACTGAGTAACAAAGCCAAAAAAACGCTTCAATTTGACCGCTGGATTTGTCTATCGCCTGTAGTAATGACTCGCGGCGCGAGCGCTTGCAGCTCGATCAGCGGCTGTTCCAGACTTCTGATCGACTCGCTCCAAAATTCTGGTTTTTGAAGATCGACGCCAATCGTTTGTTTGACAACGTTCTCGGGCGTGTCGCTACCCGTACGCCGGAGAAATTCCTCGTATTTGGGGAGGAAGGTTGCGCCTTCTCGGGTAAACAGATTGTAAAGCCCGCGGCTCAGGAGATAGCCGAACGTGTATGGAAAATTGTAAAACGTCAGGCCGGTAATGTAGAAATGAAGTTTCGACGCCCAAAAATAGGGATCGTCACCGCCGCTTTCCAAGACATCACCGAGCACCTGTCGCTGAGTTTCAGTCATCAGCTGCTTGAGCCGAGAAACGCTCAAAGGCCCGCTCGCTCTTTCCTCGTAGAACGCCTGCTCAAACTGATAGCGCACCGGAATATCGAGCAAGTAGATGGCGCCGTGGCCTAATTCGATATCCAGCATCAATGCCTTGAATCCATCGCCGACACCCGGACGATCGAGCGAACCATTGATCAGTATCTGTTCGGCGAAGGTCGAAGCGGTCTCGGCAAGGGTCATCGGGTAGCCGCGGGCAAACGGCCGTGTTTCGCGCATCAAAAAGCCGTGATAGGCGTGGCCGGACTCGTGTGCCAACGTGAGGACGTCACCGAGTGCTTGACTGTAGGTCATGAAAATCCGCGATTCTTTGCTCAGCATCGAGCTGGTGCAAAACCCACCGGGGCGTTTGCCGTCGCGCGGCTCCCAGTCAATCCAGTTTTTTCCGATTAGCTCTTGCTGAAAAAATCTACTTAGGGCGGGGTACGCACGCGTGAATGCGGCGCTGACCATCGCAACGGCTTCATCCCACGACCGAGGTGATTCTTGGGAGAGATTGAGGGGCGCGCCAAGGTCGTACCAAGCAAGCCACTGGCGGCCCATGAGCTTTGCTTTGAACCGCAGAATCCGCCGGGGAACTTCTAGATTCGCAAACAGCGCTTCGAACATCGCGTCCAGCGTCTTGCGCGTGATCGCCGCCTGGAAGAGCGCAATGTCGAGAAAGTGGCTGACGCCGCGGTGGCGATTGAGCGTGAGACGCGTGCCGGCAATCGCATTGAGCGCACTCGCCGCGGTGTCTTCGATGGATTGCCAGGCCAGGTTGCCGCCGTCGAAAGCGGCTTTGCGCACGCTTCGGTCGGGATCGTCCAAGAGCGAGCGGCGCTGTGAAATGGGCAACCTTTTCCGGCTGCCGTCAGGAAAAATCATGTCGAATTCGAGCTTCGATGAGATCGTGTTGTAGAGCTGCCCCCAGGCCTGAATGCCGTCGATGCCGAGCTCGGTAGCGAGCACTTCCTGCTCGCTCGACATGGCGCGGCGCGCCTCTTCGCGCAGACGGTTCAAGTAATTTTGCGCGCCGGCCAGCGACGGGCGCGCCGACAACTCGGCGAAAAACTTATCGGAAAGCGTTTTGAACGCGCGCAGGAGCTCGATCCGCACTTTGGCAAGATCGGCGCGGAGACGGGTTATCTCGGCTTCTTCTCGCAGGTAAGCTTCGTTGCGACCGTCGGAGGAAGCGAGACAACTCACGTAGGAACCGAGGTGCGACATGCGCCTCGACAGATCTTCGCTGCGGAGCAAAATATCTTCCCACAGCGCAGCGGATGCTTCATTTAACTCCGGCAGCGCCGCCGCAGCCTGGATCAGCGCTGAAGCGTCGGCGCGGATCGCATGCTTGAAGCCGCGCATTTGCGGGCCGTCGAATTCAGGAAAGTAGCTGGTGAGATCCCAGGTCATGGCTATTTTGTGTGGGGCCCCATTTGAAACCCGCCCGCACGATTGAACGGCGGTGTGATAAGCGCGCTAAATTTCGACCGTCGCTCCGACGCCTTTCTCCAGCGCTTTGCGATACACGAGATTCGCCGCCGCGACGTCCTGAATCGCAATGCCGACCGATTTGTAGAGCGTGATTTCGTCAGTGTTCTTTCGCGCGGCTTTCGTTTTCGCCAGAACTTCGCCGATCTCGGCGTGAATTGCGTTTTCGCCGATGATTTTCTCTTTGAGCGCCAGCAGGATGTCGCCGCATTCGGCCATGATCGCCTCGCGTGAGTCGACGACGATGGTCGCGCGCGCAAGCGTCGCGCCGTCGATTTCCCGGAGATCCGGTCGGTGCGAACCGACCGCGTTGATGTGAACGCCAGGTTTCAGCCATTCGGATTTCAGAATCGGTTCTTTAGCGGTAGTGACAGTGACGAGAAGATCGGCATCACGCACGACGGTTTCCGCGTTGTGAGCGACTTCGATCACGCAATTCAGTTGCGGCGCCATGTCCTTCTTGATTGCGTCGGCGCTGGTTCCCGATGGACTGTAAAGCCGGATGCTCTCGATCTTGCGTACGCGGCTCAAGGCCTGGATGTGTGCGCGAGCCTGAACGCCCGCGCCCAGGATTCCAAGCACCGGAGTTTGCGGGTTAGCGAGTGCCTTGGTGGCCATTGCCGAGGCGCAGGCGGTGCGAATAGCAGTAATGTAGCTCCCGTCCATGATCGCGATAATTTTACCCGTATCGGCACTGAAGAGCATGATTGTGGCGAGAATTGCGGGAAGATCGAGTTTCGGGTTTTGCTGAAAATAAGTGACGACTTTCATTCCCAGGGCTTTGTCGTCGCTTAAGAAACCAGGCATGCTGGTGATACGACCCTGAATCGCAGGTAGCGGCACGACGAGCCGCACCGGCATGACTGCGCTGTGAGTCGAGTATTGGATATGCGCTTTTTCGAGCGCTTCGATGAGCTCATCGATGTCGGCGAGAGCACGAACTTCTTGTTCTGAAATCACCAGCATGATTAGTTTTGATAGCATAAAGCCGATGGTCAAGGTAGCGCACTAACTCTCAACGTCTTAGGAGTCATCATGGTCAAAGATAAATATGTAGTGCATCTCTCCGAAGTGCCGATTGACGAAATCAATGCACCGCACGGCTCGATGTTCGGTGGCCGGCGGCAACGTGTGGGCGCGCATCTCGGCGCCGATAAGCTCGGCTACAGTTTTTATGCCGTACCGCCAGGTAAGACCGCTTTTCCCTATCATGGCCATGCAAGCAACGAAGAGATGATCTACATTCTCGAGGGTTCTGGAGTTTTACGGCTCGGTGAAGAACAGCTCGAGGTTTGTGCAGGTACCGTGATCGCCTGTCCCGTCGGCGCGGAGCTGGCCCATCAACTGATCAATACCGGGACGGAGGAGTTGCGCTACCTCGTTGTGAGCACGATGACGTTTCCAGATGTATGCGAATATCCCGATTCGAATAAGATCGGCGCCTATGCGACGGCAGCGGTGGGCTCGAAAGCGGGGCACCGCGCGCTCTATTTCAAAGATACAAAGGTGGACTACTATGACGGTGAGAACGGCAAGGAGATCGAGCGGATTGTAAAAGCGACACCGCAGTCACGATGAACAAGTCGAAGCGATCCGCCCGTTGGTCAGTTTGATTGTTTCTCTTCCTCTTCGAGGCTCGCTTTGCTCTTCTGTTCGCTTTCTTTGAGCGAGCTCTTGGCGTTTTCCAAGGCGTTGAAGGGCTGGGTTACGGCACCTTTAACCGCTTCGCGGCCCCGCTCGACTGAATTCGATTTCGAATCGCAGCCGTAGTATGGCAGTACAATGACCGCGGCGGCAAAAAACAGAGTAGAACGCTTCATACTACCTTCTCCTTCCCAATCACCTGTTCCAATGCTGCTTTAGTGATCTCGCCCTCGCGAATGACGCGAACCTTGTCACCGCTGATCTCAGCGACCGTCGAACCGACATTTGAGTGTAGCTCACCGCCGTCTATAAAGACCGTGATTTCACCGGGAAAATATCTCTTCGCTTCGTCGATCCGTCGCGCGGGATTTTTCCCCGAAGGATTTGCGCTCGTGGCTGTGATCGGTTTGCCGAGTTCTCGCAACAGTTCGGCTGCTATGGGTGCGCTGGAAATGCGCACGCCAACACCGCCGCGGGCGTTCACCAAATGTTTAGAGAGATCGTTTTTTGCCGGTAACACCAGGGTCAATGGCCCAGGCCAGAACTCGGCGATGAGTTGCTCCGCAAGGCGTGGAACGTCGCCGACGATGGTGCAAAGCATCGCGCGATTCGCAACCACGACCGAAATCGGGTTGGCCGCATCACGGCCTTTGAGGTGAAAAACTCTTTCCACGGCCGCGGCGTTAAGCGCGTCGGCGCCGAGACCATAGAGAGTCTCGGTGGGAAAGACGATCACCTCGCCGCGATTGAGGGCTGCAACGGCTGCGTCGAATTCAGGTTTTTTGTCTTTCACTCTGGAGCTTGCGATCCCGTTCTTCGACTCCCGCGGCCATCTCTTTTTTGGCTTGCGCCAACTTGGCCGCGACCTCAGCGTGTTTTCGAGCAACGATTTGCGCGGCAAAAATACCGGCGTTTGCTGCCCCCGCTTTGCCGATGGCCATCGTGGCAACCGGAATTCCCGCAGGCATCTGCACCGTCGCTAGCAGTGCGTCGAGGCCTTTTAAGCTCGAGGAATCGATGGGAATTCCAATAACCGGCAACGTGGTATTCGCTGCAATCGCCCCGGCCAGGTGAGCGGCGGCGCCGGCACCGCAGATGATCACTTGCAAGCCGCGCTGCTCGGCCGTCGCCGCATATTCGGCGGCCTTCACCGGCGTTCGATGGGCTGACATGATGCGGGTCTCGTAAGAAATACCAAAGCTGTCGAGTCGCTTCTCAGCCTCGCGCATGACGTCGAGATCCGAGTCGCTGCCCATGAGAATGCCTACTTGAGCGGTTTTTTCTGCCACGGTTCCTCCCAACTAACTCTGCGACCGGCGTCTAGATTTTTCGTTGAAACGCCAGACGCTGGAATCCAAAACGCTAGTTTAAGGCTCTTCGAGCGATGTCCTTTCGATAATGTATGCCGTCCCAGGAAATCTGCTGGACTGCCCAATAAGCTTCTTTTGCCGCAGCGGCAACAGTTTCACCGCGAGCCGTCACGCCGAGAACTCGTCCCCCGGCAGTGAACCAATGGTTGTCGCTTTTGACCGTGCCCGCATGAAAAACAAAACCTCGTTGCCAATCCTTGAGATTTTCCAACCCATGAATTTCTTTGTTCTTGTCGTAGGCGCCGGGATAGCCCCCGGCGGTGAGCACAACACAGACTGTCGGGTCGCTGTGCCACTCCGGGCTGACCTGGTCCAAACGGCCATCGACAGCGGATTGCAACAACGGAATCAGATCGCTTTTCAGGCGCATCATAACCGGCTGGCATTCCGGGTCGCCGAAGCGCGCATTGAATTCTAAGACTTTAGGGCCGTTTTTCGTGATCATCAGGCCGACATAGATTACGCCGCGGTAGCGAATGTGTTTTTCTTTGAGTCCCACAAGTAGGGGCCGGAGAATGTCGCGGAGAATACGCTCGTGCATTTCCGCAGTCACGATGGGTGCAGGGGAATAGGCGCCCATGCCGCCCGTATTTGGACCGATGTCATTATCGAAGACGCGCTTGTGATCCTGCGATGAAGCCAGCGGCAAAACATGCTCGCCGTCACTCAGGACCATGAAAGACACTTCTTCGCCCTCGAGGAATTCCTCGATGATAATTTTATCGCCGGCGCTGCCAAATGCTTTGCGCACCAGAATGTCATCGAGCGCCCATTCAGCTTCAGTGCGTTCTTGGCAAATGATCACGCCTTTCCCTCCGGCGAGACCGTCGGCTTTGATCACATAGGGCGGGTTTTGTTGCGCAACATAGCGCTTCGCAGCGCCAGAGTCGGTGAAGGTTTGAGATGAGGCGGTGGGAATTTTATTTTCCGCGAGAATTTTCTTGGCGAAAACCTTGCTTCCTTCGAGCTGCGCGGCGGCTCTACTCGGTCCGAATATTTTCAGGCCGCACGACTCAAACAGATCGGCGATGCCGAGGGTCAGCGGCAACTCCGGACCAACCACCGTGAGATCGATTTTTTCTTTGCTGGCGAAATCAGCAAGGTTTTGGATTTGCTCGGCCCCGATCGGAATGATTTCGGCCAGCTCGCCGATGGCTGCGCTGCCGGGGGCGCAATAGACGCGCGTCACGAGCGGGCTTTGGCGAATCTTCCAAGCCAATGCGTGCTCACGTCCACCGCTGCCGACCACTAGGACTTTCATACAACTCGGAGGATGGATAATCGCAGATGGAGAATCGTCAATTTCACGCCTCCATCCGCTATTGTCAGCAAACTAGTGCCGAAAGTGCCGCATGCCGGTAAAAATCATTGCGATGCCGTGCTCGTTCGCGGCGTTGATCACTTCATCGTCTTTGATCGATCCGCCTGGCTGGATCACCGATTTGGCGCCGGCATTGGCGGCTTCATCCAGACCATCGCGAAACGGATAGAAAGCGTCGGAGGCTACAGCGGAGCCCTTGAGGTCCAATCCATGCGTGGCGGCGCGCATCACCGCAATTTTCGTGGAATCGATTCGGCTCATCTGGCCAGCGCCGACGCCGAGGACTTGGTCCGGTGATGCAAAAACAATCGTGTTCGATTTGACATGCCGGCAAACACGCCAGGCAAAATCCAGCGCTTGATACTCTTCTTCCGTAGGTTTTCGCTGCGTGACAACTTTGCATGAGTGCACGTCAATCTTGCCGGTATCCCAATCTTGCAGTAACAAGCCGCCGCGCACCCGGCGCAGATCGTAACCGCCGCTTTGCGGCTGGTTGATATCCAGCTCGAGCAAACGGATGTTAAGCAAGCGTTTTGCCGACGAGAGCACGGCCTTGGCTTCCGAACTGAAGCTCGGCGCGATGACAATCTCAAGAAAAATATCCTTCAGCTCCTTCGCCGTTTCTTCATCGACGGAACGGTTGAAGGCGATCACGCCGCCAAAGATTGAAACCGGATCGCAGGCTTTCGCTTTACGAAACGAATCCGCTAAAGATTGCTTCGATAATGCCACGCCGCAGGGATTGTTGTGTTTGATCGCGACGGTGGCGATATCGGAAAATTCTAGAACCGTGCTGAGCGCCGCGTCGGCGTCGAGAATGTTGTTGAAAGAGAGCTCTTTGCCCTGAATCTGATGAGCGCGCGCGATGCTCGGCCCGGTTTCGCCCTGAGTTTCGTAAAACGCCGCGCTTTGGTGCGGGTTCTCGCCGTAGCGCATGTCCTGGATCTTCGCGACCTGAATGGTGAAGCTTTCACCCCAGCGCCGCGGCTTTTTCTCATCGTCGAGCGAGGAAAAATAGTTTGAAATCGCCGCGTCGTATCGGGCGGTGTGCTGAAAGGCTTTGCGGAATAATCGGAAACGGGTTGGCTCAGAAAGCGTGCGGTCATTTTCCTGTAATTCAGCGAGAATCGAGTCGTAGTCCACCGGGTCGACAACGACGCCGACATGCTGATGGTTCTTCGCCGCGGCGCGTACCATACTAGGCCCGCCGATATCGATATTCTCGACAATTTCTTCGAATGGGGCGCCGCGCGCGACCGTTGCCTCGAATGGATAGAGATTGACGACCACCAGATCGATGGGGAGAATGCCGTGCTCCTTCAGCTTCGCGACGTGCGCCGGGTTATCGCGTAGCGCCAAAATGCCGCCGTGAACTTTTGGATGAAGTGTTTTGACCCGGCCGTCCATCATCTCGGGAAAGCCGGTAAGCTCGGCAACGTCTTTTACGCCGATTTTGTTATCGCGTAACAGAGAAGCCGTGCCGCCGGTGGACACCAACTCGATCTTCAACTCTGCGAGCGCACGACAAAACTCGACGATGCCCTTTTTCTCAGAAACGCTGATCAGGGCCCTTTCGATCCTGCCCACAACGGGGATCCTCCTAAGAATTGTAGTGAATGCGGGGAACTCGAGTGCCGATGGAAGTGAGAATCTCGTACGAGATCGTGTTGGCCCAGGCAGCTATTTCGTCAGCGCTAATTTCCGCGCCGCCCTGACGACCGAGAAGCACAACCTCATCTCCCTGTCGTACATTTCGTATATCGGTAACATCAATCATAGTCAAATCCATACAGACTCTGCCGGCGATTCGCGCGCGCTGACCGCGCACAAGAGCTTCGCCCCGATTGGACAGAAAGCGCGGATAACCATCGGCGTAACCTATAGGTAGAGTCGCGATCAAACTTTCGCGCTCGGTGACATAGGTCTGTCCGTAGCTGACGCTGGTTCCGGACGGCACATTCTTGAGCTGAAGAATTTTGGTTTTCCACGAGAGCACCGGTTTTAAATTAATTTGCTCTTTCATATTAGGTGACGGGTAGACACCGTAAAGCATCAGTCCCGGGCGCACCATGTCGAAATAAGCTGCAGGCAAAGTAATCGTGGCTGCGCTGTTCGCTAAATGCACCAGATCTGGAATGACGTCTGCCGAACGGAGTTGGCCGAGAACGCGTTTAAAAATCTCTAATTGTTTTTGGGTGTAGTCTCCTTGGACGCTTTCAGCATGCGAGAAATGTGAAAACACGCCTTGGATGTGCAGGGATTCCGCCTGCTTGATGGCGGCGATCCATTGATCTGCCTCGGCGGCCAAAAAACCGAGCCTGCCCATGCCCGTATCAACTTTTAAATGAACCTTGAGCTGAACTTGGCGCCGAGACGATTCGCGATCGAGTGCCTTCAGGCTAATCAAATCGTGAACCACCGGTGTCAGCTTGTGCTCGACGAAGGTGTCAAGCTGAGCTGGAAAAACGCCGGCCAAAACGATCAGCGGCGCTTGAATGCCGGCTTCCCGAAGTTGAACGGCTTCCTCTAGGGTCGCAACGCCGAAGGCATCAGCACCCGCCCGAGCGAGGGTCGGAGAAATCTCTGTCGCGCCATGGCCGTAGCCGTTGGCTTTCACCATGCAGAGAATTTTGACGCACGAACCCACCTTGTCCCGAATCTGGCGCAAGTTCGAGCGCAGCGCTTCGTGATCGATACCACAAATGGTGGGACGCCCGGGAGGAAAAACAAATTCCATTGAAACAGCGCCGGGTCTTACGAGACTTTCGCCCCGGTAGCAACCGGTTTTTCCGGTGTCAGGATTACAACGCGGCCATCATCCGAGGCCGCGAGCAGCATTCCTTGACTATCGAGTCCGCGCAGCTTTGCGGTCTCAAGGTTCGCGACCACGACGATCTGCTTTCCGATGAGCTCTTCCGGCGCGTACTGACCTCTGATCCCGGCGCAAATCTGCCGCTGCTCGTCGCCGAGGTCTATTTGCAGCACCATCAACTTGTCGGCGTTGGGATGCGGCTCTGCGGATTTGATCGTGGCAACTCTGAGTTCGACTTTGCGAAAGTCTTCGATCGAGATCATCGAGTCCTTGCAATATAGATAATGATAGCAAAAATATCAGAACCGGCGAATCAAAAAAAGCGAAACCGCGTCTTTGACTTCCTCAGTGGCTTTGTATTATCAGTAATCATTACTATTAAGGAGGGTTTATGGCAAAAAGCTTAGGGGGCACAAAGAGTCACGAAAACCTGAAGAATGCCTTCGCGGGCGAGTCTCAGGCGAATCGACGTTATCTCTATTTTGCGCGGGTTGCGGATATCGAGGGCTATCCCGATGTGGGCGGTCTTTTCCGCGACACGTCGGAAGCTGAAACCGGCCACGCCTTCGGGCATCTCGATTTTCTAAAAGAGGTGGGTGATCCCTGCACCGGGGTAGCAATCGGCACCACGGCGAAAAATCTCAAATCAGCGGTGGAAGGCGAAACCTACGAATACACGGAAATGTATCCGGGCTTTGCTAAAACAGCGCGCGAGGAAGGATTGCCGGAACTGGCTGAGTGGTTTGAAACTCTAGCCAAGGCGGAGAAATCCCATGCGGGCAGGTTCAGCAAAGGCCTCGATACGCTGGGCAGTTGAGGAGAGTGAATTGATCGGCGGGAGGTGGTCTGCCGTCGCCTCCCGCCGATCGAGAACGGTTGAAAACACGCTTACGGATTGGAACACTGTTTACTCAGAACTATGAAAAAGATCCTGCTTGACGATATTTTGGGATTTAGTGCCTACGAGACAGTTCGCGACAACTTCCGCAAAGACATTATCGAAAAGAAAAAAAGCCGGCGGCTTGCCGTCGGCGATAAGGTCTCGCTGGTTTTCGAAAATCGCGACACGGTGGTTTTTCAAATTCAGGAGATGCTGCGCGCGGAAAGAACCACCGATCTCGACAAGATCCGCGAGGAAATCGCGGTTTACAACGAGCTCCTGCCAAATCCCGGGGAGCTCAGCGCTACGCTATTTTTAGAGATCGAAGATCAAAGTCATATGCGCGATGACCTGCTCAAATTTCTCGGCATCGACGAATGTTTGTCTTTGAAGGTCGGCGGCCGTTCGCTGCCGGGCCGATTCGAAGCCGGGCGTAGTAAAGAAGACAAGATCAGCGCCGTCCAGTATGTGCGTTTTTGCTTCGATGAGGAGGCGCGCCGGGCTTTTATTGCCGGCGAACGCGCTGAGCTGATTATCGATCATCCCAATTACCAAGCGCGCGCGGTGCTTGCTTCTGAAGCGCAGCAATCGTTGGCCGAAGATCTAGCTATTTAACATGGCAAAAACCAGAAAACAGGCGCGAGCCACCAAACAGCTCGGCACGATCTGGGAGACGATCAAGAATGACAAATCCCATCCCACCGCGGACCAAATTTACGACCGCGTGCGGAAGAAACTACCGAGCATCAGTCTCGGCACAGTCTACCGGAACTTGCAAAAGTTGGTTGCCGATCAGAAGCTGCAGGTCTTGATGCGCGGCCGATCGCAGCATTTCGATCCGCTGGTACAGAAGCATCAACATTTTATCTGTGAAATATGCGATCGGGTCTACGATGTCGTGCTCCAGAATCAAAGAGACATCGAACCTGTCAAGCTGCCTCATGAAGGATTTAGAGTGACGTCGCACCAACTCGCTTTTTACGGGATCTGCAAGCACTGCTCGAAGTAGTTCACCGGCAGTTGTATTCCCTTATAACGGGAGCTACAGTCGGGGCCCCCACTCGGTGCGGTCATGCCCGATGTCTATCTTCCTTTCGAGTCGCAGCGGCGGCTAATCAAAACCGCCCGGCAAACCCTCGAAGCGATTACTCGCGGAAATCGATGCAGCGAGCCCGGTGAGAGCGATCCGCACCTCGATCGTATCCACTACGGCGCATTTGTAACGTTGTTCAATCGGCATGTTCTGCGCGGCTGTGTTGGGACCTGTGCGCCATCCAGCGGGCTTTTCAATATTGTCAATGAAATGACCGAGGCTGCCGCGACATGCGATCGCCGAGTAAAGCCTGTGTGCGTCAGTGAGCTTAATGATATTCAGATCCATATTTCCGTCATTTCACCGCTCGATCCCGCTGACCACCCGCTCGATCTGGAGATCGGGAAGCATGGGATTCACATCGCGCGCGATGGTAAACGGGGCGTGCTCTTACCTCAGGTCGCGGTAGAGCACGGCTGGGATGCATCGGCGTTTTTGGGGCAGACCTGTCGTAAGGCAAATTTGCCGAGCAATGCCTGGCGCTGGTCGGGGACCCAAATTTCTCTGTTTACGTCCTTAGAGATCGCGGAGGAAAAATGAAACGACGCGGCTTTCTCGGTGTCGTTGGAAGCGGTTGCTTACTGTGGCTGCGCGGCGTCGCCGAAGCGATGTGCAATCCTTCTTTGGTCGAGTTGTTTCATCATGGGCGACACTTGGTGCAGGCTCGAGGTAACGGAGCCAAGGCGCCGTCCCTTGGCTCTTACTTCGTCAATTGGTTTGGACACTCAAGTTTTTTAATCCAGTCCGGCAGCCATACGAAAGTGGTTGCCGACCCGAATTTCAACGTGACGCCGGGAATCCAAGCCGACGCGGTGACCGTCAGCAACGATCATTTTACCCATAACAATACTGGTGCTGTGACAGGAGATCCGGTAATCCTGCGTGGGATTACCTTCAAACAGACGTGGAACCCGATCCGGACCAGCATCAAGGACATCACCATCGTCAATATTCCGAGTCAACGGAATGCCAGTTGGGGGGCTATTGCCAATTCCATTTTCATCTACGAGATGGGGAGCTTGTGTATCGCGCATTTGGGCAATATTGGCCATCTTCTGACCGCGGAACAGGTGAAGGTGTTACAACACGTGGACGTGATGATGGTTCCCATCGACGCGATGACCAATTTGGCGTTCGAGGACATCGTCAAAGTGATCGAGCAGGTGAAACCGCCCATTGTGATCCCGATGCACTATGATGTCGTGCGCCAGGGCGAACTGTTCGCCACATTTGCGCGCGATCACTACCCGGTCAAGCGAATTTCGCAGTCGCAGCTTACCCTCAATCGCGGCATGCTGCCGAAGTCCACAGAAGTATATATTCTGCAGCATCCTCGGCCGAGCTTATTTGGTGAGTAAAAGTCGTTCAGATGCCGGACGAATTCTGACTCCGCCGGTTGATGTTTGTCTACTTTCTCCTATAATAATCGCATTGTTCGTTTTCGGTGAAAAGGTGAAACTTGAACCCAAGCGATCTTGAATTTTTTCGTCGGCTATTGAATCAACGGGTTAGCGAGCTGCGTTTTGAAGCGGGCAAGACCGTGGAGAACATGGACCAGGACGTGAATTTCCCCGATCCGACGGACCGAGCTTCTCTGGAAGCAAGCCGGAATTCCGTTCTGCGCATTCGTGATCGCGAGCGCAAGCTCATTTTCAAAATTCAGGAAGCGTTGCAACGGCTCGATAATGGCGAATATGGGATTTGCGAAGAGTGCGGTGAGGAAATCGGCATCGGACGGTTGAAAGCGCGCCCGGTGACGACACTTTGCATTACCTGCAAATCCAGCCAGGAAATCGAGGAACGAAAAACGAAACGGGTGGTTTGAGGCTCGTCGAAACAATCGCATGAAGCTTAGAAAAGCTGTTATTCCCGTTGCAGGACTTGGCACCCGCTTTCTGCCCGCAACCAAAACGGTGCCGAAGGAATTGTTGCCGATCGTCGACGTCCCGTCGATTCAATACGTCGTGCAGGAAGCGGTCGACGCGGGCATCGAAGAGATTATTTTCGTTACCGGTCGTGGCAAAGACGGCATTGAAGACCATTTTGATGAAGCGCCGGAGCTCGAACAAGTGCTCGCAGACCGTGGCAATGACGAAATGGTCAAGGTGCTGCGCCGTATCGCGGAAATGACCGAAGTAGTTTCCGTTCGGCAGAAAAAACCATTGGGATTGGGACACGCGGTCCTTTGCGCCCGTGATCTCGTCGGCAACGAACCGTTTGCTGTCATGCTGGCGGATGACCTGATCGACAGCGCGACGCCGTGCATTCGCCAATTGCTTGATATTTTCCAGAGCACCAATGAATCTGTAATCGCCTTGATGGAAGTGCCTCAAACGGAGGTACACCAGTACGGCGTCATTAAAGGTAAAGTGATGAAGGAGCGACTTTACGAAGTGGAGGGCATGGTCGAAAAACCGCCCGCTAAGGACGCTCCCTCGCGGATGGCGATTATCGGTCGATACGTGCTCCGTCCGGAAATCTTCTCAATTCTGCAAAATCTGCCCTCCGGCAAGGGCGGTGAGATTCAGTTGACGGACGGTTTGGCTCACCTTCTGCGCGAGCGGAAAATTTACGGTTGCGAGTTTAGCGGTGATCGATATGACATCGGCGACAAGTTCGGATTCGTTCGCGCGACAGTAGCCTATGCGTTGAAACGAGCGGATCTAAGAGATAAGGTGCTCGAATATTTAAAATCAGCAAAATACTAAATGGGGCCGTAGCTCAGTTGGGAGAGCGCTAGAATCGCACTCTAGAGGCCGTGGGTTCGACTCCCATCGGCTCCACCATTTGAGACAGTATAAAGAACTCCCCCGTTTCACGTGTCATGGGGGAGTTCTCACTGTCAAAGGCTTAATCGAACCGCATTACTTTTGACTCTCATTTTTTTAACTTCCCTGAATTTTTTATTGTAGCCGATTTTGTCTCCAGGACTACGAGATCAATATTTTCCTCGTGAGCGACTCCTAAGATTTTTTCCTCGTGGCCGAGTGCAATTTTTCTTCTGATTCTCACGCGGCCGGGGTTCCTGATAATCTTTTCAATAAGACGATAAAGCATTTATTGGGTTTTTGAGGAGCAACAACACCGACCAGCGTACGTCGGATGGAGCTCTACAATGATTCTGCGAGACGAGCACAGCGCTACGGACGATTGATCTCCACAGCGGACGCCTGTTCTATTGAGTGCACGGACTATCGCTCGTCTAGCTACTTGCAGCAACTCAGCAGTTTGTCCTCGTGTCAACAAGCGCAGGCTGGGGCATCGTGATTGTCCGGCTATCAACTGATACGTAAACTCAAGGCACCGCTCAGCTAAGCTCTCAGCCAGATTCACATAACGGCCGCGCGCAATCTCTTCCGGTTGGCGGCGATCCCTCAAGTCGCCTCGCCCAAGCCTGACAACTACTCGTTCACCCAAATCGTATTCTGTCTTCAAAGCGAGATAGCCGAGCAAATTTCTCGCGATCACACAAAAACGCACGCAGCATTGACAGACTTGGCAATCCGAACGTCGCTCTCGTCACTCAATGTGTCGCGGCCCGGATCTCGCAACGTCACTGCTCGCGATGGCAATAAAGTACTTCTGGCCGCGATGGCGCACTACTGAGCTTAGAAAGGTATAGCCAATGTCTCTGAATGCCTTTGTGCCTGTTCTCGGTAAGTCGAATCGTCCTGCTGGGCAAGCTCTGGTTGAATTTACCCTTGTGTTTTTGTTGTTCCTGGTGGTGGCATGGATACCGGCGGATTTTGGACTGGCATTTTATACAGGTCAACTCGCGCAAAATGCCTCACGCGAAGGTGCGAGAATCGCCGCTGCCGATCGAAACCTCCTGAGCGGAACCACCAGCTGCACTATGCCTTCCTGCTCGGGAAATATATTTACCGAAACGGCAGCGAGAATTTCATCCGCGCTACTTCCGGGCGCAACAATCACACTCAGCTTGGATGCCGATACCGGAGCTAACTGCAATCGAATGGTGGCAGTTACGGTTTCCGGAACTTACAAGTTTTTTTTCTATCAGCTTCTGCGGTGGTTCGGCGCAACAAATCTCAACAACACGGCCATTACTCGCCAAACACGGATGCGATGGGAGCCGCAGGCGGGTTGCTGAAGTCCTTTTCTCTTGATGATTACGGCTACGAATTTTGGGGAGATCGAGCCATGAAGTTATTCCAAGCAGGAAAAATAAACTTAAAGAATCAAACCGGCCAGAGCCTCATCGAAATTACCCTGATTACACCGCTTCTTTTAATCGCCTTATATGTGCCGGTTGATTTTGGGATCTCATTTTTTATAGGCAATCTCACTCAAGTTGCGGTGCGCGAGGGCGCGCGGGTGGGCAGCGGCTTGCAGAAAAGCGGCAGCGTTCCGAATCTACTCTTCAGTACTGCCGAAGCCAGTACAGTCAAAACCGAAGTATTTAGTCGGTTACCCAATTATCTCACCAACAAGGCGGTGACGGTGACCTTTTACAGCGGAACGGGATGCTTGGAATTTCTCCAAGTTACGGCTCAGGGCAGCTATAATTTCTCGTTGTACCGGCTGATGAGGCTCTTTGGCGCGACGGCTCCTAATTCTTTGACGATCTCTCGCACGACCCAAATGCGTTACAAATATCAGCCGTACATGAACGATGACTACTGCACAGTGCCGAGTAGTTATGGGCCGTACTCGAGCTAGGATGGAGGTTGCTATGCAAGCTGTGAAAAACGAGCAAGGGTTTGCGATGGTTTTCGCAACACTCATGGTTGTACTGCTTTTAATCATGGTCGGCATGGGATTGGACACTGGGCACCTTGCCTATGTGAGGTCCCAGGGACAACCGGCCGTCGATGCGGCAGCTTTGGCAGCAGCTTCCGCCATTCCGAGTGGAAATTTGTCGAGGGTCACGGACCGTGCAACAAAGTTCAATCCCGGAGGAACGAACCCGGGCACGGGCAATAACTATGTCAATAGCCCGAATAATGCGATCAACCAGAAGAATGTGACGCTGGTCAAGTATGATAACGCGACCGGTGAGTTTACGACGGTCGGGGTCAATATTAACAATGCCAACGGCGCGCGAGTGGCATTAGAAAACAGCAACCCTTACGGCGGGAATACTGGAAAGGCCATGCAAGCGCCACTGTTTTTAACGCCACTATTCAATTTTTTTGGACAAAAGGTCAAAACCACGGCTGACGTAAGTGTTAGTGCTGTGGCAGTGAATCAGGCGCTTCCTGGTCTGCCGATCGTTGTCGTGCAGAATCAGTGTAATCAAGCTGGCGACGTGGTACTGGATTTTCAAGCCGGCGGTAAGAGCACTGCCGGTTGGGAAACTTACCAGATCATAAACGCGAGCACGGACGAGGTTAGAGGGCTGTGGGAGAAGTTACCCTTTTGTGCGGGCCAACCGGCAATCGATACCGGTTATTGTGGAAATATAGCCAATGGCGTGAACGCGACTGTTTTCAATTCAATTCTCAAACCTATGTTCAAAGCCGATCCGTCGCGATGCTATTTGGTCCCAGTCATAGGAAATGGTGGCAACCTGAATCAGTGCCAGGAGATCATTGACTGGGCGAGCTTTTGTCCGGCAAAAGGAAACAATACTGATGACGCGTTTCCCAGCCAGGGTGCCTTAAAAGGTACGCTTACCTGTGGCAAAAGTCCTTGGACATCGACGGACACCCAGTGTTATGTGCAGCGTTTGGTGCGTGACAAACCGTCCGGAATGTAACAGATGTGTCGAACGTCTCAGTCGTCGTTTTGGGGATGTATAAAATCGAGCATCTCGGAATGGCGCAATTGGAAAGGGCTGTGGCGCTGAAGAACTCCTGACGTGAAAGACTGTTTCCTGCGACGCCTCGGACGCGAGTATCGGTAACTGGCAGAATGCGCCATGCGCAGAGTAAAGAGCATCGGACTACCAGAATGCTCTTGGAGACTACTGAGTTATCGTCTCAAGAATTTTACTTTATCACTCTGTCCGCTCTCGCCAGCATATTGGGTGGAATCGTGAGGCCAATCTGCTTGGCGGTCTTCAGATTAATCACCAGCTCGAATTTCGTTGGCTGCTCGACAGGAATGTCCCTGGGGCTCGTCCCTTTAAGGATTTTCTCAACATAGCGAGCCCATCTTTCGCTCGTTGCTGTAACCATCGGCGTAATCAGCTCCGGCAGCGGCTGCTTTTGCAGCTAAAGCAGCGTTAGTCGTAACCGCCACAAAAACTTCGGGCTTTTGCCCGACCAATTCAGCCGCATGTTCAGGAAGACGGTCAAGATCGCGGCCTTCGTGACGCGTTTCGATGAGAATGTTCTGTCCTTCGATGTAACCATGATCGCGCAGCGCTTGCCGAAAAGCGTCCAAACGCGGTGCGGCGGCAGTAGCCGAAACGCCAGCCAGCCAGACAGACCACTCGCGGGATTTTCGCTGGCTGCTGCGCTTTGGCTCGATGGAATGAGACGAGAAGGAATGCCGTGAACAGCCAAAAGAGCTTTGAATGGCTGCACGTGTCGATTGGCAATGGATATGTCACAACAGTACACCGATGAAAACCAGTTTTTTTGATACAAAACGGCTCGTCAGAGTCGCAATCCGACTCAGGCGAGTATCAGATTTGATTCGGCGGGGCAGGGCAGGGTTGAGCGACTTGTTTTTTGATTGAGGTCCTTAAATCCGGTGTGGCCTGGAAGCGATGTGCCACCGACTGTGAGGTAGCCGTCGCACCTTGCAGTTGTACATTTTACAATAATCTTACCCGGCATAGGCTCGCCCGCGCGTCGAGGGATTCACAACCGTCAAAACGATGGCTTAATATCCTGACCAGTGCGCAAAATACGAAGTGGCACTTTTACAAATCAAAGTTGAGGTTATTCTGAAAGCATGCCAGGAAAATGCTCACAGTGTGGCTCGAAGACTCACATAGGCCGAACGACAATACAAACAGACATCATTGAAATCCAAAATATCCCTTGCACGGCATCCGAGGAATGTGGACAGGAAGAGATCGGGCAGCGGGTTCAGAAAAGCATTGATAAGGTTCTCGAACGTGCGGGCAAAGGAAAACTGAAAACGCGTATCGTCGTAATGTGAGTTTCCGACTGTAATTGGTCTGCGAGTCTTCTGATGTGCGGCTTTTATCGTGCGCCGTTACTAAACACATGAAGTTAAGAGAACGGTGGCTGCTGATGAGCATTGACTAAATCCGGACGGCTGCGGCGCAAGTGGAGGTGACTTTCGGAGGAGATCACGCATCCAATTGAGTCCCCCATTGTTATTGCGGTCGCAAACCCAAGCGGGTGGGAAGCGGCAGAAGCGGGATGCCAAACTGTGCGTATTCTTTTCGGTCGGCCGCAGCGAATTAAACGTCTCTATCTGGAGTTTTAGGAATTTAAGTTGTCTCGCACGCAGGAATTTGCCCTACGCTGCTCATCAAAACGATGAGACATCGCATCGCGAAATCGTCCGTCAGCAATATAATTTCAGTCCGCCCGATACCACGACTGAACGGGAAGATTATTCTGTGGATCTCGATAGCGTGACCAATCTTGAACTGCTGATTATTCCGGATATCAGCGGCGGACATGCGCGCGCACGCTTTACGCAACTGCGCATTGGGTCGAATACCACTACGCCAAACGAACGCTCGAATTAATGTCCGCAGGACTATCGTGCGTTGGGACCTCATCCACGGCGGCTGAAGTTATCAACGATTGTCCATTAGCCGACCGGTTTCGATCTATTTCGGATTTTGATTATCGCATGGCATTCCGGTTGCTCTGCTGAGTAATAAAGCGGCGAAGCTGGCGCCGCGTGCCGGAAACGCCGTCAGTCATCTCGAGGACACGGTCATGAAACTCAGGAGCCATCCTTCAATGACATACCAAGGGGTTCGAAACTGGCCACCCGTATGGACTCGCGAATTTGGTCCAGAGACATATGCCGCAGGGGAAGTAGGCACTTTAGAGGAGGTGCGCCGTTCCGTACTCGACAATCAATGCTATCTGGCTATTCAGTACAATGGGAGCCGATATGTAGGGTTTCTACAGTGCGACGATCGTGAATTTTTTGAGAAGGTCTATCACTCTCTTATGCAAAGCTGCGGTCAGCCCATTCACGCAATTGGTGAACTCGATTTTGATCTCAGTTAGGAGTCGCAGACCTCATCCGCCGATGTACTCGAATTTTGTCTTATCGTAATGCAAATAGCGAAATTTTGAGGAGAAGTATCCGCTTGGTTAACGATCCTTCTTTGCCTATTTGTTTCTAAGTTAGTCCGCTCTGTCACGTGGTTGCGTTATCGGTTTGAGCGAAGTCTTCTGCACCCGACACATACTCTTTCCACGAGCCCATTCGCGCGCAAACTTAACCCGGACGGCGTGCGAAAATCCACACAATCTCAAGAAACTATTCCTTAGATTTCCTTCAGCTATGGATTGAATGGTTTAGGGGCTTTAGGAAG